>Ga0307515_10009829_pt1 | contig 18427 bp, 25 predicted proteins | sample 17_EM_MG_FD_194513 | JGI IMG/M metagenome (GOLD analysis project Ga0307515, IMG submission 194513) | Populus trichocarpa ectomycorrhiza microbial communities from riparian zone in the Pacific Northwest, United States - 17_EM | ecosystem: Host-associated > Plants > Roots > Unclassified | place...
GCCCCGTGCCGTGTGGGTTACCCCCCTCTGTCACTTCGTGACATCTCCCCCTCAAGGGGGGAGATCAGCCCGCCACCTGGGAGCCTGAAGACATGCTGACCGACCATTTCCGCCCACAGACCTTCAACGGCATCGACGACATCGTCATTGTCGGCGGCGGGCTTGCCGGCCTTTTCTGCGCGCTGAAGCTCAGCCCACGCCCCGTTACCGTGCTTGCCGCCGCCCCCATCGGTCACGGCGCTTCGTCCGCCTGGGCGCAGGGCGGCATCGCGGCTGCCATGGGTCTGGGCGATACCGTCGACAAGCACGTCGCCGATACGCTGATTGCCGGTGCCGGCATCGTCGACGAGAAGATGACGCACATGATGGTGGCGGAAGGTCCGGCCCGCATCCACGATCTGCTTGGCTACGGCGTGCCCTTCGACCGCGATCTGGAAGGCAAGTTGCTGCTGTCGCGCGAAGCGGCCCATTCCGAGCGCCGCATCGTCCGCGTCAAGGGCGATATGGCCGGCAAGGCGATCATGGAGGCGCTGATTGCAGCCGTGCGCGACACGCCGTCGATCCGGGTGCTCGAAGGTTACGTTGTCGAGGAACTGCTGCGCGAAGGCCGCTTCATCTCCGGCGTCATCGCAAGACCGGATGCCGGGCAGTCGAAAAAGCGCGTCGCGTTCCCGGCTCGTGCCGTCGTGCTCTGCTCTGGTGGCGTCGGTCACCTGTTTTCCGTCACCACCAACCCGACAGAGGCCTGCGGGCAGGGCGTCGGCATGGCGGCGCGTGCCGGTGCGATCATCGCCGATCCCGAATTCATTCAGTTCCATCCGACGGCCATCAATATCGGCCGCGATCCGGCGCCGCTGGCAACCGAAGCGCTGCGCGGCGATGGCGCGCATCTGATCAATTCCGCCGGCCACCGCTTCATGCTGGATATCCATCCGGATGCCGAACTCGCACCGCGCGACATCGTTTCGCGCGGTGTCTTTGCCGAAGTGCAGGCCGGACGCGGCGCCTTTCTCGATTGCACCAAGGCTGTCGGCGCCCATTTCCCGGAAGCGTTCCCCACCGTCTATGCCTCCTGCATATCGGCAGGCATAGACCCCGTCACCCAGCCGATCCCGGTCGTACCGGCCGTGCACTACCACATGGGCGGCGTGCTGACGGACGCCGAAGGCAGAACCTCGATCGATGGTCTGTGGGCCGCCGGTGAGGTGACTTCGACCGGTGTTCACGGTGCCAACCGGCTGGCCTCCAATTCCCTGCTCGAAGCCGTGGTCTTTGCCGCCCGCATCGCCGAAAACATCAAGGGCATGCTACCGGAACCGAAGATCACCGACTGGGGCAACAATGCCGGCGAAAACGACGATCCGGTAACCCTTGAAGACAGCCCGCCGCTGACCGCTCTGCGCCATATCATGAGCGATCATGTCGGCGTGATCCGTTCGCGCGATACGCTCGCCCGCGCCATCCGCGCCATCGCCAATCTCGAGCGGCAGAACACACGGCTGCGCTTCAGCAATATCGTCACCACGGCCAAGCTGATCGCAACAGGCGCCTATCTGCGCACCGAAAGCCGCGGCGGCCATTTCCGTTCCGATTGCCCGGAACCGCGCCCGGAGTGGAAACACCGGACGTTCCTGACGCTCGCCGAGGCTGATCAGGTGGTCGCAGAGGTGACGGAAACGGAAATTGTTTAAGAGTTCTCTTCTCCCCAGCGGGGAGAAGGTGGCCCAAAGGGCCGGATGAGGGGGAGCCAAACACTCAGGAATTTGCCGCCCCGCCCCCTCATCGCCTCGCATGCTCGGCACTTCTCCCCGCAGGGGAGAAGAGGAAGGCCTCCCGTTTAATACTGAAAGAGCCCGCCATGACACCCACAGCCCTTCGCCCCGAACTGCCCGCCCTGATGGTCGAGGATCAGGTCCGCTCCGCCCTGCTGGAAGACCTCGGCCGCGCCGGCGACATCACCACCTATGCGACGATCGCTTCCGACCGAACCGCGACCGCGGAAATGAATTCCCGCGAAGACGGCGTCGTCGCCGGCATGGAACTGGCCCGCACAGCCTTCCGGCTGATCGACCCGGCCATCCGTTTCGAGGCGCTGGTCAAGGACGGCGACCGGATTGCTCCCGGCACGGTGCTTGCCCGCATCTCGGGACCGGCGCGTGGCCTGCTGTCGGCCGAGCGGGTGGCGCTGAACTTCCTCATGCATCTCTGCGGCGTCGCCACCTACACATCGAAATTCGCCGCCGAAATCGCCCATACCGATGCCAAGGTCTGCTGCACGCGAAAAACCATTCCCGGCCTGCGGGCGCTGGAGAAATACGCGGTGCGCCTCGGCGGCGGCTCCAACCATCGTTATGGCCTCGATGACGCGATCCTGATCAAGGACAACCACATCGCCGTTTCCGGCGGCGTCGCCAGCGCAGTCCACGCCGCGCGCGCCTGTTGTGGCCATCTGGTGAAGATCGAAGTCGAGGTCGACGGGCTCGACCAGATGCGCGAGGCGCTGACCGCCAGTCCGGACGTGATCCTGCTCGACAATATGGGGCCGGACACTCTCCGCGTGGCCGTCGCAATCAATGCCGCCCACTGGCAGCTCCCGGCCGACGCCTATGCCGCCGATCCGCGCCGCACGAAGCTGGAAGCCTCCGGCAACGTCAACTTCCAGACCATCCGCGCCATCGCCGAAACCGGCGTCGACTATATCTCGACTTCGAAGATCACCATGGCAGCGCCGACGCTGGATATCGGGCTGGATGTGGTGATCGGCTGAGGACATGGCAGCGTACGGCCGTCAAGCACCGGTGCTTGCCTTCCGCCGTTTCCATTCGTCCGCCACATCGCCCATCGTCTTGACCGTGCCGTCCTTGATCCACGCCATGAAGGCGCGGTCGAAAGCAAAGCCGTCGCCACACTGCGCGGTGAGAAAGCGGCGGACATTCTGGGAGTTCCGGTAGGTTGGCGTGACCGCGGTATCGCGGTCGATCGGATCGGCGTGCCAGTCGAAACCCTTCATCTCTGTTCTCCTATCGCTGCAGCACAAACGGGCAGACCAGACGTGCGCCGATCGTCAGCGTCTTGCCGCAGTCGTAACGGCAGGTCTTGAACGGCCCATTCACGTCCTCGCCATTCAGATTGCACTGGGTGATCGTCGTTTGGCCGGAAGCGCCGTTGCCGTCGAAATAGTCGGGAATGGCCGGCTTGTCCTCCGGCGCGGTGAGAAGGGCACCGGCGAGGAAAAGAGCGATTGTCTTCATCGGTTTGGGCCTCGCTGCACTGCGGATCGTTCGCACCTCGGATGGGAAAACTATCAAGGCGATTTGCATTGAGCAAAACAATCCGGCTTTTATCCGGTGCCGTGGGGTATTCCGCCCGGAGGCGGAGATTATTTCGGAACCGCACGCCCGGTGACACGTTCCCCCGAGGACATCCCCGTCCACTGGAGGAATATCCCATGAAACGCCTGATCACCACGCTCGTCCTGGTTCTCGCGACGGCGACGGCCGTCTATGCGCAGGCATCGTCGCAGACGGCCATCGCCAATTTCATCGGCAAGGACGGCAAGGAGACCGGCCGGGCGGCGCTGACCCAGGGCAAGAACGGCGTCCTGATCGAGGTGGAGGTGACGAACCTGCCGCCGGGCAAATGGGTGGCGTTCCATATCCATGAAACCGGCAAATGCGATGCCGCGCACAATCACGAATCGGCCGGAAAACATTTCAATCCGGGCAAGACCGAGCACGGTTTCCTCGCCGCCAACGGCCCGCATGCCGGCGACATGCCCAATCAGTATGTCGGCAGCGACGGCGTTCTGCGCGGCCAGGTGTTCGACAGCATGGTGGTTCTCGACAATGCCGAAAACGGCATTCGCGGCCGGGCGCTGATGATCCACGCGAAATCCGACGACAACCGCAGCCAGCCCTCTGGCGATGCCGGCGAGCGGCTTGCCTGCGCCGTGATCGAATAGTCGATCCGGGAGCGGCTATCGGCCGCCGACCTTCAAGCCCGGAGCGGGACGCTCGTCAAGAATCTGGCGGCGGAAGCGGAAGAGGGCGGCCGGTCGGCCGCCGGTGGCCGCCGTCAGCATGCCGGTCGGCTCGACAAGCTCGGCGCCTTCGACGAGACGGCGGAAATTCTGCTTGTGCAGATGCCGGCCGGAAATCGCCTCGACCGTCGCCTGCAGGTCGGTCAGCGTGAATTCCGGAGGCATCAGTTCGAAGATCACCGGACGGTACTTGATCTTGCCGCGCAGCCGGGCGACGGCCGTGGCGACGATGCGCCGGTGATCGTGGCGCATGGTCAGCCCGATCGGCGGGGTGCCCGTTGCAACCGCGCGACCATCAATCACCGCCTCGCCGACAAGACCGGCTTCATAGAGAAGCTCGTAGCGCTCCAGCACGCGCTCCTCATCCCAGGGGAAATCGTCGAGCCCGAAGGCAAGCCGCATGCGGGTGCGCCGCTGCGGCAGCCCCATGCGCTCGTCCTGTTGCCCACTCTTTTCCCACAGGCGAAGCGCCGGCAGAATCAGCTGGTCGATCAGCGCCGGGCGGCCCTGCCGCCAGTCTTCCCACGGCAGGTAGCTGTACCAGTCGCGCCAATGCGCGCCCGCTTCCGCCAGCCGTGCATTGTTTTCCGCATCGGTCCGGGTGAGTGCGAGATAGCCGACCGAAACCACGTGCTTGCCGATTTCACCGGTCGAACGATGGCGGCCCTGGTCGCCGAACGTGTAGAGCTGCTCGATATAGCCGAGGTCGAGCGCCGTCTGCTGCTCGACGCTGGCGCGCAGACTTGTTTCGAACGTCCGGTGAAGTGCCGGATCGAACGGCCCGAAGGGCAGGCCGTCACGGCTGTCGACCTGTCCCTCGCTGACGGCTAGGATCCGTGGGGAGCGGCTCGTCACAGCGACGATCGCCGCGTTGAGGCCGATTTCGACGGTGACGCTTTTGTCGTCAACCGGCATGGGAGACGGGCTCCGGCAGCGGAGAAAAAACGAAAGGCATATTGCCGTCCGCGTCGGCTCCACGGCCGATCGCTTTGATCGCGGCAACCAGCCGGCCGTTGCGCGACAGCAGCTTGTCGCCGATCTCGATCAGCCGGGAATTGGGGGTGACATAGGCGGAGGCGGCCCGCAGCCGCCGTGCCAGCTCCATCTCGTCCTGATCGGGCTCCACGGCGAGAGCAACGATGGCAGCGGCGGCGGGCGATCTTGAAACGCCCATCCAGCAATGAACCAGAAGTGGTGCCGAACGGTCCCATTGCCGCGCAAATTCGATGATCTGCCGCACATGGTCTTCCCCCGGCGCCACCAGGCCGGCATTTCCGGCAAACGTGATATCGTTCATCGAAAGCAGCAGATGCCGGTCGGCCGCGATCACCGCCGGGCGATGGAACGTCTGCTCCTTTGCCATCAGGCTGATCATTTCGCAGGCGCGGTGGCGCACGGCCATTTCGGCGATGCGCGACAGGGGCGAGACGACGATCACCGGCATCTCAGGACCCAGCCCGCGTGCTCAGGCGTTCCGCTTCGATGGCCTCAAACCGTTCGGCAAACAGTTTTTGCGCCTCGATCGCCGGCAGCGGATCGATCAGGATCATCTCGCGGGTAATGCCGCGCGGCTGGCCGAAGAATTTTCTGGCCTCTTCCAGCGAAAACCCGGCAAGCACGGTCGCCTCGAAATAGGCGGCGATCTGGTCGGCCTTCTTGATCCTGCTCTTCAGTTCAGCCGGCGTTGAGGAGGGAAGCCCGAAGCGCAGATGGATGGCGCCTTCCAGTCGTTTCTCCACCACCTTGTAGCCGCCGCCGACCACCGCCTTGAACGGCGAGATCATGTCACCGATTACATATTCCGGCGCATCGTGCAAAAGCGCCATCTGGCACTCCTCGGCGCTGCCGTTGTATTGGCGGCGAAAGATTTCCTCGACCACCAGGCTGTGCTGGGCAACGGAAAAGGCATGGTCGCCTTCTGTCTGGCCGTTCCAGCGGGCAACGCGGGCAAGCCCATGGGCGATATCGGACAGTTCGACATCGAGTGGCGAGGGATCGAGCAAATCCAGCCGCCGTCCGGACAACATGCGCTGCCAGGCGCGGGCAGACATCAGGCGCTCGCCTCGTCGGCTTCAGCCGGAAAATCCAGGCCTGTCCACGCAGGCAGAACGAGCGTCACCGGGACTTCGCCGGCAAGAATCTGGTCACCCGACGCCATGGCATCGCCGGCCTTGTCGATGCGCACGATCGCCAGGCCCGAGGAGCCGATGACGCTGCCGAGCGCGCCGATCGTGCGCCCTTTGGCGGTCAGCGCGGTTCCTGTCGCGGGCAGGGCGGTGTCGGCCGCCACGATGACCACGCGGCGGCGTGCCGTGCCGCGATGCTGCATGCGGGAGACGACCTCCTGGCCGACATAGCAGCCCTTCTTGAACGAAAGCGCGCCGTTCTTGTCCATCAGAACGTCATGCGGGAACGCATCCTGCAACGCATAGTCGGCACCGGAGACGGCAACGCCGCTGGCGATCCGCAGGCGCTCGTATTCATCTGTGCCGGTCGTTTCGCCCGCCGCGCCATAGGCGCGATAAACAGCCTTGTCGGCCTTGGCAAAACGGCCATCGCGGTAGGCGCCGGGCGTCTCCTCGAAGTGGACGGTCACAGGGGCCGGCGCCGTCAAGGACAGGGTAATTGGTGCGCGCAGCTTGTACATGGTCAGCCGTTTCAACAGCGCCTCGGCCTGGTCTGCTCCGGTTTCGAGCCGGAGCGAGGTGCCGTCGCGCGTCACCATGAAATCGAACAGGATCTTGCCCTGCGGCGTCAAAAGGGCGCCGGGCCTGGCTTCGTCATCGTCCAGCAGGTCGAGATCGGTGGTGATCAGGGCTTGCAGAAAGTCCTGCGCATCCTGTCCGGACACAGTGACGATGGCGCGATCTGGAAGAGCGATGGGCTGCATGGGCGGTTGTCCTGTTCATCAAGTGAAACAGGTAGGATTTCGCAAGCGCTGCGGCAAGCGCTTTGCGCTGCCCGTCAGTCGCCTGCCACGAAAAACTTCCATTGACCGTCCGGTGTGATGCCGACGCGGTAGAAATTGTAGTTTCCGGCCTCCTCCATCTCGGCAAAATCGCCGGCGGTCACCAGCCGGAACAGATCGACCTTTTCCGGAGGGGTCAGCGAGGACAGCGGCTTTTCGGTGAAATAGGGCCAGACATACATTTCATCGGGCGTGCCCTTTTCCGTGAGCACGAAACCGGTCGACAGGACGTCGAGCAGGATAGCCAGGATTTCGATGCCTTGCGGATCGCCGGAAAGACCTTTCAGCGTCTCGACGGGATCGCCGTCGGTCTCGCTCACCTGTGTCTGGGTCGGGCCTTTGCCGAGCAGCGGCCGCAATCGTTCGATGTCTCCGGATGCCGCCGCCTCGACGATCAGTTCCCGCATGCGGGCAACGGGCTCGGGGATTTTCGAAACATCCGACAGCACTTCGACCGGGGCGTCGGGCGCCTGGTCTTCGGCCGAATCATCCTTGGCATCGCGGGCGGGTTTGTTGACCAGCGGATCCGGCATCGGGATCTGCATTGGTCCTTCGTCGCCCGGCTCGTCCTCTTCGGGAACGTCCTTGGCCTTTTTGTCCTGGCCGGTCTCTCCGGGTATCTGCTTCAGCTCGCTGAGCGCGAGGGCGGAATGGGGGGGAAGCAGGGAGATGGCGAACACGCTGGCAAGCAGCAACGCAGAAAGGCGAACCGCACGTGTCCGGCTTGCTGATATCTGGCGTTTCATGACGGCCTCGAAACTACTGCAGGGTGCGTTCCGGTGAGAACTCGCCGGCCAGCATGCGCTCGCGAAGCGACTTCAACATGGCCTCGGCCCCGTCTTCGCCATGGATGCGGATCGTCTCGCGCATGGCAAGAGCAATGGCAGCGTCGGCGATGATTTCCGGCTCGATACCGTCGGCCATCCCATCCGCCCAGGCTTCATTCTGGTGTTCCAGCGCTGCCTGCATCTTCTCATGAACGATCATGTCGTCGATGTCATTCAGACTGGGTTCCATCATTCGTTCCATGCCGTTTCACGCTCTTTACTTGGCATCCAACTCGATCCGATGCCACTTCTTACCACTCTCTTAACAACCTTAGCAGCCTTTTCCCAAAACGACACGGGCTCCCGAAAAAAGAGGTTAATTTCCCGTTAATTTCCAAAGCGGGCGGTTATTTCTGAAGCAAGTGTTGCTCCTTCGGCACGGTATCGCTCGTCGGCGACGACCGCCGGCGGCGTGCAGGCGGTGTAAACGGAGGCAAATGTGCGGTAGCCGCGGTTGAAGGCGGCCGTCATGCGGGCACGCCTTTGGGCTTCGCCCTGTGCCTCCTTGTCGAGCAGGTCCTGCATCGATTGCCGCCAGCTGTCGGCCGCTGGATCCTTGCAGAGCGTGCGCAAATAGTGAACGGAACCAAGGATTTCGGCCAGCCGCAGCAGCCGTGCGTCATAGGGCGCGGGCTTTTCGAGGGCCACCGCTGGAACGCTGGACGGCATGGTCTCCTGCGCCCGGGCGCCGAGCGGCAGGCCGATGAAAACCAGCAAAAAACACCATCGTGTGGCTGAAAAGCGGATCATGCCTCTTTCAAGCCCCGAATCACGCCTGCGGGCAAGAGGATTTTCGCACGGAGCGTCATTGCCTGCGAAGCGCCTCGAGTTTTTGCACGCATTCGCGCACGCTCCCGGGGATGGGGAGAGCGAAGATTTCGGCTGCCGTGAACCAGCCGATACCGGCCGCATCGTCGCCCGCGACCGCGACAAGATCCGGATCGGCCTCGACCTTGAAGACCGAGAGGAAAAAATGCCGGGCGCCGGCGCCATCCGAATCACGCGGCGGCAGGTCGTAGGTCTCGAACAGCAACGGATTGCGCGCCGCAATGCCCGTCTCCTCCAGAAACTCGCGCACCGCCGTTTCCGCCGGCGTTTCGCCAGCCTCCGCCCGCCCGCCGGGAAAGGCGTACATGTCCGCGGACGGCGGATTGGCACGCCGCACAAGCAGATAACGCCCGTCGCGTTCGAGAATGGCGGAAGAGGCAAGTTGGGGAGAGGATGTCATGTTCGTGAACCAGGCAAGCATCGAAAATCTTGACCCACATTAGGTGAAGTGCGATTTGAATGCCATGTGCGGACGATTTTCGCTGACAGCGACACCGAAGGAATTGGCTGAAGTCTTCGGTCTTCTGGAAACGAAAGATTTTCCGGCGCGGTTCAATATCGCGCCGACGCAGCCGATCCTGGTGGTCATGTCCGGCGAACGCCAGAGGCCGGGCAGCAACCTGCCGGAGCGCAGGGCGCTGCTGGTGCGCTGGGGGCTAACGCCCTCCTGGGTCAAGGATCCGCGTGATTTTCCGCTGCTGATCAATGCCCGCGCCGAAACGGCGGCCGGCAAGGCCTCGTTCAAGGCGGCGATGCGCCATCGGCGCGTTCTCATCCCCGCATCCGGTTTCTACGAATGGCATCGGCCGTCGAAGGACAGCGGGCAGGCGTCGCAGGCCTACTGGATCAGGCCGAGGAACGGCGGCATCGTCGCCTTTGCAGGCCTGATGGAGACCTGGTCTTCCGCCGATGGGTCGGAGGTCGATACCGGCGCGATCCTGACCACCCATGCCAATTCGCGAATCGGCGATGTCCACGACCGCATGCCGGTGGTGATCAAGCCGGAGGATTTTGCCCGCTGGCTCGATTGCAGGACGCAGGAACCGCGCGATGTCGCCGACCTGATGGCGCCGGCGGATGACGACTATTTCGAGGTCATCGCCGTGTCGGACCGGGTGAACAAGGTAGCCAATACCGGCGCCGACCTTCAGACCCCGGTTCAGGTCGCGTTAAGACCCGCACCAAAGCCCAAGGAACCGCCGGCAAATCCTCAGCTGTCGCTCTTTTGAGCGATCAGGCCGGCTGCTTTGGCAGGGCGGGTTTCTTCACCGGCTTCGGCTTGATCTGCAAAGCGGCGGCAAGCACGGCCTTCAGGCCGAGCGGACGGTATTGCTCGACGAGATTGGCCGCGGTTCGCGGACTGTTCTGGTCGGTCTTTTTACCAGGCATTTCAAACTCTCCTTGATGCTTTCCCTAGCTGGAAGCGCTTCATTCCGGTGTGTTTTCCACCAGAACGGCGTTCCTTGTTGTGCCCCAGGAAACAGGCTTTAATGTGCAAGTGCTTGAAAGCCTTGTTTCCCCCGGACATCCGGTGTCCCCAGATAAGCGCAATCATGACAAAACAATGACGAATAATCCAGTATCAACATATGATGCTGGAGCGCGGCTGACCTCTTGACCGGACGTGAACGAAGCGCGATAAGTGAGCCCATGAAAACGGTTATCTGCATCAACTGCCGGATTATTATTCGCTAGCCCTCCCGCTGGCCTGGCCGTTTTCGTCTCCCAAAAATCAAGATGACAACGCGAAGGTCCAGCCGGGCGGCTGCGTGCATTCGGTGCTATGCGGAATTGGGAGATTGGGAATGAGCGGACTGCCGACATTGAAACTGTACAACACGCTGACGCGGGAGAAGGCGGATTTCACGCCGATCGACCCCAAGAACGTCCGCATGTATGTCTGCGGCCCGACGGTTTATGATTTCGCCCATATCGGCAACGCCCGCCCCGTCATCGTCTTCGATGTACTCTACCGGCTGCTGCGCCATGTCTATGGCGAAAGCCATGTGACCTATGCCCGCAACATCACCGACGTCGACGACAAGATCAATGCGCGGGCGCTGCGCGATTTCCCCGATCTGCCGCTGAACGACGCCATTCGCGCCGTGACGGAAAAGACCGAGACGCAGTTTCTCGATGACGCCAAGGCGCTCGGCTGCCTCGACCCCAACGTGCAGCCGCGCGCCACCGACAATATTTCCCAGATGATTGAGATCATCGAAACGCTGATTGCCAAGGGCCATGCCTATGCGGCCGAAGGCGAGGTTCTGTTCGATACAAGGTCGATGGCCGATTACGGGCAATTGTCGAAGCGCAATCTCGACGAACAGCAGGCCGGCGCCCGCATCGCCGTCGATGCGCACAAGAAGAACCCGCAGGATTTCGTTCTCTGGAAACTGTCGTCCGACAACGAACCCGGCTGGGAAAGCCCATGGGGCAGGGGCCGTCCGGGCTGGCATATCGAATGCTCGGCGATGAGCCAGCGTTATCTCGGCGAGACCTTCGACATCCATGGTGGCGGGCTGGACCTGATCTTCCCGCACCATGAAAACGAGATCGCCCAGTCGCGCTGCGCCCATGGCACGGACGTGATGGCAAACGTCTGGATGCACAACGGCTTCCTGCAGGTCGAAGGCCGCAAGATGTCAAAGTCCGACGGCAATTTCGTAACGATTAATGAGTTGCTGCACACGGAGACCTTCGGCGGCCGCAAATGGCCGGGCCCTGTTTTACGACTGGCGATGTTGATGACGCATTACCGCGAGCCGATCGATTTTTCGCTGAAGCGGCTGGAGGAGGCGGAACGCCTGCTGGCAAAGTGGCCCGCGGGCAAGCCTGCCGATGCCGCCCCGGATGCGTCCATACTCAATGCGTTGGCCGATGACCTCAATACGGTCGCCGCGGTGCAAGCCTTGCATGCTTTGGCTTCTGCCGCGAATGCCGATCCAGCCCTGCTGCCCGGTTTTGCTGCAAGCGCTGCTTTGCTTGGCGTTCTGCCGATGGAAGCGGAGGTCGATGGCGCCGTTGCGTCGGCTGTCGAAGCTCTGGTGGCGATGCGGCTGGAAATGCTCAAGGCCAAAAACTTCGCCGAGGCCGACAAAATCCGCGACGACCTGCTCGCCAAGGGCATCCAGCTCAAGGACGGCAAGGATGCGGTGACCGGCGAGCGCGTGACCACCTGGGAGGTCAAGCGCTAAACTTGTTTATTTGAGTGCGACGGCATATGTTTAGGCATATGCCAAAGGAGGCCGCCATGACTGTGATCCAGGTTGACCAGGAGCGCGAGGTAAAACTCTTTCGCAACGGCCGCAATCAGGCCGTTCGCATCCCCGTGGAATTCGAGCTTCCGGGAAACGAGGCGATCATGCGCAAGGAGGGCGACCGGCTGATCATCGAGCCGAAAAAGAAAAGCGGCTTGCTGGAATGGCTTGCAACTATCGAACCCTGGGGCGAGGAGTTTCCGGATGTCGACGAGGGAGTGCTACCACTTGAGGATGTCGATCTGTGAGTACGTGGCTCTATATGCTCGACACGAATATCGTGTCGCATATGATCCGCGCTCCGGGTGGTGTGGTTGCGCGCCGCGTTGAAACCGTTGGAAGTGACAAGCTTTGTATCAGTGCAATTGTCGCATCTGAACTCGGCTACGGCGCGGTGAAAAAACGATCGGAGCGCCTGTCGTCGCTGATCGAAAACATCCTCGAACGTTTGGATGTCGTGGCCTATGAAGCTGCGGCTACCGCGCACTACGCAGACATTCGAGACCAACTCACCCGCGATGGTAATCTCATTGGCCCTATGGATCTTTTGATCGCCGCGCATGCCCGCGCTTTGAACCTGACTTTTGTAACTGACAACACCGGCGAGTTTTCGCGCGTGCACGGGCTCAAGCTTGAAAACTGGCTTTCAGATCAGGAGATGGTGCCATGACCACCCCCATCCAAACCGGCGGCTGCCAGTGCGGCAGCGTTCGCTTTCGTGTCGAAGGCGAACTCGGCGACGCCTCCGTCTGCCATTGCCGCATGTGCCAGAAGGCTTTCGGCAATTTCTACGCGCCGCTCGTCTCCGTCCGGCAAGTGAAACTCACCTGGACGCGGGGTGCGCCGAAGTTTTTCCAGTCCTCCAACGCCGTCAAGCGCGGCTTCTGCGGCGATTGCGGTACGCCGCTGTGTTACGAGGCGCCGGATGGCGTCGGCCTGGCGATCGCGGCCTTCGACAAGCCGGAAGGCATCGTGCCGAAAATCCAGTGGGGCATTGAGGCCAAGCTGCCTTATGTCGATCACGTGCCCGAACTGCCCGGCGAAGATACGATGGCCGATCAGGACGCCGTGTCCTTTCTGGCTCATCTCGTTTCCTACCAGCATCCGGATCACGATACGGCCGAATGGCCGCCGAAGGAGCGCCAATGAGCATCGCCCGCATCTATACCGGCGGCTGCCAGTGTGGCGCTGTGCGTTACCGGGCGGAAGGAACGCTCGGTGATCCGCATCTCTGCCATTGCCGCATGTGCCAGAAGGCGGCCGGCAATTATTTCATGCCGCTTGCCAATGCCAGGCGCTCGAACTTCAGCGTGACGCGGGGCGAACCGGGCTGGTTCCAGTCGTCGGATTTCGCGCGGCGCGGGTTCTGCGCGGCCTGCAGCACGCCGCTGTTCTACGACATGCCCGGCGCCGATTTCATCAATATCGTGCTCGGCTCGCTCGACGATCCCTATGATGTCCGGCCGCTGAGCCAGTCCGGCGTCGAATCGCGCGTTCCATGGTTTTCCCATCTGCCGGACCTGCGCAGTTCGGAAACCGACGCCGGCAAGAAGACACGCACCGCTCGGCATATCGCCATTCTCGAATCGAACCGCCAGCACCCAGACTATGACACCGATCATTGGCCACCGGAGGACTGACATGACTGAAACCATTCGAGCCGGAGGCTGCCAGTGCGGCGCCGTGCGTTTCCGCATTCACGGTGCGCTTGGCCGCCCGTCGATCTGCCATTGCCGCATGTGCCAGAAGGCCTTCGGCGGCTTCTTCGGCCCGCTGGTCACCGTCAAGGGCGAGACGGAATGGACGCGCGGCGAACCCAGCTATTTCCAGTCCTCGATCAATATCGCCCGCGGCTTCTGCGCCGCCTGCGGTACGCCGCTGACCTACAGGCATCCCGGCGGTCTCGAAATCGCCATCGGCGCCTTCGACGACCGCGCCGATCTCGCCCCGCAGATCCAGGTCAATTTCGCCGCCCGCAATGCGTGGGTGACGACCATCTTCGACCAGCCGGTGCACGAGGATCCGAATTTCTACATGCAGCAGGAGCAGATCATCTCCTTCCAGCATCCCGACCACGACACCGAAATCTGGCCGCAGTTTCCGGATGTATGATCGGCGCAAGCCAGCCTTGACCCACGATTGAAAGCAGACAGCATGACCGAAATCCTCCGCACGCTCTATCCGCAGATCGAACCCTACGCCTCCGGCCATCTCGACGTTGGCGACGGCCACGTCATCTATTGGGAAAAGTCGGGTACGCCGGGCGCAAAGCCTGCCGTCTTCCTGCATGGCGGCCCCGGCGGCACGATCTCGCCCAGCCACCGCCGTCTGTTCGATCCGAAGCTCTATGACGTCACCCTGTTCGACCAGCGCGGCTGTGGCAAGTCGACGCCGCATGCGGAGCTGGAAGCAAACACCACCTGGCATCTGGTTGCCGATATCGAGCGGCTGCGCGAAATGGCCGGCGCCGAAAAATGGCTGGTCTTCGGCGGCTCCTGGGGCTCGACGCTGGCGCTTGCCTATGCGGAAAAGCATCCGGAGCGCATCTCCGAGCTCGTGGTGCGTGGCATCTATACGCTGACCAAGGCAGAGCTCGACTGGTACTATCAGTTCGGTGTCTCGGAAATGTTCCCCGACAAGTGGGAGCGCTTCATCGCGCCGATCCCGGAAAACGAGCGCCACGAGATGATGCTCGCCTATCACCGCCGCTTGACCAGCGACGACAAGGCGACCCGCCTTGCCGCCGCCAAGGCCTGGAGCATCTGGGAAGGCGAAACCATCACGCTTCTTCCCGAACCGGCCACCTCGACGCCGTTCGAGGACGAAGACTACGCCCACGCCTTCGCCCGCATCGAAAACCATTTCTTCGTCAATGCCGGCTGGCTGGAGGAGGGACAGCTTTTGCGTGACGCCCACAAGCTGCACGGCATCCCCGGCGTCATCGTCCACGGCCGCTACGACATGCCATGCCCGGCAAAATATGCCTGGGCGTTGCACAAGGCCTGGCCCGAAGCGGAGTTTCATCTGATCGAGGGCGCTGGGCATGCCTATTCGGAGCCCGGGATTCTCGATCGGCTGATCCGGGCGACGGACCGGTTTGCGGGGAAGAGTTGATATGACTGCGTATGCCGCTTGCACCCCCCTCTGTCACTCCGTGACATCTCCCCCTCAAGGGGGGAGATCGTTCTTTTCCCTCGCTTATTCCGCTGTCAGGGACGCAAAAAACTTGCGGTCGATCTCCCCCCTTGAGGGGGAGATGTCGGCGTCGCCGACAGAGGGGGGTAAGCCTCGGCAAACTCGGAGCGCGCCCGCACCGGAGGCACAGCAATGAAAGAACGCATCCACCTCTTCGACACCACCCTGCGCGACGGCCAGCAGACGCCGGGCATCGACTTCTCCGTCGAGGACAAGATCGCCATTGCGACGATGCTGGACGAGTTCGGCATGGACTATGTCGAAGGCGGCTATCCGGGTGCCAACCCGACCGATACGGAATTTTTTAGCAGGAAACGCACGAAGACGGCCCGTTTCGTTGCCTTCGGCATGACCAAGCGCGCCGGCGTTTCCGCCTCCAACGATCCGGGGCTGACAAGCCTGTTGCAGGCGGAAAGCGACGCGATCTGTCTTGTCGCCAAGAGCTGGGATTATCACGTCCGCGTCGCTCTTGGCTGTTCCAACGAGGAAAATCTCGAATCGATCAAGGCCTCCGTCGAGGCTGTCGTTGCCAGCGGAAAGGAAGCGTTGATCGACTGCGAACATTTCTTCGACGGCTACAAGGCCAACCCGGCCTATGCGCTCGCCTGCGCGAAAACCGCCTATGATGCCGGCGCCCGCTGGGTGGTGCTGTGCGATACCAATGGCGGCACGCAGCCGCCGGAAATACGCGATATCGTTATGGCCGTCATCGCGCATGGCGTTCCCGGCGCCAATCTCGGCATCCATGCGCACAACGATACGGGGCAGGCGGTCGCCAATTCGCTGGCCGCCGTCGAGGCCGGCGTGCGCCAGATCCAGGGCACGCTGAACGGTATCGGCGAACGCTGCGGCAATGCCAATCTGGTGACGCTGATCCCGACGCTGGCGCTGAAGGAGGCCTATACCAGTCGCTTCGAGACGGCGATCGACGCCGACCGCCTGCAGGAACTGACCCAGCTTTCCCATTCCTTCGATGAGTTGCTGAACCGTTCGCCGGATCACCAGATGCCCTATGTCGGCGCTTCGGCGTTTGCCACCAAGGCCGGCATCCATGCCTCGGCGCTTTTGAAGGACCCGCGCACCTATGAGCACGTGACGCCCGAAAGCGTCGGCAATCTGCGCAAGGTCATGGTCTCGGATCAGGGCGGCAAGGCCAATTTCATCAACGCGCTGAAGCGCCGCGGCATCACCGTCTCCAAGGACGATCCGAAGCTCGACAAGCTGATCTCTATCGTCAAGGAGCGCGAAGCGACCGGTTATGCCTATGAAGGCGCCGACGCCAGTTTCGCCATCCTCGCCCAGCGAACCCTAAGCTCGGTGCCCGATTTCTTCCACGTCGAAAGCTTCCGCGTCATGGTCGAGCGCCGCTTCGATGCCAACGGCAATCTGAAGACGGTGTCCGAAGCGGTGGTCAAGGTCTCGGTCGACGGGCAAGCCACCATGTCGGTCGCCGAAGGCCATGGGCCCGTCAACGCGCTCGATCTGGCGTTGCGCAAGGATCTCGGCAAATACCAGTCGGAGATCGAGGATCTGGAACTGGTCGATTACAAGGTCCGTATCTTGAACGGCGGCACCGAGGCCATCACCCGCGTGCTGATCGAATCCGTCGACGGCTCAGGCGCCCGCTGGTGGACGGTCGGGGTTTCAGACAACATCATCGATGCTTCGTTCCAGGCCCTGATGGACTCGATTGTTTTCAAGCTGTTGAAGAACAGGGATCAGGCGGGGTTGGCGGCGGCGGAATAGGCGAGGGGAGGCGACTGCCGCTCCGCGTCATGTTATGATTGTTGAAAGCCGAGGCGAGACAACACCCGGGAGACTGGTATGAGTGAAATCCATCGAATTACCGTCGATCCGGAACAATGCGGCGGTCGGCCGACACTTCGCCACCTTCGCATCCGTGTTAAAGACGTGCTGGACCTTCTGGCGGCCGGCGCAAGCCACGCCGAGATTCTTGAGGATTATCCCGCGCTTGAAGACGGCGATATTCAGGCGGCACTGGAATACGCCGCGCGCCAAAGCGATCATCCTGTCCTTCATGTCGCATAATGCGGTTCCTGGTCGACGCGCAATTGCCGCCGGCGCTTGCGCGTTGGTTGATCGCGCACGGCTATGATGCGGCTCACGTTTCTGACAAGGGAATGCAGGCGGCAGCCGACCGCCTGATCTGGGACTGTGCTTTGACGGAAGGCTGGATCGTCGTCACGAAAGACGAGGACTTTGCCCAGCGCAAGATCATGGTACCGGCCGGTCCCTCCGTGGTTTGGATCAGGTGGCCCAATACGCGGCGCCAGCAACTTCTTGACCGCTTCGAGACGGTCCTGCCGCTGATCGTCGCCGCACTTGCGCGCGGTGAAACACTGATCGAGGCGGTTTGATCAGGTCGGGAACACCTGCCTCACAACACCAACCTAAACTTCGCAAACCCATCCGCCCCATCGCCCGCATCCTCAATCTTCACCCCCTTCACGTCGGCGATCAGGCCGCGTGCCTTCGGGCCGCTCTCGAAAACCGCTGTTGCGCCTTCCACCGGCGTAAAACTCCAGTTGCCGTCGGCGGACGGGTTGATCGTGCCCTCGGCGATGATGTAGCGGACGATCACGTCGCGGTTGGTGTCGGGGGCGGCGAAGACGACCTTGTCGGCTGCGATCTCGGGAAATTTTCCGCCACCGCCGGCGCGATAATTGTTGGAGGCGACGACGAATTTCTGCGCCGGGTCGATCGGCTTGCCATCGAATGAGAGGTTCTGGATGCGGTTCGAGCCCGGATTCACCGCATTGCCGTCGGCATCGTATTTGGCGGGCTGTGACAGGTCGATCTGGTAGGTGACGCCGTCGATGATGTCGAAATTGTAGGAGGGGAAGCTGGTGTTCAACAAGGCTACGTCCTTGGCGCCCGGCGCGACGGTATTGAACATGCCTGCCGACATCTCCAGCCAGTTCTTCACCTGCGCGCCAGTGATGACGACGGCCTGGACCGTGTTGGGGTAGAGATAGAGGTCGGCGACGTTCTTGATGGCGATATCGCCGGCGGGAACGTCGGTATAATAATCCGCGCCGCCGCGGCCGCCCGCCTTGAAGGGCGCTGCCGCCGAAAGCACGGCTAAGTCCTTGTATTCCGTGTCCTTCAGCATGTCCTTGATATACCAGGTCTGCGCATTGGAGACGATCTGCACGGACGGATCGTCGGCGACCAACGCGAAGTAGGAATAGAGCGGCGCCGAGGTCTTGCCGACCGGCGTGCGGATATAGGTGAGCGTCGCCTCATGCTCGGCATTGGCCGCAGCGAGCACATCGGCGCGGTCAGGTAC
>Ga0307515_10009830_pt1 | contig 18426 bp, 16 predicted proteins | sample 17_EM_MG_FD_194513 | JGI IMG/M metagenome (GOLD analysis project Ga0307515, IMG submission 194513) | Populus trichocarpa ectomycorrhiza microbial communities from riparian zone in the Pacific Northwest, United States - 17_EM | ecosystem: Host-associated > Plants > Roots > Unclassified | place...
AACAAACAAACAAACAAAGAAATCTCCATGTGTGTGTGTGCATACAGCCATACATACATATTACCCGCGATACGCGTCTTTTCTTTAAGGCGTCCTTTACCTCCTTCTGACGACTCTCCTTCGTTTCCTTTCATCCGATCTCTTAATTCTACGCAACTTTCTAGCCCTCCTCTCCGTTTTTGGGATTCTTCTGTGTTTGCTATGCTCTGTTTATTTTCTTGATGGGTGCTAATCTTTCTTTAACCTTTACAGACCCCAACGCCTGTTCTCTTGTTGGGTCTCTATGCTTACAAATATCATCGCCACCAGCAACAAAGCCTAGTCTTGGAGATTTACCAGAGGGTTGTGTGGCTTTAATTCTTGAATATTTAAACCCGCAAGAGATTTGTAAATTGGCTAGATTAAACAGAGCATTTCGTGGTGCTTCTTGGGCTGATTTTGTTTGGGAGTCAAAACTGCCTGTGAATTATGAAGATTTGATTGGAAGAGTTTTGGGTGATGATTTGAAAGATAAGTTGTGTAAAAGAGAGATTTATACTAGGCTTTGTAGAGCCAACGCTTTTGATGATGGCACCAAGGTACGATCTTTTAACTTTTATTTGTTTGGATTATGAGAGGAAATAACCTCTGGTTTTTGGTATTTCGTTATTTTGTACATTAAAATTGGAAAATTTGACAAAAAGGTGTCCTTTTGAGTTGTGGCTCTTCTCTGGTTTTTGCAGCAACTAGTAATGGAATTTGCATGTTTTCTTAATAGTGGAACCCTGATATAGATTTTTTTTCCTGATTTTGTTTGTTTTGGTGGATGAGAAAATTTAACGGAAGGCAAAGATAGGATTTTTAACTTTATTTACTGCGCCAGGGGGGAAAGAATCTTTTGCTGGTTTGATTTTGAAATTTTCAATTACATAGAAATGGATCATGATTGTGAAAAGACAGGACGGTTATTGATTTTGAGTGTTCAATTCTATCAGGTTTTATTCTTCTGGCTTTTCAACTTGTTGAATTAAAATTTTGCATTTGTGCAGAAAGCATGGCTAGATAAGAGAACAAGAGGTGTCTGCTTATCCATTGCTTCCAAGGGGTTAGCGATAACAGGAATCGATGATCGAAGATATTGGAATCATATTCCAACAGAGGAATCTAGGTGTGATTTCTGAAACTTTTGCTGGAATTTTGATTAGAATTGCAAAATGGTCAGTTTTTCATTATTTATTTGTTAGACATGGCTGGTCAAGTCCAAGTTGATCGGGGCATTTTCTTGTCGAACTTCTTCAAAGAGGTTTTTTAAGTATCTTTCATTCTTCAAAGATTTCTAGTCCATGATGTGTGAGAATTTGGAATCCAGCAACTATTTGTAGTTGTGTACCATATGAGCTTGGAGGTAATTTGATTGGATCTTCAAGGGGTAAGTGAGTTTTGGATTATGTCAAGAGTTTTTATAACTTCCATTTCCTGGCATCAGGAATTTTTTTTTAATGTAGAAGTAGATTCTTTTGACCCTGAGCGTGAAACCAATAATGTGACTGGGGAGCATAATTTGATAATGTAATTTACAGAATTATATCCCTGAAGCCCCAAGTTATTGAACAACTTGTCACTAACGAACCTGCTCTGGTTGCCTAGCTGCCCCCATCCCCAAGAATCCTCTTCTTTTTTCTCCTCCATAGAATATGGTCAACGAGGAAGGACCCTGGACCTAAGTTAATATTTCTGCATTCCTTCTTGAAACAATTAATTGGCATACACGGCTGAGACCTGCATCTGATTTGGCAGATTGGATAATTGTATCGCACCTTTCTTAGCTATGCATGATTTTGCAGTTTGTTTGTGTGTGTGTGGATGATAATTCCACGATCCAATAATGTTTTTATCCTTCTCGTAGCCACTGCTTCTTCACATGGTAATTCTGGTTGGGATTAAAGGATTCTAATATCTTTGTTTCTGTCGACACTTTGCATCCATATTATGATTAAAGGATTCTAATATCTTTGTTTCTGTCGACACTTTGCATCCATATTATGCTTTTTATAAGTGGGTTGATGTTAATTGGATTGGTTGTTTCTATGTTTGTGATCAAATTGGTGATTATTTCCCATATAGATGTAGTCAAAATAGCACTGGAATTGATCCAAAGTTCCTTTGTTTTTCTTGTAGGTTCAACTCAGTTGCATATCTTCAGCAAATCTGGTGGTTCGAGGTTGATGGGCAATTTGAGTTCCCATTCCCAGCTGGGACCTATAGCCTATTCTTCAGACTACAATTGGGGAGGGCTGCTAAGAGGTTTGGCCGCCGCATCTGTAACACTGAGCATGTCCATGGTTGGGAAATAAAACCTGTGCAGTTTCAGATATGGACTTCAGATGGTCAGCATGCCTCTTCCCAGTGTTTTTTGAACGATCCTGGGAAATGGAACCTCTACCATGCTGGGGATTTTGTGGTTGATGGCTCCAATGCATCAACAAAGCTCAAGTTCTCTATGACACAGATAGACTGTACACACACCAAAGGTGGTCTGTGTTTGGACTCTGTTTTAGTATATCCATGTAAATTGAGAGAAGGGTTGAAGCATTTTTAAGCTGCATTTAACCTTTTAGAGTAGAGAGGATGTTCTGCCCTTGTGGTGAGCTAGGACACATCTTTGAGATGAAGCGGAATCTAGTATATTATTAGTTGGTTGGTTCTTCAGCCCTTGTATCGATTGTTCCCAAGCCAATGTATATATTGTCATTGGTTTAGCTAGTTGATAAAGTGTGTATTTCTTCTTCTTTTCTTTCCTCGAGGAAATGATCACTGCTCTTTTTGTTGTTGTAAAAATAGCTTCATGGATCGTCCATTTTGGCTTTTTCTGTGGACGAATATTACAAGAACGTTTGCTTCTGTGCTTAAATTTGAAACCATGAAGAGAAACCAAGGGAAAAAGGAATTGATTATCGCAGACCCCTTGCAGCTTTCTCCGGTTTTAGGTTTTGTGTTGCCACTTGCCAGACAACAATGCCAGTTGGCGAGGGAGACAAGACGGTGATGTTACTCACAAGTTTCCTTGGCTTATACGAGATATTTTTGCACACAGATTGCACTTGTCAGTACTTCTTTGTCTCGTATAATTCACGGCTGGATTTCAAATTAGGGATCCATCATAAATAGAATCACTGCACCAGTTAGATAGAATAATTTGCCAAGTCTTTCTGGCAAATTCATCAATTTGGATGGCAAAAAATGTTCCCTCACTCTTACTATATGAGCTGTAATAAGAGTGACCATTAAAAAATGTGTGGCGAATAACGTGTCAAGACAAGAAAGTGTAGATCGCTACATCAAATACGAGGGAGATTCCACAGCATCAGGCATCAGCCTCTAAAAATAATAATATATAAAACAAAAAACTCGCAAAAATATCGTGCGACTTAGTTTTTTATTCACTGCATTGGTAACTAATGGTTTTGTGATTTTTTAAAAAACATTTGTCTTTATTCTTGAGGTATTTTTACCGTGTATTAGTTATTAAAGGATTTTCAAGAAACATAATTGAATTTTTTATTTTTTTAAGCACAATAAAATAATTTAATTGTTTTTAAAATAAAATATTTATTACACCAAGAAATGATTGTCTTTTCATTCATTCATGTACAGTGACAAGTGTACATTTGAAATAAAAAAAATATAAATCATGAGTTTAGGAGTCTTTTCATTTAATTTTTTTTTTAATTTTGTAACTATCAGAATAGTCAATGATATTTTTATTTTAAATATTATTTAATCCTAAAAAATTATTGATACATGTAGTGTACGTAATATTGCGTGGAAAGCACATGCGTCATATGAACGGCATGTGTGGCGCCTCCTAGTAGCATAAAATGTCATTACACTATGTCGTTGCATATGTCATCGCGTTCTCTTTCTCTCGGTACGACATGTGTGGGTTGTGGTGTGGTGGTTGTGTATAAGATTTTTCAATTTGATCCTTTTTTATTTTTATTTTTTTCCTTGACTCTTTTGTAAAAGTTCTAATGTTTATACTTAAGTATTTTTTCTAATTTGATCCTTATTTTTTTGTTTCTTTTTAGATTTATTTTTCTTTTCAATATAACCTTCCAATAAAAAAAATCAGGTTTCTCTAATGACTGGGGTCACGGTTTTATAAAGGTAATGCAGTTCAACGTCTTTTTTTTAACTTATTTTTTTTTCCAATCTCATCGATCAACATTAGTTTTTTTAAAATAATTTTGTGGTTTTTTTCAATTTTTTTTCTACTGGGTTATCCCGATCTTATAACATAAGCCACAGATTTTGGGGGTTAACATGGGTTATCTTGTCTCTTATTACCCAGGTTACATGTTTATTACGCTACCTCAAGTTGACTTGAACCCCCTCCCTTTTCTTTTATCTCTTTTTTTTATCTAGTTATGTAATTCCTATGGTATTTTTTTCCAAGTGATTGTGGTATTATTTAAAAAAAAAAATGTTTGTTTTCTATTATTGCTAAGTTTTTATTTTATCATCTACTTAAAATAAAATTAACTTATTAAACCCAATAAAAACTATAACATTAAACCCAAAAGAAACTATAACCCTCGATTCGGTAGTAAAGAAGGAATGATTTGAATTTTTTTGTTGGGGAAGAAATAATTGTTCGTTTTTTCTTATTTTCTTGAAATGCGTTTGAACCACAAAAACATCTTTATCGTTTTTTATAAGAGAGAAAATTACACCGCAATCCCATGTCCATGTCTAGTCAGTCCTATAACAGAACCAAATCACTCTACGAAGTTCAAACCCAAAATTTCCTTGTTCCCTTGCATCTAGTCCACGGTGATTGCGCCATTAACCACATGTACAGAAAGACCAGGCACAACAATTTCACAGCCTAACAAGTTCTGTGATCTGAACGTTGGTTATCAGCTACGAAATAGTTATACATATTTAGAAATAGGTAAAGAGAAGACAGCCTAGGCATGCAACAAATCCAGGGTCGTAAAAAAACATTGAAGCCAATTGCAATTCAGCGTTGGCTTTCTGTGGCATGTAATTCATGCACGGTGCCATGCTTATCTTGACAAACCTGAACAAAACTTATTATGGCAAACAGACAAGGATGTGATAAAAACAGTATGGTACCATATTTCATTTCTAGGGTAAGGTTTAGACTTTGGAGTAGTTAATAGTTCATGTTGACATCACAGCATCTAATCTTCCTAATCAAGTTAATTGCTCACGAAACTGCAACTACTATCAAAAGCACTTGCGGAAAGAAACTCTCAAGGCCCTATACGTACGTATCTTCTATTGAATCACCCCCCAGAAGGATGGAACAGAAAGTACCAAAAAAAAAGCCATTACAACCATCCCAACCACATAGCTCATGCTGCCACAACATGAAAAAATCCTATTTCCATTTGAAGCATTTTCAGGATCTCAGGAAACTAATGCCTTCGTGGAAAAGTTGATGAAACCAGCACTGTCACCAACCTTGGAAGAATCCGTATTAGGAGTCATGAACACAGGTATTTGCCATAATAATACTCGACGCGTTTCCTGAAGGATCGAGCAGCGACATGTTGTGACCAAAAGTCATCCCATCCGTAGCAGCGTCTTGCCCTTGGCACCTGTTTGCAAGCCAGATATAATATTACCTATCTTAGCGTTAACTGCTTCATTCTCAGCCCTAATGATGATCTCCTCGAGCAAATTTTGGACTTTATGTTCCCGTCTATGCTGGCCACCCCCAGAGGAATGGAGACCGGGAAACGCAAACTCCTGGATGAATTCTGCACTCAAAGTCTTGGGACCTTGAGATGGTGTGGAAGATGCATTTCTTCCACACCTTTTGTATAAAAGTGACGTCTGCTCCAGTTCACCCACATTCGAGTTGATGCAAGTTTGTGATGGATATATACAGTGGCACGACACATCAGAGATATTCAATAGAGCACCCTTACTCATGTTCGAGTTATCATTGCTGTTGCCACCAAGAGCATGAGAAGCAGACAACTTATTTGGATCAGTTGGCAAACCTTGAAGGACCTCGAGCTGCTCTTTATCTTGCAATTCATCTTTGTGGAGTTTGGTTGTTGAAAATTGCTGGGTATATTTCTTCAAGCTCTCTGCATTTTAGGTTTTTACATCAGAAATGACTTTGCAAGAATCAATTGGAAACTGCCTTAACAAGTACATTAAAGTTTACAAGGCAACATAGAAAAACAGAGATTTGTAAGGCTCAAGCAGCTATTTCCAAGGGTTTTCAGTTTTAACCTTTTTAAGATGACACACAAAGATATAAAACAGTAGATATCACTTACCAATTGGTCCAATTTGATTATCCCAGCTGAATGTCATTAAGTCTTTCATGCAGTTGAATATGTCTGCAATCTGTCAGGTAATGAACACAGAATACAGAAGATCCTGAGTAGAATTCAGGTGAAAATAGACAAATCAAAACAAGTTCTCTTACAGACCTGCAAGCAACGGACATATCTCTTCGAAAACCCCAAATCACCAACCAGTTGCAAGCCTAAATCTCTTTCAAGCTCACGCCCAGCTGATAATAACCTACAAGATGGACCAGATTTATTTGAGTTACAATATTGTCGCCAAAAACATGTTTTTCAAATATGACAAGAAGATAGATAATTGGGGCCTCGGTAACTAATTATCAAGAGAACAAAATACAAATCAGTTTCGGAAAGCAATTTGTTTGCTGCTTGACATTACATAACATGCTATGGGGTGGGTGGTGGTCCTGCTTATTGGGTCAAATCCAATACGTTGTAAGAAGAAATTTTTAAATATCAATCTCATCAATCTATCATACAAAATCCCATTAATCCGATAACATTTTTGAGAAATAGGAGACATCTAAGTCATACAAGTAAGATATCTATTCATTGATAAGAAAGGGAAAAATGGTGAACGGTGACATGTATCATGCTTGACCACTTCATAGAATTAGTAAGAGCAGTAAATAAAACCTCCAGGGATTTCTTACATCGTGCAATTTTCTTGTAAATCACACAGTGGTGTACTATATGATCCGATATCATCAATGTTGGTTTGATAGTTTTTTGAAGCATGAACTAACTCATTAACCTGCATACAGGAGCATCTGTTCTGTCAAATTTAAATCTCAAAAGGATGCATCAACAATGTTCAAAAATAAAATAATGGATTGATAAACAACATACAAGGACCACAACGGATCCAACATGATGGTTCAGACTGCAGATCATTTGTACCTTAGGTAGAATTGAACTTCGAGGAATTAGTTCTTCATGGTCCCGAGAACAAAATTCCCAGCAAATTATCTGAAAAGCATTCCGTGAATATAAGATCAATGTGTTATAGAATCCACCAGCTTCATGCTATATATGGGCTATAGCTCACCTTTAAATTATGTGCGAAGATGATACGAAGTTTACCCTCACGAACAACATGAAGTTGGTCATAGAGAGTCTCATGAACTACCTTTCCATACTCCAACACCATTAATCCAGAAGGGAGTGTGAACTCAAAAGGGCATTCAAGAAACAAAAGTTCATTGATAACACCGCTATCAAACTGAATATTATTAAGCCTGGGAAGTACTTCAAAAGTTGCCTCTGCCAAGAAATTAAAAAAAGAAAAAAGATAAGTGTTCCATGGAAAAATGTTAAAAAGTATTAAAAAAAATTAGCTTTCACCTAACACCTCAAGCCTTTAAGTTAGACATTAGGGTCCAACGGTAATGAATTTGGACAGCCAGGCAGATGGAGGTAAACATTATATTTTACAGAATTTTAGCAACATGTCAATAATAAACTGTTCTTTTAGAAAGCACCATAGTAACTGACTTATAAACAACATGTAGTGCTGATTTGCTTACCAAATCCCCTGCCAGATTTGGTCCTGCACAAGTCACAATGCCATGTACCCTGCAAAATAAAGGGAAACAGGGAACAAATAGAATAAGTGAGGAAATATTTATGCATGAAGAACTAGATGAATGTGTGCATCTGTCTGAATGCATCTATTTATGATTGATAATAAAAGGTATGTGAAACAAATATCAGTGTTTCAACGGTGGAAAAAAGGATATATTGACAACCTAAAACTAGCCATATCTACCTGGGAGAATACACCTATGGCATGAAGTCTGGCACTATCACATGAAGACAAACACCACCGTTTCTTAGCACAAGGAGCATAATACTCTGCAACAAATTTTCTCCAATAAGAAATACCACTGTCCTACAGAGAGAGAGAGAGAGAGAGAGAGTTAGAACAGCTTCAAAGTGTATCACTTTGTTGAAGTCTTGAAGAGCTAGTGGTCGGACATTAAGATAGAAATAAAGTATCAACAAAAGACCCGGAACAAGTAAACATTAACATCTAAAACTACTAACAAAATATGAGAGGTGGTACTTATTAAAGAACATTAGAAATGATTACATTCTTGATCACAGTCACTCACAGGAGGTCGTTGCCGCTGATGATACATGTATTGCATTAGCCTGCGTGAACATACATTAGCATTGAATGAAAGCATAGATTGGACTCGTGGCAAGGCCAGACTTTGCAGGTAGTCCCTCATTTGTCGCTGCTGCTGCTGCTTCATATTAACTCCCAGCAATTGAAGAGTTGACTGCAAAGTATCCTGCTGCTTTTGATTCCCTAACTTATTCTGTGGGACTAATGCATGTAGAGTTGGGCGTGAAGCTTGCAGTTGCACTGAATCCTGGCTTGGCAGTAGCTGCTGAATAATATTCTCTTGTAGAATAGCATTTTTCTGATTGTCTAATCTGATTTTCTTATGTAGCTGAGGTGAAGAGGAAAGCCCCTCTCTTTTGAAATCAAGAAGTGAATCTAGACTCTTTTGCAATTCAGACTGAAATGTGGTACGTATATCTCCTTGTTGACGTTTCCTTTTCTGAATTTGTAGCCTATTTTGGCCTAGATGGACATCTTCCTCTGCTATCGAGTAGCAGGCAGTGGAAGATCCAAAATTGCTTAAATTAGGTGACATCAAGAGGGGGAATGTGGATAAATCAAGATGATCCGTGTCAGTAGAAGCGCTTCCTTGTAACTGGAGACCTTTTGGAACAGCTGAATTGGACCCAGTAGCTAAAAAACTTGCTGCAAGACTCGATTCTAAGTTAGTAATACTATTTAAAATAGTTTTTTCCCTATCCTCGGATACTTCGGCCACATTCAAATCTGGAATCTTGATTAAAGATCCTGGAAATTTTCCAGATGATGCATTTGAGCAACAACCTAGTGCAGCGTGGATTTGACCTCTTTGTAGTATGTTCTCAGAATTTGAAGACTTTACCAAGTCTGTGGTCACCTGACTCGAGTCCAAGGAGCTCAGTGCCAACAGGTAGTTGTCCAAGTAAGCTTGTAAAGCCATTGCTATTCCCTTGAAGCTTTTAGAGTAAAATAGAAATCTTGATTAAATTCTCACATTCAAAAGACAAATATCAAAAGAAAATTCAGATGCAACAAACATACAGTAATTCATGCTCACACACCTAGCAAAGAGCATATACACCAGAACTAATACACGCATAGAGTCAAACTGCTCAGACCTGGATGAATTTCAATCAAGGGATATTAAACCATTTTATGTAGGCATTGTATCTATTTTAAGTTCCCTATGTCCCTTAGCTCCACTTGTTTTAGAAATAGCAATGCCTCAACGTGTATAAAGTCTAGCATGCAACCAGGTTTAGACGCCGTAAAATAGTTCTTTAGCACCATAATGATCAATATTTTCCTTGGAAAGAAAGGTAAAGGTTCCCTGCTGGAAATATTTTCCGAGAAAAGAACATAAAGACGGGCCCGTTTAACCGCATAGGAATGTCAACAAACATGTAACAAGCAAGGTTAACCAAAGTCCCCAGCTACAAATGTCAAATCGAGTTATAATGTTCAAGCATTAAAAATAGTGCTTTAAATGAAACAGACAATGATGGGTTTATAATGTTCAAGTCTTCACGCATACAACCAACTCAGTAACTTTAAACAGCCAATTCAAGAACAGACCGTCTCATTATCATACACATTCATGAAAGACACCAAGAACGCTGTTAATGCATAATCATACAAAAAAATATATGAATACAAAGAAACTACACAGAGCATCAAAGTTAACCTTGAATCCTCAGCTGGCTTCAGAATTTAATCGGGCAAGAAATAAATTATGCTTTAAGTAACAAACACATCTCAGGAAACTTGCTTTCCCCCCTTTCACTCATTAACGAAGCAAATCCTCGGTATTACCATTTTTTTGAACATCCAAAGAACTACATAACAAAACATAAGAAACTCCTAAATAAAATGGTTACATTAGTAGCCTTAACAAAAGACCCCATTTTTAAAAAACGAAACATCATAAAGTTCAAAACTTTAGCTTCTTTTCCCACATTTTCTAAGAAACCAAACAGTCATTTCTCAAAGAAAGTGCTAAAAAACAAAAAGAACAAGAAAAGCACGAAGCTTTTAAAGGTGGCACCTTTTTAAGAGAAAATGAGAGATTATATGCTAAACCTGAACTTTGATTTTGAAACCCTTTTGACAATGGGTCTAACAGAGTCTACAGATTGTGTTGTACGGAACCTTCATGGCTAGTGAGCGTTTCTTTTTTCTTCTTTTTGTGGGTTTTTCAATTCCACTAAGCTGCGTTTATGTAGAGCGGGAAGAGGCACCGACTCGGAGAGAATGGTGACTGGCGGGTGACAGTTGGTTAACCTTGTTTACCAGTGAGACCGGTGAAAGTAAGGGACAGGTGTCATGTTAGGACAAGCCACGTACTTCTGTCCTGGATTGCAGGATGGATTGTTTTGTCTCCTTCTGGATCTGAAGAAGAGAATTTCCTTTTACCCGTGATCTTTTAGATTATTAGATTATTGCATTTGAATTTGACCTGCTTTCTTATTACTGTTACTCCAACAAGTGTTTTTTCGAAAAATTTTTAAAATATTTTTTATTGAAAATGTATTAAAATAATATTTTTTTATTTTAAAAAATTATTTTTGACATCAGCACATCAAAATAATCTAAAAACACTAAAAAAATATTAATTTAAAACAAAAAAAATTTAATTTTTAATTTTTTTCAAAAACACTTTTAAAATATAAAAATATACAGACTAAATAACTGGGTTGGGTTACAAACAATAACCATATTTTTTTTTTATTTTCAACACTTTAACTTTCTTAATTATAATTCCATCCCTTTTCATTTCAGTCCTCTAACATTTTTAATTATAATTTCATCTTTCCAAGTTAAATTAACATGGTTTTATATATTGAGATTTCTTTTGATTTATATTCTTCCACGTATATAAAATGTTGAGGGATTCAATGCTTAATCCCTTGAATTGATGGTAACCACTAGGGATCTCTTTAAAAAAAATATTCTCGAGGTTCTTGTAAAAAAACTTTAACAACACTAGGAACACAAAAATTCAATTCATCAAAATTAAAATATATCTTCTTTTACAAGATTAAAATCATAGGAATATTAAAATGATAAGCATGAGTAAGATCACTTTGTTTTGCATAAAAATTAAGGTGTTTCCCTAGTTTTTCTATACACTTTTCTTTTCTCACTCATACTTTTTTCTACCCACTCATTTTCTCTCAATCTCGGCCTTCCCCGTGTTTTTTTCTCCAAATTCTTCAATCCTATTTCTAATGGCAGAAACTTTCCTTTTAATTATTTCACACTCATGGTTCGCCTTAGTTTCACTCGGCCTCACATTCTCACCGTTATTTTTCATAAATTCTTGTTCAACTTCCCCAACTTTCTTAAGCTTCAATTGATCATCATACGTTTACTTTGGTGACGATGAAGAAAGTGTGTGAATCTTTATATCCTTCTCCGTAACATACCTATTTTTGAACCCATAATGCTTGCCCTCCCTATCGGACTACCAAGGTTTCTCCAATAATAGGTGTGTAACATACATAGAAACTACATCACATACAACCTCATACTTAAACTTTTTTATTGTGAATGAAATCAAAACATGCTTAGTCGCCCCTAACTTCTCTATATTCAATCAACCACTAAAACTTATATGGTTTATCGTGCTTAGATGTATTCAGGTTCAATTTTATAATCAAAGTTGAGTTTGCAACATTATTACAACTACCTTTATCAATCATCATACCACATATCTTATTATCAATGTAACACCTAGCATGAAATATATTCTTTATTTATTGCTATACATTCTTTTAACAAACCTTAAACACTCAAGGATCTCTTTATAATTAAGGATTCTTATAGAATAACATACTCCAAATCATTACAATTATTTAGCTTTGGCATCTCCTCCAAATCATCCTCACTAGCCGATCTTAGCTCACCATCATATATTATAATCATAATTCTCTTATTACTGATGTATAATTGTCATTTAGATTGCTAATTTGAGGTTTTAAAGAAATTTTGCAACTTGACCCAATAACAACCTTGTTTTGAAAAACCAAAGTTATATGTAATAAATCACCTCCACCCTACGCCTATAACAAGATGCGAATGAGAAGTATAAATCATAACGAATCTGATCACAACCATAAGTTCAGTTGAGAGAGAGAGTTTTTTTAAGTGCAATTTTGTTATTTTTAAAGTAACACAAGCTTTTTATTCATTAAATCGAGAATCATAACCATAAGTTTAGCTGAAGAGGGAAGGTTTTTTTTAGTGGCAATTTTGTTATTTTAAAGCAATATGAATTTTTTTGGTATTAATTTTTTTTGGTATAAAGGCAAACTTGTAAATAATCCAATATTTTTTGTTGATTTTTTTTTGGTGCCATGTAAAGTGCTATGAACTTATAAAATTCAAATGTTTTCTATAATTTTTGAAAGAATAAAAAAAATATCTAAGTTATAGGATGTTCATAGTAATTTTCCCTTCAAAATACCATGATGTTGATAAAAATTTAACTTATTTGAATTTTTTTAAAATATTTATTTTAATTACCATAAAAATTTAATGAAAAAATATTTGCTGATGTAATTTTACGGTGTTTAGAGAGTAACTAATAATATTTTATTAGTTATTTATTTTGAAATCAATTTTAAAAATTAAAAAAATACAAATGAAAAAGAGAGATCCAAGATAAATATATTTTTATCATTTTTTGGATTTTATTTTATTTTTTCAATGTATATCTAAGAAAGTAATGCCACTAGTTATTTTTGCCGTAGCACGTGAGAAATATGCATTTTACATCATAATTAATGTTTTTCTCGTGGATGATTTCAAGGCAAGAAAAAGCCGCTATCTACTTGGACAAGCACAGCCAATGAAATCTCTCGGTTGTATCGCCTCTGCGTTCAAAATCACCCGTTTTTCCCCCTTCTAACCCAAATTGGAAAAAAAAGAAAAGTCTACGCACAACCCCCACAATAATAATAAAAATAAAGCATTGCAAAGAACCAGTCAGCAAAAACTGAAGTTCCACCAAAATCTCAAAATCTAAGCCCAGACCAGTCAGCCCGCCGTGTTGACTCGCCCGAGTCAATCAAAAGCAAAGCACTCTAACGCAGAAATCACCATGCCTTTTGAAATGGAATCCATGGCCGCCGCTATTGGCGTCTCCGTACCAGTTTTGAGGTTCCTTCTTTGCTTTGTGGTCACAATTCCAGTGAGTTTCATCCACCGATTCGTACCGAGTTCATTCGGCAAACATTTATACGCTGCTATTTCAGGGGCTTTCCTCTCGTATTTATCATTTGGGTTCTCTTCAAATCTTCACTTCTTGGTGCCCATGTTGTTGGGCTACCTTTCGATGGTCCTGTTTCGGCCTTACTGTGGAATCCTTACGTTTTTATTTGGATTCGGCTATTTAATTGGCTGGTATGTGTTTTTAATTTTATTTATTTTTGAGAAAGAAAGCTCACTTTTTATTTTTATTTTTATGAATCAGTTGTTTCTTGATTAATTGGAGCTGAGTTATAGGATTTTTAATTGGATTACTTGTTAATTGCCATGCTTTGATGATTTGCTGCTTGATTAAATGGACTCGGCGTGCTATTCATTTTGATTTCTCTTGAAGGCTTCAAATTAATGCGTAAATTGCAGAAAATAAAACATGCTGGAGGTTAAATGATAGCATTGAATTTACTTGAACGCATGCCGTAGTTTGAAATGCTGAAAGCTCAAATGCTGCATGTTTTGTTTTATCTTGTTCATGTTGGGTGGAAGTAGGAGCTCGTGAATGTTGTATTTTTAATTATTTATTTTGGAAAAAAAATCCATATATAAGGAGGGATAGAAGCTGCTTTTAGCTAGAAAAGGTGTCATCGTCGGAATGCTGAATTTCTTCATTGAGCAGCTGTTTTCTGTGTGTGGAGAATATGGTACTGCCTTATGAATCTCAAGTCCCCTTATAGCTTCATGTTTGTTATTTGATGTTCTTTTGAATATGAGTATGAAATTTATACTAGTTAATCAAATGGGACTGAAGAAATCTTTTTTCTTTTTTTGGGATTTTATTTCTGAATTCTTGATTATTGTATCCATGTGTAGCCATGTGTATTACATGAGTGGTGATGCGTGGAAGGAAGGAGGCATTGATGCCACTGGTAAGCACGATTTCATATTTCATAATGACGATAACGGGAAATGGTATACTCTGTGAGAACTATTTATTGTTGGGTGATGGATAGTTTTCTTATATTATCAGGGGCTTTAATGGTGTTAACACTGAAAGTCATATCATGCGCCATGAATTACAATGATGGACTATTAAAAGAGGAAGAATTGCGAGAGGTTCAGAAGAAAAACCGCTTGATTAAGCTGCCCTCTTTTATTGAGTATGTTGGTTACTGCCTCTGTTGCGGTAGCCACTTTGCTGGTCCAGTTTATGAAATGAAGGATTATCTTGAGTGGACTGAAAGAAAAGGGGTATGTTTACTGTGTTTGTTTTGTGCTTCTATATGCTTTGTCTCAACAGAGACAGTCTGGTCTTGCAAAAGAGAATGGAAAAGAAAGGTCTATTATTTTTTTTTCAACTTCTGGGACAAAGGCTTAGTTTTAGTTAGTCAAGTTGAGTTGATGCCTTGTCTTGCTGTAAATATTTGGTTCTTAGTTTTGTTAGTTCATCTTTACAGATTTGGGCCCCTAGTGAGAAAGGACCCTCACCATCACCTTTCGGGGCAACAATTCGAGCTCTTTTCCAAGCTGCTGTTTGCATGGCCTTGTATCTGTACCTGATACCCCAGTATAACATACCCGGGCTCAATGGTCCAGCATACAAAGGATGGGGCTTCTGGAAACGGTTGGGTTACCAGTATATGTCAGGCTTCACAGCACGATGGAAATATTATTTCATCTGGTCAATTTCAGAGGCAGCTATTATTGTCTCTGGCCTGGGTTTAAGTGGTTGGACAGAGACTTCTCCACCAAGGCCACAATGGGATCGTGCGAAAAATGTTGACGTTCTAGGTGTTGAGTTTGCTAAGAGTGCAGTTCAGTTGCCACTTGTATGGAATATACAAGTCAGCACTTGGCTTCGTCATTGTGAGTTTATCATCTAAGCTTTTGTTTCCAGTTGGTTGAGTTTTATTCTAGGATGTAAATCTTAATTGGTACTATTCTTAGCATCCATGTATGGGAATATGTCACACAATCTGATGTACTAACTTCATGTGCTATTTGTTCTGTTGTAGATGTTTATGATAGACTTGTTCAGAAGGGGAAGAAACCTGGTTTCTTTCAGTTGTTAGCCACACAGACTACCAGTGCTGTTTGGCATGTGAGTATAACATGCAACCACTTATTCTATTTGTGTGGGTGGTCAGGAAACTTATTTTTAAATTATGCATTTGACCCCCTTATAGCTTTATGTATAATGATGCTGCTACTTGTTGCAAATTAAAAAGATCAGTAAAGCACCAATAGGTAAAATTCTTGCGAAGAGCAAAGGAGTGTGTCGTAGCTCTTGTCTTAGCAATCTGATCCTTTCATGGTATTCCATATCTCAATTTCTCAGGTCATTGCAAATTAAAAAGACCTGAAAGCACCAATAGGTTAATTTTTACAAGAGCAAAGGAGTCTGCCATAACTTTTGTTTAACAATGTTATCCTGTATAGCATTCTATATTTCATTTTCTCAAATATTTGACTCTTTTCCTTGGCTAGTTACCTGTTTTCCTAGCATTTTCCATTTGTCTTCTCAGAAATACCTATGACTATACATGTTTTGGAGTTTTCTTGTATAATATTATTCATTGATTTTAACTTTTTCCTGTCTTCTTCTCTCTATGCAAATTACAGGGATTATATCCTGGGTACATAATATTCTTTGTCCAGTCAGCGTTGATGATTGCTGGTTCAAGGGGTATGACCTGGAAGATCTTTTTTTTGGTCATTTTCTTTGTAGAAAGTTAAAAAGAAAAGAAGAGATTACTAACCCTCTTTCGCTACCTCGAGCAGTCCTATACAGATGGCAACAAACTATACCTCCAAATATGGCTCTGGTGAAGAAGTTGCTTGTGTTTATTAACGTTGCTTACACCATTCTGGTTCTAAACTATTCTGCTGTTGGTTTCATGGTTAGCACTTTCTCTTATTGGAGCAAACTATTTCAGAAACTGAAAATAGATATTTCTGGAGCCTAATGTTTCTCTTGTTCTATGTCATAGGTATTAAGCTTGCAGGAAACAATTGCTTTATATGGTAGTGTATATTACATTGGAACCATTGTACCCATATCATTGATCCTCCTTGGCAACATAATTAAACCAGCAAAGCCTGCCAGATCTAAAGCCCGGAAGGAACAGTGAGGTAGGATTTTCTCCTCCGATGTTTCTCTTTAGAGTTCCTGGAACGAGAGCAGGAGCATGGCAGATAACTGACCGTCTCCTCAACTGTTGCCCAATTTTTTCAACATTTCTTTTGATCTCTGACACTGTGACTCTGTCTGAATTTTAATTTCAATATAAACCCTGGGCATTACATCTTCATATCTACAAGCCCCATTGAGTTTACCGCTGTGCTGTGGAACTAGATATAAATGTTCAGTGGTAGGGGAAGGAAAATAAAATATTTTGAATACCAAGGCTTACAAAGCGAATGTTTTCAGCAGCCATTCTCTACCAGAAGGCCATTCAACAATTTTGTCTGGAATATGGTGGAGCATGAGTGGTGACATAATCATCTATGATTGGCTAATCAATAGAACTAATCTTCGCTGGAGTCCTATTGTGCTAAGTTTATGTTCAAATCTCGCTTTTGAATTTGTTGGTTCTTGGATAGGCTTTCCGGCTTCCACATTTTTTTCTTATGGCAAGTGCATGATTTTTGTGGAGGCGTATGGCCATTGGCCTCAGGTATTCAGGTCCCCTGTTTTATCATTCTATTTTCCAGAGCTTCGGTCAATGTCAATCGTTTTAGTTCTGGAGTTTCTTCAACGAATCCGAACCCGTATTGCGCGTTCTTCCTGGATTTGACAATTTTATCTGGATGCTTGTGAATAGTGGAATTTTTCAAGATCTGTTTGTTTTGTTTTCTGGAAAGTAGTTTTTTCTTGGAAAGTGAATTTCATGAAAGTAAATTTCAAGAAAGTGAATTATTTTTCGATGTTTGGTAGTGTAATGAAAAATAAGTTGGAAAATATTTTCCGGTGTTTGGTTATGTCATGGAAAATGAGCTGTAAAATAACTTATTAATGTTTTATTTTTTTCAAATTTATTAAAATAATGAGTAACAAATCTTACAAATTAAAATTGAATGAGAATGAAAGTGAAAAAAAATATAATTTTATAAATTATCTCAAATAAAATAAATAATAATAAAAATAATAGAGATCAAATCTAAAAAATAAAAAAATTGAAAGATGAAGAAATTAAAATAATAATAATTAACATTTTATAAATTATTTCAAATAAAATAAGTAATAATTAAAAAAATGAAGATCAAATTTGATAGATAAAAAATTTCAATTAAAAAATGATAAGGGAAAAGCAAATAACAATTATAAAAATGAGGACCAAAATTAATATAAAAATTAAATTTTAAAGGATGGAATTGAAAAATAAATATTCAAAACAAAATATATATAACAATCAAAAGTTTGAGGATCAAATTTGATATAATCAGTAAATAATATGATATTTTTAAATTTTTCACAACTTTCAAAAAGTGTTTTCTGTCCAAAATAAAAGAAAAATACTTTCCTGGAAACTAAGCTAAATTTTTTTTTTACTGGAAAGTATTTTTCATTGACCAACATTTTTAATGGCAAATAAACACAATAAAATTTAAAAAATTATTTTTTAAAAATTATTTTTTAAAAAACAAATTTAGCCCAAAAAAACCCAGTATCTTGTCTGGTGGGTATAGGGACCAGCAAGTTTCTAAAAATTAGAGGACCTTGATGGGTTAACGTGGCTCCAACACAGGCAGGACCTTGAGGCTTAACACAATCACAACGGG
>Ga0307515_10009831_pt1 | contig 18426 bp, 7 predicted proteins | sample 17_EM_MG_FD_194513 | JGI IMG/M metagenome (GOLD analysis project Ga0307515, IMG submission 194513) | Populus trichocarpa ectomycorrhiza microbial communities from riparian zone in the Pacific Northwest, United States - 17_EM | ecosystem: Host-associated > Plants > Roots > Unclassified | place...
GTCATTTATTATTTCTTCTCTAGAAGATTTTCAAAATTTTACTTTATGTAAAAATATGATAATACTTCTACTTCATAAAGATTGTGTTATTAGTAAAAACAACTGAAGGTAAATTTGAATGGTCATACATCGCCAAACAACTATGAAAGTGCTTGTTTCTCATCCACTTTAGCTGATAGGTTTTGTAATGGCTGTCCTGGGAATTTGTTCTGATTATTTTTTCTTATTTCTGGAAATTGTGTTCCCTTTATGCAATGAATAATTAGTGCACTGACTGAATTCTCATCTATATCTTAACCAGTACATGTAGTGATCAAGTTTCTCCTTCACTTAATTACGTAGGTAATCTGCTTGTCTATCTCTTTCAGATTTCAGAAAGCTGGAGCTACCCACCTCTAAATGACACTGCTGAAGTTGCTCGTCGAGTTCATGAAGTGCTTGCTGAAAGAGGATTGAGAGTGCGGCCATAAAACTTGTTTATAGTTGTTATTCTTGAAAGACGTTTTTGTTTTGAAAGGGAAGTCGGGAAATTCGGTTTGTTCGATATTACTTTTAGGAATTCCAACTGCAAAGCATTGATACATGTTAAAATTGGTTTCTTTTCCCTATGGGAGTTTTGGGATATACATGTAAAAAATAAAGGCAAACTCATCTAGTGCGGCTTGTAATTTAGGAATAGCATCCTTTCCTTTTGTGCAGCATTATTTAAAGTCCTTTCAGTTTTGGCACCCATTTTACGTTGTGAAAATAAATTTCCCACTGTATTCTTTGTTTTTCTGAAAGGTGTAAATTGAATAGCGATTGATTTATACAGAGGAAAACCCCTCTCTAATGAGATGAATTTCGACCAAGATGTGATTCCTGGATCTCTTTTTATTTACTTGTAGCAATAACTTTGTTTCTATTTACCATTCAACTCTCCTCTTTGCAGTGAACAAATATGAAAGCGGTTAGGCTCTACAGCTTCTTTGTCGAGTTTTGCCTTCTAGTCGTCCAATTCGTTGTTTTGTATGAAGTGGAGCAAGTTAGATTGTGGCAACCACTCCTTTGCTAATCCATGAACTCGATCTCCTATATAAGTCGCGTCTTTTCCTGGCATTGTTTTTCAACAAGCTTTCTCCTGATCACTAGCTACATTTTGCAGTGGTGAAGCAACAAAAATCATTATTCAAGAACCAAAGGCAGACACTAAAGGAAAAGGCATTGTGGGTGCTCCGGCTCCTATCATAGTTGCACCAAAAGCGGCCCAGCACCACCGGAAAGGATGGAAAAAAGGCTTAGCCGTTTTCGACTTGGTTCTCAGGCTGGTTTTGCTGCCACCACTAGCATTATGGGGACATCCGATCAGACTCTTCCTTTTTTCACTCAGTTGTTTCATTTCCATGCCGAGTTTAATGATCTCCCAACTTTCAAGCATGCATGCTCTTCTTACCAGCAGCCTTCAGAATTCTCTCGCTAAAGCCTTGACCTCAGCTATCATGATTAAGTAAAACCGAAGTTTAGGGACTAAAGTGAAGATTTACATACATCACAGGGATTGATTAGCCAAACGAGCAAGGAAATTAGGAATATAGCTCAGTCTTGCGCCTTCTCTCTCTCTGACTCGAAAACAGGGAGCAAACTTGACACCACACGCGTACGTCAACCATCCATCACTTCTCAGTCTTCTTTACATTAATAATTTGGCAACCCAAAAATGGTCCTCCAATCATATATATAGTCTCAGTCGAGTCCTTCACAATTTTTTCTTATCTCAATTGGATTCTTAAGGTAACCGTTTGGACTTTTGTGGCATGTACTAGACAAGAATAGAATTTGCTTGATCTGCATATACATACACAAAACTGGTTTTATTTTTTTATGGGGATTAAGATTAGTTGATTTTCTCATGGGAGGCAGGGCTCAAAAATATGTGATATAATAGAAATTATGATCATTTTTTCATGTAATTTAGAACTGTAGTTTGAGAGTTTTTTTCCTCTAAAAATACATTGAATTTATATTTTTTTTAAATTAATCGAAATACCAAATACACATTTAGCTTCTCTTAGTATTCTTTACTGTTGTTTTAAAACTTGATTCATGATAGATCATGAGTTGGAGATCGACCTTTAATTTTTTTTAAAAATAAATAAATTAAAATAACATTGTTTTGACCAACACATGTTGATTTTTATTTTAAAAAAATAAATCAAAATAACATTATTTTAGAAAAAAATCAAAAACAAAATCATAGAATAGATAGTCGGATTTTAACCGAGTCAAGTTTGGTCAGCTATGCTACCAAATTAACCAGATTTTTTTTCAACCTAAACTGGTTTAGATCCATGATCAACCCGCCGAACTAAGTTTTAAAATTATATTCTATACACTCGTTTCAACACTAAATAAAATTTCAAAACTTTTCATACATATTCATTCATGAATTTCATCTTCATCTTAAGTTGTTATATAAATAAATGAGAATTTAAACATTTAGGGGTGTCAATTGAAGCAAAAAAGACTTAGGTAACTCAAGTAAGAAAAGGTCAATAGTTGGGACACCTTTAAGAATCCTGCCCTTAATAATTTAATTTATCACCTTCCACACGTGCGAAACAAACATGCTAAAAAACGGCACGTGTAGCAATCATCGCTCAGCCGTCTCCTATGTAGTAGACTCCACGTCACATCCCTCACTCTCTCTCTCTCCATCCACCGTTAAAACGCCCCCCCTCTCTCTCCTTCTTCTTCTCCACCAAGTTCTTTGCTTTATCATCCTTTGCTTCTTTATAAATAAGAATAAAAATAAAAAATAAAACCCTAAAATAAAAGGACTCTCTCTTTCGTTCTCTGTTTTTGCTTTTACAGATCTCAAAAAAATTTCTTTTCTTAACCTGTTACTCTTCTCTCTCTTTCTCTGTGAGGTGAGTCTTCTTGTTATAACTCGTGCTGAGTCAACTCTAGGGTTTTCTTTTCTGTTCTTCACCTGATCTCTGCTCGTGTTCTTGATTTGATTATGCGGTCTTTGTTTGGTTGCTGAAAAATGATGGGAAAGCGAAAGAAAAGTAATGAAACTGTTTATAGTTGTATCTGTATAATCGAAGTTAATTAGTGTAGTTAAGTGGATTAAAGAAGTGTCTTTTTCTTGATAATCAAGGCTTTGGATTTTTCAATCTTGTATATTTTAAGTTAGTATTTTGAAGGGAACAATCTTTGAAGGATAATGATTTGGCTAGGATTTGAGGCATACTTCACTTGAATTTCCTTCCTTATTTTTGGGAATTGGAAAAGGGTTGAAGGGTTTAGAATTGAAAGAACTTCAGAAACCTGAAAGTGTTATGTTTTAAAGAAAGGTGTGATTTTTATTGTTTGATTTTTGTGTGTTGGTTGCAGCTTGGGCTTTTGAAGGTGAATCTTTGGATTTCTTATTCCGGGTAAAATTCGACAACTTAGAGAAGGTTATTATTATTTAAAAGTTGGAGGTCAGGGTCTCATGAAAATTGTTAGGGGAATGCAGAAATCCTTTCGCTGCAACGACAAGGAGCTGAGTGCGCTGGGCTGGAAGAATTCCTTCAGCCAAGGAATTGGCATCACTGCACCTAAGGCAAGAACGCGCGACAAACCTACGAGTCTTTAAGTTTTGGCCATTTTGGAGGAAGAATTAACGCACTTAGTAAATAATTGAGGACGATAAAGATTGAAGCCAGATGACTCGTATTCTAGTTCAGCGAGGCAGTGGTTCTTCTTCGAACCAGAGCCGGGCAGGATCTTCTTCTTCGGCTGCTAGGCCAGACACACAGGGTACTAGCATCCTTCAGGCTGTTTCGACTGTGAAAGATGAGGATGTTGATGAGGAGGTGCAAGAGCAGGTAGTGGTCGATGAATTCTTGGAGAATGGTGGTAGTCATGATAATAAAGTGGTAAAAAGTGACGAGCTTTTGATGGGAAGCACAAATGGTGACCGAAGTGACAGTTTAAATGATGAAATTGTTGATAACGATAAAGTGGGTAATGAGGAAGGGGTGGGATCAGGAGATTCGGTTAAAGGATTGGGTGGGCTGATTTTGGAGAGATCTCATGTGGAGAGTGAAGGTTCAAGTTCTGATCCTCCAGAGAACGGTAGTGGAAGCCCACAGCCGCCACCGCCTCCTGTGCCACCTCCAAAACCTGACCTAACAAACTCGAATTCAAGGAGATTTATATCAGGAACTTCAAATTCTGTGCGAATTGGATCATCTAGGAGAGCAGTCGCTTGGCCTGTTGTTTCGACAAGGTCTTCACCAACTGGATCACGGCCATCCTCTCCAAGGTCTCATGGTGAAATTGAGGGGTACAATAGTGCTGATGAGCAGAATCCTTGCTACGTTTCCTCTTATGATGATTTCGTAAGTTCCCAATGCTAAATATATAGTTGGTGAGGCATGCCTTGACTGTTGCAATTTATGGATACGATTTTTCTAGCTTAAAAATAAGTCCACAAGCTTTGTGCAGCTGTATGTGGTCATATTGTGTTAATTCACATGTTTCAAGCACTACTATTCTGAATTGTGTTTCTAGGAGTTAAGACTTTGTAGTTGTGGTATGATCTCTAGTTGATTTATGTTCATTGGCTCAGTTGGATTTGCCTCTGTTTCCACTTGGCCTATGGTCTCATGTATGAGGAAAATATTTATTGTCACTGATGTGGTTCTCTCTCTTTTTTTTTAATGCTTAGTACAGTAGATATTGTAGTGTTGCCTTTTTGTTCATTTGATTGAGAATTGCAATCCTGATCCAATGATATGATTTAGCATCTCAGCAATTAAACTGCTGTTTCTCTCTAAAATTGGCATTTTGCATCTATTGCAGGAAAGAGAGCGGCAGTTTGAGATTGACATCAGACGGTCCAAAGGGTTAGAAGTCAAAAGAATGTTGGAGGATGGGAATTGTCTCTTCCGTGCTGTGACAGATCAAGTTTATGGGGATTCTGAAATGTATGATTTGGCCAGACAAATGTGCGTGGACTATATGGTAAGATTTTTTTTTCTTTTTTTGATACTTCATTGTTCAAGTTCATGGTAATTTTGTTCTGGCTTGGCATCTACTTGAATTAATCATGCATCTGGTTAAACAGTGTTGGAAGCTCTTATTCTTGTGATAATATCCAAGGCAGCCTTGTGAAAAGACACTCCACTGTATTAGATGCTAGTTTTTGTCATTTGTATTTTAGTTTTACTAGGTGTATTAATTGATAATCATGTGATAAATTCCTAGACAATGTGAGAGAACAGTGTAGATTAGAGAGAGAGAGAGAGAGAGAGAACAGTGTATAATGTTGATTTTATGTATGCAACGTTAAATCATGAAGATAAATTCCTGGACGGTTTAAGAGAATAGCGTTGAGTTTCATAGGAAAAAAAAGAAATTGTGAATAGCACCCCTGACAACATCGTATTTTTGTTTTTGGTTCATTCAGGAAAGGGAAAGGGATCACTTTTCTCAATTCATTACTGAAGGTTTTACATCTTACTGTAAGAGGAAGAGAAGAGACAAGGTATGGATACTGTATCTAATTTCACTTTTCACTCTTTCAATATCCAGCAAGGCAAAAATGTATGGCACCTGGCATATTTTTCTTATCACATATCACCTCCTGAATATGATTTGCAAGTTAATGATATTTGTACACTTCACTTGAGAAAGCAGTTCATTTACACTTGCATTGGGATGGTAATAAATGTGATTTGAGGATTTTTGGGACTGCTCCTACATGCCACCCCTTTGAGGGTGCTGCCATTAGTCTTTAGGGGATGGAAAAGGGGGAGCGTTAAACTGAGAAATTTTTCTACATAGGAAGAGTTATTCGAGGCATATCAACTTCAAAGGTTGCAAATGAAGGACCTATCTGTGAATTGCTTGGCAAATTTCTTGACATGGAAGCTTTGTTTGGAGGTTTTTGAGTGGATGTGAACAAATACCTAGTTTGATCAATTTTTTCAACCTCTGCTTCCATTGTTTGCTGTCACCCACTTGCTTGGGTTAATCTTTTTGGGGTATGGTAGGCAGGCAATTAGACATTTGGTCCAGCATTTTTAACAACCACCTGTGCCTTAGACTTTGTAATGTGAATGAGTGATGTGAACACTCACTTCCTTCATCTCAATTGTCAGGTGTATGGAAACAATGTGGAGATCCAAGCTTTATCTGAAATGTACAATCGACCAATCCACATTTATTCCTATAGCACCGGTATCTACTTGTGATGAATTGATGGTTTAAATTATTCAGGGTCATTTGCTATTTACTTCTTACTGATCAAAACAATTAATGTAGAACCCATCAACATTGGGAGCTACAATACAGACACACCTCCCATACAGCTAAGCTATCATCATGGTAATCATTACAACTCTCTTGTCAACCCACGCCGCTCAACAATTGGTGCAGGACTTGGTTTCAGCTGTCTTCAAGGGGTGAGTTTCTGCAACTTTTGTACCCTTTGTCTTGGCAAAATGATAATTTTTTCTCCAGTGATCATACCTATATTAGCCTTCCCTCTTCAGTTCATTATTTTTCCTGCAAATCAAATGTTTAAGGATATGTGAAATTAAGGTGTAGGATCAAAGAACAATAGAAGTTGGCAAGGTCCATACTGATGAACTAATAGGGATAGCTTATGGGAAATTTCCACACAATCTGAGCAGCATTTTTCCCTCCACACTACTTTCACCTTTAATTTTTATTGCTGTGAAGGTTAGTAGTTGATGATTTATCAACTGTGAACTTGCATTTAAAGTATCAATATCAGCATGCCAATTGCTGGATAAGTTGAAATATAACTGGACTTATTGATTGTGGGATTGCTCTTCTTCCTTTTATTGGTAACAGGCTAGTATAGTGAAAGAGATTGATGTTGCTGACACAGGCAACAATTGTGTTTGCAGGCAAGTGTGGATAGAGATCAGGTCAAAGCTGCTATTAAAGCTCAACAAGACCAGCAGATTGATAATGCAAGTATCTTTAACGTAGTTCAGCTTATGTTTTGTGTTGATATTTGGCTAGCTAGGATAGTAACCAAACTCTCCTTTATGATGCTTAATGCTGACAGGCACTTCTGGCTGAGGGGCAGTTTTACTCTGATCTTGAGGTTACTGAGAAGGAGATCGAACGCATGGTGATGGAAGCTTCTAGAGCTGAGTATCTTGCTGATAACAAGTTCAAACCACAACTTGGCCGTAAAGGATCTTCTACTTCTGGTGCAGAACCATCATCTTCTGGCGCTAGTAAGTACTCAGACTTTACACAGGGGATGGTACTTCAATGAGAACATGTGTTCATGAACTGGGGGGACCAAAGAACATAGGGCACACCTCTGGCTGTTATCATCATTTTGCTCTCCTCATTGATTTATTCCATCTTTAGTCTATTAGAAGTATTGAGTTTTTTTGTCTTTAAGGGTGAATTGTGCTTGTATTGTGTGTTGCTGACAATGATATGAACTTGGATTTGCAGGATCATCATCGGCCAGTGAGACTACTAAGGTGGAAGGTGCAAGAGAACATGGCTCACAGGATACTGTCCTTAGCAGCAGTATGCAGATCGTGCTGTCAATGGGATTCAGTTACCTGCAAGCAATCGAGGCCTACAGCATATTTGGTGATGATGTGGATTCCATGGTTTGTTACCTCGTGGAAACCAGCAGCAGCAGCAGCAGCAGACGCAAAGGCAAGGCAACTGAATGAACCACGACAGAGATTCAGAATTTTCCCGTCAGACCAAATTGACTCTCAGTGCTGGCGTTGTACTTAGATGGAGAGAAAAAAAAACCTGGTCCAATTGAAACACAAACTTCCAGAACTTTAGAATCTGTTTTTGAAGTTTGAATGATCAATAAAATGGATATAGTAGTAGCTAACCTTCAAGATGGCCTTTTCTAACTAGAACGTGGAGCATATTATGATTCGGTCGAGGCATTGAAATGTTACAGTGTTGTCTCTTGGCTGGTTTAGCAGTCAGTAATAGCATTGTCATGTGAATGTTCCGTTTGATATATACGGTTCGAGGAGAATATTATCAGGTGAATTAGTATGTTCAAATCTACTCCTACCATTCACCATGATATTAGAGTTATTTCTTTCTGTCTTTGAAATCAAGATTAATTCTTTGTTATGATATTAGAGTTATTTTCATCCAATGGTGGAAGATCAAAGAAGGCTTGTGTGTGAGGTAGAGTTCATGCTCTTACTCCAACGTGTTTAACATATCAACTTATCGAAGAAAAAAAACAAAGTGTGTAGATTTTTTCTCTATGAATTCTATCAATCTGTAAGCAGTTTTATACATGATACATGGTTGGTTCTCTCTTTTTTGTTTCTTTAAAAATCTCACTCGCTCCCTAATTCCAGTTGAATCTTTGTTATTTACGTGACACGTTTCTTATAAGATATCATTTATTAATTAACTAGTTTAAATATTTTAGCAAGTTAATTAAAAAAAGATTTTGTTTGAAAAAAAATTAATTAAAAATCATATTTTACAAGAGAAAACAAATTGTAAGAATATTAATTAACAATCATATTTTACCAGATAATCATGTTACGTTGGCAAGTGCTTGGTGTATGTGTTTTAAATTATCTTAGAAAAATATTTTTTTTCTAACAAAAATAATGAGATATACAGGTTTTTTCGACGTGTTTTTTTACAAAAAAAAAAAAACATGAGTGCAAATTAAAAAGCTTAACTACACATGTAATTAAATAAATAAATAAACAAAAAAATTGTTAATAATAATTAAAAACAAAATAAAAAAAATCAAGAAAAAAATATAGATCAAGATATTTACTCGGTTGTGTTTGTTGAATTTGTTTATTAAAATCCATTGTTTTATCCAATCAAACGATAATAAAAATAGAAATATATATTAAATTGATTGAATAAAAAAATATATTTTATCAGGTATATATTAAAAATAGTATATGAAAAAATATTTTTTATATTAAAAAATAAATTTTATTTATATAAAAGATTAAAAAAAAGTAATGGATGAATAGAATAATTTTATATATATATAAAAAAAACAATACACATAAAATAATTTAAAAGAAAGATCCAATTCAAAAAAGGCTAAATAACCCGCACAAAAATATTATAATAAAAAAAATATGTAGATATGCATGCTATCATACTAAAAATACAAATCGTGTTTCCGCTTCATTTCATATTAATCATAAATAGGACTCCGTCGTTTTGATGGTTCTTGCAAGATAGACTTTGGAATTATTCCCACGTGTTATATTGTATTTTAAAGTGTATTTTGGTTTAAAAATATATTAAAATAATATATTTTTTTATTTTTCAAAAAAAATATTTTTATATCAGTAAATAAAAAGTAATTCAAAATTTTTCAGAAAATCAATCGAGGGTTGAAGAAGAAAAACTATTAATTCAAGGCTAGGCCTACTGAGAAAGATGACGTAGACAGCAAGGAAAAAACATTTCTCGGAATATCTTTTCCATTTGTTTTTTTAGCTTGTCTGCCTCTAATTTCCGCTGTTGACGGACACCAGTAAGATGGGAGGACTAGTGTATTCATAAATTATTATTATTATTATTATTATTATTAATATTTACGTGATTGAGACAATGAGAAGGTAAAGGCAGGTTGCAAGTATATATATATAACATTGGCAACGAACCTTCTATTATAATAAGTTGAATGGCAAGCTAGCTGATGAATTAATATATTTCTTGCTTGAAAATTACTTCTTCGCTGCTGCTAATATATGTTTGGGAGTGTGTTTCTAATCATGTTGCTTTAATTTTATTTTTTTTTAAATTATTAATGTTTTTAAATCGTTTTGATGTACTGATCTCAAAAATAATTTTTTAAAAATAAAAAAAATATATCATTTTGATGCATTTCTAAACTAAAACACTTTGAACCACAACCCCTACTACAATCTCAAACAGGCTCGAAACTACCAGTCGAGAATTAATATGGAGCTTCACAAGCGGTTTTTTTTTTTCAATTGCCCCTATCCTATTTTTTTCCATTCCTCCATTATATTTTATTTTTTTTTAATTTCATTCTTGTACTTTTATTAATACTTATTTGGACTACCTTTAAATCGGTCAAATTAATTAAATCATATTAAAATAATTTTTACATAATTTAATTTTACATCTATACATAACATTGGCAGCAACCCTTATATTATAACAAGTTGAATGGCAAGCTATCTGATGAATTAATATATTTCTTGCTTGAAAATTACTTCTTCGCCATTGGTAGAGTTTTGTTTTGGAATATGGTTAAAACTGTGTTATTTTAAAAAAAATAAAAAAAAAATATTAAAAAATATTTTTTTTATATTTTCAGATCGTTTTAATGTACTGATCTTAAAAATAATTTAAAAAAAAAAACATCATTTTGATATATTTCTAAACGAAAAACACTTTAAACCGCAACCGCTACTACAATTTCAAACAGACTCTAAAACTGCCAGTTAAGAATTGATATGGAGCTTCACAAGTGGTGTTTTTTTTATCAATTACCCCTATTTTTTCCATTCCTCCATTATATTTTGTTTTTTTTTTTTAATTTCATTCCCATACTTTTATTAACACTTATTCGGGCTACTTTTAAATCGGTCAAATTAATTGGATCATATTAAAATAATTTTTACACGATTTAATTTTAAATTCGGCTAAGCAAGAAGTTAGGTCAAAAAATTTTTTTTAGTCAACTTGATCTTTTTATACTTAATTTTATCTTCAAATTTTTTTAACTATTTGTTCTACTTATCTTTAAACTAGTCAAATCGATTAAATCACATCGAGACAACTTATACACATTTTAATTTTAAATCTAAAATAAATAAATAAAAAATTGGGTTGAAATTTTTTTATTTCACTTTTATTTTTATTTTTTTAATTTTATTCTTAATTTTTTATTTATTTATCTGTCGGTTAAGATGTCTTTACGTTGGTTAATTCAGCTGGATCATATAAAGATAATTTTTATAGAAAAGATCACGCCGGGGTAATTTTTGAAGGCGTGCTGATCCAACTATTACAAGGAAAATAAAAAACATGAGATCATGGTATCTTTTTAAGGTAGTTGATGTTAATTAGATTAGGCAAAAGTTTTTTCAGTATCAGATTCTCAGGAATTGGCATGTACTTTTCCTATTCTGCAGGCAAATTTCTTGTACTGCTCCGATGAAAGAAAAAGGAAAGACTAGTTTATTTAGTCCCAGGAGCCTTTTAAGTGTTTGGAAATATTTTTTACTTAAAAATATATTAAAATAAAATTTTTATTTTTTAAAAAATATTATTTTACAAATCAAAATAATTCAAAAACATAAAAAAAAAATTAAAAATTTAAAGAAATGCCAGTTCCAAACCTCCTAACCATGGAGGAACGCCCTAATGACCTTGCTAACCAGAAGATCCAAGAGCAGTTTTTCTCACAAATTGAAGCAGGCCTACAATCTTGTCATGAGGAGGCAGCAACTCTTGAACTGTAGTTAACTGGTTCCAGGCAGTGACCCAAGAAAGTATCAGTGGGTTTTTTTCTGGGTCTAGAATTTGGACACCAGCGACTTCCTCTTGAGCTTTGTAGGGGCTAAATACTGCACCCACCAGAATGTCCAGGAGCCCTAGATTCTGGACTTCAATAACTGAGACTCCATTGGGCAAAAGTTTCTTCATTTCCTCTTCAAATATGTTCATTTTCTCAAGAAGCTCACCGATTGCCTTCTCTTGTGCTTCCCCGCCCCTTGTGATCACCTGACTGACTCCCTCAAACAACTGCAGTCTCAAGATCTTAACATTTCATTACATAGACCAAAACACAGGAAGAAAATATAAACAAGCAACAATATTATTGTGATCTTTCACCTGTTGTTGGATAAAACTAGCCCAGAAGCGAACTTTAGCTCTTTGATAAGGATCATCAGGCAAGAGGCGAGGAGCTTGTTTCCATGTTTCATCAATATATTCTAAGATGATGGATGACTCTGTAATTGGCTTTCCATTGTGAACAAGTACAGGGACCTCATTGTGAACTGGATCATATTGAAGGAGAGCTTGGCTTTTGTTGCTTAAATCTTCTTCTATATACTCACAAGCTATGCCTTTAGCTCTTAGGGCTACTTCCACTCTCTTAACGTAAGTGCTGGCCCACATCCCATATAGCTTCACTTTCTGTTCCTCTTCCATCTCTCCCTCTCTCTCTACTGAGTTATTGTTTCTAGCTTTTCTTTATTTATTCTATTTTCTTTTTTCCTTGTGAAATAAGCTATATGTGCGGCTTTGACTTTTCATTGTTATTTACATCATCCAGTATGCTTGTGGATATGCTGCGAATAAAAAGATGATTTGTATCCGCTGCATTATGATGTTATAGCTTACGAGGTGACCTTTTTGGAATTATGCCATATCCTTGTGAAGGTCTTGAAAGCCAGAATTTTTGAGTCCATGCTCTTGCTGATGTCCTTGGTTCCTGTTGGGGGAAATCCTGTGTTAGCTCAAACTACAAGGTCTCTAAACCAAATCCTTCAAATGCAGTGATCTGGTTCATATCGCTGGGTATGTCAGCAATATTATGTAAAGCATGTTCCTCAGGCCATTGGCAAGCATCAAAGAACATACTGTCAGAACCACAGTGATGCGAAGGCGACAGCTAAACATGGAGATAAAAACTGGAGTTGATGTTCTCCAAAAGTGTATTCCATGCCAAAATGTTATGACTTGATTTCACCACTGTACACTTTGAGTTCCGTTGACTCTCGAAAAATAGACACCTCTTGGCTAAAACTAAAAAGCAATAAAGATACAATGTAGATATAATACATTCAAAGCATCATACCAAGGGAAAAGAAACGTAACTCAAAGCCCGATGATTTTCCTATTCAAATGCTCCCCTGAGAAACCTCCATGTCCTTCGTGATTGTGATCATGAAACATAAGCGTCAGGATTCCTACCATACATAGAACTGAACCAACAAGAAGTTTGTCATATCGCTCAACCCAATGAAACTTGAGCTGGCTGGCACCGTAGAATGATAGAGCCACAAGTGATGTCATCACAGTTATAGTGCTGCCAATGAAAAATGAGAGTTTGAATGTAAAATGACTGAGTTTGGATCGATCTTGATAATGGTCACAGAATAACAAACCTAAACCTACAGTGCTGACAATTGTGTAACAGTACAGCCACAACAAACAAGAGATTGAATTATCCAAATTTAGCTCTTTTATTAATCAAATATGAGCCTTTCTACACAGATTAAACAGATAAGAAGTTGAGGGGGGGTAATTTTCACATTCATTTCCAGGATTATTATTATTTTTTTTTTTTGTCAAGCAGTTATATATATCGAGCACTGAACAACCAAAATCGAGAACCCACTGAGATTGCTTGTTAAACAGGAAATCCAGTAAACCAAACACAAGTTCAAGTACCTGCTTCTAATGAAAGGACCAGCTCAACTAAAAACTTTAGTGCCCAAGTCTGTTTTAATCTCAATAAGCCATTCGAATATGATTTCAATTAGCAGGGTTGGTTTCTGGGACTCTTCATGAAATAAATACAAGGAGCAGTAAATAAAACCAAGTGAGAACTTATTCGGCACCAGATAGCGGATGATTGGACATTAATACCAGTGAAAGTCACAAAAAGAAAAGCGAGCAACTATCAAACCTGTATATGTTCGTTTTAATTGTTCTGGACACAATTATAAAATTAGAAAGCATGAAAGGGAGAGAGTGGAAAAAAAATGGCAACCAGCATGCGAGCACGTACAGTTTCATTGATCAGATTTTCTTTTTCTGCCTATGAACCATGGCATATTTAATTACAAACTCCAAAATAATTAAATAGGTAAAATAACAACCAAAAAGCAGGGTGGACATGTTACTGATACCTGAATAGAAGCACAATGATGGCAAGCACCATCATGGAGGATGAACTACCAACAGCAAGAAAAACAGGAAGCGTGGTTGCGCAAGGAGATAATGCAGGAACAAGAATGAGCCCAACGACAGCCATTTTCTCCATAGGCTGGTTATGAGAATGACTATGCCCTCCCTTCCCAGACAGAAATAGTATAACATAACAACCACCAAGAACTATAAGCAAAAGTGAAGCAAGTTTGTGAACTGTTTCTTCACCAGCGATAGTATTTGCCATGGTTATTGCTGTTATACCAAGAAGTGAAGTGGATAGCACATGCAAAACTGCCCCAGATGCAGCTGCAAAGAGAAACGAAAACTAACGATAACTAATATTGTAACATAATCCATCATAAGCCTAAGAAGCATGAGTTTTTGAGATTTCTATACAAATCTCAATCTAGTATGGTACCAATATCGTTGATCCCTAAACATCAGCATGACCAATTGTAGCACCTAGTTTTCAAACATAGTTTGGCAATGCGTTTGTAGGTGCTTTATCAGCCAAAAAGGCATCCATTTTTTAAGTGCTCTTCAATGATTCTGATACCAAAACGTAAAAAGTCACCAAAAAAACCCATCAATATTATACTTTTAAGCACTTACGAACGCATTTAATGTCCACCCAATTAGACAAATAGACTCAAACTTTTACACCATCCAGCTTAAAAACACATCAGAAAACACCAACAAAGTTAAATACTAGTGGATCAAGCTAATCAACTTAGCAAATTCACATCACATTTCCATGCAAAGATTCCATTCCAAGCACTAAACATGCAATGCTGCAACAAATTGCTAAAGTCTCAATCTTTTTCTTCATATGTTCTTCAAAATCACAAATTTTCTATTTTCTTTCAAGAATATGACGAAAAGGCCCCGGATCTGAACGGAAATGTAAAGCAAGAGCGAGGGAGAGAGGACATACTGACGAGAAGAGTTCTAGAGAGAGTCCATTTTTGGGCACGCCCAACAATGGAGAAAGGAAGCCAATGTGTTGGAATAAAAGAATGGAGAAGAGAAACTGTGGCGATTCCTCCAATCGTTGAAAGATCTTCTGCACTGAAGCTCTCCATTGTTTACTAGTTTAGTATGATTGCGCAAATGGGTTCTCCTTTTTTTTACCAATCAATGATCTTACATTCACTTAACAGTAAGTTTTGATAAGTGATGAAGGTGGTGGTGGCGGAGATGGGGGAGAATGGTGAAGGTGGGATTTGCGCTGCTGGAAGATGTGGGAAGCGTAGGATCCAAGAGAAAGGAAAATAAAAGGGGTTTGATGTTTGCTTTTTACCTAAAAAAAGACGAATGTTGTAGTTAATAATAAATAATTGTGTATAATTATCTAAAATTTTAGGCCTGTTTGTTTGCTGTTTGCTGTTTTTTTTTTAAAAAAAAAAAGTGAGTTTTAAGAAAGTAAATAATTTTTTTGATATTTGATAGTATTATATAAAATAAGTTGGAAAGTATTTTTTAATATTTTATTATATTATGATGTTGTTTGGTAATGTGGCTGTGGGTGAGGTTCACCCGCACCCACATATATCAGTGTTTGGTAACAAAAAAAATGATTTTTCTTGGTAGGACCCACCAATTTTTGCTGTCGTGCCATAGGTTTGGAGAAGCAGAATTTTGCTGCTTCTCGTGGTGATTTTCCAATGACTCCATTGTCGCACTGTTCACGTGAATATTTTTTAAAAAAAAAAACCAGTGCAGTTAATTGATTTCACTCGAACTGTTCACGTGAACGTGAACAACAATTTTTTTTTGTTTTTTAAAAAAATTAGTTTAAGGTGAATTAAATTTACTCGTACTGTAATCTCAATTTTATTCCTGATAATATTTTATCTAATTTTATTGCACGCTCAAAAAATCATGAAAACTGTAGTTCTTGTCGAATGAATTTTGTACGTAATGAAATTGTAAAATTTTTTTAAAAAAAATGAGTTTTACTCGAAAAACTAGTATTTAATATTATTTAATAACACTACATAAATTAGAAGGATATCGCATGATGGCGTAACATTTATGGAATTTGATCGCAATTCTAATTATGTTCTTGCCGGGTCCGATCCAGTTAAAAAAAATCCAGTTTTTATTTTTATTTTAATTGTGGTTTATTCAAAAAATTAGAAGGATATCGCTTGATGACATAACAAAAAATTCAGTTTTTGTTGTTGCGTGCTTAAAAAACCATGAAAAATATAGTCATTGTTGGATAGATTTCGTATGTGATGACATTGCATATAGTTTAATGGAATAATAAACAAATTTTGATATCAATATTATTTATTTCATGATGTAATAATAGTAGTTAAATCTAAAATATTTAAATTAAAAATATTTTTTAATTATTTTATAATCTCAATTTGAAAAACATTTTTTTTAACCAAACACATTAAACTACTTTTTGTCCAGCCTCAATTTCAACCATAGTTTTAACCAAACATATATTTTTCCAAACCAACCTCAATTAAAAGTACTTTTTATAAAATAATTTTTTTAAAACCACAACCACAACAGCAACCGCAATATCAAATACACTCTATGAAAAATAAGCTGGAAAATAGTTTATTAATGTTTTATTTTCTTTCAAGTTTATTAAAATAATAAGGAACAAATTTTATAAATTAAAAATTTGAATGAGAATGAAATTGAAAAAAATTTAATTTCATAAATTATCTCAAATAAAATAAATAATAATCAAAATAATAGATATCAAATCTAACAAATAAAAAAATTAAAAGATGATGAAATTAAAATAATAATAATTACAATTACATAAATTATTTCAAATAAAATAAGTAACAATCAAAAGAATGAGGACCAAATTTGATATATAAAAAAATTAAATAAAAAAAATGATAAGAGAAAAGCAAGTAACAATCAAAAAATGAGAACTAGAGTTAATATAAAAATCAAATTTTAAGGGTTGGAATTAAAAAGAAAATCAAACAAAATATGTATCAATCAAAAGTTTAAGGATCAAATTTGATATAATCAGCAAATAATATAATATTTTTAAATTTTTCATAACTTCTAGAAAATGTTTTCTGTAAAAAATAAAAGGAAAACACTTTCTTGAAAATAAAGCCAAATTTTCCTTTGACAAGAAAGTGTTTTTCGTTGACCAACTTTTTTAATGGCAAACAAACACAGGAAAGTTTGGGAAGTAATTTCCAAAAAACCACTTTCCAGACAAACAAACACCTCAATGGTGATGGGTGAACAAAAGAAAATTTTATTGAACCAGTCAAAGGAAACTACATTTGTTCCCATGCTTTGTCGCGGATCATATCAAAAATACAAAAGACAAATACTAGAGTAAAACTAAATTAATTTCTAGTTATTGGTTTAATGGATAATTTAAATAATAAAAAAAATAAAATACAATCACAATAAATAAATAAATAAATAAATAAACTGAAAATAAAATAATATAAATATAAAAGAACCAAACCTAAGTATACCTAGCTTATCAAATAATTCAAAAAAAAAACAAAAAAGAATTGAATAATGAAAATGAAATAGATCAATTAAAAAAAAGAATTTATGTTAACCTTTAAAACTAGTGATTATGATAATGAAATTGAAATTAACCCAATAAAAAACAAACCACAAAAAATAAACAAACAAAACTCGCAAGAAAAATTAGCTTAAGGGGGGGGTCAGGCAAATCTCTAAAACTTACAATCCGTGAAATATGGGATCTGGATTCAATCAAGAAACTTGATTTTTTACAAATGTAGTTTTGAATGATGAAATTGAAGAAAAAAAATTAATAAAGAAAAAATTGTAAAAGCAACAAAAAGAATGAGAAAAACAAATTAGAATTTGATAGATTATTTAAAGATTAAAAAAAATGATAGGAAGCGAAATTAATATATAAGCTCACGGGTAGGGGGAAACAAGCATATTTGGACTAGTCACATAAACCTGGTTTAATCTCTAAAACTCGCAACCCGTGAAATTTTGAACCCAAGTTCAATCTAAATGCTTAATTCTCAACCAATATAATTTTGAATGATAAAATCGATGAAAAATATATTAATAAGAAAACTCACAAAAAAAAAATCAACATAAAGAATAAGGATAAAATTTGATAGAAAAAAACCTGAGGAAGATGAACTTTGCAAAAAAAAAAAAAAAAACAGTTTTAAAAATGATCACAAACAAAATAAACAACATTTTAAAAAATAAGGATCAAGTTTGAAAGATTATAAAATCATAGGGGGTAGAATTGAAAAATATTTGTAATTTGATAGATTATTTATAGATTAAAAAAATAGTAGGGGTCGAATTAAAAGGTAGAGGTAAATAAAGGGAAAACCACAAAAAAATATATATAAAAAAGAAAACATTAGCTTGAAAAAAGAGAAAAAAAAAACATCCAAACCCGAGCAAACCTTCTAAACGTGATCTAATTTGTAAAACTCACAACCCGTGAAATTCTAAACTCGAATTCAGTCGAAAAGCTTAATTACCAACCAATTTATTTTTTAAGGATGA
>Ga0307515_10009832_pt1 | contig 18425 bp, 16 predicted proteins | sample 17_EM_MG_FD_194513 | JGI IMG/M metagenome (GOLD analysis project Ga0307515, IMG submission 194513) | Populus trichocarpa ectomycorrhiza microbial communities from riparian zone in the Pacific Northwest, United States - 17_EM | ecosystem: Host-associated > Plants > Roots > Unclassified | place...
AGACGCGGTTGAGATCGGCCGGCGGAATGCCGGGGCCTTCATCTTGGAGCTGGACGACGACGTTATCGGCATCGGCCCAGCCCTCGATGTGGATTACCGATCCCTCGGGCGCGTATTTCGCTGCATTGTCGAGCAGGTTGAAGATCACCTGCTCGAACAGGACAGGATCGACGCGCACCATCGGCAGGTCGGCGGGAATGCTCATCTCGGTCTTGTGGCGGTCGAGGATCTTGGTGGCGCGGCGTAGCGCGCTGCCGACGATGTCGCCGGCATAATGCAGCGCGTAGTTCGGTTCCATCGCGCCGGATTCGATCTTGGTCATGTCGAGCAGGTTGGCGATGAAGCGGTTGAGGCGTTCGGATTCGTCGACGACGGTGGAGAGCAGATCGCTGCGATCCTCCTCCGGCATCGAGGTGAAATAGTCGCGCAACGTGCCGGCGGCGCCGAGAATGGCGGCAAGCGGTGTCTTCAGGTCATGCGAGATCGAGGTGAGCAGGGCAGAGCGCAGCCGGTCGGCTTCAGCCCCGAGCCTTGCCCGGTCGACATCGGCGACGAGTTGGATGCGCTCGATCGCAAGGGCTGCCTGGTCTGCCAGGGCATCGAGCAGCCGCTGCTGCTCCGGCGTCAGCAGCGGTCCATCGCGGCGGTCGCTGTCGAGGCCGATGACGCCGACGGCGGTGCGTCCCGTGCGGAGCGGCACGTAGAGGCGCTTGGCGCCGGGCAGGGTATCGGCGCCGCGGCCGGCGGCGTGATTGTGCTCCCAGGCCCAGCGGGCGGCGGCGATATCGGCATCGTCGAGCGTATCGTCAGGGGGATAACCGGCCTTGACGGCGATGGTGCCTTCCTCCGGCAGCAGCAGAACGACGCGGACCTTCAACATCGAGGCGAGCTGGAACGCAGTGGCCCAGAGCACATCGTCGAGCGTGCCGGTGCCGGCGAGCTTTTTCGAGAAGAGATAGAGGTCTTCCGTCGTCCGCGCCCGCTGCCTTGCCGCCGCGGCCTGCCGTTGCACGGTCGCCGTCAGATTGCTGGCGACGATCGCGACGCCCAGGAAGAAGAAGAGGGCGAGTACGCTTTCCGGATCGCTGATCGTCAGCGTGTAACGCGGCGGCAGGAAGAAGAAGTTGAAGGAAAGCGCGCTGAGAATGCAGCTATAAAGCGCCGGCCGCAGGCCGTGGAGGACGGCCGAGGTCAGCACCGCCACCAGGAAGACGAGGGCGAGGTTGCGCACGTCGAGCACCTGGTCGAGCACGACGCCGACGGCGAGTGCGACGGCGACATAGCCGGTCGCCAGCAGGTAGGCCCTGAAATCCAGCGGCGGCGCGGTGACGGCGGCCTTGACGCCGCGGGCGGCGGCGCCGTCCTTCTCATTGCCCGATATGACGTGGACGCTGATCTCGCCAGCCCTGCGGATCAGCTCGTCGGTGACCGAACGGGCCCACCAGTCCCGCCATGTCGGCTTCTTCGGGGCGCCGATGACAATGTGGGTGACATTGTTGGCGGCGGCGTGGCGGACGAGCTCTTCGGCGACCTCGCGGCCGGGCAGGGTGATCGCCTCGCCGCCGAGCTGCTCGGCAAGGCGAAGGGTCGATGCAACCGTATCGCGCTCGGCTTCCGTCAGATTGATCGAGCGGTTGGTCTCGATATAGACGCCGGCCCAGGGTGCACGCAGGCGCGAGGCCATGCGCGCGGCGTAGCGCACCAGCGAAGCGGAACGCGGATGATGGTCGACCGAGACGAGAACGCGCTCGCTTGCCGCCCAGGGGCCGGAAATGGCATGCGCCTGCATGTGGGTCAGCAACTGGTCGTCGACGCGCTGGGCAGTCTTGCGCAGCGCGAGTTCCCGCAGCGCCGTCAGGTTGCCAGGGGTGAAATAGTTGGTGAGCGCCCGCTCGGCGGTGCGCGCAACATAAACTTTGCCGTCATGCAGGCGCTTGATGAGATCATCAGGCGTCAGATCGATGATCTCGACATCGTCGGCAAGGTCGATGATCGAGTCCGGCACCGTCTCGCGCACGCGGACGCGGGTGATCTGCGAGACCACGTCGTTCAGGCTTTCGACGTGCTGGATGTTCAGCGTCGTATAGACGTCGATACCGCGATCGAGCAGTTCCTTGACGTCGAGATAGCGCTTCGGATGGCGGCTGCCCTCGGCATTGGTGTGGGCGAGTTCGTCGACCAGCACGAGATCCGGCCTGCGGGCGAGAATGCCGTCGAGGTCCATTTCCTCGAGCGGCCGGCCTTTGTAGCTGATTTCGACGCGGGGGATGATCTCGAAGCCGGCGACGAGCGCTTCCGTCTCCTTGCGGCCATGGGTCTCGACGACGCCGATGACGACATCGAGACCGTCGGCGATCTTGGCACGGCCGGAGACGAGCATCTCGTAGGTCTTGCCGACACCGGGGGCGGCGCCGAGGAAAATCTTCAGACGACCGCGCGTTTCGGCCCGGGCTTTTTCGAGAAGCGCATCGGGCGAGGGCCTGCCGGCCTGGTCGCGATTGTCGTCTGGCATGTGGTTCGGTCTTTCTGCAAATGCCTGCCGAGGACGCGTTACGCCTCCGCATCTCTCATCAAGTCAGTTCAGCAACCCCACCCTCCGTCATGCTCGGGCTTGACCCGAGCATCCACACCGCATCCGTCAGCGGCGACGGTAATGGATCCTCGGGTCAAGCCCGAGGATGACGGAGAACGTGGTCGCCTTCTCGCCAAACTCCCTGGCCCGCAGAGGCGTGCCCCAGCCTGCCAAACTTACTGAGTCATAGAAGCATCAAGGCTTTGGTTCAACGCCAGAACATTGACTGTGGGTTCGCCGAGAATGCCGAGTTCGCGGCCTTGGACGGCGCCGTCGACCAGTGCCTTGACCTTGGTTTCATCCATGCTCCGCGCCTTGGCGACGCGTGGCACCTGGAAATAGGCAGCATCCGGCGAGATATGGGGATCGAGGCCGCTGCCCGAAGCGGTGACGAGGTCGGCGGGCACGTCTGCCGTCGGGTTTGCCGCCTTGGCGGCCTCATAGTCGCCCTTGACGCGGTCGATCAGCTTCTGGCTGGTCGGGCCGAGGTTTGAGCCGCTGGAGGCAGCGGCATTGTAGCCGTCGCCGGCGGCCGAGGGACGGCCGTGGAAATATTTGTCGCTGGTGAAGGCCTGGCCGATCAGCGTCGAGCCGATCACCTTGCCGTCCTTCTCGATCAGGCTGCCATTCGCCTGGGTGGGGAAGAAGGCCTGGGCAGCACCCGTCATGGCGAGCGGATAGAGAAGGCCGGTGATCGCGGTGGTGGCAACGATCATGACGACCGCGGGGCGAAGTTCTTTCAACATTGTTCTTACTCCTTGGAGTGTTCAGGCGAGGCCGAGGGCTGCGACAGCCATGTCGATCGCCTTGATGCCGATGAAGGGGACGATGATGCCGCCGACACCGTAGATCAGCAGGTTGCGCGACAAGAGCGCGCCGGCGCCGATCGGACGGTAGCGGACGCCCTTCAGCGACAGCGGGATCAGCGCGATGATGATCAACGCATTGAAGATGATCGCCGAGAGGATGGCGCTTTGCGGCGTCGACAGTCCCATGATGTTGAGCACGCCGAGCTGCGGGTAGAAGGTCAGGAACATTGCCGGGATGATGGCGAAGTACTTGGCGATGTCGTTGGCGATCGAGAAGGTCGTCAACGCGCCGCGCGTCATCAGCAACTGCTTGCCGATTTCGACGATCTCGATGAGCTTCGTCGGGTCCGAGTCGAGGTCGACCATGTTGCCGGCCTCGCGGGCGGCGACCGTGCCGGTGTTCATGGCGACGCCGACATCGGCCTGGGCAAGTGCGGGCGCATCGTTGGTGCCGTCGCCGCACATGGCCACGAGCTTGCCCTTGGCCTGTTCCTCGCGCATCAGCGCCAGCTTCATCTCGGGCGTTGCCTGGGCAAGGAAGTCGTCGACGCCGGCCTCGGCTGCGATCGCCGCCGCCGTCAGCGGGTTGTCGCCTGTGATCATCACGGTGCGGATGCCCATGCGGCGAAGCTCGGTAAAGCGTTCGCGGATGCCACCCTTGACGATGTCCTTCAGCTGGATGACGCCGAGCAGCTTGCCGTCACGGGCAACGGCCAGTGGCGTGCCGCCTGATTTGGCGACCTCGTCGGCGATCGACTGCAGTTCGCGGACGACCTCGCTGCCGTTCTTCGAGGATGCGTCGCCATTGACATAGGTCAGCACGGCATCGACCGCGCCCTTGCGGATCGAGGCGCCATCAAGATCGACGCCGCTCATGCGGGTCTGGGCGGTGAAGGGCACGAAGGTGGCCTTGAGGCTCGCCATGTCGCGGCCACGGATGGCGTATTTCTCCTTGGCGAGCACGACGATGGAGCGTCCCTCAGGCGTCTCGTCGGCAAGCGAAGCGAGCTGGGCGGCGTCGGCGAGATCCTGTTCGGACACGCCGCGGACCGGCCGGAACGTCGTCGCCTGGCGATTGCCGAGCGTGATCGTGCCCGTCTTGTCGAGCAGCAGCGTGTCGACGTCGCCGGCGGCTTCGACCGCACGGCCGGACATGGCGAGCACGTTGAAGCGGACCAGGCGGTCCATGCCGGCGATGCCGATCGCCGACAGCAGCGCGCCAATCGTCGTCGGGATCAGGGTGACGAAGAGGGCGACAAGCACGATGATCGGGATCGAGCCGCCGGCATAGATGGCAAAGCTCGGGATCGTCGCGGTGGCGAGCACGAAGATCAGCGTCATGCCGGCGAGCAGGATGTTGAGCGCGATCTCGTTCGGCGTCTTCTGGCGTTCGGCGCCTTCGACGAGCGCGATCATCCGGTCGAGGAAGGTCGAGCCGGCAGCCGCGGTGATGCGGACGCGGATCCAGTCTGACAGCACCTGCGTGCCGCCGGTGACGGCCGAGCGGTCGCCGCCGGATTCACGAATAACGGGGGCGGATTCGCCTGTTATCGCCGCTTCGTTGACGGAGGCCACGCCTTCGATCACTTCGCCATCGGATGGGATGATGTCGCCGGCTTCGACGAGCACGAGGTCGCCGACCTTGAGGCTGGTGCCTGGTACCATGCGGTAGCCGCTACCGTTATTGGCGGTGAGCAACTTCGCCTGGGTTTCGGTGCGCGCCTTGCGCAGCGAATCCGCCTGCGCCTTGCCGCGGCCTTCGGCGACGGCTTCGGCGAAGTTGGCGAAGAGCACGGTGAACCACAGCCAGATATTGATCTGGAACGAGAAGCCGAGATTGCCGTTGCCTGCCACGAGATCGCGCAGGAAAAGGACGGTGGTCAGCACCGAGACCGTGGCCACGACGAACATGACCGGGTTTCTGGCGAGCGCCCGGGGGTTGAGCTTCTTGAAAGCGGCGCCCACGGCCGGAATGAGGATGCGACTATCCATGATACTCGCGGATTTTGCCTGGCTCATAAGAGACTCCAGCTTTGAAACGAGGATGGCGAACCGGCGGCCGGTCAGCCCTGTAAGATTTTGACTATGGCGGCGATGACGAGGAGGCCTGCCATCATCACCAGGATGATGTCGGAGGCGCGGGCCATCGGGCCATTCCCACGTCCCGGCGCACCGGGACGTGGATGGAGGGCGTTGCGAAGCCTGTGACGCAGGATCATGACATCACCTCAGAAGGTCTGGCCGGCGATCGCGACCAGTTGTTCGACGATCGGTCCAAGCGCCAGTGCCGGGAAGAAGGTCAGGCCGCCGACGATCAGGATCGTGCCGACAAGCAGGCCGACGAAGAGCGGACCGTCGGTCGGGAAGGTGCCTGCCGAGGCCGGAACCGTCTTCTTCGCAATCAGCGAGCCGGCAATTGCGAGCGCCGGGATGATGACCAGGAAGCGACCCATCAGCATGCCGATGCCGAGTGTCACGTTGTACCAGGGCGTATTGCCGGTCAGGCCGCCGAATGCCGAGCCGTTGTTGGCCGCAGCCGACGTATAGGCATAGAGGATTTCGGAGAAGCCGTGCGGACCGGCCGTGCCGACGGAGGCGACGGCGGAAGGCAGCACGGTGGCGATCGCGGTGAAGACCAGCATGGCGAGCGGCAGGCAGAGGATGGCGAGAACGGCCATCTTCATCTCCTTCGCCTCGATCTTCTTGCCGAGATATTCCGGCGTGCGGCCGACCATCAGGCCCGCCACGAAGACGGCGACGATGATGAACAGCAGGATGCCGTAGAAGCCCGCGCCGACACCGCCGACGATGATTTCGCCGAGCTGCATGTTGATCAGCGGGATGAGGCCGCCGAGCGCGGTGAAGCTGCCATGCATGGCATTGACCGCGCCGCAGGAGGCAGCCGTGGTGATGACCGCAAACAGCGAAGACATGGCGACGCCGAAGCGGACTTCCTTGCCCTCCATGTTGCCGCCGCCAAGACCAAAGGCATGCATCAGCGGGTTGCCGGCAGCTTCGGCCCAATAGGTGACGATGACGCCGGCGACGAAGAGCACGCCCATCGTGGCGAGGATTGCCCAGCCCTGGCGCTGGTTGCCGACCATGCGACCGAAGACGTTGGTGAGGGCCGCGCCGATCGTGAAGATCGAAACCATCTGGATAAGGTTGGAGATCGCATCCGGATTTTCGAACGGATGAGCGGAATTGGCGTTGAAGAAGCCGCCGCCATTGGTGCCGAGCATCTTGATCGCAAGCTGCGAGGCGACGGGACCGACGGCGATCGTCTGCTGCGCGCCTTCGAGCGTCGTGGCATTGACATAGGGTCCGAGCGTCTGTGGCACGCCGAGATAGACGAAGACGATCGTCAGCACGATGCAGATCGGCAGCAGGATATAGAAGGTGCCGCGGATCATATCGACCCAGAAATTGCCGATCGCCTTGCCGGATGCCCGCGCGAAGGCGCGGATGAAGGCGACCGCGATCGCCATGCCGGTGGCGGCGGACAGGAAGTTCTGCACCGTGAAGCCGGCCATCTGGGTTAGATACGACATGGTGCTTTCGCCGCCGTAGTTCTGCCAGTTGGTATTTGTGGGAAAGCTGACGGCGGTGTTGAAGGAAAGCTCCGGTGGGACGGCAGCCATGCCGGCCGGATTATAGGGCAGGATGTCCTGCAGGCGCAGGAGCGCGTAGAGGACGAGGACGCCGAGCAGATTGAACATCAGCATCGCAAAGGCATAGGAGGTCCAATGCTGCTCCTCGCGTTCGCTGGTGCCGGCAATGGCGTAAAGCCCCCGTTCGATCGGAACGAGGACCGGGGAGAGGAATGTGCGCTCGCCGTTATAGACACGCGTCATGTAACCGCCGAGCGGTTTGACGAGCACGAGGATGATCCCGCAGTAAAGCAGGATCTGAAGCCATCCGTTAAGGGTCATTGGGGGTAACTTTCAATACCCGGCTGCTTCCCGGTCGCGCATGCGCGACCTCAGAAGCGCCAGTTTTCTTCAAAAGCGTTCTGGGCGAAGGAGAGCGTAGGTGAGGTAAACCGTGAGGAAAACGGTCACGGCACCGCTCAAGACATAATCGAGGGTCATCGGCGTTTCTCCGGTTAAAGCCTGTCGCAGGCTCGCGTGTAGGCAAAGCACAGTGCGAAGAATATGATCGCCGTGCCGAGTAGAATGATATCCATCATGATCGTGACTCCTTTTGTTCTTCTTGGAGTCAGACAAGACAAAGGGCGCCATCCGGATCTAGGAGGCCGCCTTTCATGCTTTCTGGCGTGGAGATGATCGTTTCGATCTCTCGGACATGAATATGGAGCCGAAGGGCATAAAGGTTCGAGACGGGCGAACGGCCATCAATATAAAAATCTTATAAATGCCCTTATGCGGCAATTTTCAAAATTTGCTTGAAGCTGATTCTCGTCATTACCGTCTAATCAAGCGGGAGTGCATGGGCGATATTCACTCCATCAGACAAGGAAGTTTCCATTTCAGACGCTTCCCGAACCCAAGGAGAAAGACAATGTCCATCGGTATCATCGGCGCCGGCAATATCGGCGCAGCCTTTGCAGAAGCACTTGCGCGTGCTGGCATTTCCGCAATCATTGCCAACAGTCGCGGCCCGGAATCGCTTGGTGAATTGACCGCCAGGCTGTCGCCCTTCATCAAGGCCGGCACGATCGAGGAAGCGGCAGGCGCCGATATCGTCCTCGTCGCTGTTCCCTGGTCGAACCTGCCGAAGGCGCTGGCAGGCCTGCCGGACTGGAAGGGCCGTATCGTCATCGACGCCAACAACCCGATCGAGGCGCCGCTGTTCAAGCCGGCCGAGCTCAATGGCCGTCTTTCCAGCGAGATCGTCACCGATCTCGTGCCGGGCGCCCGCGTCGTCAAGACGTTCAATCATCTGCTGGCAAACCTCGTTTCCAAAGATCCGCAGGCAGAAGGCGGCAAGCGCGTGCTGTTTTATTCCGGCGACGATGCTGGCGCGAAAGCCGAGGTCGCGGTGCTGATCGACAAGCTCGGCTTCTTCGGCATCGACCTTGGCTCGCTCGCCGTCGGCGGCAAGCTGGCCCAGTTTCCAGGCGGGCCGCTGCCGGCGCTGAACCTCGTCAAATTTGGTTGAGCATTTCATCATATGCTGAGCAAAAGCCTTCGCAATCCGGTTGAATTGCGAAGGCTTCGGGTCTTATAGTCGGCACTGACGCTGCCCGATGGAGTCGCGGGCAAGCCATGAGGGAAGGAAACCGACGATGACCAAAGTCCGCGCGCTCGTTCTCGAACGCCAGCATGAGCTTGCGCTTCGCGATATCGATCTGCCGCTCGAAACCGGCCCCGGCGAGGTGAAGATCAAAATCCACACGGTTGGGGTCTGCGGTTCGGACGTGCATTATTACACCCATGGCAAGATCGGCCCCTTCATCGTCAACGCACCGATGGTGCTTGGCCACGAGGCGGCCGGCACCGTGATCGAAGTCGGCGCGGGTGTGACGCATCTCAAGGTTGGCGACCGTGTCTGCATGGAGCCCGGCATTCCCGATCCGAATTCCAAGGCAAGCCGGCTCGGCATGTACAATATCGATCCGGCCGTCTCCTTCTGGGCGACGCCGCCGATCCACGGCGTGCTGACGCCGGAGGTCGTGCATCCGGCCAATTACACCTTCAAGCTGCCCGACAATGTCAGCTTCGCCGAAGGCGCCATGGTCGAGCCCTTCGCCGTCGGTATGCAGGCGGCGGCCAAGGCGAAGATAACGCCGGGCGATACCGCCGTCGTTCTCGGCGCCGGTCCGATCGGCACGATGGTGGCGATTGCCGCCCTTGCCGGCGGCTGCGCCCGGGCGATCGTCGCCGATCTCGCTCAGCCGAAGCTCGATATCGCCGCGCAGTACCAGGGTGTCATCCCGGTCAACATCCGCGAGAAGAACCTGATCGAAGAGGTTGGCCGGCTGACCGACGGCTGGGGCGCCGATGTCGTCTTCGAATGCTCCGGTTCGCCGAAAGCCTGGGAGACGATCATGGCGCTGCCGCGCCCGGGTGGCGTCATCGTCGCCGTCGGCCTGCCGGTCAACCCTGTTGGTTTCGATGTCTCGACGGCATCCACCAAGGAAATCCGCATCGAAACGGTGTTCCGCTACGCGCACCAGTATGAGCGCTCGATCGCGCTGCTCGGCTCGGGAAGAGTGGACCTGAAGCCGCTGATTTCAGAGACCTTCACCTTCGAGGATTCGATCAAGGCGTTCGATCGCGCCGTCGAGGCGCGGCCGAGCGACGTGAAGCTGCAGATCGTGATGAAGTAGGGCGCCAGTCTGGGTCTATGACGGACGGGCGCTTAGTTTCATTTTGCGAAAGACAAGAGCCGCGCCTGCGACGACCGCCGCGGCTGCGATTGCAATCAGCAGATGGCGATGCAGGGGAAGGTGGCCCAATGCCTGTTCGATGCCATGCCCGAAGAGGTAACCGAGGCCTGTGAACAACTGCCCCCACACCAGCGCAGCTGCGGCATTCAGGATGACGAATTTTCCGGTCGGTATCCGCGTCGTGCCGATGACGATTGGGCTGATCGTCCGCAGCCCCACCAGGAAACGAAACGCAAAGATGAAGCCGGTCGGATATTTTTCCAGAAGCCCGGTTGCGTGCGCCAGCGCCGGCTTTTCCATCAGCCGGCGGACAACGCCCCATTGGGCGGCATAACGACCGACGAAAAACCATATCTGATCGCCGGCGAAGGAGCCTGCGGTCGCCGCAAGCGACGCCGCCCCATAGGTCAGCAGCCCACGGTGGGAAATCACGCCGCCGAGGAACACGGCTGTTTCGCCTTCAATGGCGGCGCCCAGGAATATGGCCAGCAGGCCGTAATTCTCGATCAGCAGTTCGATAGACACGCAGTCCGCCTCCGGCCGTCCTCGGCATCGTGCTCTAAACCGGCTTCAAATCCCCAAGCAGCGTCGGGATCAGTTCCGATACCGTCGGATGGATCGGCACCGACCATTGCAGCGTGGGATAGGTCGTTCCGGCATTCATCGCATCGATGAAGCCGTGGATCGCCTCGTCGCCCTCGATGCCCAATATCGCCGCACCCAGGATTTCCTCGGTCTCGGCGTCGGCGATCACCTTCATGAAGCCCTTGGTCTCGCCGCGTTCGCTGGCGCGGCCGACCCGGCTCATCGGGCGGGTCGAGACCATGATCCTGCGTCCCGAGGCGCGCGCCTGTTTCTCCGTCATGCCGACGCGGCCGAGCGGCGGGTCGATATAGAGCGCATAGGCGGGGATGCGGCTTGAAAGTTTGCGGTCGCCGCCGTCGAGCAGGTTGGCGGCAGCGATCTCGAAATCATTGTAGGAGGTGTGGGTGAAGGCGCCGTGGCCATTGCAGTCGCCGAGCGCGAAGATGCCCTCGATATTGGTGGCGAGCCTGTCGTCGACGGTGATATAGCCGCGCATGTCGGTGGCAACGCCGGCGATATCGAGGCCGAGGTCGTCGGTATTCGGCTCGCGGCCGGTGGCGATCAGCACATGGCTCGCATCGATCTTTACCGAACCGGCTGTGACGGTCACTCCGTCGCGGCTTCTGGCAAACGCGATGTTGCTGGCATCGGTGTGGACGTTGATGCCTTCAGAACGCAGGATATCCGCAATCGCGTCCGATATATCCTCGTCCTCGCGTGATGCCAGCTTGGCTCCGTGTTCGATGACGCTGACCTCGGCGCCGAAGCGGCGATACATCTGGGCGAATTCCAGCCCGATATAGCTGCCGCCGATCACGGCGAGATGCCGGGGCAGCGTGTCGAGCTGGATGATCGAGGTGCTGGTCAGATAATCGATATCGCCAAGCCCGGGCAGGTCGGGGATGACGGGCCGCGCCCCGACATTGAGGAAGATGCGCGGCGCCGTGAGAGTTTCGCCGTTGACGCTGACGATCTTCGGCCCCTCGAAACGGGCATGGCCGTAAATCACGCTCATGCCGTCCATGCCACCGAACCAGCCGATCAGGCCGTTGCGGGCGTTCATCGTCACCGTCTCGGCGCGGGCTCTGACCACCTTCATGTCAATGGCGATCTCGCCCGGGATGTTCACGCCGTAGACGGCACCGCTTCTTGCCACATGGGCGGCGCGGGCGCTGGCGACCAGCGTCTTCGTCGGCATGCAGCCGGCGTTGACGCAGGTGCCGCCGAGGAATTTGCGCTCGATCAACGCCACCTTCATGCCTTTTTCGACCATGCGGGCGGCAAGGAAAGGGCCGGCCTGGCCGCCCCCGATGACGATGGCGTCGAAGCTCTTCATGACACGGCCGCCACGATGAGCAGCGCGCCGATGACGGCGACGGCATCCTCGATGAGGGCGGCCGGTAGATCCTTGCCGAAGGAGGCTGCGAGCCTGCCGCGGACGGCGGCGCCGCCATATGTGCCGATCACGGCGCCGATCACCCCGGCGATCAGCCCGCCGAAGAGCAGGCTGTTGGCCGCGCCGATGGTGGCACCGGCCAGCGCGCCCATGACGATGCGGGCGCCGAATTGCACCGGCACCTTGCGCGACGGCGTGGATGGCAGCTGGTCGGTGATGAGCTCGACGATGGCGAGGATCGTGAAGATCCAGGGGGTCCACTGATAACCCATGAAGGCAAGCGGCGTCTGCGAGACGTCGAACCAGCCGAGTGCCGCGCCCCAGGCGACGGCGGCCGGTGCGGTCATGGCGCGAAGGCCAGCAATGACACCGATCAGCAATGCAAGAAGCAGAAACATATGCGATCCCTCTTTTGCAGGCTCCTCTGCCGCAGTCGAAAGGTTGCACATTGTCAGGCGCGTGGCAAATCGCCCTTTCACGCCAAAGGGCTAAAGCGCGTCGCGCCAAATTGGATTCATGCGACGCGCTTGGTGAACAAATCACACTCCACAAAGAAATCATCTGCGTCCGGTGAAGTCGCCGCCATCGGCGGATACTGGGAGCAATATGATTATTCTGCATGCCGCCTATACCGGCTGATGCAGGATGGCGATCTCGAAGGAATCACGATTGCCGGACCGTCCGCGGGTAACTGCCTCCATTCCTTCGGACGAACGGAAGCCAGGCCAACAGTGCGACCTTTGTCTTCTTCTGGATGATGGTCGCCAGATCTCGTATCGAGCTTCCCGACCACAGGTCTTCGACCCTCAATCTAATGAGGTCGTACGCGCGAAGCTTGCTATCGATGGCAAGATTGAAGAGGGCCAGTTCTCGTGTTGCTCCACCCATTTCGAGGCTAACATGGATCGACCAAACATTCTTTGGCCGAAGCGGGCGCTTTTGCCCGAGCAGAATTCCCTTGTTCCATGGATATCGGGGACGCGATATAACGGTTTCCATGACAAAGTCTCCGCCACTCCTCCCGCCGCATCGCCCCTGATGGGCGAGAAAAAGGTATCACAGTTGTCGCATCCCGCCCCCAAGCGGAAACTCGCGCGTCCTCAGTTGAACTTGCGACAAGGACTCGACTCGGATGTTGCTCCGTGCCCGCGTATGTCAATTTCCCCACCTACAGGCGTCGTTCTTCGATCACTGCCATTTGCTTAAGTCGCCAGCCAGCAGAGGAGTGTCTTAGTCGTTCGGCCGTGACCGATGTCAGACGGGCGTTTGAGGCTCGCCAACTTTTGCGCGTAAACTCTTGATCTGATTGCCGATCAACGAAGGAATCCGCCGCCCATGTACCGCGTCGTCGCCGCAGGCGGCAAGTGCTACGACAAAACCTTCGGGCAACTGTTGTTTCCTGAGCGTGTCGAGCAGACCGCGCCAACCCTTTTGATCACTTCCCAATTCCTCGACCATTAGACGGGCCACGAGATGCTCCGCGACTGGGTCCGGAGAAATCCGGACGATGTCCGATTCCGAAGGCGATTCTAGAATGCGGCTCCGCTCCAAAATGGCGAACCTTTTCTCTGGTTCTCTGGGATCGAGCTTGTGCAGCACGTCTAGTGCGGCTGAGCGTGTCACGTAACCCGGTTGATACCGTTCGCCCAGTTCGAGCTCGGCGATCTTGGCGGCGTCTTTGGTAAGTTGGCTGATTTGCGCTTCATCGCCGCTCGCTGCCGGCAGCAACAGTCGCCTGACATAGCTGTCCATCAGGCTGGCGACGCCGCGTGGTCGGTCCACCTTAAGGGGAGCTCCGATCTCCTTGGCCCACAGAATTGCGAGCAACGGAGTGCATGGCGTGTCGCCGAGCAGTCGCTTCAGCTCAGCGCACGCCTCGAATATCCGATCTTCACCTGGTCTTTCCCCTTCTCCATTGTCCTCCATTTCCTGGAGATAGCCGGAGATGAAGTCGAACAGTGCGCCGGATGGAATGCTTTCCGTCTCGATCAATGTGTTCATTCCAGACATCGTTCGATCTCGGCTCGTGACCACGAGGCGGAGGACCTCAAATCCTTGTCTTTGCGGGTTGAATGCATCGCGGGTTGGAGTCGAGCGCTCCGACATGCCGTCCACGACAAGGAGGATGCGCCCCGTTCGAAGCAAGGCCGATGTGAGTCGCACTGTGATCCGGCGCTTTTCGTTAACGGCCGTTCGAAGCATTCCTGCGAGATAGGGAGCCAAGCCATCGCCTTTAGCCGCTTCGTCTGGAACGTCGGTTTCGATTAACAATGGTACCATTGCGTGCCGGCCGAGCCGTTCGCCTTCTGCAGTAGTGAGGGCACGCCGAGCAAGCTCAAATGCGAGCGTGGTTTTGCCTGCACCACCGGGCCCGGAAATCACCACCGCCATGGGCGATGAATTTGAGACCAGTCGTTCCAGTTCTGCCCATGGCTTGTTGTGGCGAACTGTTGCGATCCGTACAGGTAGATCGAGCGCGATCCGTCGGTCGCGGACACTTGGACGTTGTTCAAAAAGCGGACGCGCATCGCCCAGCCTGTCGTTGACCCAGGCATCGAGAGCGCGCGGTCGCGAGGCTAAGAACATCAGCAGGGCGCTGATAATCCAACAGGCGATTGCGGTCACGCCGAAGCTCGCCTTTTCGAACAGTGAGGCTGTAGCTTCGATCTTTGCCGGTTCGGGCATCCTCTCATGCAGAGCTATCACCCAGCTTGGCCTGCTCCAATAGATGATCGACATCGCCGCTAGCCAAACTGACGCGCCGAACGCGGTAATCAGCACGGCGAGTTCGGTTCCGTTGCGATCCGAAAGCCAGGTCCAGATCGTGCGTGCAGACGGTGTGTTGGCCACGGCGGGCGGATTTGCGACGATGTGGGCGGATCTGCCATTTTCCTCGGCGACGGAAAGCAGCGACTGCTCCCCGCGACGTACACTGTGCAATTCGATGTTCGCCTGTCCGGTCACGGCGATGATGATATCGGCCTGCGTCGACTCGGTAATCGGGGTGTATCGGTTGACCAGGGTGTTAACAACCACCCACCGTGGATCGTCGCTATCGAGATAGATGCTCTCGACGTACCCTATCTTGATGCCGTTGAACAACACCCAACTGTTGGTGTCCAATCCGGAGGCCGAGCCGGGAATCGTCACAATCAGCCGCGCCATCTCGCTGCGATCACCCAGCAGTGCAAAGACCGCGAAGATCGCGACCAGTGTGAAGATGCCGACAATAACGTATTTCGCCCTGGTTTTCATTCGGTTTCCGTCAGGCGGGAGCGGTAAGGTCAAGCTGGCGTGCCCGTTTGCTGCAGAGATAGGATTTCACCGCGGGCTCCTCGCTCTTGGGCATGTCCTGTAGCGTGCCTTCCACTAGGTTCCATATTTTGGCTGTGGGAGCAACTGACGCCATCAAGCCGTGCCATCTCGCAACGGATCGTCGTTGGAGGCGCTTTCCTTGTTCTTTTAGCATGGTGTCCTCGGTGCTCCGATCGAGACATACTCGTCAGCGTGCTTGGAGCAGCCCCAAGGGATAAGCGATCACATTTTGTCGCGTCCGCCTAGGTTTGGGCTGAGCCCTTCGTCAAAATTCTGAAAAATTGCGCGGCAATTCAGATGCATTTTGTGACAGTATCGTACACATACACATAAAAATCAGAAATAATTTTTAAAAAACAATAGGTTTAAAAATAACATAGAGGACTTTAAGTCTTTGTTTTATGCATGTCGCCCAAAACCGCTGCACACTTTTGGGCGACATGCATTAGTTCGAAAAGGCGGCAATGCCTGTGATTGCCCGGCCGATGATCAGCGCATGGATATCGTGCGTGCCTTCATAAGTGTTGACCACTTCGAGGTTGACGAGATGGCGGGCGACGCCGAACTCGTCGGAGATGCCGTTGCCGCCGAGCATGTCGCGGGCCGCGCGTGCGATCTCCAGCGCCTTGCCGCAGCTGTTGCGCTTGACGATCGAGGTCAGTTCCACCGGGGGATGGCCTTCCTCCTTCATGCGGCCAAGCCGCAGGCAGCCCTGAAGGCCGAGTGCGATCTCCGCGGCCATGTCGGTGAGTTTCTTCTGGATCAGCTGGTTGGCGGCAAGCGGCCGGCCGAATTGCTTGCGCTCCAGCGTATATTGCCGCGCCCTGGCATAACAATCCTCGGCAGCACCAAGCGCGCCCCAGGCGATGCCGAAACGGGCCGAGTTGAGGCAGGTAAACGGTCCCTTGAGGCCGGTCACACCAGGCAGAAGGTTTTCTTCCGGCACGAAGACCCCGTCCATCACCACTTCGCCGGTGATCGAGGCGCGCAAGCCCACCTTGCCGTGGATGGCAGGCGCCGAAAGGCCCTTCCAACCCTTTTCGAGGATGAAACCGCGAATGAGGCCGTCCTCGGTCTTTGCCCAGACGACGAAGATATCGGCGATCGGTGCATTGGAGATCCAGGTTTTCGAGCCGGTCAGGCTGTAGCCGCCGTCGATCTTTTTGGCGCGTGTCGCCATCGAGCCGGGGTCGGAGCCGTGATCGGGTTCGGTCAGGCCGAAGCAGCCGATCCATTCGCCGGTGGCAAGTTTCGGCAGGTATTTCAGCTTCTGCTCTTCGGAGCCGAAGGTCTCGATCGGCACCATGACGAGCGAGGACTGCACGCTCATCATCGAGCGGTAGCCACTGTCGACCCGCTCGACCTCACGGGCGATCAGGCCGTAGGCGACGTAACCGAGGCCGGAGCCGCCGTATTCAGGCGAGATCGTCGGGCCGAGCAGGCCGAGCTCACCCATTTCCCGGAAGATTTCGGGATCGGTCTTCTCGTTGCGGAAGGCGTCGAGAACTCGGGGCGCGAGCTTTTCCTGCGCATAGGCATGGGCGGTGTCCTGCACCATGCGCTCCTCACTGGAAAGCTGCTCCACCAGCCGGAACGGATCGGCCCAGTCGAAAACCTCGCGCGTATGCTGCATGGCGGCGTCTCCTCATCCCTGGTTCAGGCCTGCCTCACTCATGGTCGCCATAGACCCGCCAGCCGATCGCGTCAACTGAGGCGACGGTTTCGGAAAGACGGAGAGATACCGCCTTTTCAAAAGCGCCGGCATGATCCACTTTGCCCGCGATCGAGTCTGCAACGAGGAGGCGGAAATGTCATCAAGCGATCTGTTCGTATCGGCCGAAGGCGCCGAATGGGTCAATCCGGAGCCCGGCGTCGTCAGGCGCATCATGACCTATCTGCCCGAGATGATGATGGTGGAAGTGGCCTTCGAGAGCGGCGCCGTGGGTGCGGCGCACTCGCACCCGCATATCCAGGCAAGCTATGTCGCCGAGGGCAGCTTCGAAGTGACGATCGACGGCCGGACCGAGGTGCTCAAGCAGGGCGGCAGCTTCATCGTGCCCCCCAATCTCGTCCACGGCGTCAAGGCGCTGGAGAAGGGCCGGCTGATCGACGCGTTTACCCCGCACCGGGCCGAGTTTCTGAAATAGCCAGAGCATGATGCCGAAAAGTGTGAGCGGTTTTCGGACGACATCATGCTCCAATCAAATGTCGGTCTTTGCCCGCCGCGCCGGGCCGGCGGCGGTGACAAAAGGCGGCACGAAGCGCGCATCTTCGCCGCGCACCGCCTCGCGCAGGAAGTCGATGACGGCGCGCACGCGTGGGGCCTGTTTCAGGTCGCGGTGGCAGGTGATCCAGTATTGGCGCTTGAGGTCGATCTCCTCGGGCAGCACGCGCACGAGTTCCGGATAACGGCTGGCGAAGAAATAGGGCAGGATGCAGAGGCCGAGGCCGTTTCGAGTGGCGGTCAGCTGCGCGAAGATGCTGGAGCTCTGGAATTGCGGTTTGATGCGCGGATGCACATCGCCGAGGTAATCCAGGCCCGGCGCGAAGATCATTTCCTCGATATAGCTGACGAAGGGATGGCTGAGCAGGTCGTCGCGGCAGGTGATCGCTGGCGCTTTGGCCAGATAATCGCGTGAGCCATAGATCTGCAGGTGGTAATCCGTCAGCTTCTCGGCGAAATAAGCCCCGCCCTTCGGCTCGTCGAGCACCACGGAAAGATCGGCCTCCTTGCGCGACAGCGACATGATCTGCTGGATCGTCACCAGTTCCAGCGCCAGATGCGGATGCTGGGCGGCAAACCGCGGCAGCACGGTCGCAAAGAAGAAATTGGCAAAACCCTCCGGCGCGCTCAAGCGCACAAGCCCGCGCTGCGCCATCGAGCCGGCGGCAAGATCGGCGCGCAGCCGCTCGGTCTCCTGCTCCATCTTCTCGGCCGTCTCGACGAAGCGCGTGCCCATGGCGGTCAGCACGTATCCGCGCGGATTGCGCTCGAACAGCTTGACCTTGAGGGTAAATTCCAGCCGGTCGATGCGGCGCGAGACGGTGGCATGGCTGGAGCGCAGTTGCCTTGCAGCGGTCGAGAGCTGTCCGGTGCGGGCGACAGCTAGAAAAAACTGCAGATCGTCCCAAGTAAACTGCGGTGGATTGTTCATCGCCGTCCCCTCTGTTCAACAACCAGTAATGAATTGCATAATTTTCCGCAACCCAAATATATCATTGTTTTTATTGATGTTTTCAACTTTATGCGCGGAAGTAAAAGATCTGACTTCCGGTAGGGCGCAAGCGCGTGTCTCCATATCACATCGGCGTCGGTGAGCACCGAGACGACGCCCGCGAGAAATTCGTTGATGTCTCGGCGACAGCGCTTTCAGCCTCCACGCGTGAATGCTACAC
>Ga0307515_10009833_pt1 | contig 18424 bp, 5 predicted proteins | sample 17_EM_MG_FD_194513 | JGI IMG/M metagenome (GOLD analysis project Ga0307515, IMG submission 194513) | Populus trichocarpa ectomycorrhiza microbial communities from riparian zone in the Pacific Northwest, United States - 17_EM | ecosystem: Host-associated > Plants > Roots > Unclassified | place...
ATATTAATGTTAGTGCTTCCCTTTTTTAAATTAAACTTCCCTTTTTAAATTTAAACTTCTTGTAATTTCTTTTTATCTAAAATTTATTAGAGTTCAATGCAAGTGTTATCAAATTATTATTTATGATAATAATTGTAATAATTTATTTCAACATTATTATTTTACAATTAAAATATAAAAAAATTATAAAAACTTTATTTCTCACCTCTGTAATTATTATTATTATTATTACACTCGGTCAGCCAGACAGGTTAACCAGATAACTCGTCAATCCAACCCTTAACTCAAATTAAATTTTAAAATAAATAAATAAAAATTGACTCGGTAAAAGTCTGGTTTAATTAAAATAAAATCAAAATAATATTTTTATTTATAACATTATTTTAAATTGATTGAATCAGCCTAAATCAATGTGCATAACTTATGACCTGAATTTTAGACTAGATCGTGGCTATATCAGGTTTGATAACTTTGATATATATACCTAGTCAAATAAAAAGGTTTAATTTAGTAGTATTTAGGATAAAAACTGATATCTAACTCAGCTGAGAGGTAACTCAACTAGTCAAATCTTGAGTTTGCTTTTTAATGATCATAAGTACGAGTTTTCTTAAGGCTATTAAAAATTTACATAGTTATTAATTTCAGGATCTATAAAATTAGTTGAGGTGCATGCTAACTGATCTAAATATCTATAATAATCTAAAAAAAATGTTAAAAATAATAATAATAATTTCCAAAATCCAACTCATTAATATCATTTTGTTTTTACTGTTTTGTCCATGAGAGTTGTCGATCACTTCACTTCACTTCACTTGATAAGTCAGTCCCAATTTCCAAAACCAACTTGATCTCTACTTACCACCCCCAACAATAATCTACACCATCCATCTAATTTCTCCCGAACAAGAAACCTAAATCTGACGGTCTAGCAAGCACTATCTATGGGACCCACTCTCACCAATCTTTATCACTCTCACCAAAACCTGCCATGTGGCATGACATTATAACCCATGAATTGCCACGTCTCCTAATCTAATCTGAGAATTACGGGATTACCCTTTCTCTCTTGTCACCTATCTCATGTGATCAGTTATTTTATCCCTCTCCCTTTGATTTTCTCTCACCTTTTCTCTTACTTTCTGTGGATCCAAACACTCCATTATAAGTTCTCTATATTTTCAGTTCTCTCTCTGTTTCTCTGTTTTCTCTTCAGTTTTAGAGGGAGAAGTGAAGACCCTTTCAATCTCTCAGTGAAAAAGGTTTGTTTTGTATACCTTTAAAGTTTTGATTTTTATTCAATTTTTATTTGTGGGCTTATTGAATTTAGTATGTTTTTATTGAATTAATGTTTTTTAATGAATTTTGTGTCTTTTAGCTTGATGGGTTTTTGGATCTAATGTTATTGTATCTGTTTAACTGGTTTCTTATTGCATGTTTAATAGTTTGGTGATGTGGGTTTGTTTTGTTTGTCTAAGATTTGATTTGAATTATGATTATCGGTAAGAGTTGTAGCCTGGGATCTAATAAAGGATTGAAATTTGAATTATGATGTTATTTTCTGTCTCAAAAGTTGAAGACTGAACTGGTTGGAATTTTTAGATGTGATTTGTTACTTGAATGGTTAATTGGATGCATAAGTGTTGGAGTCTTTTGGGATCTGAAATCTGAACTAAGAGATTGTGATGTTCAATCATGGAATCAGCTTAAGAAAGAGTGATTTCTAATTGACTTGATATAGGATAGTATAACAATGAATGAGTTGAAGAATGGCAATGATAATTGATCAAGGGAGTGAGGATTAGGTTTAGTTTCTGTATTTTTTGGACTTTTGATTATTAATAACAGGATCCAGTTAATATTTTTATCAATATGGCATTAGTTTCTGCTGGCACCGATGCACAGAACACAACTTTATCAATGTGAGGATCTGTTTTGTTGGTTAGGGTTATATAATTGACAATTAAATTGTTGTGAATTATTAAATAGTTAAGGGTAGATGCTTTAAAACTTATTTTTGTGGCTGAAACAAGGATTTAAATGAGGTTAGATTATGTTTGGTAATTCTGTGCAATGTGACCTATCCGTGTATTATTGCTTGTTTAAGGTTTTTTGGATGGTTTCTAGTGTGGCTTCATTTTTTGACTTGTTTAGCTTTTCGACTGCAGGAGAGAAGGCCATGTGAGCTGTTTCAAGTCCTGGAGTGAGATTGTTGTTTTTGCAATTTTGATCGGCTTTGTGGTTTTATTGGTGTGCACAAAATGGGCAAATGCGAGGGTTGTGGAAAATTAGGAAGAATGGTGTCAATGGATGATTCTGTGGATGCCTATCATTTCTCTCTTCTATTGTCTCCTGTTGTTTCTGTTTGGGATTGTATTGTCCGTAAGATGAGGTATTCCTTCAGACCTGAGTGGGTGTAGTTCTCAAACTTCTGAGATTTCATTAGTTTTTTATACTGAAATTAGGTAGTGTTGTTTAGTAGTAAACAAAGGGTGGAAAAGGAACAGATAAAGAAAAAAAGAAAGTTATAGGGAAATGTACACATTTTAGAGGAGTTCTCTTTAAGCTTCATAAGTTGAAAACAGGACAATATTTGGAGTTCAGTAGTTATGGATAGCATAGCATGTAATAAAGTGCAACCTGTTGTGAGGAAAGTGAAGAAGAAGCAGGTCAAAGATGAGATGGATCGTCTCAGGCAGGCTGAGAAGAAGAAGAGGCGTTTGGAGAAAGCTCTAGCTACATCTGCGGCAATCCGATCTGAGCTAGAGAAGAAGAAACAAAAAAAGAAGGAAGAACAGCAGAGACTTGATGAAGAGGGTGCTGCAATTGCAGAGGCTGTTGCTCTACATGTCTTACTTGGCGAGGACTCTGATGATTCATGTAAAATTGTGCTAAACAAAGAGGAAGTTTTCAACACTTGGAGTTGTGCTGGCAATATTGACCTTTTCGTGGGTGAAAAGAGGCCATCTCTCCCTCACAAGGACTGCTCAGGGAATTCATTTGAAAGGATAGGCTGGGTCCCTTGTACTTATGGAACTGGATGCCAATGGGGGGAGAGGGAAAATAATGACTTAACATTTTCATACGAGTCTCTTCGAAGGAGCATGCCAGTGCAATACTTCGACGATGGCAGTTGGGGTACTACAGAGTTCTCAGCTGGACTTATTGCAGCACAAGCTGTTTCTTCTCTCCAGATTGCAGAGGATGCGCATGGGGATACATTTCTCTTTGATGGAATGCTAAGACGGTAGAGAAGCAATTCTCCGCTGCCTTTCAAAAATGAGGCACAGTTATTGTTCCAAAATAATGGTTTTGTATATATTCGTGAATGTCTTGCTGTCATTTATCAGATTTGCGTGTTGCTGCTTCTGGTTTGAACAAATGTTGCACTTGTTATCTCCTTGTGTTTCATCATGTCATTTGCTCAAGAAGCATGTTTAATTTTTTGTTACTGGAAACATAATTTTACTGGTACTTTGTTTTCCTTGTGGAACGATTTCTTTGATTAATTCTAACAAACTACCTTTATCGTTGACAGCGAAAGCAATAACGTCCATTTTATTGAGATTTTTCTTTTCTTTTCTTTTTGGTTCAACGTTCGTTAGAATCATGTTTACATTTGATTCGCAATCCTCAGTTAAAAAATTATCAAAATTGTGACACTGATCTATCATGAGTTGGATGTATGGCATTGTAGCCTCACATCACTCACGGGGTGTGTGTAGTGTCTACTGCAATTTCTCTTGATATTGATGAGTAGTTCTCTTGTTAATGTATAGATGAAGGTGAACTCGTGGTTCTGTTGATAAGAACCCATAGTTGAATCGAAGGTAACAGTCACTCTGAAAGGAAAGGCTGGGAACAAGAACGGAATGCCGATATCTTCATCTGGGCCACGCTCCAATGGGGCTCACCAGCATCTACGTGAGCTATGGAAGACCGGGATGGCACCTGAAGTATTCATTGCTTCAAGTATTGAAGCAAGAGACCGGTGGTGCTGCTTCTATAATCCCACGGAGTGTCTCCTCGAATCCTCTCCTGTTTCTTCACCATCTCTTCGCTTGACAAGCCTTGTTATTAAACTTGGCCTAGCAAGTTGACGACTCGTTAATTTATCTTTTAACCAGTTCGAGTTTCAAATTAAAATAGATAAAGTATTAATCCAATAAACCTAGCAAAACAATTTACAGTTATATTATCAGGTCAAAACTTTTTTTAAAAAAATAAAATTTTTAAAATAATAAATTTTTTAATTTATCCGGATTGATCCATTCAACCCGTAAACTAATTCTTGAGACAGAGGCCAGGTTTATCAACATTGCTAACAAGATTCCCATGATGATTGTTGATCTTTGTTAGGAGCTGGATGAGAAGACAACTAGGCATAGCACCTAGCTCAACCTCCATGGCAACCAATGAATTCCTTCCAACTTGTCTACTGTCCACTACTACAAGATAGACGTGAGTGATAACAATGTACAGGTTTCTGTATAATGTCGGCACCTCACTTTTCACATTTCTCTTGGGTTCGAATTCGAAGAGAGGTTGCCAAATACAAGTTTTCTCGATATAAAATGATGGGAGAAATTATTTTTTAAAGTATTTTTTATTTAAAAATATATTAAAATAAAAAAATTTTATTTTTTAAAATGATATAAAACATCAAAAAAAATTAATTTGAAATAAAAAAATTAAAAAAAATTAATTTTTTTTAAAAATATTTTTAAAACACAAAAATAAATAATATCATGACATATCTAAAATCCAGCTGAAGAAGACTTGTCTATGTCAGGGGAAAAAAAATGATTTGAGAATTTATCTAATCTTTAAATAAGAGGAAAAAAAACCTTATCCAATTGTCATTGATGATTTTGTGGGCAAGATTTTTGTTTTTACGTCAGGAAACGTTTTTGAAAGAAAATTGATTTTTTTTATTTTTTCTTTACTTAAATTTTTTTTTGTTTTTGATATTTTGATATATTAATATTAGAATTTTTTTTAAAATATATTATTCTAATATATTTTTAAATAAAAATATTTTAAAAAATAATAAACAAGATACCAAACTAACTCTGAAAGTAGTGATTGAAACTACAGTTCTCCATCTCAACCCGCGCCCGCGCCTCACTAATTTGACAATCCATAAAATTAGAAAACACGTTGGAAGTCAACATCATTCCTCTAAGGATCTTGATAGAAGATAAAAAGGTCCTCTAGGTTTTTTTAGATTAAAAAAATGGTATGAAATCAATCTATGTTGAAAAGAAGGGAGATATCGAAACTAGTTCAACTACATCTCAGACCCGATCCAAAGATATACTTGAAAAAGAACCTGGATTATTTAATTAATATAGATTAATTATTTTTATTAAAAAATATTTTTTTTTTGAATTATTGGTATTAACTTTATCGAATTTAGACTAGGTTTAATTAGATGAATGAAATTACAAGTCAATTTCAATCCTTTTATTTGTTGAATTTTTGTCGGATAAGTCACAGATTTCTTTGATGAATCCACCGAAAATAGATGGAGTTTAACAATTATAGTTCAAGGAACAACAATTATTAGCCTCCCTCACATCATGTCACGTAAAGAGAGAATTTTAGCCCGACCCTATAATACAAGTAACAATTACAAGAAAAAACGTATCATGTTCTACGTTTATTGAAAATAATGTAGTAACTTAAATTGGCCTGAGTGGTGATTGTGGTCTCGAATTCAAGCTCTTGTGGATGCAGCAAATTTTAGTGGAAAAAGTCCCAGTCTATACGCCCAACAGAACCCCAGCAAGGGTTGAGGTCACGAGTTGAGATCACTCAGATCATGTATTTTTTATACCAGAAAAGCATGTCCAGATTCCATGAGGATTAATGGTGGCATATGGATGTGGATAAGAGAAGAACACTTCACATTGATAATCTTTTCAACGTGCTTTGGTGCTTTTAGGCACCATCAGAAAAGCAATTCAGTTGGAAAAGCAATGAACAATTTTACAACGATACACAATGAATGAATCTTCGATCAGCTAGATGTATGCCTAAAATTCCGATGCAGTGGTGGTAGCTCTGGTTCTTGTTGTGAGTTCTGCCAAGATAGTTGATCTGATCCTTGCTTACTGAGTTGCCGCTGAAGCAGTACATCTTCATCCTGATCATCAACTTCTGTGCCACTAGGTTTGGCACCATTTGTGATGAGGTTTTTAAACCAGGATGCTTGGAATCTAGGGACTCCTGTGTTTGAGTTTGCGGGGGACTCAGGAGCAGATCCATTGCTGGAAGTGACACCCACAAGGAATCTATATGCAACTTTGCTGGCGGATACAATCTCAGTCTTGGCTTGTCTAAACTGCAATTAGCAAAACCACGCGTTTAGGGATTAGGGAAAAGCTAATCAAGATAGGCAGGCTCTAAAGCCTACACCAGTTCATATGAATATCAAACTAATTCTTTTTCTTTTTGGTGATCAAACATCCAAGTTCCAATCTGATTAATCACCACTTTCAGGCCATTTTTGAAACGGTGACAATAGAACATGAAGCCACTAGTAAAAAAAAGGATGAACCAAAGAAAATATACTGGATGCACTGTGGGCGATTTCACTGGTGCAGATTTAATTCACAATCTTCTGTACTATTGTTTGAAGCAGAAGAAGATACCACATGTTTGATAAACACTAAGAACTACGTTCACATCCTCAATGATTTCAAACACAGAAAAATCCTAAAAAATAACTTTGTAAAAAAATAAACAGGGAAAAGCGCAGAAATATGGGAAAGTGAAGCATAACACAGATTGCACTTCACATGCAAACAAACAAGCATTAATGAATTACCACCTGTTATGAATTTTGTGTGGAGGGTGGGTGTACAAGAATATGGACTTTGGGTCTCTATAGCTCCAGTGAGTGCACATGTGGACTAATTACTTGAAGTTGACAATGGTAATCAACCCAAGTGCGGGATACAATCCAGGCAAAGAAAGAAAAAGAAATACAGGAGAACATCTCACCCGGAAAGCTGTATTTCCTGCTATTTCCATGGCAGCATCACCAGCATTGGCAAATCGATTGACCCAACCTGTCAGACAAATCACAGGAGCATCCACTTCAGGGAAATTGCAAAAATAAAAAGTGCTGGCACAACACGTTTGTTTCTTAAGTTGAAAAAGGTGAAAAATGGTTACAATCCCAAAGAAACAAGGGCTAAGCTTATAATTCATAGACAAAATTTACTTTATTATTGGCAAAGGAGCCGTAGTTTACAACTAAAAATGCGGGACCAGTGGTCAAGAGGGATGGGGCAGCACTATGAAGAAACAGAGCCTAGCCCACCCTAAGACAGAGTAGAGCACAAAATGCAGAATGACTCTTTTGTGATCTTCCATAATTACATGCTCCTCAGACGCTAAGGTTAATAGTGCAGGTGCTTAGCCAAGCAACTTTAAAGGATTTTTGAATAAGGAAGCTTTTCCACACAGATTTCCTGGAGAATGGGAGGGAGGATGGGCGAGAGAAAAATCTTGCCAGGTTTAAGGACATTGTCAAACTCAAGAGGACGTCTGACAGCATGAAAAATACACATAAATGTCTCCACATACTGCTCTATTTCTTGATCATGAATCTGAGTCTACTGGACAATTACATTCAGAAAGAAAACAGTGTTCCAGTATACAAGCAGAGCACACCAATCGCAATGAATAGCCGGCCAATTTATCAAGATTCAAGTTTTAAATATTCTTCTCAGAAAAAAAAAATCCTTACCTGGAAGTTTTGGCACACCAATCCTTTCACAAAATTCATCACAGAAGTGATTACAGTTCTTGGCCAACAAGTCATAGTCACTTCCAGGCCATTCTCTACTAAGTTCCCGCAAGATCTGATTCACCTTAAAGATTGAAAAGCTGGTTTTTCCTAGTACAATTCTCTCACGGTATGTATACATTGGATTCTTTCCAGAAGGGCAGCTAAAAACTCCAGTTCCATGTTCACAAAACCCAAAAGACCATTCATCTTCTCCATATACCTGACATGCATAAAGGAAACAGACCTATTACCCTCAAGTCATATATTCACTTCATCTGAAGAGAATAATGGAAACAGCCTGAAAATAAAAAATACCAACAAGAAAGTAAAAGGTGCAACATAGTATTAAAATATAAGAGCTCAGTGTCTAGTTTAAGACATGAATTCATTTGTCTATATCTAGTCACCTTACTGCATAATTCAGTACTTGGGAACTAACTATAGATAACAGAGCTTCGTCACACTGCACGCACAAGACATCAATGGACTCAGTCTGTGCACAAGCTTGTGGTTTTCCATAAACAACTCCACTGATACTAGGAAACTTTACCTAAAACTTAATCACACAACAAATCCTTTTACAATGCTGAGTCAGAAAACTGAACTACATCAAAAGGAAGCAGCAAAAAACATAAAATTCATGATTATGAAAAAATGTCCCCTCCACATATTGCATGTCAAAACAAATCCCCTCCCCCCATCCCAGCTTGACTTTAATCTCTTTAACACAGTCAAGTAATTATTGTTCAGGGAAAACCCAATTTACAGCACAGTTGAAACTTTCAGATCTTGAATGACAAGACTTCTAGTTCTATCAACACAGAGACCTCAAAACACCAATAATCCACCATATAAATGGCAGGGACCAGAAAACAGTAACTACCTCTCTCAATTAAAAATAAAAATTCCAACAAAGTATAAAACTTTTTGCTTATTTTACCACACAATAATTCAATCCATAAATCAGTGACTTATTTAAGTACTGGAACCAGAACCAGAACCAAAACCAAAACCATAGATCTCACTTTCCACTGGAAAAACATTAAATCAAACCATTTCAGTAAATACTTAATTAACCCTGGATCTCTCTAATCTTACACTAACTCCACCGTAACAACTGCAATTAAACAAACAATAGAGAGGGAGGGAGAGACCTGAACGGCGCTGTGGAAGATGCCGCCGAGACCAATAGTGTCTTTGAAGATCTTGTTGATGTTCAAAATAGTGTTGTTCGTCTTCTCCGATCCACTATTTGTCACGTCATATACATGCAATATCACCTCCGTCATCCTCTCCCTCTTTTTAACCAATCCAATCCAGTCCAAAAACCCTAACCCTACTTTCACCAAAATCACACACAGAAAAGCTCTCTGTCACTCTCTCTCTCTCTCGATCTTACTCTCTGCCTCGTTCAACTTCTTCTATTCAATTTTGTCCCTCCCTCCCTCCCTCTTTTCTCGCTGTGTTTATGAGGAATTCGCGATTTTTAGATTTTGGCCTCGAAATGCTAAAAATTTGCTTTTTTCGATTTGAAGAGAGATGAAGGAAGAAGAGTTTGATTATGGGAATCTAAGAAATTGTGCCTAACCATCATGATTTTTTTTCTTTTTGTTTTTGGGTTTTCAGCTTTATTCCCTAACTAGAACTCTGCTTCAATTTAGTCCTTTTAAGTTTTAGCTTTATTTTATTTTGTCACATAAATAAAGGTGAAAGCCTGAAAGGTCTCACCGGGGACTGATTTGATATGACGCTAACTAAGTGGGGACTGATATATAGTTAATCCAAACTTTTTTTTTTAAGGGAAAGGAATTGGATTTGTTAAATCGGTCCCAGATATTTGGGAGAATTATAATTAAACCCTAAAAGAAGGGCTTCTTTTTATATTTAACAACTGTCTGCCACTAGTGGAGAAGCCTTCAGTAATGATTAGGAAGAGTGGGGATGGGATAGAGTAGGACCCCACCATGATGGCAATGGCATTTATCATATCCTCCAAGGCCAGTCTTTATCTTAATTACGATAATGCCCTCTTATTTAGTTTGAATTTGAACTGGCCTTTATCTCTCTGTTTTTTTTTTTTAATTAAGAAAGTAAAAAATAAAATAAAAAATGTATTTTGGTTTTTATTGTTGTGAATTGAAAAGGATATTGAATGAAGTTCATAATGATATGTTAATTAATGAATATAATTAGAAAGATAATAAACATTTTTACCAATCAAATTAATTAAAAAATGGAAAAGAATATGAAATTGCTAGTTTTTTAGGGTAAAAATTGTATTTCACAAATGCTTTTTTTTAATGAATATTCAACTATATAGAGAAAAAATAACTCGTTATAAAGGCAGCAGTATCAAACAAATATAAGAATATATAGTTAAATGGGTATGCTAATATAATATACTCATATTTGTTTGTTTTCTGGAAAAGAAAACAAACAAACATGGGTATATTAATATACTCGTTTAAATAGATATCTTTTATTTTACAAATAAATATCCTTAAGTCATTATTAAAATCCTAGGATTCATAATAATCATATTTCTTATTAATAATCTATATGAAATTTAGACATTATTAATCATTTGTTTTATAATATCCATCCAAAATTAATTTGTTTACTCGTATATTTTAAATTTAATTAAAGTTATATTTTAAATTAAATTAAATTTTATTTGATCTGGTTATACCCGGTTAACTTAATAGGTTAATCTTGTTTGGTAAATTTTATCAAAATCCTATTTGATTTTTAAAAAATACTTAAAATACATTATTTTAACTTTTTTTTAAAATCTTAAAACAAAGTTGTTTTAAATTATGTAACTTGTAACTCCAGCCTTGATACCGACTTTCTTAATTATTAATCCAACCTTTTGAGTTGTATGTTGACGTTCGAAAACCTCAATTTTGAGACGAGGGAAATTAGACAAAATACTGCTAATCAAACAAGAGGGTTTGTCTAAATTATACAGTCAGAGCTTATACGAGTTATATTAGATTTTTTTTCTTGAAGAAAGGCTATGCAGGGATTCTATGCGATTGTGATGGAAAGGGAAAACACCTCTCATTGCAATGTTATCCCCCATGTTTGGACTTTGGAGTGAAATGAAGTGAGATGCAAGGGAGAAGATCCATCCAATCAAAATATTTGATGGTCAAAATGATCATTAGATATCATGTGCTGTAATAATCTTACTCTCAAAAAAGTATTGCCATGGCTACTTTTTCAAGTTTTGGTACAAGGAAGATGACACCTTACCTCATAGCTCTGAAGAATTATGACACTCTTAGGGTTTGATTAATATCTTTATACAGAAAAGATGACTCCTTGCCTTGTCCATGGCCATGAGCTCACAGTGAGCCTAGTCCATGCACTTCGGAATATCAACACAAAACACTCCTTTCATTCTCTTTGATCCTCGATGTATCTAGACAACGTGAGCTAGGAAATGTCCAAAACCATGATGTCAGGAATTTATCATGGTGACAGAGGCAAGTGATTGCCAGCTTTGTTTGCTTCATAATTGACTTCTGGGCTAATTAATAATTAGTTTGAGGCTGAATCATCCACAAGAACCCTCTAGATGGAAGTATACATGTGGGGCACAACAATCAATCTTTGATTTTTTGAGTTCTTTAATCATGAACTTGAGCAAATCAGCATCATGCAGCTGGACAACGCAACTAAATTTACATTCCTGAATTGGAAAAGGATTATACAGTATCATTCCTTCATGTCTGAACTAGCACAGATGTGGTCATGTACCACTGCAGTCCCATCTGGTTCAAGTTGTAAAAATGCCATTCAATCCTATGAGATTAAAGGGGTTTAGAAAGCGAGAAGATTACTTCACTTGTCTAAGCTACTTTATTTCTCATTCCCTCTCAAAACATCCAAAAGCTATCCTATGCTTTACAACGACATCCAAATAACAGAGGTAGTGGTGAAGATAGAATCCAGAGTGGCTAAGCACACTGCCCAGAATAAGGCTATAACAAAGCCCTTCACATAATTCCAATATTCATTGATTCAGTTGACCTGGTATATAGTATAAATTTAGCAGCATACGATTAAAATACAGCAGAAATATTAACCTCAAGGGACTAATATATAATCTAGATCCATTTAAATTCACTATGAAATCAAGAAAAAATACAGCATAAAAGTATAAATAGAGAAAAATAAAGGTAATTGGAGGTGTCTCTAATGTACCTATGGAATTACGTCTAGGAGAACTTTTGCGGCATGGTATAGTGCAGTGACTTTGAAATAATCCCCATAATGTAGATTGTTTATGTCAAGGTAAGAATCAAAAGAACTATCTGCCATCATTGGTCATCAACTGTGAAAAAACTTGGCTGTTTCTAATCTCTGAAGGACCATCACCGCTGTCGGTTTCTGTCTCTGTGTTAATTGATGGAGCTTGGGGAGCTATTCTAGGTGTTGTGAGCTGTGGTGCATTTGCATTGCTGTCTTCACGTGGTTCTCGTGATGGTTTAGAATCAGATTCTTGAAGTTGAAGTGCATACTCCAAATTCCATAACACGTCACCCATGCTTGGCCTATCGACACCATAGTCAGCCAAGCATTTCTCTGCTGTCTCTCCGAATTTCTTCAGAGAATTTTGCTTTATCTGTCCCATGAGATGAGGATCGATAATTTGCTCGAGTATGCCCTTCTTCTGCCATTGCATTGCCCATTCTGCTAAATTCACCTGCTCCCTAGCAAGTAATGGATCAACAGCGGGCCTAGCGCAAAGAACTTCAAGAAGAACAACTCCAAATGAATAAACATCTGATTTATCAGTAAGCTGCTGTCTTCGGAAGTACTCTGGATCAAGATATCCAAAGCTGCCTTTTACACCAGTACTTACATGGGTTTCATCCAGACACGGGCCAGATCGTGAAAGACCAAAATCAGCAACCTTGGCTAAGTAATTTTCATCAAGCAAAATATTCGTAGATTTGATGTCACGATGGATAATGCCTTGAGCAGAACCTGTATGCAGGTAGTGAAGACCTCTTGCTGCACCAATGCAAATCTCAAGCCTTTGCTTCCAAGAAAGATGAGAACACCCTGGGCCATACAAATGCTTCTTCAATGGCCCCTTTTCCATGTACTCATAAACAAGGATCATTTCTGACTGTTCTTCACAATACCCAACGAGGGAAACAAGATGGCGGTGGCGTATCTTAGACAAAACTGTTATTTCAGTTTGGAATTCTGGGAGTCCTTGCCTGGATCCTGGCACACCCCTTTTTACAGCAACCTTGGTGTTGTCTTTAAGAACCCCTTTGAAAACCATACCAAATCCACCGGAACCAATTATCAGACTGTTATCAAAATTGTTGGTTGCCAACTGTACATCGGCGAAGGGGATCTTCAAGCTTCGATATTCATTGACAGTCACTTCAGACATTCTACTATGCGTGCTACCTCCATATACACGTAAAGGTGTCCAACCTGCACTTTCTACTCGTGTTGGTTTCGGCTTCTTCTTCTTGCATTTACATGCAAGTATAACTACAAAGACAGCCAAACACAGAACAAAGCCTCCTATACTTGAAGCCACCACAATCCAAACCGTTCTCTTCTTGGATTCACTATGCAAATGAGAAGGATTTACCATCTTCATGATCTCTACCCCATTCAAAATGGCGTTGACCTTCATAAGACTACTAACAGCCGAAGGTCCAATACTCACTTGCACAGCCCCTAAATCATTAGAATCCACAATAAAGTCTATGTACATTGGTGATGAAAGTACATGGAATGTAAGGGATGACAAATCAAGATCATTGTAGGCAGAGTAATCGTTTAGGTACACATCAAAGTACAACTGATTAAGTGAAGTACTAACAATATCACAAAAATGTAATCGAACCAAGTGCCGAACCCCACCAGAACCCACAGGAAAATTCCATGTGATATTAAATCTTGACTGCAATGGGTTATTATCCTTATTCATCTGCTGTGCAGTCATATATACATTTTCGGGCGCAATCTCCCTACTAGCACCCCCACTCTGATAATTAGGAACATGAGTAGTGACTGCACGTTTAGCAGCAGATTTCAAAACAAGAAAATCCTCATCAGGAATCCAGGTTCTCCACAAAGTATCATTGAAAGGCACCAATTTTGAACCTCCAACATTAATCCTATGAATTGTCTCTAAAACATGCGAAGAAAGATTCTTGTACACTTCAATTCCATTTGCACTAACCAATTTAGCTCCCTCATCAAGAATAAAATCCTTAGGAGCTGAAAACACTTCAATTGCATTCACAAACCCAAAACTTGATTCACCAACAGGACCAAACAGAATCTCAAGAGCATTATCATCTACTCTCAAAATATACTCTTTAAGCACAACAACTTTGGTACTAAAATCACTCAATAGCAAATTCCCATTTACTAAAATACTAAACCTTGCAGTTGATAAATCAAAGCCTTGAGCTTTAAATGGAGAGAAATGAAATCGTACCAAGTGAGTCCCATTTCTCTTAATATTGAACTGGTAGCTTGAAGCAGTAGTGAAAACTCTAGCTGTGCTGTACAAAGTCGGCGAGTTTGGAGATGGGTTTTGGTTCTTGAGTGAAATGGACTGGCCTTTAGAGAGAGAGACTGGACCTTGTTTAGTGGAATCAGGCAGAAAGATTCTGCTATCTGTAGGAGTGAAGGAGGTGTTGATGTTTGAGCCACAATTGACGAGGAAGTTGTCTGTGGGACTGAAACAGGAGGAGAAACAGCTGAGAGACAGCAGTGCTAGGGAGAGAAGAAGAAGGGTGTTGGTTTCCATTGAAGGAGGTTTCCTGGGGTTCATCAAGAGAGAGAGGAAAAAAATAAAGAAAGAGACCTTCTAAGATATGGAGACTGAAGAGTACATGATGGTGAACTGTAGAAGATAGATTTGCCTGTGTAAGAACAGGGTCACTAGAAACTTGACTTTAAGGATTGCTGTCATCCTAGTGTTTATTTTGTCATGTCCAAGGCAACATGCACATGTGAACTTTGACATATACATCGGCATGCCATATGTGAATGATTGAGATTAGGCATCAGTTGTGTCCCAAGTAGATGTTTGACATTTGAGAACCCAATCTTCGACATGAAGGTGCAACCTCAATGATTATTTTGGCAGTAGTTTTTGATCCCTTTTCAGGGATGCAAAATGTTGTTTTGGCATTTGCAAAAAGTAGGTAAGCTTTGAGTTAGGGGGGTTTCCATTATAGAAAGGTATGAATAACCAAGCACGGGTGGCTAGTGTAATAGTTTGAGTTTATGTGTTTTAAAAATGTTTTTAATTTTTGTTATATATATTTTTAGATTACTTTGATGTATTAAAAATAATTTTTAAAAATAAAAAGTATTATTTTAATGTATTTTCAAATAAAAAATATTTTAAAAAATAATCATTATTATATTTTTAAACACTAGTATTAAAGTTTGTTATACTAGAAATAGTGCACATTCGAAAAAAAAATATAAAACTAAACAATATTTTAATTTAGAGTTCTCAACTTTATCATTTCTTTTAATTCAACTGGTCAAACCCTGAGTTTATTCTTCAAAGATTACCAATTCGAGTTTCACAAACCTCAGAGCCATTGAAGACTTATATGATCGTTAACTTCAAGGCCCGTAGGATTAGTCGAGATGCGCATTAGTTAGTTCAAACACCCATGTTAATCTAATAGAAAAAAAAAATAGTGCACATTCAAAAAAAAAAAAAACATATTTTAAATATCTAATCTTAGAGTTCTCAACTTTCTCATTTCTTTTAAAATATTTTGGCATTGAACCGGTTAATTTTATATTAGGTGTGGTCATAAGTCAACTTCTTAGATTACTTAGATTTACTGAGTTAATATATATATTGGTTTAAATTGTGGATTATCTATGTTGAATAAATATGGTTTCATTTATCGAATTGGTTTGGGAAATCAAGGAGTAAATTTGGGTAGTTGCACTAGCTTTCACAAAGTGGATGACAGAAATCATCAATCCACTTGGAATTCCTATTATTATAGAAATCCCATAATCTCAAAACTAAGGAATGAGTTGACAGATTGAATTTTCATTCACCTCAGCTAAATCCCGAGTTATCTTGCTGAGTTGAACCACACACGCAAGCCTCAGATATCACCTAAGCCATAAATTTAAGTTGGGGCAGAAAAAGTATAAAAAAAAAAGACTGAAATTTCTTCGAGTAAACTCACCGTTTTTGTCCAAAACACGCTTTGACAAAAGGGGTGCCAGGGAATCAAGTGTCTTTATTGTCTTGATAGTTGTGGCCTCTCTGGATGCTCCTACAGCTTGTGGGTGTGGTCGTAGCATCACTGTGTATATAAATGGATTGAATTTGCTTTGCTTGGTGGCTGTCATTTTCATGGTGCATTATACGAATGAGCTGTAATCTTACATCATGATACCATGAATTTACCTCTGTTAAGCACAATTGCCTAAATACACATAAAAATTGACCCGCGACTTAATCAAACCAATTAATTTTATTTTAAAATAAAATAATTTTATTTTTTTTATTAATTAGCTTGAATCATGACCCAAGCTCCACTTCGAGTCCATTTCTAAGAAAAAATTTAGTTATCTATGTGTAAAAACCATGATCGGATATCTAGAAATGTTGGAAAAGTTCATGAAATGTATTATTGATTAATGAGCTAACAATCAAAGAATGATTCGATTAGTTTCATATGTAATTCCCTCTTATTGAAGATTATGTCATGTTTTTTTCCTACTCGAAGTATCTCTTATGAGTTCTACATTGATGCAAAAGAACTTCTAGCTCCATTAAATATGCTATTGGTTAATTGAATCAGAGCTTGATTCAATTAGATGTACAGTTTTTTTATTATTAAATAACATGTTATGTTAACTTTTTAGGTATCTGCCTGTAAAACCATGATAGAATATTAAACATATTGTTAAAAAAAAAAACGATTTGAAATATATCATTGGTCAATCAATCGATAATCAAAGCTTAATTTAATGAGAATAATGTGTTGGTCCGTTTGATTTAAAATCATTTCATGTTGATTTCCAGGATTAGAGTCTTTCAGGAATTGCATAAGTGTGTTTATATTGAATTGCAAAATATTTTTTAAAAATATTTTTCAGTTAAAAATACATTAATTTTATTTTTATATCAATATATAAAAAATTTAAGAAGCTTTAAAAAATATTAATTTAATATATTTTTAAGTAAAATATATTTTAAAAACATATAAAAAAAACATAAATTACCGCCCTAGTAAACACTTCTTTGCTTGAGACATTTATCCGAGAAAACAAAAATAGGTGGTTTGCAACCTCGAGGAGTGTAACTCAATTGGTCAGGCTTTAAACTTGCTTTCTAGAGGTTACCAATTCGAGTCTTACAGACTTTAAAGCTATTGAAGATTTACATAAATATTAATTTTAAAACCTGTAAAATTAATAAAAATACATATAAATTGATACAAATACTCACAATAATCTAAAAACAATGACATGATGATTTGGCCTTGTCCATAATATTTGGTCTCGTGCGGTAGAAAAAAATGTTTGATGAAACATAATTCAAATACCTATACCTGTTTTCTTTTTTTTTCCTTCTCTTTATCTTTAAATCTCTGTCAAAGCTCCTCTAATTTACACACTAAAAAATTCCTATGATTTAATTTTTTTAATTATGTTCCTATACTTGAAGAATAAATAATATAATGTTCTAAAATAAAAAAAAAGTCCTTAATTTGTCTTTATTTACATTCTCCACTTTATTATATTATTTATTTGTTTTTATTTCCATCAGTATTGTTAATTTAATTTCACCTCTTTATTTTTGTTTTCAATTCCAATATTTAGCCAAGGGCATCTGGAATATGGATCCGTAGGAACTCGTGATTCTTATTAAACAAAGAGCATGCATGCATAAGTGTCTGTGCGTGCACTTTTGTGTTATTTTCGATGAATATAAATATTTTTAGAATCTGTATCAAATCTAATGTATTTTTAAATTAATTTATATATATATTAAAATGAGTTACTAATTAACCAGTATCTCAACATGTCCAGTTTGTCTTTGTCCTCGTATTCTAGCTAGATGCTTTGCACTTTTCTATGAGAATTTTATAATATTGAATCATGTTAATTATGGGTAACTTTTATTTTTAGTGTTTTTTAAAAATATATTTGTTTTGAAAAAAATATCAAAAAAATATATTTTTTGATATTTTTTGATAATTTTATTAAATCAATATTAAAAATATATTTGTCTTGAAAAATATTAGAAATCTTGTTTTTATGGTATATGCCTATATGGTGGAGAAGAGATGAAGAAGAAGGTTTTAATTTAGTTAATTAACTTTTTTCTCATATATTTGAAAATAAATAAAATACCCAAATGTTAAAAAACAGATTAAGGGAAAAAATGCAGGAATTATCTGAAAAATTTTAAGAAAAGAAAAATATTTAAGCTAAAAAATAGAGTGTAATAACACACACACACACACACACAAAAACAGACTCATATTTATTTTAATAACAAACTAACAAGCTCATATATCCTAAATTAGTATTTAATATTTGATAAAGGAAAAAAAAGGTAATTCTTTATCCTGTAAA
>Ga0307515_10009834_pt1 | contig 18423 bp, 15 predicted proteins | sample 17_EM_MG_FD_194513 | JGI IMG/M metagenome (GOLD analysis project Ga0307515, IMG submission 194513) | Populus trichocarpa ectomycorrhiza microbial communities from riparian zone in the Pacific Northwest, United States - 17_EM | ecosystem: Host-associated > Plants > Roots > Unclassified | place...
TTAGTTGCGCTGATTGAATTCAACTGGATATGGCCAGCCGAGTGTGCATACATGCGTGCGCATATATGCATGCAGTGCATTAACAAAGTGTGTACACTCCGCGAATGAACCAGTCCATTCACGGAGGGTGGGACTCCGCGAATGGACCGGTCTCTCCGCGGAGGAACCGCCTCCGTGAATGGACTAGAACATATATTATCAATATTTCTTGATGCTCCCACAATATCCACTACAATATAATCAATTGTACTCTAAATGACTACAAATTAATCTTCGGTGCATACTCTGCATACACTATAATCACTAAAAACCTAATTATTGTTGGTTGGGTGGCTGTTTGGTGGAGCAGTGGCACCAACAATCATGATTACAAAAGGGTACCTGCCATATGCCTTTCAATTTTGTATGCAGAGTCTACATTTATTTAGACTGAAATATACTGAGGCTTACTTTTGGGTTCCTGAGCTGTTGCAACGCACTTTGCACAGCAAAAAGAGACTATTTGACCATTATATCCATACCAACTATGTAAACTGATGTGCTAACTCGCTATATTAGATTTTGCCCCTCATACTCAATACCAGATAGATAGCCATGATTGAGAAAGTGTATTTTTTTAACCAACGCATGGTATGCAGGGCTAAATCGCCTTCCAATGACTTCCATCGTTAAGTGACTGATGAACACCAACTTAAATACTAGGAACCTCGCATGGCTAAAGATTCTAATGATGAATGAATCGCTTTGGATAATCGCAAAAAGAAAGCTGGAAGATGTTGGGAATATGTTGTAGCACATGTTGTATGATTGTTTTTGTTGTCGTTCATTTGCAGAATATGCAATCTAGGCTTTGTTGAGCTTCTTTCTTTCCTCACTCTACCTAGTTCCACGTACCATCGCTTGTTCCCACTCGCGAGCGTTTCAAATATTTATTTGCGATATTTAGGGGAGAACCGTGTGAATAGAAGACTAGTGGAGAAAGATTCAAAATATATAGTACAAGTGAGTGGCGATAGTTGCGCGGCCTTTTGCCCCCTTCGCCACCACCGGATATACAACAACTTACACCACCCTGCATACATTTTTAAAAAAACGAGAGGCCACAGTCATAGCGGAGGACGTTATTTGTAACTTCAGACCACGGCGATTGATCGAGTCACTTAAATATGTCACGTTAATAGGACAAAGTAGTGTTAGCTAACACTGTTCAACGTTTTCCGTGACAGACGTCAAGCATTTTCCCAGTGCTCCGTGCTACTCCTTTAGATACTACTTGTTTCCGCAATTGTATGTAGAGCACAGCCCGAGCCTTACAGTGATATTATGTCACTCATCGAGCATTTATTTTACCATCATCGAGGAGCGCATGGTGGCGGGGGTTTCAGGTAGGCGTGCTTCGTTTTCTAACGTCAAACGGTATGTGAATGAGTCGGGCATCAGATGCGGTACGTAGCAATTAATATTCTTCATCGATGGGAGATTTTATGCGAAGTTAACCAACTACGTACGGCAGGGATAGTTAAAACTGCGGTGCGGTGAGGCATGTACTGGTCTCCTCGGGAAACATGACCTCACAGTAGGTCCACTAAAGTATATCCATCCTAAGGCCACTGCTTACCCATGAATCGGCCACATCTCAGTCCCCGGCTTCTAGGACTCTTCCAAATTCACAATCATGTATAACACTAACTCGGCCGCCCTTATCCTCCCCATCCGACTCTCCAGACAAAACGCCTCCGTCTCCACAACCTCTAGCATTGGCCATTCCCTCTCCTCTTCCTCCACTTCCTCCCCTTCCTCCTGCTTCCTCCTCCGACTCAACCCGCTCAAGCGCAAACAGTAAGTCTATATACTCCGGCGCGAACTCCGCCCACGGAACATAAATCCTACTCAGCTCCGCAGCCAGCAAAAAAACTGTCCGTTGCGTGCGACACATCTTGTTTGGTCACTTCTTTAGCACCCGTACGCGGTATAGCATAAGCGCAATCATCTCCCCAACCTGCTGTGCGTGTACGCTCGCGATGTTAGCGTTGGTGTCAGTGTTGTGCCGGCGGACTCGGCGTTTATTGTCTAATGCGACCAATGGTAAATTCGGTTCCATTCTTCCGCATGTTTTATCCGGTCTCTGGTGTGTGGCTATCAAAGATCCGTCGTTTTTTGATACCATTGCGCCGGCGATGGAGAGGGCTGTTAAGGTTAGCTTGCAGATCTCCAACTGGAATACCCATTGGCGGGGAGGGGTGGGGAGAGGTAGGTTAGTCGAGAGTGCGTTTAGGAATGTGTGGAGGAGCTTGTTGGTTGCGGTTTCGTCTTTTTCGCGGTCTGTGTACGGGGAGGTGGAGGTCAGGAGAGTGGCGTCGGTGTATGCAGATCCGTCGGAGACATTCCGGGTGCCTGGGCTGTCATCGAGGGATAGGGCGGCGTACATGTTCTCGATATCTGAGTATGCTCCTGCGGCCGGTGCTTCCTAGACGTAGCCGGCAACGGAGCTGCACTGAGAGGCGGTTGTGGTTCTGCGACCTCCAGCACTGCGGCGAGGGCACAATAAAACGGGCTCCACTCCCGTGCCTTTCGCTCGACGAGGAGTCGCTGTATCGCACGGTGGTACATGGCCTGGATGTTGGCGAACTTTATTTGCAGTACATTTTACGTGTTTTCGAGGAATGTGGTTTGTGCAGGGTTGAGGGGGATTGGGTCGGAGAACATTTGTTCGATGACGGAGGGGATGGAGTCCGCCCGGGAGGGGAGGTAGGTGATGCGAAGCAGGTCGAAGTGGCGCTGGGTCCAGCGGGAGGTGGAGACTACGAGTTTGCGGTCTGCGGTCTTGGGGTGGGGGGCTAAGTCGGAGTGGAACTGTTGGGCGACTTGCTGGGCGAGGGATAGCGCGGGCATGATGTCGTGCGGTAGAACAGTGTGGGCTTCCCCACGTCACATGTCATTTAACGCCATCAGCCGCAATCTAATCTGATCTGACATCATCGCTTGTCCTGATCGTTCCTGCAACGCGCCTTCAACACCATCCTCAACACTTGCCATGAACACGGTCTGTCCACACCCTCCCCGACTTCACCCTATCGCGCTACACCTCCTACCTATGTGCGCAGGACCTGTCCCGCCTTCTCGATATCTACCGCTGGAACGCCCGCTTCCTTTCGCCGCTGAACATCACCATCTCCCTCAACCTCGACCCAGCCGCCTTCTACATCCTCGCCGCCCACTACCACAAACACAACCTCCCACCCCGCAAAGCTGCGTTCTACACCTACATCCTCAAGTCTCTTCATGGCGCAACTAAAATACCCCACGATCGCCGAACAATCTCTAATCACTCCTTCGCCTACCAGAACACAATACACCTCCGCACGCTCTCCCTCTCTTCCTACCGCCTGGCCTCTCCACCCACCTCAACTACATCCTATCGCGATACTCCAGATCCAACACTCTCTTCCTCTACGACCTAACTTACACTCTCATTCCCGCTGTCCTCCGCTTCCCACGTACCTTCTCTGCCGAATGCGTCGGCCGCTCGCAATGTCAACTCCGCTTCCGAACTGCAACCACCACGTTCACAACAGAAGGTAGTATCTTCCTCACCCGCCACGAAGACGACGGGGTTGTGTATCAAAAGCTCGACGGCCTGATACTGTCGTTCGTTCGGCCACATCATAAGTACCACGGAAACACCCGGCCGCCGAAGGATTTTTCGAAGGGAGCCGGGCTCACGATTGCGCTGGCGCAGCAGTTTTTCAATATTACCACCACCGAAGTAGTTTGTCAACCGTTTGGTATCTCCATCCGGCCGCATGCGAGAGTCGCGATTGTCGCTGCAGACGTTACGAAGGAATATTTAGATGTCGTGGAAGATGGGATGTGTACAGAAGGGATGGAGCTACGGGTGTCAAGGGGGTTTGATCTTAAGTGAGTGGAGGAAAGAATCCGCTTTGTGGATGCTTACGTCGATCTTTTGCATTTGCTGATACTCCGGAAGGTATCGGAGGAGCGGAGGAAGCGGTAGCGGTTGTGGAGGTACAAGTCGGATAAAGACTTGCCGTGTCAGTCGGTTGGATTTAATAAATGCTTTTCAACGCTCGGTGCCTGTATCACCCCGAACAACATATTGTGCTGGATTGCTGTATACTTGAGTAGCGTATGGAATGTATATAGTGAATAAAGCAGCGGAGGTTACAGGATCGTTCCAGTGTCTTGGACTTTAAAGCAACGTTCGATTAGAGTTATGTCTCCGATCACGCCTCCATGTCAAAATTAAGCGGCATGTTAATCTATAGTCTAGGAGATACAAATTTGCTGTTTCGCAATCAACCCTGCTCTACGGGCGGCGGCAATGAGGGAATATGCAGCGCGCTCAGCTCACATCTTGTGCCATATAAACGGTCCGTTGTTGAACTACCAGAATTGAGTAGTCGCCATTCAACAACGCCTTGTGCATCCGCTGCATCACCCACAATTTGATTACAATGTTAATAGGGCAAAGGTCTCGACAGCATTGAGGGGTGAGTGGAAACGCCCGGAGAAGGTGGCGTTGGTTTTGTTCCATGGTTATTGAAATAGAGTCATCACGGAAGATAGAGGGAACGGAGAACATACAGATTTGTTGTATTAGGGGATGACTTAGAGGCGGTGGGATGGGAGGAGTATTGATTAAAGGCCATCCACCTGCTAGGAAAAGCAGATAATCGAAGCCGCTAGAAAACTAAGCTGGGGATGAAATTCAATCAAAAGTTATGATGAATGGACTACTTCCCGTGGAATCTGAGACGAAGTGGTAGTCGCAGCCTCAAAATCTGAAGCCCGTTCTCAACCCGATCAACAACATCAGTCTTAATCTCAGTCCTAGTCACAGTGATAAATTTCATACTAAGATGGGATGGTGTATGTGTTTAGTGGGTGTTTAGCTTCAGGCTACGAAGATAAAATTTTCCAAACTCAAAAGCCTTAGCTAGGTACCTACCACTAAACCCCTTTCCTCTCTAGGTTCCCGATAGTACGGTTCTAAAGTTTGAGACTGGAAATATGGAGCACCGGTAGATCTGGAGGAGGGGTGGAGAACCCTCCACCAGAATTGTAATCTGGAGCTCGAGATCTGACCCTTGAGACTGAGACCGGTTTCCAGATTCTAGTTTGGAGGGCCTCCAGACTCCACGGGAGTAATCCAATGTGTTGCGACCATTTCGTAGTGGCCGCCATCCAGATATCCCCATTTGAAGGTACATGAATTAGCGCCGTCCTTCCTGAAGAGTCCTTCGCCTCGTCGACAGCGTGTTCGATGAGTTGTCGGACCATGGCATTATCACCGTTGGATACAGTATCATATGACATTGTCAGCATTGAATTCCCCAATGCATGTGTACTTGGGTCTCGGGGAGGTGATGTATGCGTCATAGTTCCTGTTCGCAGTAAGACTGACAACTACCGCAGGTACATTGATGTGAGTAAAGTAGCTGTTGTGAAGTTCGTGGCCGGTTATGGGTAGTCTGGAGTAGCGACTGCGATATTCGACAGTTAGGACATATCGAGCCCACTGATTTGTAAAGCGGAAATACGGATGGTCTTATTGATATCTTTTTAGTTGTATATTCGCGTTTTGGCATTTGTAAGGCCGAACAATTGTTCCAGGGATGTCCGCCGAGGTGAGCAAGTCAAAACTCATCGCTTTCTAGTTCCAAGCCAAACACTACCATGCGTGCAACTAGTTTTACATCCGACTGCAGCATTGTATTCATGAGCTTTTGCGACGCCCGCCGTCTTGAAATGCTGATGCACAAATTAGACCAGCTTTAACCGAGATACGGTTACTCTAATCAATGGTCGCCAGTATCAGAGCTAGTGAGGATTTATGCGTCTAGAGGATGGCCAGGATTCGGCGAAGGTCCTTGGCTTTCAGTGCCCACTTTATGCTAGCCCACAGATTGAGCGGATCATCGGTGTCAACTGTGTTCAATATCCGCTCGAGTTCGATGAAAGCATATACACATCCTATGGGTATGGGAATAACAGAGATCATTGACTTCCTGACGTCTCATTCCTCTGTGAAATGGACTATGTCCTGTAGCTGATGGAAGATCGCTTGGTGGCTAACACATTATTCAGACGCTCTCTTTGTAGTAGAAATGATTATCTTCCCTTCAACTTGCAGCAATCCCACTACTGCTGCAGCTGAGAGGAGGCTCGGAGGCCTTCCATATCGTCGTGCAATGATCGTTTTGTCCAACTGCAAGGTAAGATACAAGGAGGGGCGGGGACCAAGAGATCTATCCCAATGACAAGCGTGAAAGCGCTGGCCGCCAGGTTCTACAGACTAAAGTCCGGGCATGCACCCACAGGAGTCTACCTAAAACGGTTCACCCATGATGGGGACGACAAATTCTGGTGGTGCGGCGGGGGAGGCGGGACAGTGGCCAGGACGCGGGAACACCTCTTCCGCCACTGCAGCCAGTGGACAGACCAGCAGACAGCACTGTGGGAAGCAGTGGGAAAGGCGACGGGCTGGAAAGCGGGCAGATGCCGACACTGGCAGATCTCTGAGCTGTTTTCCAGAGACGAATGTGATCAAGCGGTGGTGGACTTCGTGGCGGTGACTGAAGTCGGGAAGTTCCCGCCCAAATGCAGGGAGGGATGGACGAGTGGCGGCAGCGCGCATAGATCTCTGCGTTTTTCTTTTCCTTTCCTTTCTTTTCCTTTCTGTTCTGGTCTGTCTTTAAGCTTTCATTTTTCAGCGGAGATCAAGGGTAGCGGGGGGGGGAGCTCCACCATCTAGCCGGCTAGCCCGGAGGCGGAGGCGATATCAGGTACTGTCATACTCTAATTAGAGTGCATACAGTATGAATAAAACAAACAAACAAACAAGGTACAAGGAGGACCGGAGATCAACCGAGAAAACCGCGAACAGCCAAATCCACAATGGGGCAGCCCAATTACAAACCTTCTTTTTGATCACTTGGTGGATCACTCTGTTGTGCGGATTTTGAGTGTGGTCATCTCGTGGTTGTGGGTAAGGGTTGAACGGCTGAGCCGCATGCACATTACTTCTTGTGTACTATGTTGGACCAATCCTGGCGCAGAGGGAAGCGTACGTGGACTTATGGTGCAGCTGCCAAATTGGTGATGCATATATTGACTTCTCTATTCATCTATTTGACATGTACACAAGAAGTAGAGTGAATGCGGCTCCGCCGCTCAATCCTAACACTACGTGATGAATGCACTCAAAGTCTGCCCTACACTCCTCCAGGGCGGTATCACGACCGTAAGTCTAAACCATAAAGAAAACCACGATAAACAGTGCCGAGCTCCTACCAAGCAATCGGGCAAGCCCAGAGCTCCTCCGAAGCGTTACCAAGCCCGGAGCTCCTCTGAAACGATTATTCTCCCAAGAAACAGATAAACTCAAGATCCTATCTCCAAAATCACATCTGATTCGCAGCACAATGTCGTCCTGGACTGGTCAGTTGGCTTCTGCACTCTCGATCTCCAGTCGACCACTCCTCCAACGGCCATGATCAGTCCGGCTCCTGCGATGACAGCCCGCAGGTGCTTCCCATGCCCTCCCGAGATTCCCGTCGAGGCCTGCCAATTCCCATGTGAGAGAGGTTGTCTTGGATTTGTCGATCGCTACCAGTGGATCGTCCTCATCCTGATCCTCACTCTCATCCTCATAATGTTCATCGCTAGAACCCGTGCGATCCTTCAACTGACCTGCAGAATTACCGCCGGGTTTACAACCGGCTGCTGGTGAGTTGATCGCGGGCCCAGTTGATGCGACTGGTACCGATATATCCGGTGTCTTCGGCTCCTCCGGCTCCAAGATATCTGTATAGGTGTGCTCATTTGAAATCGTATTCGGTGCTGTGTATTGCTTGTCCCTAGATACATCTCTCGACTGACGACCCTTTCTTGCAACAACCACATCGAACCGGCATAAACCTCCAACCTGTGGTGCCACGGCAACAAGACTTCCTTGACCTAGATTCTCATATATCTTGATTCCGTAGCCATTGACAGGGACAATCCTTAGTCCCCGATCCATAAGCCTTGATTGGGAGAGCGAGTTGTGTGCTCCAGCCACATGTAAGACATCCCTCACAACTACTTCATCAATTCGGCAGTATCCTGGCAGCCGAAGGCTGAATCGAACATCTCCCTGCCCGATGGCCCTGCCCGCTACCTTTCCAGCAAAGTCACGAATCTCCCGCTCATCCTTCTTGGTGAATCCCGTATACCGAGCGAACATCCTTTGGTCTCCACAAACGTGAGAGGTGGAGGCACAATCCAAGTACCAACTCTCCTTTGAAGGGGCCGTTTTTCCGCCGGTGGTATCTGTCACCCAGTAGTTTTCGATTATGGTCGTCATCTCCACTGAATCCCTGGCGGTGGTGATGGTATCATCCATGGCCTTGGCTGTGGTCTCGGTGCTTTCCTTCGCGACAGGAGGATCACTGCGTTTCATACTCTGGCAGTTCCAGACCTTATGCCCTTCCTTATGGCAATAAAAACAGGTCGGTTTGCCCTTGCGATCCTGATCCTCGTCACTCTCATCACCTTTCCTGCTCTTCCTGCCATTGCCTTTGCCTTTTCCTTTGGCATTTCCTTTGGCATTTCCTTTGCCGTTTCCTTTTGCGAACAGTAGGGCTTCCTGCCCTAGGCCGTTCTCACGCTTGATCGTGGCCTGCTTCTCGACCAACTTGATCACAATCTCATCTGGTGTGAGGGTTGCCGTCGCATTCTTGTCCATCATCAACTCGAGAAAGAACTGCCAATTGTCATTCCTCGGTATTCCGCGCAGGAGGTAAAACACGCGCTCCTCGTCGGTCATCTTCGCCAAAGTCCTTATTGTACCCGACGACGATCTCGATGGCTCCGAACATTCATTGTAGTACTTCACCTTCTGGTCGATCCGTAGGGCATAAGTGTCAGCATCGTCACAATCCTCGAGCCTTATCCCTAAACGCTCCTCCCGGATCTGAATGACATTGAACTTCAACTTCGCCTTGTACGCCGTCGCCAGTTTCTCCCAAAGTGTCCACGCATCCGTGATCTCCTTGTACGATGCCTGCTGCCGCGGCTCCATGCCGAGCTGGATCATCAATCCCGCAGTACCATGTTGTTTTACCCAATCATTGACTGCAGCCCGATGTGCCAATTTCTGCGCTGCGGTTGCATCCTGCTCCGCCGGATCCTCGGGCCGCTGATCCTCCCCCGTGACTCTACCGTAGACCTGCTTCTGCTCCAAGAGAAGCGCCATCTCCCCTGACCATTGCTTGTAGTTCGACCCATTGAACTTCGCAATCGATATGGCGGTAGAAGTTATCGTAAGGATGTTAATGACAAAGTCGCCAATTATACTCCCTTGCTCATCAAGATGCGTCTCCACCGTAAGTCGCGATTCGCAATTACCAAAAATACAATGCAACCGGGCTCATAACCTGTTGGACCAATCCTGGCGCAGAGGGAAGGGTTCGTCGACTTATGGTGCTGCTGGCAAATTGGTGATGCGTATGTTGACATGTCTATTCATCTATTTGACATGTACACAAGAAGTAGAGTGAATGCCGCTCCGCCGCTCAACCCTAACACCACATGATGACCGCACTCAAAGTCTGCCCTACATACTATGCCAAAAAAACCCCATTTATTGATGTGACTGCAGTGCCACATTTACCCGAGCGCAGCATGACTCCCAGAGTCCAGTGAGTGTAGCATATTACTAAATTTATGATTCCAATTACTGCAGAATTGCTCAAAATACCACAGTAATACAAGATACCAGCAAATATGACATTGTAAATGATTGAGTAGTTAGCTGAATGGGGTAATTTTGGTCAATTGAGCAGCATTGAGCATTCACATAGATGTGGCAGGCATTCCACATTCTTGTCACAATGATGTGACAGTAATAAATCAGTATACCTACAAATAGCCCTAACATGATGTTCTGTTCAGTAAACTACATACATAGTGTAGTGGCTAGTGGGTATATACAATACCCACTGAAACAGGTTTGAATTATACCAGAGATCTTTTTGTTAAACATGTGTCATTCAACTGGCTGCATCACACCTGGAGGCAAGCCATTGGGCAAGTATGGGTGTGTCCCAGCATGTGTGGAAATGTGTGGGTGTGTGCAGGCATGTGCAAATATATGATCCATGTGGAAGTAATGTAGTATAACTCTACTATTTAACTCAATGCACATCATTTTGAATATGGCAGCAATCCAGCATCATGGTGGCATCAATGTACCATCTAATGCGGTCTTCTGTACTTCATTATTGTGAAATTGATCCCACATTCAAAACAATTGATATTGTTGCAAATTCTAAAATACCCGTCAAGTTCAGCCAATGTATACATTCATCAAGAATTCAACATTAAAACATCATTAACTCGGCATCAATAAACGGGGCTTTTTTAGTACAGTAGGGGTCAATTAGATGAACAAAGTCAATATACGCGTCACCAATTTGGCAGCTGCGCCCTATGTCGCCGTACGCTTTCTTCAGCGCCAGGATTTGGTCCAATACACTCTCCAATTTCATGTGGCCGAAGATCAAGCCCAGTGTCCGGGTGCTGCGTTCATCCACAGTTAGTACATCAGCACTTCTCAAGAGACACTTCTCTACCCTATCTTAACTAAGGTGTGGGAGTCCTTTCAAATAGAGTGTCTACTATCTACGGCAGGCTCTGGTTCTGAGACCCTGGGTTGTAAGTCCTTCCCCTACCAAACCTAGGCGTCGGAGCCCTCGCGGAGTCACCCAATCGAAGCCCATGTAGACGAACATCCCGTTAAACTTACATTAAACTATCGCTAATGCGAACTAAGAGACTTAAGCTGGGTTACATAGCGCGTATCCTTTGGTAGGGTTAGGGTCCGGTAGGGTAGTGTATCCGACTTTCCTGCAACGCGCAAACCATTTAAGTCTTGATCATGAGTAGCTGCCTGTTGTGTGATGCAAAACCGAGTATAGATGAGTAGAAGCTCAAGGAATACGTGCTTAAGATTAATAATCCACCAAAGCGTCCCAACAGAAGAGATTATCAAACGCTGGATCCAAACAGCTTCCAATTGGAATATTTAGGATTAGACACCTGCCATCACTCATCCTAGTTCGCGAGACTGTCACCCGTTCCCGTGACATACTTCCTACGCAGTCAGTGCGATTAGATTTGACCGTCAATCTGCCTTGCATGTGTTGGGCGGTATGTGTGGCGGTCATCTTAGGGCTAGCACACAGTATCCCTCCAGCACTTTTGACCGAGTTCAGTCTATACCTTTACAATTCACACAGTTTTCGCTCTAGATTCGCTGCGCGTATCTGCACACCTACGTGAGATTACGTCCTACAGCATGCCTAGCCGAAATTTAACAAGCACATCCAACCCATAATCCACACTACCTTTTCACATATACATTATGTCGACTTATAACCGTCTGGGGGAAACTAGCTGACGCAGGAATAATATTTCGGCGCTTCATCATTACTACTCATTTCTCTAAAGGCGCAGCTAAATCCTTATAACCCGAAACATTCTGAGACTATTCTTCCCTAGACGATCTGAGTGGGTAGTAGAGTACGCATTGTACTAATAGCCCACGGTATAATTACGCAATGCCACCCGCCGCTACTCTCCGCTAGGTTATTCCACCCGCCAGTACATCTGGGCTTAAAAGATGTAGTATGTAGAAATATTGCCTAGTTTATTTGCTGGCGGGGCCACGGAAGATTGATTTCTCTTTCTAGCAACCACCATAGGCACCGTCAATGCCTCATAACCACCAGTGTCGTGTGAAGGGTATTTGGATGCGAAAATATACCTCCTAAGTCACAACCCGTGATTGTAAGCATAACTACAAGTCCACTGAGAGAGTCCAATTAAGTATCGTTGTGGCCTTGATTGTATTGACTACGACTATTTCAAATAATATCAATACAAACTATGCCGTTCAGCTTTTGTGTTCGCTACAGTACTTTGAAGTGCACATCATGAATCACTTGAACACTATCTGAATGAAATATTATCAAATCAGTATTGAAAACTATCCCCTCAAAAGATATCCCAACTCTCCCCCGAACTACTACCTAAACACATGAATCGGTCACACATCACTACGCTGCATCAGCTTTGCTGATAATATCTCCCTCCTTTACAGTCATATCTGATCTAGCAAAGGGTTCAGGCCCGGACTCAGGAGTGATCTATATTTAAGACCATCAGCCCATGAATTTGTAAGCTTGTGCTGAATGATATGAGGAGCCTACAATGTATTCGTAAGTGCCGGAGGGGCCGGGGTTGGTTGAGGTAGAGGGTGGTGCTGTGTTGATTTTTCCTTTAAAATTGAAGGCAGGTTTAGGGGGATCTAAAAAAACCAAGGTACGAATTAGCCTTCACACTTAGTTTCCCCGCTATAAGTATTACTTACCCTCAGGCTTGCGGAAAATAACTTTCTCGTTTTTTTTATACTTGGGGTAAACCATTGCTACTAGCGTGGTGCTCTTCGATAAAATATGGAATATGTTTTGGAAATGTTTGGCGGAGATTGTCAACGTGTTGGAATCAGTTGGTCGTGCTATGGTTCGGTCACCATCGGTAGAAGATTCCGTGTTTATATAGACCAGATGGGTAGCCAAGAAACTGGATAGTGATATGTTTCGCTTATTGCCATCCTATGAAACTCAAACGTGCTAGCACATCATTCTCAGCTAATTTACAATTTCGTCCCCTCTCTACCGATGATGAATTATGGAGTTGATCAGAGCGCATGAACGAACATGTAAGAAATGCCGACAATCCCGCCCCGGTTTTAACTAGAAGTGCATCTAGACCGCATATGCCAGTGGGGTCAATCTCTCGAACTGGCACCGGTTCGGTAGATGGACAGGCTTTGAATTGTGAGGGTTAATGTAATACGTATGGCACACTCCTGGTCCTGTGCCGGACTAAATCTATTCCGCGATCAGACCTTTGATGCTAAGTTGAAAATTTAATATTGAGTGTACGCATATTTGACGCCAAAAAACGAATATCACTGGTAGTGTGACTCATTGGAGGACGTAATGTCACAAATTTCCCTCCGCAGAACGTGAGGTCTTTCATAACCAATGAATGTGAATCAGCCTTATTACACCCCGCACCTCGAACAGTAGATCACCCGAGAGCGCCAAACAAGCATTTCCGTTATCCGTAGCACTAAGTGCGGAGACAGCGCTGTGATGGTAATAATGGGGTGTACAACTAGGCAACAACCGAGGAATTGCCGACATATTGTCGCCGTGCCTACAGATTATGACCGGCTCCAGAAGCGGCAGCTACTTATTCAAGAACGTGCCGTGAAACATCACCCCAATTCTGAGTTACAATGAGAATATTTGGTCAGGCCCGATTTGTGTACGACAGTGCGGATCTGGTTTATTTAACTTCTAAGAATATATCATTGCCTGAAATTCGGGTATATCTATACGATGTATCATCGCCCGACCCTCCACGCCTGCCTTGTTTGAATTATCTCTCTGGGTGTTCCGCATCTGTGTACTGGACAATCGCGCGATTGCAGTCATTCGGTGTGATTAACCCAGGTGACCCAATGGGAGCAGGTGCTACTCAATTTCTGGTGGCTATGGAGACAAGAATTTAGTCCTGTCCTGCCAAAGATTCCTTATATAGATTGTCGCCAGATTGAGATGCTCTATACAGTGAACCTCTAGAGGAGAATACTCTTGCTGAAGACCAGATGGATGCCCCGCAGTCTGATCTCACTGGTGTACCTGACTCAACAAAAACAAAGTCGGATGACGATATAGTTTGACTGGAAAATGCTAGCGGTCAGACTTACAGGAAAGTTAAGAGATTATTCAACAAGTATCGCTAGTACTCAGAAGAATAGAATCTTTGTTATCCTTCTTTATCCACCTATGACTTTCACTTCGCTCGATATATGGACCAGCTAATGAAAAAATGGTTAAGTCTCCATTGCAGTGGATGACAATATCAAGATAAAATTATTTCAATCTACAGACAAACTACAGAAGCCTCTCTCATCAAATCACATTGGGGTACGGAAAGAACAACAGATAGAAGATTATTCTAAAATATACAAAGATTATACTGCCAAGATATTTTCTAACCTAAGCAGTTTCACTTAGCTCTCTTCTATTTGACGTAGACTTCAATTGAGAACATCTTAACCTAGCAAACTATTAGTGTTATCGCATATCCAGTGTACTGAAAACTGGTGATTGGAGATGGAGTATACCAAATCTACTACCAGTAGATATAATCATTATACTGGTGGTATACAAACCAGATAAACCTCACATAACTAGTTTTCAGGGATATTGACATGCCTGCCCATGGCATCTGATTTTCAGGAAAGTTTGAAATGAGACCTGCTGTATCAGGTTAATCAGTACCAGGTATCTGGAGGTATTAATTCCACGCCCTTGGCGAGGTCCCAATACTACTCCATAGCATGACCAAATGCTATTGAAACTGTGCTATCTGTGCTCAACAATATAACCATCACTAGTCATGGGGCAGACTGGAATTGTATATATAGTTTCCCATAATCATATTTTCCATTATGGGCTACTTGAATCAAGGATTACCCAGAACTTCTACCAATGGGTGGAAGTTTATATGGTGTATATGTTAGGGGTTCTCCCTTAGCAGAGGTATTGGTACTTAGCAAACTTCAGGATATACATACAAGTCTATAATACTGGAGTACATAACGCTTATCTTAAGGAAGTTACAAGTCTCCACGTATGATCCTTTGTGGGTGACTACCAGTCCCATGTGAATCGGTTAATGAGTCCTGTTGTTAGCAGATTCATTGAATGATCACATACCATTGTAGACCTGATTTGATGATTCAGTAACGGTCACCATTGCCTAGCGTTTGGGCAGAGGTGCCAGTTATTCACAACCACATCTACTAAACTCAGCTAAGTGGGGTTGGACATGTCGACAGCTTTAGTGCATCTGATGTGTCTGGCAGAGTAGAGCCAATATCCGAGTAAGCGGAACATCAATCATTTCCCCTTGTTGGGATTGGAACCACTCGGGTACTTCCAGGGCAAAGAGAACAGTCCCTGCTTAAGCGTTGTGTGTCTGATTGATCAAAATGGTGGATGATTCATGAAGCTCCTGACTCTCTGGCTGAGAGAATACGAGTAGAGCAAACTACTATCAGGTCATGATACTGGTGTGGTACATCAAGATCAAATGTTGGAAAAGCAATGGTGGGCCGCCGCGTAAGCCTCTGATGCAGTTAAGCCAAATAGTCTATATGGTGGGGGTTGTGTCTTAATTAATTAAGCAAACTGTACAAAGCACTCCTAATAGCCTCGTGAGGCAATCAAAGTGTTCAACTATCCAAAATATACCAGTTGCAAGATATATAAGTTCAAGTTACTGTTTGATTAAATCTTATTGCTGAGATGGCCCCATGGGAGAGTAACTCTGTAAAACCAATCATGCAAGAACGCCATAATCTTTGGGAAGCTTGGTCCCCTATCATAGAGCCTGGTTCATATTAAGAATACTCTATGATATGACAGATGAGATCATAGCTGAGGTTCGGGAATAAACTTCAGTATCGCAATAAGATATAGAAAGAATCAGCAAAGTCCCGCCATTGAAGCGGGTATCCGCAAAGGAAAGAACGATACCCACCTCCAAAGATGACACTGAGATATTATTGTCGTTTTCAATTCTTATCATTGTGATTATTATTTCAGTACTATTGATAGTATATATTGGGATTGCATACGGTTCCCCCACCACATGGTGATTCACGTGTGCAATAATGACTATGACGTGATCCTGTGCGGCATCTCACTGATACTTGATGAATTCGAAATGGAAGCACAGCTATTTGCTGCTCCGGGTATTCGGTGGTTAGCTAGTACAATCCACTTTACAGAGATACTTATATTTTATCGCCATTAGTGTTAGCAACGGTCCCAACCTGCTAAAACAGTTCAGATTAGAGTTGGAACAAGAAACAAACTGTAGGAATGGGTTTGAACACATGAAAAACCTGGACTGTTGTTTTTGGGCCGCTTCCCATCTGAAAACCTGGCCCTTGGAAGCGCAGTGTTGTCACTCGAATTACTTTGTTGAGTTCTAATCGTATCGTGACATGATTTATACCTGAATTCTGCAGTTTTACGAGCTCTTTTTCCTGCTGGTCTCTGGTTCTGAAACTGGGCAATATTTGTTGAGTTGCTGTTGAAAACCCGCGATTTGAGTGATATTCTAAGTGTTATTTCATAGTGACTCAATGATCATTGATCAGATTGCAAATTGGAGACCTGGGTGCGAAAGACCACCGAAAATTGCATCTTTTACCTATATACCATGTTGTGATACAATGAGAACTCAAAAACTTAATTGCAGCCAATATTGTGGGAACCATAAAATGGAACTGCAGTCAGGTTCCAAACCGGCCAAAAACCCTCACTTTTTGGTCCAGTCCGGGTCAACACCCAGAGGAAGTTACCCAGTTCTGTGCTTTGGCGGTTCCTAACCGGGACTGGGGTCTGTGTTCCGTTTGCAACCCGGACTGCGGCCATGTAGCCTGGAACTGTTGGTAACACTGATTGCCATTATACAGTATTCCCTTCGGATTATATCAAGAATGTTCTAGTTTCACCATCACCCAATCATATATCAGATGGGCTGCTAGTATCGGATTCCTACATCGCTAAATTAAATACCCATCCTAAGGTTGTCAATAAATTCCCTAATAAAGAAAAAAGTGCAATTGTAGAGAATGCTAAGATAACTTCAGCATTACAACGTAATAATAAACGGAAAAGATAACTACTGGGATCATCCAACAAACATCCAACAATAGGTATAGTTCGGATGAATAAAAAACTACAAAATCAATGTTCCGATAAAACACATAAGGAGATTCATCAACTCCGAATTTGACTTAACCAAGAAGAAAAGAATCAAGTCAATGAATAAGTTGACCTTAGGGTGCTTAGACTTAGCCTCTAGAATATAGTCCAGGAAGACATGAAAGATAAACGACGATTGATTTAATGAAATAATATTGGCATCAGTATCTGAACACCAGTACTATCTAGGAAGATTGTAAGATACCTGTGAAAAACGTTGATTGCATTATATTGTGATGACATTAATATATATATACATACATATATTATTGATATGAATATATATATATATATATTATTGATATGAATATATAATACCTTGCGTAATGTATTCCATGTGCTGTCAGTATTGTCTTACGCCACGATTTGACTTAGTTGTTATCTTTTAGAAGCTCTGAAGTGACGATAATTATTTGTCCTTTGTGTATAAAAAATTTGTATATATCAAAAGCACCCATATCTGGAGATAGAGATAATTATACTATAGAAACTACGGCCATGTATAAGGGTATTATATACTTGAGTAGGTATACTTTGCCTGAAATCACCCCCATAACAATATATCACAAGAATCACATACCGAAATGGACACCTATGGGATTCGCTGTTCAACTGCTACACAATAACTTGTGACATCAGAGCACTTACAGATATCTACATGAAACAAATATTATTGACACACTTCATACATTACAAATTCACTCACAGCCTAATCAGTTTTGGGAATATCCCATTGGCAATAGGTAAGTTCTCTGGCAACTCAACAAGCTGGATCAGCTAGTGCTATGGATTAATTAGGATACAGTAAACTGCTTTCTCAAATACCTGAAAGAAATAAATGTCAAAGATTAGTTTGTCAAGCAGTTTATATTAGTATCATAATGTCCAAGCCTCCAATACTTCATCAAAGATTGTAACACATTCACAAAAAGCCCCTGGCAACAAATCGATATGCAGGAAATAATTAGGATGCAGGCAAGGAATAGAACTTCCATTTAAGCTTTTTCAAAATCAATGGAGAGAGTGCTGTATACATATTCACCTGTTGGATGGTCATGGGAGTAGTACAGACTTTGTATCGATTCTGTCTACTTCTGAGTTAGCAACAACATTGCACACTGTCACTCAAAGCACAGGGAATTGTGGTCCAATACCTTCAGATAAGATATGTAATTTTCATAATCAGCAAATGTTGATGTCAGATAATACTATCCCTTTGCCGGTAACCGGGTTTGGGGCCACAGATGGGCCAGCTTTTAAAATACACATCACACAACCACAATCCTGCCAAATGCCCCCAGAATAAATAGAAATACTCTACATATGGTGAAATTTATGAAAACAATTTCGTTTGGGTGTGAAACATAAAGCCTTATTGCAGTCCTCACACTTTATGCTGGTTTTCATGCCTTCTCCACTACCACCCTGACTTCTTCTCCACCTGCAAAGGAAACAATCTACTCTACTCTCCATCCAAAGCAGGGAATGCATTCCTGGTACC
>Ga0307515_10009835_pt1 | contig 18422 bp, 10 predicted proteins | sample 17_EM_MG_FD_194513 | JGI IMG/M metagenome (GOLD analysis project Ga0307515, IMG submission 194513) | Populus trichocarpa ectomycorrhiza microbial communities from riparian zone in the Pacific Northwest, United States - 17_EM | ecosystem: Host-associated > Plants > Roots > Unclassified | place...
GCCTCATGTCTCAAGAATATTGCTTAATTGGTTAACCCGAGTTGACTCGGGTCATTTTTTATGTTATCTTTTAATTAGATTTTTTTTTCAATTTCTTCATTTAACATTGAGTCGGTTGGGAACTAAGTTTCATAATCTATCTCAATTTGCTTTATATTGGGACATCTTAGTCTTAAGATCAAGGTTACATGTTTTGATATTTTTACCCTGGTTAAATCAAGTTGTTTTGTTTTTGTTTTTTTCTAAGAGGTTATCTCGGTCTCATGACTCGGATCACGGGTCCTTCAGCAATGGATTTGCTTTTTATTGGATTGTCCCCATCTCATGACTCATGCCATAGGTTTGATGGGTTAGCCTAATTAACTGAATTTGTTTTTTTTTTTAATTGACTCTTTTTTCCCCAAACTCATTATTTAATATTGTATTTGATTGAGAATTAAGCTTCATCATTTGTTTTTGTTTGTTTTTTATCAGGTTATCCCTACCTCGTGGCCCGAGAATAATGCTTAACGAGTTAATCTGTGTTGACTTGGCTTATTTTTTGAGTAATTTTTTAATTAAAATTTTTACAAATTTCATCATTCAACATTGAATCTGACAATGTTGCTTCATAATTGAGTTTTATAATTTTTTTTTTAATTTGCTCTATATAAGGTTATATCAGTCTCATGATCAAAGTCACAAATTTGACAGTTTAACTCAAGTTAAATCATGTCATTTTTTTTTAAAAAAATTTATGAGATTATCTTGGTCTCATGACCCAGATTATGAGTTTTGTGGATTGACTCGAGTTATTTTTCATATTCTTTTTTTTTAATCTCAAGTTATACATTATCCTGATTAGGAATTAGAATTCGTAATTTGTTTCAATTTGTTTTTATGAGGTTGTATCGGTTTTATAACCCGAGTCGAGAGTTTAAAAGGTTAATTCAAGTCGTTTTTTAGATCTTTAATATATATATATATTTCAATTTTATTCTTTAATGTTGAATTGATTGAGAATGAAACTTTATAATTTATTTTAATTTGTTTTCTATAAAGTTATTATAATCTTATAACTCTAGTTACAAATTTGATAGGTTAACTCGAGTTGATCCAAGTCAATTCAATATGTTATTATTTTAATATTAAAAAATATATCTTAAAATTTTTTAGTTAAATTATGTATTCACATGTCATCCAAGTTGTTTTTAGATATGCAAAATCAACTTCCATACAGTTTAATTTTTTTTTTCACTAAAAAAAAACATTAATAATATCTAAATATTTATTTTATGTTCAAGCAAATTTTAATCCAATCAATAACCTAAGTAGGATCTAAATTTGAGAGGCACAATCTAAGAAATTGACATGATCATTGAAGTTTGCTTAGAGCATGTTTAGTTGGGATAGTGGTTACATTTTAAAATATTTTATACTTAAAAATATATCAAAATAATATATTTTTCTAAAAAAATATTTTTGATATCAATATATTAAAACAATTTAAAAATAATAAAAAAATAATAAATTGAAATAAAGACAAAAATATATATATTTTAATTGTTATACTAATAATAACGGAACTAGAAAATGTTGTTTTAGATGCCAAAGCTGATCAAGAGAGAATCCAATCAAACACCATTCAACTTTGTGGGAGCTCCTGCAAGCAATTTGTGAAGCATTGCTCGAGGCTAAAAAATTTTCGTGAATGAACAGACAAGAATTGAGTTCTAAGATTATTCCATCACAGAATCAGCAGCGCAAATTCATTACAAGACTTCCAAATCTTTACGATGTCCTGACATCTCATTGGCAGGAAATAGACTTCAAAACGCAAATCCTACAACTTATACATAATTTTATTTTCAGGTATCCAGAATGCACATAAAATTATATCATACAAGAAGAAGAAGAAGAATTAAATTTGACTGAAACTGAGAGGACCAGTATATTTACTGGAACACCATACCGTTAAATATAGCCTAAATCAGATTTTGAGAAAGCCCTTCTCCTTCAAGCTCTCAATAGTGTCTACGAGAGACAAATCCAGTGGAGTGAAGTTGATACCCAAAGTTTTTGCTTTCTCTTTGGACACCTGGTATGGCTTGAACATGCTTTCTGTACTTCTGCAACAGTTGAAAAACAATATACAGGTGCTCAGTTCTGTGACGGGTCAAAGCAATTGCTTCAAGAAAACAAGCCAGCACAAACGAAAAAAGGATATCCATCCAACTACAATACAGAAAAAAAGGTACAGGGTTTGCTTGTGATTACACATTTTTGGTTTTCAAAATGTAGCTCTACCTTCAACTTTGCCGGTTGTCCTCGAAGGGACTGGCTCTACTTTCATTTTCAAAACATACTTGTATTTTTAATATTTGTTCTTTTCATGGTTTAGTTTCTAAAACAGGGAAAACATAAGATGGTTCTTAACATATTTCTTATAACTCATCTAAACTGCTGATCTGAATTGGTCGCATAACTTCAGAATTACTATTAACAAATAGCATTCCCCTCCCCGTCCAAGCTGGCTTGAATGTAAAATCTTATCTACAAGCCCATTGGCTATCAAATATCAACCATCCGGATTAATCAACAAGGCCAAATTAACATGAAAATGGTTCAATTTGAACATTATAAATGACTCACTTTTCAGGAAGGCGCAAAGTAGGATAGTTTTCACGGATGATCTTCAGAACCTCAGAAAAGGTTGTGACATATGCTGTCAAAACATATCTGCCACTAGCTGAAGGAATTTCAAAAGCTTGAATATGTGCGTTTGCAACATCTCTAACATCGATGCACCTATAATATCCATTTGGGTATGTCTCAGCTCCTGCACCAAAAACAGATTACATCATGAGAACCAAACAAAACATGCAGCCAGTAAGGACACTAACAGTTCAAGGGAAAGTTCTTTAAACAGCTATTAAGGACAGGTTCAAATTTTGGTAGTCAATAAATTGATAATGTAATCATTGTTAAAGTGATTTGCAGGAGAAGATGTACAATATGCTTGTGGGTGGAAACTGAATGCATCTGTCACAATTCACAACCCTATATGTAAGAGAATTTTAGCTTAGTAGAGTGATGTTTTGGCACATCTATATTGAACTTGTAATGAAATGCAACTATCACAAATCAGTAAAGCCTCAATGGAATGACGAGATCACATGGGATAATTTCTCAACAAAGCAACTCATACTCATAACAAAAGATCGTGAAATGACAACTGAGGGATAACTTGCTCTATCAGTTGGAGGTGTAGAGACCTTCAATTTAGATTTTTCCCATACTGGAAGGTTGCTACAAGGATTTTAATGTTAGATGGAGAAAGTATTAAATGCTTCAGATACAAGCAAAAAGTTGCTGAAGATCCTTACCATTGACAAGGTCGAGAATCATCTCCACACTTAAATTAAGAGTTGGCTGTAAAAGAGGGCCAATCACAAATGATGGATGCACTGTAACCAAGTCAGTAGCATTCTCTTTTGCAAAATTCCAAGCAGCCTCCTCAGCTAAGGTTTTTGAAAGTGCATACCAAGCCTGGGAAAGAACACAAATTCACATTAGCAAATAATAGGTGAAGAACAATACAGGAGACAAGATGAAAGAATGAAAGATTTAGTTTTTAGCTTACAGAGCAAGCCCCAAAGGGTCCTCCATGTGGAATTTGAAACGAATGCAACTAAAAATTTCTCTAGAAGGAAAAGAAAAACCTAAGATATCATCAAATAATACAGACCTTCAATTCCTTACAAATAGCTGGATCTGAATACCAGGTCTCGTCAATAACCACATCATGGTTCAGAGGTTTTCCACTATATATACATGCTGCGGCTGAAGAGGTTAAAACCACTCTCCTGATAGAATGAACTTTTGCACATGATCTAAGAACATTTAGTGTTCCTTTCAAGGCAGGATCAATTAGGTCAACCTGTAACAAAGAAAAAATTATTGGATTGTCTTTTTTTTTTTTCTACCCGTAGTTTTAAAACAGTAACATATCAGGTATCAAGAGGTTAATTAAAAAAAAAAACCCTAGTTTGAACAAGGGGGCAGTGTGTCCCGCTAGGATACCCAACACAGGTACAGAACCCTAATCAGCTCCTTGAGCCCCTTTAAGACTAATCCACCTTTTCATTTTTTCTTTCATCTTTTTTGGGTTGTCTCTGGGTCATCGTTCCTCTTCTGTTCTCGGATAGAATTAGAAAACCTATGTTTTAGGCCCAATGCTTGAGAATCCTATTTCATTCAGTTAAGCTTTCTGCTTGGCTTCGTCATCAATCATTCGGTTTTCACTCTTGCATTCTGATTTATGTAATGCAATTTCTTTTTCTTGTTTTGTCAAATTATTTGATATAATAGTTCCATGCCAACAATTGTTGGCTTGGCCCAAGTCTCCCGTTGACAAGGGATGCCCGGAGCGACCTCAATTCTTCATGAGATGTTCGGACCGGTGGCGCTCCCCTTCTTGGTGAAGGGTCCCTTAAGCCCAAAAAATAACTTGTTTCGTAGGTGTTTGTAGTCTCAATCTCTTGGTCCATCCATCAGTCTTAAAAAGAACATATCTTTTGGGGTTTTCTTCAAACTTCATCACACATGAAAACTAAGAAGAACCCCGTCATTCACTAGCTAAATCACTAACAATTACATGAGTTGTTTCATATGATTCTCGAGAATTGATGCTAAGATTGGTTGCAAATCAGAAGAATCAGTGATGATAAATGATAAATGGCAGCAGCATATATGAGGGAAGAACCTGTGGGTCGTCAGTGGGTGAAAAAGAAACAGGGGAAGCTGTATGAAAAACACCTTCACATCCATCAACAATAGGATCAAAAGCCCCTTCTTCCAATAAATTAGCTTTGAACAAATGAAGTCTTTCTTTAGCTCCTTCAAGTGCAAGCAAGTGTTCTGTTTTCTTTGGATCATCTGTAACAAAATAATAGGAGTACATAAAAAATAAACGTGACCAAATTGAGCTCAAAAGGAGAGAGATAGAGAGTGATTTACTGACTTGGGTCACGGACAGTGGTTTTGACAGTGTAGCCACGTTGAAGCAAAAGCTTAACTAGCCATGAAGCTATGTATCCTGACCCCCCCGTGACACACACCACCTTGCCGTCCCCTCCTCTGCTCATCCTCTCTGTGCCAGTGGCGACTGCCCGGTAACTGACAAGAGAGCTTACTTAATAGGTGGAGCTTATTCTTGTAAAGTTGGTGGACAAAACACCCTGATAGAAACAAAGGGTGACGCTCTCTGCTCTATCTGCTTCCAATAAATGCTGAAGCTCGCCGTTACATGTATTAAAGACAAGCTCTCCATCCTGCCTAACACTCTCAACCATCCATCAATAATAAATGTCAACTTTGTTAGAAAAAAAATATTAAGCTCATCCAAGTTTTATTAAATAAATAAATGATTTATGGTTTGTATCAAGTTCCAAGCTGAATTTGATAACCATACATAAAAATCTAGGGAAAAAAAATGCACAGATGCTAGATACAAGTAATGCTGAACATGGGTTTGCTAGTTTTGACTGCTAGGTTGTGTCTATATATATATATTTCTTTTTGTTTTTTTCTTATCATGTCAGCTGTGTGCATTGAATTATTAAATTAATATAAGCGTGATCCCCATGTCAGGACCGCATAGCGCAGTGGATTAGCGCGTTTGACTTCGGATCAAAAGGTCGTGGGTTCGACTCCCACTGTGGTCGTTTATTTTGACTCTCCTTTGCCACATACATTAGCAATTTGGGAATCCAATCCATTAATTAATAAACCCTTTTAGCTCTGAGACAAGAAACAAGTAGTTTCATTGAGTCCTTAAATTTCACAGAGAGATCATAAGTTTAAATTTGACTATTTTTATTTATGTAATAAAAATTAAATATAAGATAATAGGACCCTATATAAATTTTAAATTTAAAAGGTTTTTATTGAAAGAAATGTATTAAAAATTAATATAAATTATATTTAAAACCTTATTTAATAATATAAATAAATATCTCAATGGAAAGGGCTTGTCATCTTCTCATCTGTAATGAAAGACAACATGCGGAACTCTTCCTCCCGTTATTCCGACAAAGTGAGAAACTGCTGTTAAAAAAGCACTCTTTAGTCTCTTAAAACAAGACTCCTGTTTGGTCTGATGTAGTACTTTTATAGCTCAATCATACATAGCACGCTCAGAACCATCCCTTCCATGCTATCTCACTTGGATACCACATCAACCTGTCAAGATCATCTCCTCCAACAAGTCAACAACAAACAGTTCTTCAACTCTCAGTCCCTCTTTTACCGTGTCTCTCTTGTCACTCACTCCTAATAAAATTCTATGCTTGAGTTTCTCATTTGCAGGGCCAGCGTGAATGTCATTCATCATATTGCGAAACAATAACTCACCTTTCAGGAAGGGGCAAAGTAGGGTAATATTCAGGCAAAATCTCCAAAACCTCAGGGAAGTGTGCAAATTGTCCTCCTAAACAATATCTCCCACTAGCTGAAGGTGTTTCAAAAGCTTGAACATGTGCACATGCAACGTCTCTATCATCGACAAATCTATACATTTCATTAGGGAATGTAGCTCCTGCAAACCTTGCTCAAATCAGAAGAAACAACAAGTAAAAGAGTTATATTTGTTATTTACTTGTTAATAATTTGTCCCGTTATTTCTAGTCATAAAATAAGTTCAATTATGTCACCCAACCTATGTAAAATGGGTGATCTAAGAACTAAATGAGATAATTATTTCCTTTTAATACCCCTGTCACCGGACATCCTCCATATTGTGTTTATTTTATATCACGACATAATATATTGGTGTAAACCTGTGTGTTTATGCTGCTAAATGCACCAGAGGTTATAAAGGAGTTGGTTTAAATCCTATACTTTTTTTTCAGAAAAGGACACCCAGGAATTTCTCAGGAATGACATCCTCAAATCTAAATCAAGATTAAGAAACTAGAAATGAAGGACTTGATGTCTTAAGAGAAAATGGACTCAATCCATGAATTGGAAATAAAGCATCGCGAAGTAGGTCATCGACGCTATGTTACATGGACTTCCATGCTGGTGTCCACTGTGGGTCTCATTCAACTTTTGCATCCATACGGGTTATTCCTTAACTTTTTTTGTTTAAGAACCCATCAGCATCCCTATCATGTAAAATCAAAGACTTGGAACTTCAAGCAGAAGTGAAAGGTCTGTATAGAACAGAATGTGTGCAAGGTCTTATGCAAGAGTTACTCGGTTCATGTTCCTATTGTAATAGCACGTTCCAGCTCATTCATAATAAGATTAGACCTGTTCTTGCAGCAGTGGATTCATATTCTAGATTCATCTTTATGCAAGGTTTTTGGATATATGTACGAACTTGAGAGGACACTGGTAGCTTACACTCAAAACCTCGCATGGAAAGGCACGTTGTAGCCAACCGGATTCGCTGCTGACATACTACTCACATGTGAACTCGGCATGAGCCAACCGATTCTCTTATATATAACACCATCAGGTAAAATCAACACCAAATATTCACCTTCTTTGACTCATAACAAGCAGGTTCCGAGAACCAAGTCTCATCCACAATCACATCAGGGGTCAAAGGTTTTCCATTGAATAAAACAGAAGCCATGGAAGATGTAAGAATCACTCTCTTGACAGAAGGGAATTTTGTACATGACTTGGGAGGACATTTAGTGTCCCTTTACTGCAGGTTCAATCAAGTCTGCCAGAAATTTGGAGCACATAGAAACCAACGGTAACAGCATTCTCCTTCACAATAGAGGTTCTATCAATTAGTATTAATGTCATCTGGCATCAAGTTGAGTTTAAATAAACTGGATATTGTGCAAAGGCAAAAAAAGTGGAGTCGAAATTCGACATGAACAAGATTACCTGTGGGTCATTTGTTGCAAAAAAATAATACAGGAGAAGCCATATGAAAGACACCATCACATCCATCAATTACAGGATCAAAAGACCCCTCTTCAACCAAATTCGCTTTAAACAAGTGTAGTCTTTCTTTAGCTCCAGCAAGTGCAGGTAAACGTTCTGTTTTTTTCGGGTCATCTATGACACATACATATATAAATAAAATGGGTGAACAAAAAGATAATTTCAACAAAACCCTCAGTAGAAATCAATAGAATAAGTTAAAATTATACACTGATTATGTTGTGAGAAACAAAAGAATCAGACCCGGAATCTGAAACATGAAGATCATGCACAAAAGACAAGTAGATTATAATGAACTGAAAAGAAACAAAGCAAGCTGCAAATAAAGAGAAAATCTCTTACCCGGGTCACGAACGGTGGCTTTGACAACATAACCCCGATTGAGTAAGAACTTGACTAGCCATGAAGCTATGTCTCCAGACCCTCCAGTGACACACACCACTTTTCCTTCTCCAATCGTCATCAGTGAGAGTGTGAGTCCAGAGAAAACAGACAGAGAAGAGTTGGATCAAAGAGTTTCTGTCAAAAACTGGAAAATATAGAGATATTTACGATGGTCTGAGACTTGCAGAGTAACTGAAATTAACGTTTTGGACCGTGTTATGGTAATGAGTTTATGTGTGCAAAAGTGGCACTGGCAGTTGGGCTGTCTGCGTCAGCAATGATTGAGCTAATCATGTCTAAAAAGTAAGTTATTCTTTGGCCCTCAAGTTCTGAATGCAAGTGTAACTTGGTCCTAAATATTTGAAAACCAATGGCTTGATTCCTTAACTCTAGTTCAATATTGTTATTTAAAAAGTCTAATGGTTTTCACTCAACTCCTGCCATATAAGTCTTTCTCTAAAAATTCAAATTGTCAAATGATATACTAATTGAGATTAATAAAAAAATCATAATTGCTTTACGTGAGACGTTCAAGTGGCGGGATGAGACTCAAGATCAAGAAACACATTTTGATGAATTCATGGTGTAGGTGATAGACTTAGTTGTTAATGTATACATTTATAGTTAAAAGAATAGATTCTTTACAGAAACTGTTTTAGATTAACCCAGGTTTAGTACTTGATCCATATTAATCAAATGAAATCGGGTCTAATTATAATGTACTAGCCCAAATAAGTATAAAACTCTAGCTTCAAAGTTTAACACTGCAATCTAATATCGTGTATCGTGTCTATCTTCCCTACACATCAGATGTCTTTCTTAGCAAATCAAAATTCCCTCCCAGTACCAATGGGTGTTTAGACCTACCTGAGCCATCATGTGTGAAGAGGGGGGCCTGGGTGTGAGAGAAGATAAAAAGGAAAAATCTGTCCCAGGTGCATTCAGATCTATATAGGAACCCATGTTAATGCAGTTTCTCAAACAGCAACTCCATTGACTGTGTTCAAATAGATTCAGGAATACAAAATCATGAACATTTTCAGGAAGCTCCCCAGGACAACCAACAATTTCAATATTTCAAGGTCAATCTGCATATCACGATATACGTATATAGTACACATGCAAACCAAATATTGGAATCAACTTATTTGCTGACTTCAGTTTCTTTTGTTTTTATTGTTTTTTACACCGGTTGCATCCTAAAGATTTCAGGATGGAGACCTCCAGGACAAATCACAATAGTGAAAAATAAGATTAATAACAATCAGTTTTAGGGTGGAATTTTACTTCCATTTGTCTGACTTGCAAGTAGATAATTAGAGTCAGAAGCTAACAAAGTTCTTCTCCTTCAAGCTTTCGATAGTATCCTTTAGACTTGCCTCAAGAGGAGTATACTTGACACCCAGACTTGCTGCTCTCTCTTTGGATACCTGATATTTTGGCATGGGAGGCTTATCATCTGCACACCTGCCATTAAACAAACATGCAAAACGATTTTTTAAAAATTCCAGAATCCATTACAAGGCAGCTGCAGCATCTTTGCAAATTAGAGACAGATCAATGAGTTAAATTCAGTGGATTTCAAATATGGATCCTAAATACCGTCTAAAAAAAGCTAATCGGTATTTGGATAATCAGAGAAGAAATTAATGTGTTCGAGTTTTAACCACAGCATATCCAACAAATCTCAGAACTTTCAATCATTGTCAACAAGGAATTCCTTCGTACATAACAGTTCAAACTGCACGACTGTAACTTAGTGCATGGAAGGTAAAGATTTCCACAGATGATTATTCAGAATCCCTCTAGTCAGATGCAGGTACAGAAGAGTAATCAGAACATCAGACCCTTGATGGTGAACATGTTTTTTTTTAAGTAATTCTTCTTCATGGAAATCAGTTCTGGCATCATAAGAATTCATTAATTTTATATTTTTTGTTGTGTAGACCACAAATTTCATAGGCACTCTAGATCTCCCAAAAGTTCCTGCGATGCATATGTCATAAAGGGAAATAACAGCATTTCAATGCCAAGGTACAACTGGCATAAAACAAAAGCTAATGAAACAACATTATTTTTTAATCGCCTAAAAATCTGAGAATTAGAAATGAAACTCAGCTGTCTCTATTGAAGAGGAAAAGAAGTGCACTGCATGCCATACTTCTAAGAAACTTACTGTTTAGGAATAGTGAGATCAGGGTAAAGCTTGCTTAAAATCTTCACAGCCTCAGAAGAGTGTATAACAGTCCCTACTAAACAGTATCGCCCGTTAGCTGAAGGATTCTCCAAGGCATAGATATGTGCATTGGCAACATCTCTAACATCTACCCATCTATACGTTGTATTTGGATAGCTTTTTGCCCCTGCATGAAATAATCTCAATTGCTTGCATCAGGTATAATTGCATGCATAAGAAGAATAATATATGTATGGAATCTAAATGTCCATGGGGTTTGATACAAGAAACTACCTAATAATGGGTAATTAGCCCGTGCAGGTTATCTCTCTCATTACACTCACAATTTCTAAAATCAATTCTGGTAGTTCTAATGGTACTTTGTCATAAAAATTCCGCAATGAAGACAACGGGAATAATATAATAAGAAGAATACATGCAGTGCCAAGATTGTACATGTTATAGTAAGTGAAAACAGATCATTCCAAATGTCAAAAATTGTAATTGAAATTCAAAGACATTTAAGATGCTAGCCCACAAGAAAAAGTTCATGAGAACAAATTTTACAAGTTCGTATGAGAATTTATCATGTGGAAAATGCAGAGTTGACAGGTTCAATTAAGAAGGTGGAAGGATACCAATAAGATTTACACGATTGAGTTTAGGTGCTAATTATTTTCTCTAACCTGCACCATTAAGTTCCACACAAGGACATACACATTAGAACCTTACAAAAGCGTGAAAGCCTTTATGGACATTTACCCACGTGAATTTCTACAGTCAACACATCTAATGTAATCTAATCATGCATGTAAACCTTTTACAGAAAAGTTGCAAGGACAAATGGTGTTGGAAACTAAGTGGTACACTTGCAAAGAAAGAGAGGGGAGGTGCCAAGTTTGAATCCCACCATAAACAATACACTAATAAGAACAAAAATCAAGAGAAGTTCTCTCTGAGAGAGAACTCAATTTATTCAAATAATCAATATTCGATATTTTTTTTAATGTCTAGGCAGGGTCCAGTGCTTATTTATAGACTCCAAACCAAATAAAATAAGAAAACCTGTTAAATAGTCCTAATTCACTAATTGGTATCAAGATCCAGTCAATTTCTTCAGATTTATGAGAGCTGGTAATAGCTACATGAAAATAAAAATGAATGGGAGATAAGATCTGCCATTCCAATACCTAATGAAGGAAATTCCATGCATAAGATCAAAAAGAAACTCCACTAACAAGTTGGTTTTTGTTGCTGTTAATTGTGGATAGCTATTCCACAGTGATTATTATCACTTTTACTTGTTATTTGTGCAAGAGCAATTAGAAATTAGCCAAAGCAGAAGTCAGCAATAACCTAGAGAAAGTATGAATTTCATATGGAAGGTAAGTAAAATTTATAGCTTTGCACTAGATGAAAAGTACCATTTATAAGGTCAAGAACCGACTCTGCACTTTGATTAATTGTTGGCTGCAAGAGAGGGCCGATCACCAACCCTGGATTTAAAGTGACCATGTCAATTCCATTCTCTTTAGTGAACTTCCAAGCAGCTTCTTCTGCTAATGTTTTTGAAAGATGGTACCATAGCTGTTAAGAAAGCAAACAAAAGGTAAATAAATAACGTAAAAGGTTCATGGTCTGCATCAAAGTGAAGTGTATAATTTTAGCAAATATGACAATCTATGCCACTCCAATCCAAACAAAAGAGCATCATTATTTATATCAAAAACATAAAAAAATATATTTTCCTCAAATGTGACAATCCAGCTATCAAAGTTTTGATAGTCTTATGTTTCACGAGAAAAAAAAAAGAGGAACATCCAGATGTCCAAATCTGCATCTCATTAAACAAGCAGCATTGAAAAAGTGAAACTTTGCTTTTTTGTAATTAATTTAATGATTGCAAGAAATGAACAGCTGAAAGAAACTTCCACAGAGTATGGAGAACAAAAGAACAATAGCCGAACAACAAATTAAAAGGGAATGAACAAGAAGGGGAGTTATCAAATCGATACAGGATATGTCAGTTGCTCCAATTCATACATGCAAAAAACAGGGAAAAACAAAAAGGAGAAGAAGAATAGACAAATGACTTTTGTTATATTGCCAGCTAAATCCTCCTGTGCCATGATATAAAAATTGCTTTCAAAGGAGATAGTATTCTATTAGAAATTAGCCATTGATGTACCTTTGATTTCTCACAAAAATCTGAATCTGAAAACCATGTCTCATCAACTACTACATCGGGTGCAAGAGATTTCCCATTGAATACAACTGCTGCCATGGATGATGTTATGACAACTCTTTTGATAGAAGGAATTTTAGTGCATGACCTAAGAACATTAACTGTTCCCTTCAATGCAGGGTCAACAAGTTCTGCCTGAAAAGAAGGAAAAAAAAGAGCAGAAAGAAAAAGAAAATATCCAGAAAATTATTGGGTTGCTTTGAATCATTGAGAAAGTGGAAATACACTCAAAGTCGAAATGCTGGCTCTTTCAATGATGGATGTTATAACAGAGATTATCATGCAAATGTGGTGCAGCCAGGAAAAAAAGGCAGCAAGATGGATAAACAAATGTGCGGGAAAATATGACTACTTCCAAAAACAAACGAAATCAAGCATGTAAAAAATGACATTACTGGTTGCAATTTGATATCTGAAAGTAACAACTCAACCAAAGTAACGGTAAAATTTGAAAATAAATTTATACTGGTACAAAGGAATGTATACAGGAAAGCACCTGAGGATCATTGACAGTGAAATAAAATGGGGATGCAGTATGGAAAACGCATTCACATCCCTCAACCACAGGATCAAAAGATCCTTCATCCAGTAAGTCTGCTTTGAACAACCGCAGTCTTTCCTTAGCTCCATCGAGTGCAAGCAAGTGTTCAGTTTTCTTTGCATCATCTATGAACAGAAAGCAGCAAAAGGAAGAAATTAGTAGGAACCAGTGTCTCAAAAGGAGAAATTGTTACCTGGTCTTTCCTTAGAACAAAAAACTTTCTGTTTTTCCAGAAATGCAGAGCCTAATTGCCAAAATGACACTTGAAGTTTCTCGGATGGATCTAACGTTGACCACATCGAATAACGTCTGATTATTGAAACATTCTCATCAATTGAACTAATTGGATTGACTCACTAAAACCTTTTGGAATTCAAAACTCTACATCCCGACACAAACTCAGCCATCAATTAAAACTGCTCGAATTAAGAATTGTAATTACTAATTAACAAAGTTATTCAAAGGTAACTAAACCACTCTAAGACTGCTTTCTTTAAATTCTACCAATGTTAAAATTTAGCCAACATCGTACACTCCAAAAAACAACACTCCTTCCCAGAAATTCAAGAACCTAAATAATCATTGAATCAATAAAAAAGATCAAAACTTTGAGAGTAAAATCAACTTAAAAACAAGACCCAGAATCGTGTAATCCATAAAAACGGAAGTTAAAGATAGAAGTTATAAGTGTAAAGAGATTGAGTTAGCACGACTGACTTGGGTCACGCACTGAGGCTTTGACTGTGTACCCACGTTCAAGCAACAACTTGACAAGCCATGAAGCAATGTACCCGGATGCTCCAGTTACACTCACCACCTTCCCTTCTCCACTCATTTTCTCTCTATCTGATTATTTGTCTGCTACCTGTATAGAGTGAAGAATCTACATAGCTATGTGACCGTTGACGGTTTATCACAAGAAAACTCATGAAAATGACATGTCGTTGGCTTAGAATACTGTAGTAAAGAGTCCTTACTTGTCCTTCGAAATTTTGGTTGTCAATATCGTCAAACATGTTATTCTTTCTTTTAAACATTAGCTTGAAACTTTTTGTTTTTTTTTTTATTATTAATTTGGATTTTCAAAATATGATTAATGAATTTTTATACCTTTACCGATCATAAAAGGCATTGCCTATAATTTATCTGTTTTTGCTTGCAACCGGAAATGGACGTGTGTGTGGGTGTAGTTTTTAAGGGCAAGGATGGGTTGGTGGCAATAATTTTTAAAAATACTGGTTGTGTTCTTGAAATGCATCAGCAACATTATTTATTTATTTATTTATTGTCTCACTTGGATTTTTGAAAGGTAAACTGCTGGATAATTGTGAGTTTTTGCTTTCTCCTTTGACACCTCGTTGTTTGGCTAAAAAGGCTTGTCATCTTCTCATCTGCCATCAACTCTTTTCCAGATAGCTATATATTCACACTAGTAATTTTGTTTCTCTTGGATTGCAAATGTCTTGGTTGAATTTACAGCTTCCTCTGTGAACTTCTGTTATACATATCTTTTGGATTAGTTGATGAAATTCACACTAGTAATTATATATTGGTACTGTGAATATCTACTGATCAAGCCGTAAATCTACCATGTGGGAGGGAGCTTCTGTCAAGAAACAAAATTATATGAATCAAATCTTTTCAAGTACAAGAATTATTCCATTCAAGAACCAAGCTAGGAAGCCTTATGCCAAGTGTCAACATACAAACTTTATTCATATAAAAAGAGTCTCCCATTTTCCAACAAAATGGACTCCTAGCAGCAGCATATCATTGCAAATCATGTGCTTTCCTTTATCAGCTGGATCGCAACGTCTTCAATAGCCAGCTACCTCAGACATTAAGGAAGCCCTTCTCCTTTAAACTTTCAAGGATGTCCTTCACGCTCACCTCCAGAGGAGTGAAGTCAAGACCCAGAGTCTTTGCTTTCTCTTTTGATACCTCGTAATTCAATGGAGAAGGCTTATCATCTGCACATCTGTAAAGACATAGTGTTCTCCTCAGAATTGTCTGATTTATCTGGGAATGAGATGCTGCTATCAAGATTAGCATGCTTTTAAAGAACGCTCATGATTTGATTCAAAATAATTCTTCTATACTACATCGTCCATAAGAAAAGCTGCAGACACTTCCCTCTATTATCATCTCCTCCAATGATCAAGCACATTATTACCTATCTGGATTGTGATCTCCAACAGCCAATAACCCAATAACTCTGACAACTAATTAGCTGAATATTCTCTTATCCTGATCTCTAACAAAATTTTATGTTGAGTGATTTATCAATGGGACCTATGTGAAAAGCATTCACCGCAATGGAAATAACAGTAACTTACTTTTCAGGAAGGGGCAAAGTAGGGTATAGTTCATGCGCAATCTTCACTGCATCAGAGAAGTGCGCAACTCTTCCAACTAAACAATATCTACCACTGGCTGAAGGTATTTCAAGTGCTTGAATGTGTGCATAAGCAACATCTCTCACATCAACAAATCTATAAATTTCACTTGGCAATCCTGGTGCTCCTCCTGCACACAAAAAAACTCAATTTCTCAAATCAAAAGACATCATGCACATTGAATAATCTGCTTCTTGATAATTTGGCCATTTATCATTTTTAATCATAAAGACGCTTAAAGCATGCCACTCAAACCATGTTAAACGGGTCATCTAAGAACTGTAAGATTCTAATTTCCATTGGACATTTTACATATTGTGAGTAATACATCCTTGCTTGATATACTGATGTGAAACTATGTATTTATGCGGCAATTATCTGCCTCTACCTTGAAGTTATCTTCAAATACACACTATGTTATGAAGGAGTTACTTTACATCCTAGATTTCATGATATTATAATTCAGTAACAGATTTTTCAGTAAGGGAACCAAAAGCTAGCATTACCAACGAGCAATTTCATGACACATGAACTTCTGTAGTTATGTCCCCTACGGATCTCTGTCGAACTTTTTTCCTAAGGAGATTTTCCTTGCATTTTTGCATGCACAGCACCCATAGGGCCATATCCTTACAAATTAGAAGTTTGAGAAATGTAACTGCAAGTTAGAGTTGGATAAAACATGAAGAATACAAGGTCTGATATAGAAGGTAACAAATTTGAGTCAATAATGGAATGTTTTAGCCTATGGATGCAAGGATTAGGCTAGTATTTTTGTTTATTGAATCTTTGCACTGGATAAGTATAAACTCATATTTCTTAAATGTTGCTTGAGGTATTTATGAACTTGAAAGGAAAACAAGTAACATAAGACAAGTTAAGCATACCATTTATGCGGTCCAGAAACAGCTCGGCAGTGGATTTAAGAGTTGGCTGTAAGAGAGGACCAATCACAAAGCCTGGATTAATTGTAACCATGTCAATTCCTTTTTCTTTTACAAATTTCCAAGCAGCCTCCTCAGCTAAAGTCTTTGAAGCCATATACCAAAGCTGGAAAACCAAAAATAGATTGTCATAAAGAAAATGTTTAAAGATAAACTCCCTGAACATTGCCCAATAGCCATATACCAAAGCAGTGTTCACTTATTCTGTTATATCTAACTGGATTCGGTGCTAGCTCGCTTCTCACATGTTAATTAGCCAGCCAGTGTGACACAGCTGATTCTTTCATACATATAAAATCATCAAGTAAAATCACCAATATATTAAATAGAAAACCTGAACTGATAAAGCAGAAAGAGGCCCAGTACCTTATTTGACACACAAAACGCAGAATCTGAAAACCAAGTCTCATCCACTACCACGCCAGGGGTCAATGGTTTTCCATTGAAAATAACCGAAGCCATGGAAGATGTTAGAATCACTCTCTTGACAGAAGGAAATTTGGCACATGACTTGAGAACGTTTAGGGTTCCCTTTACTGCAGGTTCAATCAGATCTGCCTGGAATATGGAGAATATAAAAACCATAAGGAAACATTCGATATAAACAGTTAACAAAATCAAAAAGCCATGCACGACAAATCAAAGTGGAATATCATCATCGAATAATTTATGTTATCGATGGTATCAATTTGGGTGTAACTTCGATGATTAGAAAGTAGAAAAAAACCATTAAAAGATTACCTGTGGATCAATATTTGTCCCGAGTAATACAGGAGAAGCCACGTGAAACACGCTTTCACATCCATCCACTACGGGATCAAAAGACCCCTCTTCAACTAAATTTGCTTTAAATAAGTGAAGTCTTTCTTTAGCTCCATCTAGATTGAGTAAGTGTTCAGTTCTCTTTGGGTCATCTACAACACATATAAACAGGATTACTAAAGTGATTAAGGACATGAACTCCAACTAAAAAACCTCAATATTCATCAATACATTATTAGTTCTACTATTACTTAATTAATTATGTTGTGATCCATAGCCTGAGAATTAAATAAAAAATTATGAACAAATTGAAGAATACCAGAATATAAATTATCACTAAAGCATATTGAACTCGAAAGAAACAAAGAAATTAAGCTGGAAAGAAAGACAGAGATAAGGGTACTAACTTGGATCACGAACAGTGGCTTTGACAGTATAACCACGGTGGAGTAAGAGCTTGACTAGCCATGAGGCAATGTAGCCTGACGCTCCTGTTACACAAACTACTTTTCCTTCTGCACTCATTTGTCAGTGAGAGTTAAGAGAGAAAGGACAGAGAATCTTTCCAAAAAAAAAAAAGGACAGAGGAGAGCGAAAATAAGAATAACTCATGGCCAGTTTGTTTTCTGCGGCGTTATATCGCTTTTTAAAAAGAAATTGAATTTTTTTAAAAATATTTTTATATATTTTTAAATTATTTTAAATAAATAAATATTTTAAACAATAACCAGGAACTATAATATCATACACTAACTTAGTAAATTCCCCGTATATAAATAAATAAGGATAACAATAATCATTGTGAAATCCTATACATAATTTATTTATTGTTCAGTGTATAAAAATTTTAAATATTTACATTCTATTCAATATTTATTGTGTAGTTTTTATTTATTATTTAATAATATATATATATATATATATATATATATCAAAAGTGCTCTAATAGTTACTGCTAAAACCATATTGTGCCCAAGCGAGTCTAACCGCCAAGCAAATCATTGACAACATGGTAATGATAGCAACAGCT
>Ga0307515_10009836_pt1 | contig 18421 bp, 14 predicted proteins | sample 17_EM_MG_FD_194513 | JGI IMG/M metagenome (GOLD analysis project Ga0307515, IMG submission 194513) | Populus trichocarpa ectomycorrhiza microbial communities from riparian zone in the Pacific Northwest, United States - 17_EM | ecosystem: Host-associated > Plants > Roots > Unclassified | place...
AATGAAGATATCGTATAACTGGCTTAAAGAATTTATTGATACCGATAAAACTCCGCAGGAAATTTCGATCATCCTTACCGGTACCGGTTTGGAGGTGGAGAGCCTGGAGAAAGTACAACCTATTCCCGGTGGCCTGGAAGGGCTTGTGATTGGTTTTGTAAAGGAGAGTGTTGCCCATACCAATTCAGATCACCTGCATGTTACCAAAGTTGACGTAGGCGGCCCTGAAGACCTGCAAATTGTTTGCGGAGCCCATAACGTGGCCGCAGGTCAAAAAGTGGTTGTAGCCACTGTAGGCACTACCATATACCCAACCGTAGGCGAACCATTCGCTATTAAAAAATCAAAAATCCGTGGTGAGGTATCCGAAGGGATGATTTGTGCCGAAGACGAAATTGGTTTGGGTACCGACCATGCCGGCATTATGGTACTGGATGATGACGCCGTAGTAGGATCGTTAGCTAAAAACTATTTTAAACTGCACGACGATTATATGTACGAGATAGGTCTTACGCCTAATCGTGCCGATGCCGTATCGCACCTGGGTACCGCCCGCGATATTGCCGCGTTTTTGAAAATAGGGATCAGGAAACCCGATGTAAGCAATTTTAAGGTTGATGATACCAGCCGTACCATCGAGGTTGTGGTTGAGAATGAGCAGGCAAGCCCACGTTATGCCGGCTTAACCATCAGCGGGGTTGAGGTTAAAGAATCGCCAAAATGGTTAAAAGAGCGGTTGGCTGTAATTGGTCTGCGTTCTATCAACAATATTGTAGATGTTACCAACTACGTATTGCACGAGTTAGGTCAGCCGCTGCACGCGTTTGATGCTGATGAAATAACAGGTGGCAAAGTGCTGGTTAAAAACTATCCCGAAGGCACTGTTTTTAAAACCCTGGATGATGTCGACCGCAAACTATCAGAAAACGACCTGATGATAGGCAACACCCAGGAGCCCATGTGTATTGCCGGCGTTTTCGGTGGTGCAAAATCTGGTGTTAAGGAAGCTACCAAAAATATCTTTTTGGAGAGCGCTTATTTCAATTCGGTATCTGTACGTAAAACGGCCAAACGTCATGGTTTAAAAACGGATGCATCGTTCAGGTTTGAGCGTGGTACCGATCCGGATATGCCGGTGTTTGCTTTAAAACGAGCTGCTTTGCTTATTCAGCAGGTTGCGGGAGGTAAAGTATCGTCGCAAATCTCTGATCATTATCCTGCCCCGGTAGCGCCTTTCGCTTTCGAGGTTACCTATAAAAATATTGACAGGCTGATAGGCCAGCAAATTACTCATGGCGAGATCAAGGCGATCATCGAGGCGCTTGATATTAAGATAGTGGGTGAAACTGCGGACTCATTATCATTGGAAGTTCCTCCATATCGTGTTGATGTAACCCGCGAGGTTGATATTGTAGAAGAGATACTGCGTATTTACGGATATAACAATATTCATATCCCAACCCAGATCAGGGCATCGCTTAACAATTCGCAAAAAAAGGAGAAGGATACGGTTCAAAATCAGGTCTCTGACCTGCTTACTGCTAATGGCTTTAACGAGATACTTTCAAACTCGTTAACAAAATCGGCCTACTCAGATAACCTGGATGTGGCTGTAAAGATCCTGAACCCGCTGAGCAGCGACCTGGATGTAATGCGCCAAAGCCTGCTGTTCTCTGGCCTGGAAGCCATCGCCTACAACCAAAACCGCCGTGCGGCCGATTTAAAGTTTTATGAATTTGGTAAAGTGTACAGCGTTAAGGATGATAAATATAGCGAGGTACAACGCTTTTCGGTATTCATTACCGGCGCTGATGCTGCCGAGCAGTGGAACCAAAAACAAAAGCCGGTTTCGTTTTATAACCTGAAGGCAATTGTCGACGGTATTTTGCAACGCCTGAACATTACAGATTTTGTGGTTGAAGATGCTACCTGCAGCAAACTGGCCTTCGGGTTGCAATACATGCTGAATGGTAAACAACTGGTTAAGTTTGGCCCTGTTGGAGCCAATGCCCGGAAAAAAATCGATGTAGATAAAGAGGTTTTTTATGCCGACTTTAACTTCGATTTGGTGCTGAATGCCGTACGCAAAAACGTGATTGTTTACCAGGAGGTTTCTAAATTCCCGGCCGTAAGGCGCGATCTTTCGATGCTGATAGATAAGTCGGTTTCGTTTGGTCAGTTAAAACAAATTGCCCAGCGTACCGAGCGTAAGCTGTTAAAGGAAGTAAGTGTATTTGACGTTTACCAGGGCGATAAGCTGCCTGCCGGTAAAAAATCATACGCGCTGAGCTTCATCATCCAGGACATTGAAAAAACCTTGACCGATAAAGCCATCGACTCGGTAATGCAGAAATTAATTTATAATTTAGGAAAAGAAGCAGGAGCGGAGATTCGCAAGTAATTATTGAATTATTGAGTGATTGAATTATCGATTTAGCATATAGCTTATTAATTCGTTCAATCATTAATTAAAAAAATCAATAATTCAGTAAATCAATAATTCAGTAATTAAGGATGCCTTCAGTAGCAGAACAGTTAAACAAGATAGTTGATAAAACCGAAAGGTTAATTGAGCTTTGTGCTGCTTTACAGGAGGAGAATGACCTGTTGAAGCTGGAGAGTGAGGCGCTTACTGTTGCACTTGATGCAAGTAAAAATAAGACGAAAGACCTGGAAGAAAAGCTTCGTGTATTGAAACTTGCAAAATCATTTTCAGAAACAAATGAAAAAAGTGTTGACATTAAGCAAAAAATTAACGACTTTGTGCAAGAAATAGATAAGTGTATTGTATTATTGAAAAAATAGTACAAAAAGTGAAAAGCTCAAATGGGAGAAATCTCAATAAAAATAAATATTGCTGACAGAGTTTACCCCTTAAAGGTAAACATGGAAGAAGAAGAGATAATACGCAGGGCGGCCAAACTAATTAATGACCGGATAAAAGAATATCAGGAAAATTATGCGGTGAGGGATAAGCAGGACTTGCTTTCGATGTGTGTGTTGCATTATGCCACATCATCGTTAAAGGCAGAGAAGAAGGTAAACAACGAAGATACCGATGTTGCCGAAAAGGTGTACCAGTTAGACCACATGCTGAACGAATTTTTTTCGAAGTAATAAACGTTCTTTACATAACATACAGAGCACATTTAAGATTTAACCGCAGTTAAATTTTAGGTTTCACTATTAAAAACTTAACGCTTCAATATGAGCGGATCAAAGAGGCATGCGTTACTACAAGTATTAGCGTAACCCATGATTCCAATATCCGAAATGAGGTTTTTAAATACATGATACTTGAAAATTAGTTGCGGTTTTTTTTATATACATACATACCCAATAAACCTAAAATGGACATATTTCTATACGTAATAATCGGACTACTCATAGGCACCGGCCTCGGGATAGTCATCGGGCGCTTCCTGTTACGGAAGCTTTTTAAAGACCAGGAAACATCGGCACAAAATAAAGTGAAAAAGATTTTGAAGGATGCCGAAAACAATGCCGAAATCCTGAAGAAAAACAAGTTACTGGAAGCCAAAGAAAAGTTTTTGCAAATGAAAGCAGAGCATGAGCAGGAAGTAACCAACAAAAACAACAATATTAACCAACGCGAGAACGGTGTAAAACAAAAGGAGCAATCATTAAACCAGCGCCTGGAGAACATGAACCGCAAGGAGAGTGAGTTGGATAATACCCGCAAAAACCTGGAGAAACAAACCGAAATTGTTGTAAAAAAACAAGAAGAGGTTGATATCCTGAAAAACTCTCACCTGCAACAATTGGAAACCATTGCCGGCCTATCGGCCGAGGAGGCCAAAAACCAGTTGGTTGATAACCTGCGCGAAGAAGCCCGCAGCAAGGCCATGATCCAGATAAAGGATATTGTTGACGAAGCTAAGCTTACCGCTACCAAAGAGGCTAAAAAGATAGTTATCCAAACCATTCAGCGTACTGCTACCGAAAGCGCTATCGAAAATACGGTGTCTATTTTCAATATCGAAAATGACGAGATCAAGGGCCGTATCATCGGTCGTGAAGGGCGTAACATTCGTGCTTTGGAGGCTGCAACCGGTATCGAAATTATTGTGGATGACACGCCTGAGGCTATCATCTTATCAGGCTTTGACCCGGTAAGGCGCGAGATTGCCAGGCTGGCCATGCACCGTTTGGTAACAGATGGCCGTATCCACCCGGCACGCATCGAGGAGGTGGTTGCCAAAACCAAAAAGCAAATAGAAGAAGAAATTGTAGAGATAGGCGAGCGTACTGTTATCGACCTGGGTATTCATGGTTTACACCCTGAGCTGATCCGTATGGTTGGCAGGATGCGTTACCGGTCATCATACGGCCAAAACCTGTTACAGCACTCGCGCGAGGTTGCTAACTTCTGTGCTACGATGGCTGCCGAGTTGGGCCTAAATGTTAAAATGGCTAAACGTGCCGGTTTGCTGCATGATATTGGTAAAGTGCCTGATGATAACCCGGAGCTGCCACACGCTATTTTGGGTATGCAATTGGCAGAGAAATATAAGGAGCATCCGGAAGTTTGCAACGCCATTGGAGCTCACCACGATGAGATAGAAATGACTTCTATGCTGTCGCCGATAATCCAGGCTTGCGATGCTATTTCGGGTGCCCGCCCCGGTGCACGCCGCGAGGTTGTTGAAAGCTACATCAAACGCTTAAAAGAGTTGGAAGAACTGGCATTATCGTACCCGGGTGTCGAGAAAACATTTGCCATACAGGCCGGCCGCGAACTGCGTGTAGTTGTTGAAAGCGAAAAAATCAGCGATGCGCAATCAGAAGTTTTGGCCGCCGATATTTCAAACCGTATTCAAACAGAGATGACCTATCCGGGCCAGATAAAGGTTACCGTAATCAGGGAAACCCGTTCGGTGGCGTTTGCCAAATAATTAAAATAAAAAATCAATGCAAACCCTTTCGGCTTATACCCGGAAGGGTTTTATATTTGTACCGTGGCCAGCAAAAAAACAGCAAACAGTAAAGGTGGGACATCAGTGGATGCCAAAGCTAATGTGAGTATTGCCCGGCAATACATTGATAGGTATGCATTAAGCCACCAGGATCCTGTTAACCAGGTGATCCATTACATATGTGTGCCGCTGCTAATGTTTAGCATATTCGGTTTACTATGGGCAATTCCCTTTCCCCACTTTAAATTCTTAGGAACATACAACGGGTATTTTAACTGGGCATCATTTGCTATCGCGATAGCCGTTTATTATTATCTGCGTATTTCGCCGCTTATTTCATACACCATGCTTTTCGTATTGTTGGGGTTTAGCTATCTTATCATGATGTTGTTAAGCTGGCAGGCGTTAGGCGGCCCTGCGATGTGGCTTGTTTGTCTGGTGATTTTTATACCGGCTGGCGGTTTGGTATTGATAGGTAGCTCCCGCGAAAAAACTTTTTCGCAATACGGGCTCAATATAAAGTCGTTGCCTGTAGCCCCTGTGGTGCTGATATATGTACTTTTAAAGAAGCTCCGTATTAACAGCTAAGCTCTCCCGGCACGGCTTCTGCGCTGTAGGTGCTTGCTAAGTTGTGTATCCCGTTAAATAAGGCGGCGAATCTGTGTGCCATTTGTTCAAATAAATGCGCGTCTACATTGTATTTTATGTTGCCTTTATAGCCGGTAGTATTTATTATTCCAAGGGTTTTTAATTCCGAGAGATGTTTGTTTATAGTCTCGTGATGAAACGGGATCTCGCAAAAATTATCTTTGGTTATCGCGTTGCCGTTGGCTATTATCATCCGGATGATAGCAACCCTTACCGGTAAGGCAAGTGCTTTTGCGAAATTTGCGAGTTCGTTATCTGTATTTGAAAATTTTGAATCGATAAAGGTCATGTTAGATCATTTGATAATGGTAAACCCAATAAGTGTTTAAAACAGGCATTTCGTTAAAAAAAACGTGAAATCAATATGTTTATATTGTAGTTACAACAATACGGGCGGTTTTAACGCTAAAACAAATTGAAAATTGAGACAATCGGTCTCTTGATTTTTGCAGATTAATAAATCAGGGGAATGATCAAATTTTCCAGGACTGGAAAATGGAAAGGGCTTTGCTTGTACACAAAAGCTTGTTAGCCAAACAGAAGCCTTTAAGGGTGCTTTTATATATTAAATGTTTTGGGGGACTAAAAAAAAGATTAATAGACGGGGCTTTTAATAAAATAAAAATATTTTTACTAAAAATAACCCGTGGCCTTGACAGAAAAGCTACAGGAACAGATTTGTCGTTTTTATGTTTTGAGATACTACCATTATTTAACTCTCCGGTACCGGAAGTTGATTCAATGTCGCTTTTAGTATTGGTAGTTTGGTTAAGGTTTGGGCACCTTGTAACGTACAAGCATGAAAAAATAAAATATAGCCAGGCTATAAATAAACATAAAATTTTTGTGCCCACTTTGACCTCAGTCATATTACTATACTATGATTCAGTTTAAAGCGATAAAATTATATAGGGAACATTAGCTTTGTGTTAATTTAAAATCACCATAGCATGAACTTTAACAGTGCTGCAAGCCCAGGTTTATCAAGCAAGGCCAATATTGCCAAACACCGGATTAAGATTGAATAATAGAGGTGTACATTTAACCGTTGATAAACGAAATACTAGCAAGGACGTGATTTATGGGTTTAAATTTTGCATTACATTAAACAGGTGTTAATATAATAATACAGTGTTAATCTTAAATTAACATTGCAGCTTCACCTTTGTGTTCAAAATAAACACAAATGAAAAAGCTATACTTTATTCTTTTATCACTGCTGATTATTGGGGCTGTTAACGTTGCCAGCGCGCAGATTACCACCTCATTAGTAAGCGGTAAAGTTACCGACCAAAAGGGCGTTACGTTGCCTGGTGTAACAATTACCGTACTTAACACAAGTACTGGTACCCGTTACGGCTCTCAAACCAACTCCGAAGGCCGTTACACCATTGCCAACGTTAATCCAGGTGGCCCCTACACCATCACTGCTTCTTTTATCGGATTTAAAAAAGATGAAAGAACAGATATCAACTTAAGTTTAGGTACAACAACCTTAAATTTCGCCCTTGCCGAAGAAACTACAACTTTATCGGAAGTAAAGATTAAGGGCACTGCAGGTGGTACCAAAACCGGTGCAAGCACGCGCATTAACCAAAATCAAATTAAAAACCTGCCTACAATTAACCGTAGCCTGCAGGATTTAACCAGGTTGACACCACAAAGCAATAACAACTCTTTCCAGGGAACCAACTATCGTTACAATAACGTAACGCTTGATGGTGCCATCAATAACGATGCGATTGGTTTTAGCCCTTCATTAGGCGGGCAAAGCAATGCATCGGGCCAGGTAGGTAGCAGTACCCGTACAAGCCCTGTATCGTTAGATGCTATCCAGGATATCCAGGTACTGGTTGCGCCTTATGATATTAAAATTGGTAACGTATTGGGTGGTAGTATCAATGCCGTAACCCGTAGCGGCACTAATGATTTTTCAGGCGCCGTTTACGGTTATGGCCGCGGCGCGTTTTTAGTAGGTCCTAATAATGCAGCTGCCGCATCAGGTGGCGATGGTTCAAAACTGCCTTCAAGCTTCCATGATTACCAGGCCGGTATCCGTTTAGGTTTCCCTATCATTAAAAATAAATTATTCTTCTTTACCAACGAGGAAATTGCCCGCCGCCAGGACCCGGTTATCCGCGGTGCCAATGCAAGCGGCTCAAGCCAGATACTAAGTTTACAAGATGCCGATAAGCTTGTTGACGCTTTTAAACTCTTTACAACCAGTTCGGCCAATCCAAATGGTATTGATCCGGGTACTTATAAAAATACTTTTATCTACTCTCGTTCAAATAAATTCTTTAACCGTTTGGATTGGAATATCAATGATAACAACCAGTTAACTATCCGTAACAACACTATTTCATCTACTGCTACCAACCTGGAGCGCGATCAACAGAACTTCCGTTTCGGTGGTATCGATTACGTGTCGCATAATAACTCAACTTCTACCGTTGCTGAGTTGAAATCAAGGTTTTCAAACAGCGCGAGTAACAGTTTAGTTATAGGTTATTCAAACGTGCATGATTACCGTGATCCAACGATTGACCCATCATTGCCGCAAATTGAAATTACCGGCCGCACACCAGGTACAACCATATTTATGGGTACCGACCGCGAGGCTGCCATATTTGATATGCACCAGAAAACTACCGAGTTTACTGATAACTTTACTTTAACAAAAGGTAAACACACATTTACTTTTGGTACACACAACGAGTTTTATAACATCACTTACAACTTTGTAAACTCGTGGAATGGCCGTGTAGCTTACAGCAGCATCGAAAATTTTATCGCAAATAACCCATCCCGTGTACGTGTTAACTTTAACTATACTAACAACGATAGGGATTATATATTAGATAATCCATCGGCTAAATTTAACGTAAACCTATTGAGTTTATACGGCCAGGATGAGATTCAGCTTACCGATAATTTTAAACTGACAGCGGCTTTACGGTTTGATTATGCTGGTGTACCTAACAAGCAGCCGTTGAGCGATAAAACAATCAACGCGCCTGCCGATCCTAATTACGGTAACACCTTTACCTATACTAAGCCACGCGATATCAAACAAAACTATTTAAACAATGTACAGATAAACCCACGGGTATCATTTAACTATGATGTAAATGGCGATCAAAGCCTGATTGTACGTGGTGGTAGCGGTTTCTTCACCGGCCGTGTACCTTTTGCATGGTTTGGTTATGCGTTTTATAACAACGGCGCTACTTATGGTGCTTATGATAACAGGAACCCTCAAAAGGTGGGCACCAACCCTGTACAAACATCGCCAACCGGTGGTTTAAACTATGTTAACCAGCAAGGTTTTAATACTGCTGCAACCGGCCCAACCCAGGTAGATTTAATTGACAATAAATTTAAAATGCCGCAGGTGTGGAGAAGCAGCTTAGCTTTTGATTACACAACTGACGACCAGTGGAAATTTACATTAGAAGGTATTTATACCAAAACCATTCACGATTTAAAATTCCAACAGGTAAATACCAAGGATAGCGTAACTTATTATACTTACGATACCAAAAAACAACAGCCAATATTTGTAAATCAAAAAGTTAACTCATCTTATACCAACGCTTACGAGTTATCAAACACAAGCCTTGGCTACCGTTATAGCATTACGGCACAGGTAGGTAAAACCTTCCCTTTTGGTTTAAGTGGTAACGTAGCGTACACATTCGGTCATTCAAAAGATGTTACCAATGGTATCCGTAATTCAATGGAATCAAACTGGCAGTTAAACCAGGCTTTAAACCCTAACAACCCAGGTTTGGCTAATTCAAACTTTGATATCCGTCATCGCATCGTATCAAACGTTAATATCAGGCACGATTGGGATGCTGCTAAAAATTATACTGCTAACTTCAGCTTCTTCTTTAGCGCGCAATCTGGTAATCCATATACTTATGGTTTTTACCCAACCGCTGTTGGTGCAACTGGTCAGCAGGTTAGTTTAGCTTATATCCCTAAGCAAGGCGAAACTGTTAACTTTTTCTCAGATGTAGTTGGTGGTGCAACAGCTGCAACTCAAGCCGCAGCGTTTGATGCCTTCATTGATAAAAACAGCTACCTGTCATCACGTCGTGGTAACTTTACACAACGTAATGCAGCCTTTACACCATGGAATAACCAACTTGACTTCCGTTTTTCGCAGGACTTTAAGTTTGGCAATGGTAAACGCAAACAGGTGATCACTTTCACTTACGATATTGTTAACCTTACCAACTTGTTGAATAAAAAATGGGGTCAGTATTACTTCTCGGCCAATACATTTAACTCAACTTCAAGCATTGGCTTAACACCAAAAACAACGCCATCATTTGCTAATGCAGCAACAACCTATCCTAAATATACATTCCAGGATCCAGGAGTGCCATATTCGGTTGATTTGTTTGCATCACGCTGGCAAATGCAGTTTGGTATCCGTTACGGATTTTAAAAACCAAACTACATAGTTAATATTAAAAACGTCCCTGCTGGTTTATCCTGCAGGGACGTTTTTCATTGTGCTAAATTTGCGGGCATGTTTTTTAATCACCGAATTATTTATATTTTCGGCCCGAAACCTTATTACAACATATGAATCTAAATTATTGCCGCTATTACCGGCTCTGCAAAATTATTCCCCGCTTTCCAAAGCTCCTGTTTTTATTTTTTATCCTTAATTCATTTGCCGCAAAAGCGCAATTTTCATACGGCGAAAGTTCGCAGAAATTTGGCGTAGGCATTAATGCCGATTATGATATGCCCGCTGGCAGCCTCAAGTACACTTATAAAGCCACCCCTGCTTACGGCGTAAGCTTTTATATTTTTGATGAAAACTGGACCGCCAACGTAAGCGCCGGTTATCGTGTTTATAAACCTAAGCAGGATGTTTTTTATTATGCTGTGGGCGACAACGATTATGGAACCGCTACTTATAGTAACTTCAGGAGCTATATGCTTTATTTGGGCGGCGCTTATAACTTTGAGTTATGTGATGGCTTCAAAATTTTTGCCGGGGTAAATTTGGGGGCATATCAAACAAAATTTAGTTCGCATTCGGTTGATGCTACCCAGGATAACACCACCGAGATACAGGGCGAACAGCAAATTTACGGCGCGCCTAAGGCCGGCATTAACCTGAGCCTTGGCGAAAATATTCAGCTTAGTATTCAGGGCTCTTATAACTTTTCTGCTGCTACAGGGCATACAGAATATTACAGCCGTACAGGTACCTTATACAAATCAATATCAACCGGCGCAGGCTTAATTTATAAATTTTAATTATGAAAAATATTTACCTGGTTTTTATAGCGTTGCTGATTACATCAGTTACCGGCTGCCAAAAAGATGTTAACCCATATATTACCAAAGCGCAGGTTGATAAAATTGATAGCATACGGCACCCGGCTATTAAAAATGTAGCTTTTATTTACAATAATGATGTTTACTTTCTGGCGGATTTTACAAGCAAGCCAAAGCAGATAACCAAAACCGGCGTGCCGAAGAAGTTTATCAAAATGTCGCATGATTATACCAAATTCGCTTACGAAACCAGCCTGGGCACCATTGAAATTGTAGATAATACAGGGAAGCTGCTAACAACATTAACACAGTATCACGATATCCGCAACTTTGATTGGAGCGCGGATGATAAAACCCTGTACATCATCAATAGCGATAATGTAGCATTTTACGGGCCGGCCATGAAAGTGCCAAGTGTCATTTACTACGCAGGTTACTACGATTTTATATCAGCTGCGGTGTCAAAAAATGGCGACCTGGTGTACCTGCTGCATAAGTACAACTTCGACGCGATGGATCAGTACCAAATGGTGACCAGGAAAGCGGCCGGAGGCGATCCTGTTTTTTACAAGGCAGAAGAATCTGGTTTGCCGCCAATGAAAACAGTCAATTTTGCTGCCAATGGATTAGATCTGGTACTCGGTTTCGATGGGCCAGGCGACAACGTATCTAACACCTACCTGTTTGATAATTTAAGCCAGTATCCAACCCATAAATTAGGATTTAACTCCATTAGCACACCTGCCTATCAAAGCAATATTAAATATATGCTGGGCGCGTTTGATAACGACGCTGGCGAACATCTGATAGGCGCGGTTTATTTGGATACCGATATTAAGGATAATGATAAAACCTTTGCAGGATATGCAGGTGTCAAATACCTGGATTGGAAATAAAAAGATACCTGTCGTGCCAATCCGGCCAGTACTAAGTCAGAAGTTCTAAAAAAAAAACAACTTTAGACCTCGGACTTAGAACTTAAGACTTAGTACTGCTGACTTAATACTACAAATTTTTACCCAGTTTTTCTAATATATCCTGCGGTACCTGTTCCAGGTCAAGTACCAGGAAGCCATCAAGGCAATCGGCAAATTTAGGATCGATGTTAAAGCTGATGATCTTGGCGTTGAGCGCGATGTACTGGCGTAGCAGTACAGGTACTTTCATATTGCGCGTTTCCACTTCGGATATCAGGTTATCCAGGCCCTTAAAGCTGTCTTCGCCGGCCATCAGCAAGTCGGTATCGATGCTCGAAAAATCAACTTTGAATTTTTTGCGTGGCTTTACATATTGTGCCAGCTCATGATCAAAGTGGTTGCGGTTAATGTAATCGACGATGAGCGATTTGGAAAATTTAGAGAAAGAGTTACTGATACTTACCGGCCCTATCAGGTAGCGGTACCTTGGGTTATCAATCAGGAATTTGAGGATGCCTTTCCAAAGCAAAAACAGTGGTAAGGGCTTAGTCTGGTATTCCTTGCGGATCCATGAACGCCCAAGCTCCAAACTTTTACGCAGCACCGGGGTAAACTGGGCTTTTAGCTTAAATAATTCGTTAAGGTAGAACCCTGTTTTGCCAACGCTGTAAAATATCTCGTCGCCTAAACCAATACGATAAGCGCCAACTATAAGTTTGGCCTCAAAATCCCATATAAACAGGTGGTTGTAATAAATGTCGTATTCATCCAGGTCGATAGCTTTGTTGCTGCCTTCGCCAATTTCTCGGAAGGTTATTTCACGCAGGCGGCCAATCTCGCGGATAACATTCGGTATTAACGAAGTAGGCACAATAAATACCTCATAGTTTTTTTCAGTCCATACCTTATAATTTTCACGCAGGGGCGCAACCTCTTTTTCAAGAATATTCGAGCTTATTTCGGGTACAATATCTTTTGGCTGCCGTTTTATTTTAAAAAGGTTACGGGGGCTAAAAATCTTTTTTTCCTCTTCAAGCCCGGTACCTAAGGCATAGGTGCGGGCGCGTAAAAAATTGAGCAGTTTGGCGCTGTTGTTATAATCGGGGACACCCAATATATTGATAGGCTTGCCTATGCGCAGTTTAATGGTATGACCGTGCTTGTTAAATAATTCGGACGGAAGCTTGGCGGTGCGCAGGGCAGGGTGTATAAGGCTGAGCAGGTTAAACAATAAGCCATTGTTACCGTGGAAGTAAATGGGGACAACAGGCACCTTGGCCTTGGCTATAATTTTACCTACCACGGGGTGCCATAAACGGTCGGTTACCTGCTGCTGCTCAACCTTAAAGGTAGATACCTCGCCGGCAGGGAATATACCTATCGGCGTGCCCGTGTTTAATAGTTCGAGTGTATTTTTTAGGCCGCTGATGCTTGATGAATGCTCCACATTTTCAAACGGGTTTACGGCAATAAAAAAATCGCTTAGGTTTGGGATTTTTTTGAGGAGGAAGTTGGCCATCAGTTTAGCGTCCGGCCTTACGGTCAATAACATTTTTAACAACACCAGGCCTTCAATACCACCGTATGGGTGATTGGCTATAGCTATAAAGCTGCCTGTTTTGGGAATGTGCCTCAGATCGCGTTCGTCAAATTCTATATCGATGCCGCAGCCCGCCAAAATTGCATCTATAAACTCGATGCCTTGTTTGGGCTGGGCCTGGGCAAAAAGCTCGTTAACCTGGTTAATTTTCATTATTTCCATCAATAAAGCGGCCAGGCCAGGCATTTTCAGCTTATCCAGTTTAGTGGCTTTGGCAAACTCTTCGGTGGTTATTACTTTCATTTTTTAGATAGATGAATTAATTATCAAATAGGTGTCCTGAAATTTTTATTAATTTACGGTTTGATAAATGCTGTAAATGAAGGCACCTGTAAAAAACTATCTTTCGGTAACCAAAAAAGAATGGAACGGAATGGTAGTATTGATTATTTTAATAGCATTGATCTTAGCGGCGCCTTACGCTTATCAAACCATCCGCAAAGATAATACAATAAATTTTAATGAGTTTGATAAAGCCGCTGCCATGCTAACTAAAGCCGCCGGCACCGACGGCGACGATAATGGCCCGGCAAGCTATACAAAGCCATTGAATGCCACACTGTTTGCATTTAACCCCAATAATTTGCCCGAAGCAGATTGGGGAAAGCTTGGGTTAAGTCCGCATCAGGTTAAGGTCATAAAAAACTATGAGGCTAAGGGCGGCAGGTTTTATTCAAAGGAAGATGTTAAAAAGATTTATTCCCTTACCGATGCCGATTATCAGCGCCTGGAACCTTATATCAATCTCCCTGCTGGCAACAATTACACAAAGAAAGCCGCGCCGGGCGAAATAATAGACATAAATAGCGCCGACTCGGCTAAGCTTACCATGGTTAGGGGGATAGGGCCATCATTTGCCCGGCGGATAATCAGGTACAGGGAGCGGATTGGCGGGTTTTACAGTAAGGAACAGCTAAAAGAAGTATTTGGAATAGACGAAACCAAATATGCCGAAATAAAGAACGGCGTAGCCGTAAATGGCAACCATGTTACCAAACTGAATGTCAATACTGCCACATTCGACCAACTGAGGCGCTTTCCGTATTTGAGCTTTAAGCAGATGAATGCCATTATAGAATACCATAACCAGCACGGCGACTATGAATCGATAGCTGATATGAAAAATATTGCCATACTTGATGACGGAATTTTGCGTAAAATTGAGCCTTATTTAGTTTTTAAATGATTACCGAGCAAATAAAGAAAGCCATACGCGATATTCCTGATTTCCCGAAGCCGGGGATAATATTTAAGGACATAACCCCCATTTTAAAAGACCCAGCACTTTGCGACAATATTATTAATGCCTTCGTTGAGCAATTGAAAGGTACCAAAATAGATGTTATTGCGGGTATAGAAAGTCGCGGGTTTTTATTTGGGCTTACGCTGGCTTCTAAATTGGGCGTTCCCTTTGTGCCGATACGTAAGGCAGGCAAACTACCATATACCATAAAGCGTAAGGCCTATAAACTGGAATATGGCGAAGCTGTAATAGAATGCCACACCGATGCCTTTGAACCCGGCCAGCACATCCTGATCCATGACGACCTGCTGGCTACCGGCGGCACTGTCACTGCTGCAAGCGAGTTGATTGAAGAAATGGGCGGCATAGTAGCGGGCTTCTCCTTTGTGGTGGAACTGGGCTTTTTAAAGGGCCGCGAGCGGATAGCTTCTATCAGCGACACCCTGGTGGTATTAGCGGAGTATTAACAACCAAAGTGTTCCACCGGAACGGGCGGAACGCATGGAGCGGCTGGAACACCATTTGTATTGATAATCAATTACTTAGTGTTTGTGAAAATGGGATGGTGGAACACTTATATTGTTGATAATCAATTGTTTGATTTTTAGTGACTTGCAGATAAGCCTTTTTCTGAACCCGGATTAAGCAGATTAATGGATTTGTCAGATTTTCAAATCTGTCTCGTCCTGAAAAAAGTTTACACTTTTTTATTGTAGTCCTATATGTTGTTTACAAACATGCATGCAAATCAAATCCAAAAAATCTGATGAATCCGACAAATCCGGGTTCAGACAAATTTTTGCGTTAGGGATCGGCGCGGATACCGGCCAATGTGGCTAAGGCCTGTGCAGTATGAGCATATGAGCCCGGCCGCAGGCAACGCCCTTATCAGTATCAAGTAGTTAGTATCAAGTATCAAGACTTTTGCCTAAAGAAAACTACAAATAATTTCAAAAAAGTAACAAAATTTACAATATCCGATTGACTTATGGTTGCTGTCTCCCTGAGCGTCTCTCCAATGCTATTAATTAAGGATTTGACAGGCTGCTCCATCGGAGCAAAACATTTGTAGATACTTGTATTCAACATTTTTGCATGCCGTAGGTATGCTACATAAGTTCCTTACCTCTGGCACGGAGCATTATTTTTCTATCTTTTCTACAAATGTTATATTCCTATGGGATTGAAAATGCTTAATTAATAGCATTGAAGAGACGCGCGAGGACGGAATTAAATTTTTTCTGAAAAATATTTTCGCCCTCTTTTCTCACCCAAAAACTACCCTATTCAAACTAAACCTATTATTCATACCGGATACCATTTTGTACTATGATTACGCGGTGTTTTTGATGAAACTTTACCTGTAATTTAATCGTTTATTTGTATAACCAGTTATATAAATTAGTATGGAAACCTTATTTACAGACGATCCGGCGATGCATGGATTCGACTTTTCTACAAGCGAAAATCAGCGTATGGTGGGCCAGATGGCCAAAGATTTTGCCGAACGCAATATTAAGCCTCATGTAATGGAATGGGACGAGGCGCAACACTTTCCCATTGAATTGTTTAAACAACTTGGCGAGCTGGGCATGATGGGCGTGCTGGTGCCCGAACAATACGGCGGATCGGGCTTTGGCTATTTTGAGTATGTAACGGTTATTGTTGAAATTGCCAAAGTTTGTGGTTCTATCGGGTTATCGGTGGCCGCGCACAATTCGCTTTGCACCGGTCATATCCTGGCCTTTGGCAGCGAAGAGCAAAAAATGAAATGGCTGCCTAAGCTGGCTACCTGCCAATGGCTTGGCGCCTGGGGGCTTACAGAGGCCAACACCGGATCTGACGCGCTGGGCATGAATACCACCGCCGTTTTGGATGGCGACCATTATATTGTAAACGGATCAAAAAACTGGATAACCCACGGTAAAAGCGGCGATGTGGCCGTGGTAATGGTACGCACCGGAGCTAAAGGCGACTCGCATGGTATTTCGGCGCTGGTTATTGAAAAAGGCACGCCGGGCTTTGCCCACGGAAAAAAGGAAAATAAGCTGGGTATGCGCGCATCTGAAACTACCGAGCTGATATTTGATAATTGCCACGTACCCAAAGAAAACCTGTTGGGTGTTGAAGGCGAAGGCTTTAAGCAGGCCATGAAGGTTTTGGATGGTGGCCGCATTTCTATAGCAGCTTTATCATTAGGTATAGCTAAAGGCGCCTTCGAGGCAGCCGTAGCTTACTCTAAAGAACGCAGGCAGTTTGGCCAGCCGATAAGTAATTTCCAGGGTATTGCCTTTAAACTGGCTGATATGGCCACCGAAATTGAAGCATCTGAATTATTGATTATGCAGGCTGCCGACCTTAAAAATCGCCATAAACCGGTTACCAAACAATCGGCCATGGCCAAATACTTTGCATCAGAAACAGCAGTACGTGCAGCCACCGAGGCCGTACAGATCTTCGGCGGCTATGGCTATACCAAAGATTTCCCGGTTGAAAAATATTACCGCGACGCCAAACTATGCACCATAGGCGAGGGGACGAGCGAGATTCAGAAGATTGTAATAAGCAGAGAAGTGTTGAGGTAGTAGTGAGTAGTGAGTAGTGAGTAGTGAGTAGTGAGTAGTGAGTAGTGAGTAGTGAGTAGTGAGTAGTGAGTAGTGAGTAGTGAGTAGTGAGTAGTGAGTAGTGAGTAGTGAGTTGTGAGTAGTGAGTAGTGAGTTGTGAGTAGTGAGTTGTGAGTTGTGAGTTGTGAGTTGTGAGTTGTGAGTTGTGAGTTGTGAGAAATTGGCGGACAAGGTAAGCAATTCTGAAAATTCTTTAATTCTGAAAATTCTGATTTCAGACAAGATTACATTTAACATTAAATAACATTTCACGTTTAAAAATGCTTTTTCAAAACTTTTATATTTAAGGATTGAAAAAGCGTTTTCTGATAGTTTTCGTTTTGTTGGCATTCACAGGGGGAAATTATGCCCATGATTTAAGTTTATTTGCTAAGTCCGGGGCGGCTCATGCTATAAATTTAACTGCTGCCGAGTCTGTAAGCCAACACAGTAATATCAATTATTTTCCAATTGTGGCTGGTGATGAAAGTTACACATTATCTGTCGATCAAAGCAAAATCGAATTTTTGTATGGAGTGCCTTATACAAGTGCCAAATACAATTACCTGAAAGTGCCGGTAATGTTAATCAATACATCGGCAACAACTTTGAGGTACTTTAGTATGTCGGGTTCCTGGTGGGATATTTACGAAACGGATAATCAAAATTTGAAGGTCTTCGCCCAGAGCAGTTGTTATAAAAACTCAAGAATAATCTTATCGGTACCACCCAACCAGTACATTGAAAAAGATATAATAATTGAAGTCCCTAAAGAAGAGAGTAAGGCCATTGCGTTTAAAGTAGGAATGGTATTACAGAGGGAGTTGGAAAATGTCCATTCCATCAATGCCAAACCAACTCAACTCTCTTTTTTAATACCAGCCAGGCAGAGCCTGATATGGTCCAATTATGTGATGGTTTCGCGGTGGAGTTCTGGTAAGAAAAAAGAGAAATACAATTCAGGCTTTTGAGTATTACTTGCAACAACCAACTGCTAAATCATCAGCGGAATCAAAATGATCAAAAAAGATTAGCGGTCTGTTTTGATTTTCAAAACTTTGTGCTTAACTTTGCCCTCCCTTGAAAGGAGGTATTTAGGAAATTATGATCATTATTAACGTAAAAGACGGCGAATCATTAGACAAAGCATTGAAACGCTTCAAAAA
>Ga0307515_10009837_pt1 | contig 18419 bp, 18 predicted proteins | sample 17_EM_MG_FD_194513 | JGI IMG/M metagenome (GOLD analysis project Ga0307515, IMG submission 194513) | Populus trichocarpa ectomycorrhiza microbial communities from riparian zone in the Pacific Northwest, United States - 17_EM | ecosystem: Host-associated > Plants > Roots > Unclassified | place...
CATGGTGCGAGGCAGGGCGTGAAGGATTCTCTGTTGCCTTGCAAGCTTGTACGGTCGTAGGGAGGCCGACACAGGGCAAGCAGGAGCGACATGGAGTACGGGATGAAAGTTGGAGACCGAGTTGAGCTGTAAGTGAAGGAACGAGCAGTGAATACGAGCAGTACCGAGCATGAGCATGACGGACTGGGGACGAGTATGCGCCTTGAGAAATTCGTAGGTCTTCTTCGCTGTACAACTTGAGATCAATGGCAGTTTCGTTGGTAAGGTGGAACATATGGTTCATTTTTTAGAGTATACACTTGTGTAGGGTCCGAGTGGCGAGGCTCTTGCTGCTACCCGAGATGCGGTGAGTCCGGAGTGGCTAGGGCTCCGATTCGGAGGAGAAAGCATTCAAAGGATTGGCGTATAAAGGGCGATTACTCAGTGGGTGCGAGTGCTACTCTCCATCTGGATGATGCAGGCAGGTATCTCGTTAGTCCTCACAAGAGATCGACACTGAATATGGTGACCTACCACGCCTTGGTCCCCTGCTTGTACACCACAGCTGCTGTAGCGTGAGAGGGAACTTTGCGCTTGGAGGGGGTTCAATGAAGAACTGCCTCACCGACAACTACCATGAGATTCTGACCAATGTCGGCTGCCGTCGCGGTGTATCACGACGACGATCGCGTATCCAGAAGCACAACATAAGCTTGAGTTCATTGCAGGTGAGCGAGTAGACCCCCGTGGTTAGAGTCAAGGGCCTTCGTTGGTGCCTGCTAAAATGAGATGAGGACTGGTATCAGTGGGCCTCCTGTGGAGCGGAGCGACAACGAGGATGGCGGGGACGAGCCCGAGGACAGGCGCACCTCGAGTCCGAGTCAAGCTGGACGCGAATACGAAAACTGGTGCGAGCCACGATGGACTTTCAAGGACAACCCAGGCACTCTGATCGGCGGCGTCGTGGAAAACCTAGTCTGCTAAAGATACATTATTCACGGCGCAGTGCCACAAATGATCTCCTCTGTACCTTGGAGTGTTCGCCCGAGTGGAAGGTACGATTTCGTAGGGTCGTAGGCAGGCACCCAGGCGTGGCACCGAGTGGGGATATGGTGTCACTTGAGCTGTGCGTGAAGCAAGAAATAGTGAGCACGACATTCAACTCGGAGTGTCAGCCGACGAACCTGTGAACGGAATTTGCGCTTTCGATCGCGAGATGGGCCAATATGGATGACACTACTGAGAAGAGAAGATACACCAGGCAGATGTGCAGGACTTGTTACAGTGGAAAATTTGGCGAGACTTCTTCGCCTCTGGTTAGACGGAGCAAATTTGTCATGGAATGGGACGGAACACCTGGTTCTCGTTTGGTGGTTTAGCGAGCACGAGATGGTACAAGCGACGGTAATCGAAAGCGAGAAAAGCTGCAGTCATATTGGGGCAGGGTCCAAGTGCTAAGAGTGCCTCTTAGCTTCTAGCCAAATGCGGGCGTTTGGCCTTTCGATGGTATTTCAGTGTACCGAGACTTGGTAGGCGGTTGGGTTAACTTCATTGGAGCCTCGAAGAGTGAACCTGGCACTGCTCTCACCTTACATTTTTGGCGAGTAAAGCGCAAGCTCGGTGAATAACGAGCGGCGCTTGGTTATCGTCGCGCACGTGGTGGAGCAAGTTTCGTGGGTCTCATCCGTTTCTATGTGCTTTCGTACCTGTTTGTTGGTGGTGATGATCCGCTCAGCTGCCGATGTGATGGATCGACATCACAACGGTCTGTGAGGCCGCCAAAGCGAATTGTTGTACGTGGAGTTGTACGCGAATGGGTGTTAGATAGACACTTTACGCATGTTTGCTATGTAATCTGGGAGCGAATGAACAATGAGGCGCATTCGTCGGGGTCAAGAAACATAAGGTACGGGACAGCCAAAAGGCGCAGGCACAGCCACCAGTTCAAAAACCCAGCCTCACTGGTTCAAATTCTCGTGTCCGATTTTTTTTTTTGGGTATCTGTAGCTAGTTTCGTATGTCAAAAAAATCATTAATTAATACTCTATTCAAGCGTGTGTTCTGGCCTCCCAAAGAGCCTCTGGTGGCAATGTACGATAGCAATGGTACTTCTTGCAGGCCCAAGCAGCCTGTGGCCCGTCCAATCCAGCACAGTAGCCATCCATAAATCTGTGAGATCGGATCGAGTAACTCCGAATGGATTCCACTGGCACAGAGTAGAATTTTTCGCTGTTTTTCGCTTCTGTAGGTGCCCGATCGTGCACCACTCCACGACACTTGTGGCTCGGAGTCTTTGAGAGATTGATTCTCCGTGACTTTGTTGACTTCTTGTGGCGTCCCATAATTTTAGTTCAATTATTTATGTGTGGGTTTTCGTCATTCACGGAGCTAATGTGAATACAAAGCAAGGTTTAGACAAAGCAAGATAGTACAAAGCAAGATCACGTGACGATGTTTCAAATCCTGTGCCCGGAAAAATGGAAACTTCCCAAAGGGCCGTTCTCACCTAAAAAAAACGCTTTGGGCCAGCACACAAAAATTTCCAAAATGGGGCCCAAATAGGGGGGCGCACGCAATTTGAAGCGCAAAGAACTACTTATTTTAAAGGTCTACATACTTTTCAGCGTTTTTTATAACTACATGGCATGGGCTCGGGGAGGAATAGGCCCACCGGTCGAAGTTGGTGGCTGTGCCTGCGCCTTTTGGCTGTCCCGTACCTTAGATGCGGCGAGATACTCTTCCCTCTCAGAGATCGACGATCTCGTCCAGTCTCAAAAGCTATCGAGTGTAATATTGACCTAAGTCAAAAATTACTCTCACCTTGAACGCACCTATACCTAACTCTCTCTTTTCATGAGTCAGAACCTATAGTTTCAGTCTAATCCTTGAGATTTCCACAGGTCTCTTCTCGCCCATCCGCCCACAGTTTGTGCCTGTCCGAAGCGCCGACAATCAGGTCAACAGTTGACTCCGTTCACGTGCTTCTCTTTATGTCAAGCTTCCATTTCCTCGCCCAAACCCGAGGCTGAAAGAGCAGCCACCGAACTGGAAATAGTTGATGCCAGAGGGCAACCCCCAAGACCTGACTAAGGCAAGTGGGTGGAGCAGTGGTTGCAGGGATCAAAACCGACGAGGTTGGACCATTTTCAGGGTCTAGACACCCCAAATCTGGTGCACCGTTTAGTTATTAGCGAGGAGGGCGTGGTCACCTCTGTCAATAATCGACACGGACGGAAGCTCCGCAAAACAATCATGCGCCTGTTGGTCCACAGGTATTGCGGCCGAACCTCAATACATGACTACACCTAAAGACCAAAGAAAACTGGCGACCGGATCGCCAGGACACAAACCCCCTGCCCCCCACCAGAGCTCAAGTCACACCAGCCCCACAATCGCCGCTGCCACGGCATCGGAGTAGGACAGGCGTAAAGATGGCCATCCCCGCTTGCTCGTCTCGGAGCGCCGAAAGGAATTGCGAACCACAACGGCATCCCAACCGACCTTCTGCACGATCGGGACATCACCGCCGATGGCGATGCGTGGCAAGTACAAGAGTCACCATGACGGCAATCTCAGCTTCATGTTCACGCGCCCACCCTCGATCTTAAGGGTACCTGAGTGGCGAATGCGAGTATCGAGCGTGACTCGACCGCCCATCGCGATTATGTCGAGTGGGGCGTCTAAGTTGCTACCACCGAGGACCTCTTCACCTCTGCTGTGGAATGTGGAGTCGATGCGATTCTCGGATAATATCGAGGGGGCATCGCGGAGAAGCTGCATGACGACAAAATTACAGTTGAAGGTATGGCGTGGTGGGTAGCACTTTTGACATGCTCGCCTTCAGTTCTCCTCTGTAGAGTAATGAGTGTAGGAGTCGCGCCGCGCTGTTCAAGATAGCTCGAATCGTGGTGTCTGTGGGAGCATGCTCTGGACGCCAATCATCCACTCACCTCGGGCTCCCATGCGTGCCATGCACGCTATAAAGGACAAGCCCACCGTGGTCAGCGGACAGATTGTCATTCGTCCGATTATAGTAGCTGCTGTTATGGAACGGGTGTTAGCGGGAGAACATGACTTGACGCACGCTCACGTCGGCTGGGGAACGGGGACTGGTAGTACATACCTCCCGGTTAGTATCTTTTGGTAAGGAGGAATAGTTACTGTTCGTGTTGGGAATGATCGTTCATGTATCACGCCTGCACCAACTTGCTTTGTCCACCACTGGTGAAGCACAAAGCGGTTGGGAAGGCGCGGGAAACCTATGTAATGTCTAAAGGGTCTGTGACTACATGGGCGCAGCTGAAACGTATCATCTGGAAGGATTACGCAGCTGTGGACACGTATCTCACTGCAGAGCTTGCTCTTATATAAGGGTCTCCCGGGCGGGCTTTTGGAATATCACTTTATTACCACACACACATTTATCCACAGCCTTAAGAGCCCACTAGCAAGCCGATCTAAATAGAGATACGGAGTGCAAGGGACAATAGGCCCAGGATAAAGAACTGGCACTAAAGACAAATCACTGTCTTCCGCACACGCTGCTCCATTTCCACGCTACACACTCTATTACATCTCGTATACTGTGTTCTGAGTTACATCTGAGGTCTAGAACCTAAAGAACACCTTGTGCATTTGTCTAGCTTTAGATTCCTTCCGTCTTATTCATTCTATTCACTTGACACTACCGGCTAGTGTCAGGCTCTTACTCTATACTATCAAACGCGTGTATACGTAACTAGTCCGCACTAGATTTCGTATATCCGTGGGACTGAAAGAAGAGTCCCCAGGTTTAGACCCAGGCTATTAGACATTACTTTCATTACAGTTGAACTACAAAACGTAACATTTGGGGGCCTCACTGGGAAATAAACCTGCAAAAACCCCTATCAGAGTTTCATCCACACACTCCCCCACACACATCTACAACCTATACGCTAGTCATATACAACATCATATCGCATCCATCTACCTGAATCATGCCAGGAAAACCAGGCCGATCCGCTCAAGGGGCCACCCCTACCCCTTATGGACGAACCCCTAGATCTACAGCCTCGGTTCTTGGAGATCTTCATGCGGACCTATCACCCGATGAAGAAAATCGTGATTCCCAAAACAATCAGCCACAGGATCAAAATGACAGTGGCGAAGACGAAGCGAATACCGCCTTGAGCGATATACTACCATCGACCTTACCATCAGGTTCATCTGAACCTCAGCAGAGATGGGGAAACTCCGGCCTCTTCACAGCGCCTTTCAGAGGACCCCCAGGTGCTCACCTGATAAATCCCACTACTCCAACGTTACAACCTCTGGAGCAATCCAACCCTACTCTTACCCAAAGGGACAACGATACCCTCACCGCTTTAAATGAGATATTCAGGGAAACCGCCGCGACCACTCCAATTTATTCGGTTCAAATCGCCGCTACCGAACCAAGGGCATTCCCGGAGATTGCTACCGATCCCAATATCGACCGACAAACAGAGAACCTTTCCGACGACCCGCATACTCGTATCCACGCTCAGTACTTTACAAAAGCTCTGCAAAGAATGGCCACGGCTCTAGGGAAGGAATTACCCGCTCCTTATAGTTCCAACACTATTCAGGAGTTACCAGAAATATCAACAACTACATTCCTCTCCGAAATGGTCGCCATCGACATTAGCCCAACAAGGATAAATGGAATCGCACCGGATTACTCTCGAATATGGCAGAGGAAACAGCCGCTCAATCTTCCATGGGAGCAGGCTCTTCGGAAGTATAAGAGCTGCTCGGAAAAGGAAATCGAAAATTGGCCGGACGCGGACGTCTTCTATCCGCTTCCGATTGACGTATTTTTACGTGCTTCTTCAATCGAAGTCAGACAAGAGTTCAGGGCAAACGCAACTACCGCTATCGGCAAATGGCGATCCCCAATGAACTCACTCCCAAAAATCTATCCAAAAGAAAAGGATTGGAAAGAAGGAGACAGCTTAGAATGCTTCAAGGATCGAAAACCACTCATCACGATAGCTTTGGAGACCCTCAATTTCAACTTAGTCCAGGGCCTAGACGAGAGTGGCGGACTGATTCGCAAATATTTCATCATTGAACATCGGGAAAAAGGCTGCAAAGACAGGTTACACAAGCTTCAAAAAGAGATAGGAAGCCCACCCTTCTTCCCTTTACCCAAATTCGGGGTTAGCCAAAGACTCCTGAGCCAAGGCATGTTGGAGCTTGAAGCAAAACAAGCAGCCGCCCTCTTCCAAATAGAAATGGAGGCTTGCTTAATCGAAATCTGGTCATTCACCAATCCGACCTCGTCCGCCGAGTCTTTCCGGACACAGCGACACTCCATATGGAATTATACCATGGCATTTTGGAAGGAAGATACGCTCCGAGCCATAGAAGCGACGGAAGATCGTCAAGAAGCTTACTTTCAAAGAGACCTTCCTCCACATACCACACCACGCACCGGGAGGCGCGCCCCCTTTGCCGCACCCGAAGGCACCACGGGCCATCACAGGGAGGGACCCGAGGAACGACGGGGCTACACTCCCAGCAATTACCCTACCCATGGCAACCGACAAGACGCCAAGAATTTACGCTCTATGATCGCCTCGAGACAAGTCGGGACGCTTCCTACAGTTCCGGAAACACTGTTGTACGTCGGTCGTGGATGCCTAAGTCAATCCATCAGAGGGCCACAACGCTTCCACAATACCAGCAATATCATTCCCCCTTCGTTTGGCATTACCGAAGCCGCTCGGGTCTTCGAACCGCCAGAAACCATATCCGACAACAATCCAATATGGATCGATAGTTTGCCCAGATCTCAAGATGAACGACAGGAGGAAGATAGAGATCCGGATGAATGTCAAGGACCTCCTGGAGGGAACCCTGACGATCCTGACGACGACGGATCAACAGGCCGCGGGCCGCCAGGAGGACCACCAGCTGGAGGACTGCCAGGCGGAGGACCGCCAGGTGGAGGACCATTCGGAAATCCAAACCCATGGGTCCCTCAATTCCCTAGAGGGCCTCCCGTTCCTGGAGGCGGAGGACCCCCTGGAGGAGGGCCACCCGGAGGACCTCAACCTCCTCAGAATTTTCAGCAAAGACCTCAAGATCCACCATTCCTCCATAACGACGGATTCAAATTCGAGAAGAAAATCAAGATTTCTGATGTTCCAAAGTGGGACGGAGATGGTGATACTATTCTCGAGTGGCTCGACAAACTCAACCATCTGGCATACCAAAATCAAAGCATATATTATGATTTAGGACAGATCGCTCCACTCCGACTCACCGACGCTGCCGAACGATGGTTTCACGTGCTAGAACCTCAAATGCAGAACTACGCTCAAGAAAGCTGGGGAAACCTGAAAATTGCAATCTCAACGTACTTCATGAACCAACAATGGTTCGATCGAATGAAGACGCGAGTCCTCCGCATGCGCTATCGCCAAAAAGGACAGGAATCGGAGACCCCTAGCGATTACTTTCATTGCAAACTCCGCATGATTCTAGAAGTGTTCGATCTCACGGTCTCTGAAACCATTATGGAGATCATGAACGGAGCCCCTCAATACTGGAAAGTCCTGATCGACACTTCAAGAATCATCACCATAACGGGTCTTCAGAGCTACATCAAGTATCACGAAGAAAGTCTCATGAGGAATCCTGATACACAAACCCAGGACCTCGAGAGGAGACTTAAAGCTCTCGAAAGCCGACCTACAAATCGATCGACGAAAACAGCACAGACTTACGAAACCGAAGTGGAGAGCAATTTCGTTAAAAAGCGACCGATTAAAAAGACATTCGTCGGAGCTCATGCAAAGTTCTCCGATTATCAATATCCCAAGAATGACAAGGTTGTATCAAAAGGACAAACTCCCAAAGACAAGGGAGCGCGAGCATGCCGACATTGTGGAAGCCTCAACCACTGGGATTTCGACCATCCTTTCGACGGAAAGTGCGATAATATCGCCTTTTTCTCCTCTTTTCCTCTTAATTCCGACGTTCTCCGCTCCCTCCGGTCGCTCCGACAACCGCCCTCCGATTCCGCTCCCATCTCCACTCCACTTCCGATCCCCTTGTCCCCTTCCCCATTCCCTATAACTCGTGTCTCGCGCTATGGACTCTTTCTGGTGTTCACTGATTTATTCCCTGTATTTCCCCGCGCTTGTATCATTCTCCGCTCGCTACTAGACTCGCTCCGATGGTGTAGGCCCTCCACCCCGCACACTCCGCTATTCCCTCCTCGCTTCCACCTCCGTTCCACCGCATTCGCATAGCCTCCACCTCACTGCCCGTGTGTAGTTTCCACCTCCACACCACCCCCGCCTCTGCTTCTTACCACTTTTTTTTTTTTTTTTTTGTCAGGAAGGAAGCCGCTTTGCCACCGGTTCAAGGATTTTAGACTCAAAATAAGGGGAAATGGTCTCCTGGCCCCCCAATGAGTTTCCCAGCGAAAAGGTGCCCCTAAACGGGAGAGTCCGTTTCCAGGGAGTTAAGCATGTATCCGCTCCCGCGGGCTGTAACCTGGACATGACAACTCCCTCAACTGGAGCGGCCTGCTCTCTAGAGCTCTCCTCCTTCTGAACCCGCAGAAATCGTTTAACGACCCCATTGCCTGTTGGAGGCGCCAATACAGCCTTCACTGCAAACCAAAAGGAGAGCAGCATGCGACACACACACCGGCTTCAGAGGCTGGGAGTGTGGGGGTCAATGCCTAGATGGAGTGCCTTATGACGCCATACCCACTAAAACTGCGGAGGGCCTCTAAGTCCGACTTTGGTATTGGTGGCCCCTGCCTGTGGCTGACAGGGCAAACCGTATCGGACCGCCCCTAAATCGTTTAACGTCCCTACCTGGGCGCGGGAATCAGACCTCATAGGATCGTAGCCCAACACCACTATCTCCACCTTACAGCGGGAGTAGAACCCACTCCCAGAGGGTGAGAGAAGGATAATGGAGACGAATTATGGTAAAACTCCCCACACCATCCATGTGACGGCTGAAGCCTGCACTCTCTAAGGATGGGGGAGTCACGCCCCTAAATGGCAAAGATAAGTAACCAGGCACCAGATTTAACTATCATCAGGTGAAACATCTCGGGGCACAAGGGGTCCATACACCGCAATGCCATCCTCGCCAGGACAGCGACTTAACGCGCCAAAGGCTTCCACCCTTCGGATACAAATGTCCTACTCGGTGGTATTGCACTGCCAGGGGGGTACTTTTCAATGCAGGTTTTATAACGCTGGACAACCACGAGGCCCACAGTGCCCATATCCCCATGGCAACGGCCTTCCAGTGGCCCTTTCCCATCGGCTCCCACTTATACCGGATATCCCCGAAGGGGTCCTACCAATTGGTACACCATGCGAACCAACTAGGAAGGATTACGTGTATATAACGGGTTATAGGGCCCGAAAGATTTATGGCCCACCCACACGACCTAGTGGACTCCGGACGCCTAAAGCGGCGGGGATCCCACCCCTATTACGGCTAAGCTTAACAGCGCTGGTGCCCCCAATGCTGACCGAGACGATCACACCCTCATATCCAGTGGCCGGCGACAGATCTGTACGCCTAGGACCGTGCACTACACGTCACCTGGCCAGGGCCAGGGAGAGGTCAAAGAGCTGAGCGTCCAAGGACGCCCAACTATGGCATAACGGGTTACAAGGGTGGAGGTCCATGGACGTTCATGGGCATCCAGGCCCCCACCCGGGCAATACGCTGTCAAGGGCACATTATGTCGTGCCCCCTCTTCAGCATTGGGTGTCCGCGGACCTCCATGGAGGCCGCATGGTATCAGCGCGGAACTCGAGGAAGCCTCATGGGCAACCAAGAAATTCCCGGAAATTTCAGCAAGCTCTCTGGCGACCCCTGGTGACCCCAGAGCGGACGTATCGGCTAGGGGGTCGTGCCTGCAGGCACCCAGGGGAGTTGCCAGAGCGGCAATGCCAACTGTGTTCTGATTCCCCAGGGGGTGGGGCGACGCTCTTTCAAGGCCGCCCAGCCTGGGTACCACTACTCTACGGATCAAGGAGAGTCTCGGATACGGGGGAGCACGACCCCCGCACCGGTTTCCTACCTGCCTACTCACTGGCGCCCCATCGCGATGAGGTGGCGACCATGGGGCAACAACTACGTACAAGAAAATTCTGCTAAAAGCAGAAACGTAACTAGGTACCTATATGAGAATGCAACTACTGTTAGCTTGGCCCAGGCCCAAGGCCCGAGCCAGCAACCCACTCGTCGCATCCCGCGACGACGACCATGACCGGGGGCCAGAGCCCAAGGTCATCTGCAACCCCCGGCCACTTACCTAGACCACCTTCTGCCGCCCTGTTGAGGACGTTGCCCAGTTGGAACTACTCGGAAGTAGTGGTCGGGTCCTCTGCTTCTTACCACCTACCCCATGCGATGCCACCCACCTCACCGCTTTCCACTTTACCGCCTCCTGCGGTCTCGTAGCCGCATGTATGTGATTTGGACTTTGTATTTAAGCTCGGACTCGATGAGGCATGTACCTCACTCGACGTCTCGATTATAGACATTTGATATTGCGCCCCGCCCCGCTCGCTGTTAATCCCGCCCCGCTCGCTCGCTCGCTCGCCCCGTCGGACTTCGGACCCCAAGACCGGTGGTTCATTTCCCCGCCCTCGCGTGCTAACTCCCACCCTCAGCACCGCCGGGCTAGCCAGCCGGACCGAAACCCCGCTTCAGTCAGCCCCTTCGGAGTTGTACCTAGTCAGAGCGTTTACGCCGAGACAGATTGGGCGCCCGTCGTGCTTTTGGGCAGTCGCTTGGGAATTAGGTCCGACAAGCCCCTAAGTCGTCGTCTCCACTTCCCCTTCCCCTTCGGAGATCGTATTCCCGCCGGCGCGCGCGGACGAGAGGAGAACCGAATTCCGTCGGCGAACGGATAAGCCTCAAGACCTCTTCCCTTTCCACTCTCTCGGCTTCCGTCGCATTAATCTCTGTCGGAGATTAGCGGAATTACCGATTCCATCGCAGAAAGGATGACCGGAGGGCCAAGGCCTTTCTATCAGTCCTCGATACAGAGGCCCTCGAGGCTTACGTAGCATATGAGAACTGTTACCTTGAAGGACTTGAGTCACACAACAACGAAACGACTTACCTCTCGCCAATCGAAGAGGAAGAGAGCCCTCAAGACTTCTCCGAGGGAGAGGATTTTTCCCCCTCTCCGGCGTAGAACAGAATCCGGCCGATCCTTCTTCGCCCAGAGACAGGATCGATTCTGGAGAAACCCCGGAGAGTTACTTTGGGCGAACCGACCAAGAAAACCAGAAAACCCACTATAAAAAATCACTCGACAATTCCGTTTTTCGAAAAAATGAACTTGTCAATATTGCTACAAAAGAAACACCAAGTGATAATCAACCTACGTCTGTTACGTATATCAACCCTTTCAAACATCCCGAAAAAACAAAACAAATCGTGAAGTCACTCAGAGATTTACCGCTCTACGATCGACAACTTCAAGAAGTAACCCACCATCTTCTCGAACCCACGTCCCAAGATCCCAGGAAGAATTTGCGTTCATTCCAAGACCGAACGCGCTTCCCCATCAAATTCGCCCCTAGCCTTAGGAGCGAATCCAGATGGCAAAGTCACTGGCATGCAAAGGCCGCTCCCTTCGTCAAATTTGCATACCAGATCTTCCATGGCTCGGTCAATGCCAACAGCCCAGCCTTCAATCCCAAGCTGCGAGAGGTCCTTCAGCTCTTGGAGCGGTGTCTTACCTGCCGCTTAACTAACAAGGAATGGAGACACCCGAAGGGAATTATCATAGACGAACGACGGGAGGGTCAATGTTCCGCTAGGCTTGCGGACACCCTGCGTTCCGAAACGATCAGTCAACTCCCAACTGACGGGGCCGTTCAAATGCTCAAAACTACAGGAGAACCCCGAGAATTCGGGTCTACGGACACTGGGACCTTCACCTCGGAGGTCATCCAGCTGCGCCCCGTTGCAGGAAGACCGCCCAGCACCACCTTCCTCGGCGCGCAGCCCTCCAAGGCCACTATCAGACTCAATTCACCCGACGGGCCATCAGCTCAGATCATTATCGATTCTGGATCAAACATATCTCTTATATCCTCGAAGTTATTGGAACAATTACAGCCGCCTCCGAAGCCCAAGGAGGGACAGAACATCAAGATCAACCAGGTCACCAGCCGTTCTTCAACTACTCAATACGTACCACTCGACATATACTTCGAAACCGAGAGGGAGCTCGTTGCCATGAGAATCGAAGCCTACGTTGTTAAAGACATGAACGCCCCTTTGATACTAGGGAACAACTTCGCGGACCAATATTCCCTCTCAATCGTCCGAGAATGTGGCACTACGAGCCTATGTTTAGGGGAATCGGGGCATTCCATTCTCCTAGACAGTTCAGTAGACAGCTCCTATCTGGACGTACGAGCCCTACACACCAGGGCTCGGGCTATTCAACACCGCAAGAATAACCGCAACTGGAGACAACGGAAGGGTCCCAATCTCGTGGTGATAGCACGCCCAAAAACTATTCCACCATGGACGATCGGAAAGGTGGAATTCCGGACTCTCCGCCCTGTCGAGGGGGCTTCCGTTTTCACACCTTGCAACAGACTAGCCAAGAGGATCGGCAATTCCACTTTTATCGATTCCATCATTTCCTCGGATGCTCAATGTCTCCACGTCACCAATGACACTGATGCCCCTATCCGATTCCTTCCTACAGACGTTATCGGGAGCCTCGAATCCAACTCCTATTACGATTCGAAGCCCCCGGAGGACAGTTCCGGAGTACAGAGTTTCTTCAATATTGTCACCCCTATCCTTCGGGACAAGAAGGACAAAGACAATACCTCGGAGGAACAACAATATCAAGATCGGCAAATCGACTTACCGAACAGGTCGAAACTCGCTGAAGTGCCGGAGCACGAAAATATACCGTCGACGGAACTCCTCTCCTCTCTGGACTTTAACCCGCAACTGTTGAACTCACAGAGAAGGCAACTAGAGGAAGTTGTCATACGGAACCGCCGAGCATTTTCCCTGGACGGACGAATAGGGGAATACTCGGACATCAAGTACCGCATCAACTTACGAGAAGATGCAGTCCCTATTTCATTGCCACCGTATCATGCATCACCAGCCAAGCGCGAAGACATCGATAAACAAATCGATAAATGGTTCTCGCAAGGGGTCATTCAGGAGTCCGACAGCCCTTGGGGAGCCCCTGTGATCGTCGTCTATCGCAATGGAAAAGCACGGGTATGCATTGACTACCGGAAGGTCAATGCAGTCACCCTCACGGATGAATATCCGCTCCCCAGACAAACCAATATTTTACGAACGCTTTTGGGATCACAGTGGCTCTCCACCTTCGACGCGTTATCCGGTTTCCACCAGCTTGAAGTCGTTAAGGAACACCGACACATTACCGCCTTCTGCACTCACAAGTACGGATTGCTGGAATTCACACGACTACCGTTCAGATTGCGCAATGGCCCTGCAGTCTTTCAAAGGGTCATGAACAAGGTCCTCGCAAAATTCTTATGGATATTCGTACTCGTCTACATCGACGACATAGTGGTCTACTCCCGAACGTTCAGTCAACACATCCGACATCTCGACTCCGTTCTAGGAGCAATCGCTCAAGCTAATATCACACTTTCGCCACCAAAGTGTCATATTGGTTATCAGTCACTTCTCCTCCTCGGACAAAGAGTCTCTCGACTAGGGATTTCAACGCACCAAGAGAAAATCGACACAGTAGATTCGATGAAACCACCCACCAAAGTCAAGGAATTGCAAATGTTCCTGGGATTCGTCAATTACTTCGCCAATTATGTTCCTTTTTACACTTGGATCACTCGACCCCTGTATCGCTTACTTTCAAAAGACACCCTATGGACTTGGGATCCGATCCACCAAGAGGCTTTTGAGTTGTGCAAACTCGCTCTTAAGTCTACTCCGATCCTGGGACATCCTCAAGACGGAAAAGGGTACAGGCTATATACGGATGCAAGCGACTTCGGTATTGGCGCTGTCCTTCAGCAAATCCAAGCGATCAAGATATGCGACCTACAAGGAACTCAGCTTTACGACCAGTTATGGAAGCTACACCGGTCGGGCGACTCCCCACCTCAGCTGGTCATCATAGCTGACAAGGATGAGAAGCGACCAAAAACCAAATCATGGGATGACGATTTCGATGAAACAGAGGTCTACATCGAAAGAGTCATCGCTTACTGGTCGCGCCTCCTTAAATCAGCGGAGAAGAATTATTCTCCTACCGAGAAGGAAGCACTGGCCCTCAAGGATTCTCTGGCCAAGTTTCTGCCTCTAATCGAAGGAGAAACGATTACCGCCATTACGGATCACAGCGCTTTAACGTGGAGCAAAACTTATCACAACGTCAATCGACGATTGACATTATATGGAATCGAGTTCGCCGCTCATCCGAAGCTCAAAATCGTACACCGGGCCGGAAAGGTCCATTCCAACGTCGACCCGTTGTCACGACTAGAACGAAGAATACCATTCTACGACCAACCAGCCTCAAACGATCCAAACATCGATTTGTCTCAAGAGAAGGACATCGATTTCTACGGAAGGATGAAATGAAAATTCGATACGCATGCTGCCTCACTCTTCGCGCAAATGGATCGACCGTCCTCCATTGCTATCAAAATCGACCTCCCCAATTCTCATTTGCTGGAGGTCCTCATGTATAACGCCTCTACGAAAATGGAAACCCATCTTCATGTGGATCCTCAGGATATTCAAACTATCCTCAGAGGGTACGAAAGGGATCCGCACTTTAAAACCGTCATCGAATCCTTCCCAATCGAACCGCCGTTCGTATTCAAGAATTACCATCGCAACTCCGATGGTCTTATATTTTTCAATGAACACCCTGGCAAGGATCGGCTATGTATTCCGGCTTCCATGCGACTCGAGATCATGGAAGAAATCCACGGGTCCACCACTGGCACCGCACATGCCGGGTTCGAAAGAACTTACAGGCGAATCGCTGGAGGATTCTTTTGGCCTAGAATGACAAGAGATATTCGCCAATTCGTTACTAGATGCCCTATTTGCCAGAAGATCAAACACGCCAGACACCTCCCATACGGTCTCCTACAACCAATCCCGATCCCGTCGCAACCATTCGAAGTGGTCACGATGGACTTCATAGGGGAGCTCCCTAAAAGCCAAAACTACAACTCGATCTTTGTTCTGGTTTGCAAACTCACAAAATACGCCTTCTTCGTTCCTTGCAACACTATGCTTATGGAAAAGAAAGCCGCTCAATTGTTCTTCAACAAAATTGTCACACATGTCGGACTTCCAAAACAAATTATCTCTGATCGTGACACCCGATGGAGAAACAGTTTTTGGAAGGAGGTTTGTGAATCTATGGGGTCCAGACAAGCCCTCACTACCGCTTATCATCCACAAGCGGATGGGCAGACCGAAATTCTCAATCAAACCATCAAGGTCGCTATCCATGCCTTTATCAATCACAGTAGGAGTAATTGGTCCGGGCTCTTGCCGTACCTGGCTTTCGCCTATAACAATACTCCGCACACCGCGACGAAGTTTCCCCCCTCTTATCTGCTCTACGGTTTCCACCCTCATGCACCTTTCAATCTCCTCACGCAGGATGACTCAATTGGGCGACCAAATGAGTACGAATTTGATACGCCCGACACACAACAATTTGCAGAGGAAATTACTTCCGTCAGGCTCGCCACAAAAAACGCGCTTAAACTCGCACAACTTCACTTTGAACAATCCTACAATAAAAATCATATCTTCGTACCATACGAGCCTGGCGACAAGGTCCTCGTCAATATTCATTCGCTTCGATTACCAGAATCGAAAGGACCTGGAGCCAAGTTCACTAGAAGATATGACGGCCCATTCGAGATAACCGAACGTGTCAGTCCAGTCGCTTATCGAATCCGCCTTCCACATTCCTATGGAATCCACCCGGTGCTTAGCATCGCGCACCTTGAGCCATATCGATTGGACACAACTCAAGAAAGGACCGATCTAGAGCCACTCCGAGGGGATCCAGAGGAATTTGAGGTTGAGGAAATCGTGGATCAACGCAGGGAACGACATCGCAAGAAATATCGGCTCATGTACCAGTGCCGATGGAAAAACGAAGGGGTCACCGACGAGTGGATACCCGAGTCGGATTTGCGGAACGCAAAAGAAGTTCTCGATGCTTGGAAACTTAAACAGAAGGAACGGAAAACACGCGAATGAGGTCTTATTCAGACGAGACCACTAATTATTACATCAAGAATCGAACAGTCACGCGTTCTCTACCCGGTTTCACCCTCATCTCCGGAGGGCCTCCTATGTCTCCACTCAAATCAACAAGACCCTATGAACCGCTATCAAAATTAATTCTCGAAAAGGACATTCAAATCGCTCACCGGGGGAGTCCTTCCTACAAGTCCCTGATCCACACATCACCCCTGGAGATACGATGCTCACCACATGTCGACGCTTCCACCGTGCGGGCTCGGCCAACCGTCAACGCCCGAATGGGGAGCCTTCACAGGATCCGGGGGAGGGCCGCCAGTATCTTTCGCGGGGTATCGGTCCCGGTTATCTGACATCTCCTTACCATGACAATCCACCAGCTTGAAAGGGCTGGTCTTTCTGGCGCGATAGGCCATCCGGGCCTTATCGCTGGAACCAATCAACGATCTGGGGGGGTCATTACATGAATCATTCACTCACCCTCCTTTTCCATTCTTCTCCTTCCAATCAACGACCTTTTGGCCGATACGGGACCCCTGGTTCAAGGAAGTCAGCGGTGGATTTTCAGGGAAAATCGGGCTACTTACTCGGATCTCAGCATCTCATGGGTGTCTTCAATGTTCCGGGAAGCTTCCTTATCGTATGTCACAAAATACGTCGCTGAGGACGCTTTGACCCACTCCGGAGGACCGGTCTTCTTGACGGACCTGTTGGATCGTTGGCGGGGACAACAATCGCGGGGAAACGACACACCACGAGCCATCTTTCTTCTTCTCCTCCTTCAGGTCGAAGGAGTGCGTCACCATTTGGGGACGCGCACCTGAGGAGAAGAACCCCTCACCCACGGAGGACGTAGGAGGCAGCGCTCGCCTCACCTCCACCTTGGTAATAGTCGCGACGCAACCTATGTTGTGCACGTTGCCACTGGGATGCCAACAACCAACAAATCTATTTGGGAATCGGTAAAACCGCCTCTGGTTCCTCGCAAATCACTTACTCGGAATGGGCCCTTATCTCGGGCAGGTCCTGATCTCCCTTTGATAAAAGGTGAAATTCACTAAGAGCCCGTCGTTGGACTCTCTTGGCGCGACGGCGGTCTTGTCGAGCCTTCTTCCATTCGACGGAAAAGGGCGTTTGGGGAATCGAAGAGGGATGGCTTGGCATGGGATCGCTATCGCAGTAGATGGAGGAATTCAAGGAGACCATTTGCTCCTCAAAGCGGGCTCATCCTCGGTCACTTATATTCGCCACTTTGTTTGTGCGGAACAAATCTCACTAAAAACTCGGGACAACGACAAACCAACAATACGTCGTTCATGACCGCATCAATCCAATATCATGTCCCGGGACCTCGCGCCAGCCTTCAGGACATATGGCCTCATGGCACTCGGGGCCGTGCTCGACCACATTGGGAAGGCCGAAATAAATTAAAAAATCGAAAATCAGTGTTGCAACCCTACTGCGGTACCGACAAGTGGGCTCCCTCCGCCCCTCCATCATCATCTATGTCGTATAACCATGGGTCATTACGACCCCGGGACCTCTGGAGGGACGCCTCGTTACTCTCAAGACCCCTCTCTGCAGCATTCGGCGGAGACGATGGTGCTCGAAAAACACGTTTCGCGTAGTTTCAGCCATTATGAACATGGGCTCATTACTCAACCACCGTCATCCGCGGGCAAATGAATGAGGCCCCATCGTCTACGAGAAATCGCGCAGCCGTTTCCTCTCTTTCTCCATCGTTTCGGACTCCTGGGCGATACGGAACAAAGAGGGAATACAGGGACCCCTGTTCCTCGGGCTGTGTATTACACCCAAACCCCAGTCTCCTGGACGAGGAGAACTGGACGACACGAGTACATCACTGGCTATAAAAGCCTCGGGGGGGTACACTATTCCCAGGCCAGAAACCAACCTGATTTAAGGCTTCGATAGCCAAGTGAGTGCTCCCACATTCCCTATCTTTGTGAAACGAACCGATCCGGGTCTCCGCTAGCTGGACACTTGGTGGTTCTACGGGTTTTTACGAAAAATTCATTTATATTCTACAGAATCTCGACGCGAACAGTCCTGGCGACTCTCGAGAACTCCTCTACCGCTTCCAACGATTCGAATCACACCCGGACCATCCCTGTGCAGGTTCC
>Ga0307515_10009838_pt1 | contig 18419 bp, 8 predicted proteins | sample 17_EM_MG_FD_194513 | JGI IMG/M metagenome (GOLD analysis project Ga0307515, IMG submission 194513) | Populus trichocarpa ectomycorrhiza microbial communities from riparian zone in the Pacific Northwest, United States - 17_EM | ecosystem: Host-associated > Plants > Roots > Unclassified | place...
GGAAAAAAGACCAAATTGGTTCCTAAACGTATAGGGTTATAAGTTAAACCCTAAGTTGAGTGTATTAAATTGAATTTACATTCCTTTGAAGATTTTTTTAGTATGTCTTTTTTTGTATTTAGATGTTCTTAATATTCCACTTACTGGACATTAATAGGATTTCTTTCAGTACTTGATTTTGTGTTTGTTCTACTTTTGAGTCAAGTAAGTGGATAATGCTTCATATGCATAAGAAATAGTATAAATATTTAAATTGTTAGTATGAAACGGATCATGCTTCTTCTATATATATATATATATTGATTATTATTATTTGTTGTGATAAAGCATGATCATTTGTTTAATCTAAATTCTGGATATGAGATATGAGTATGTCTGATTTGATAGTTTCTTATTTGATTGATGTCATGAGTTAATCCTTGAGATATAATTTTATTAGTTTGATTATGATATGACCTCTTAATATGCCAGTCAGAATACCCATGTTAATAGCATAGTGTTAGTCTTTGTGTATATCGTATAAGAACCCTAATTAGTTGGGGGAATCAACAACTTGTGCAAAATAATCATCCTACACTTTGGAGCCATATGTTCATCTCATTTTGATTTTCTAATGAGCTTTACCTCATGATAGTCCTTGTTATGGTTTGTTTGTGAAACTTTCTTGTAAAAGCCTAAAATCAAATTTGTATATGTTTCTCTTTGTCACTATTTACTTACTGAGTTGTTGAACTTAACCTCTCATTATTTATTATTTTTAGGCATATAGTTTTGCTAGCAGGTCACTTTTATTGGACTTCAGAACCTACTTTTTTATTGTAATTAATGTTATTCTGTTATGTCTAGTTAGAGCTCTATAATTATGGTATTTGTATTAACTCTTGTATTAAGATGTTGATTTCTATTATGGACTTTAATTATGATATCAGAAGCTGCGTAAAACTCTAGTTTGTTTAAATGATAAAAGTTTGTATGTAAATTTGAGTTCGTATAGGTATGGAAACCTAGAGAGGGACCTTACTTATGTGTCTATCATGGATCCGGGAATCGGGTCGTGATAAATTTGGTATTAAAGCCTTAGGTTAAAAAAACAATAATTAATTTCATAATATGTAGAGCATTAGGAATCATATTGTCTTGTCCGTTGTCTTTGAAATTCTGAATTTTCATCAAGCATGTCTTTTTTTACTCTTTGAATTTTATGGTAGATATACTTTCTTGTAATACTATGATAATTATCATGCTATTTTTCTACCATGACTTAAATGCTTTCACTTTTTGTAGGAAATTCTGAAAAATAGACAACTAATTGGTACTAGTAGAGTAGATAATGATCAGGATGACGTTTTTATTGTGTAGTTGAGGATTGCAAGGCAAATGAGGAAGGGTGGTGCATGAAACACCCCACCTCACTAGCAAGATATTATCCGCTTTGGGCCTCCCAGTCACCCATGTCCAGGGCTTCCACCCAGTCCCCCTCACGGGTTTCTTCTTGGCAGCCACGCATGGCCCCAAAACGCGTGTCAAGGTGAGCATGCATTTATAAGGCCCTAGCTCTGGACGCTCGCTTTCAATGTTCGCTTTCAATGTGGGATATCACAGTACACCTGTACCTCAACATGTTAGGGAGGTACCTCCACTAGTGGAGGAGGAGCCTTTGGAGTTAGAAGAGGCTAAATAGGTAGAGGAGTAGTTAACCCTAAATACCTTACAGAATTCCAGCAACTTAGTTAGGTTATGCGAATCCAAATAAAGTTTACTATAGAAAGAGATTAAAGAAGGGATAGATATGTACCATTATCATCCCACACTATTTAGAGATTCAATATGTTGTTGAATGACTTTATAAAGTTGGCACCTCCTACCTTTACTGGGATAGATAGCTCATAGTATCCTCAAAGGTTTATAAATGACATATGGCGGCGTTGTGAAGCTTTGGGATGACAGACCATCAGGCTGTAAGTTTGGCATCATTTAGGTGGGAAGTTGATGTGGACATCTCTTGGTTTGAGTTTAGAAAGAAAGTGAGGTCAGTAGAGGCTCAATTAACATGAAATGAGTTTAACACCATGTTTTTTGACATATCTCTTCCTCAGAGTGTTAGGGATGCTAGATTCTACGAGTTTGAAAGGCTATTTTAAGGGAGCATAATAGTAGATCAGTATGATATAAAGTTTACTCAGTTGTTAGGGTATGCTGAGCATCTTCTACCTACTGAGGAGTGAAGAGGGAAGAGGTTCATTTGAGGACTCAAATCCTCGATGTATATGATGATGGTATCTTAAGTGTTTTCATCCTACTCCACAATAGTTGATAGCACCAGGTTAATTAAGGCATGAAAATTAAAGGACATGGCTACAAGCCAGTCTAAGAGGCCCGAGAAAGAGATTTAGTCTTTTAGACAACAAAGATTAAATGCAAGCCCATCCAAGGGATAAAATGGTCGTTAGGGCTCATGGGTTATGAGGAGTTTTAGACAAAGATCTTCACTTAGTGGCTCAAACAGTCAGAATGACAATAATAGTGCTCATAGCTATAATCATAGTTCAGTTTAGAGTGCACCTCGTAGCTCTTTTGTTCCATCTAGAGACAGTTCTTCATGTCAGCATCGTGGAGGAAGTCATACTAGTGTATAGTGCTACAAGAGGACTGAGGTTTATTTTGGTTATGGTCAGATAGGTTATAAGATTCAGGAGTGCTCAAGGAGATAGTCATCAGCTTCGGGAACATCTATTTAGTTCAGGCACCATTGATAAGCTAGTATATGGCTCATGGTGGTCGAGGATTTGGTGGTCGTGGTCAGAGAGGTCGGGTTACAGGTGACAAACGTTAAATACAGCAAGGCAAGGGGCATGTTAAAGTCTTTTCCTTGACTCAGCAGAATGCCAGGCATCTAACACAATTGTTTCATGAATTCTTTTTATTTGATCTTTTAAAGCAAACATTTTATTTATTAAAGGTGCAACTCATTCATTTATGTCCTTGTATTTCACCATGAGGTTAGATAGACAACTAACTTTGTTAGGATTTCTCATTTCAATCTTCACTCTCTTGGATGAATCAATATTAATGGAGTATATGTATTTGAATTATGGAATGGAGATTGGAGAAGAGATATTTATAGGAGACATAAATGTCTTAAATATGGTTGATTTTGATGTGATTTTGAGAATGGGCTGTTTAACAAAGCATGTGGCCTCAGTCAAATGTTGGGGGTAAGAAAGTGGTTTTATTTAGATGAAAAAGTTGGGTTAGTGTTTCAAGGAGACAAGATTGCATCTTCATCGATTATGTTATCGGCCATCTCGAGGCAAATGGCATGGAAAAAGGTACAATGCTACTTAGCATATATGATGGATGTAGACAGTTCTCTAGTTAGACCAAGTCCCTATAGTCAGGGAGTTGATCAATGTTTTTTCCAATGACTTACCGAGATTGCCTCTGTTTAGGGAGATTTGGTTTAGCATTTATTTGGTTCCAAGTACCTAATCAATATCAATGGCACTATATAGAATGATGCTAGTAGAGTTAGGGAGCTAAAGGAACAATTACAATATTTGTTGAACAAGGAGTTCATACAACCGAGTGTGTCTTATTAGGGAGCTCCAGTGTTGTTTGTCAAGAAGAAGGATGAGTCATTAAGATTGTGTATAGATTATAGGCATTGAATTGGGTGATAGTTCAAAATCGATACTCACTCCCTTACTAAGTTGTTGAACTCACCCTCTTGTTATTTATCCTTTTTAAGCATGTAGTTTTGCTAACATATCACTTTTGTTAAACTTCAGAACCTGCTCTTTTATTGTAATTGATGTTATTTTATTATGTCTAGTTAAAGCTCCATAATTACGATATTTGTATTAAATCTTATATTAAGATGTTGATTTATATTATGGACTTTAATATGTATCAAAAGCTGCATAGAACTCTGGTTTATTTAAATGGTAAAAGTTTATATGTAAGTTTGAGTTTTTATATGTATGGAAACTTGGAGGGGAACCTTGTCTATATGCCGGTCATGGATTTGAGAATCGGGTCATGACATAGCCCAAAAAGAATTTTAGTTTCGGGTTGATTATGAGTTTTAAAGCTAATTTTTAGATTGTTAGAGGCTATGAATATGTTTTACAAGGTGTTTGGGGTATTTTTTTTAGATGAAAATATGGTTGAAAACATGATTTTCTAGGTCTAAAATAGCATAGCCAGATTTTCCAGGGACTAGAGGTCGCTGGAATATAGGCACGGCAGTTGATGTGTTGCTCACTATTTTTTTCCAAAAATTAAAGGGTGCACAACCTGTTGTCCGCCACCCCTTAAATTGTTTTTTTTTTAAAACTGAGAGGCGTGAGTTGCTCCAGGCACGCGCACCTAGGCCTTTTTCTAAAGGCCTGGGAGCTCTTAGCCTTCCAGGCCCAAAAGCCTGGGCCTTTTTTTTTTCCTTTTTATCTATTATAATTGGATTTCTTTAACTCTTCTTGCTTATTTTTTTTTCAATTTCATCATTTAATATTTGATTAATTATTAATCAGGCAACATAATTTATTTCATTTTGATTTTTTTTCCAATCATCTCAATATTTGGTTGGTTCTCAATTTTATAAGTTTCTATTTTAGATAAAAAAAAATTATGAAAAAAGATTATTGAACCCAATTGAACCCTTGACCGAGGTCACGGGTTTGGTTAGTTAACTTCTGCTAGATAGGGATCGGGCTTCATAAAGTTTTTTTGTTAGATAAATAGTTCTCAATTTATTTAATTAGATATATGCATAAACTTTTTGAATTCCGCTTGGAATTTTTTTTATATACAAAAACACATCGTAAAAGCATATTCTTTTAAGAAAAAAATATTAGACCCATAGCAAAACATTGGTCAAATAGCTAGTTATAAGTTACTCAGTGATTTTAGATGTTTTGATCTAATAACATTATAAATTCATGTTGTAATGATTTTTTATGAAAACACACGCACATATGATTCAATTGTCCATATGATTCAAGTTGGATAATTGGGTCCTAACAGTTTAGTCTAATAGATAATGAAAGTCTCCCTCATCCCTATTTAAGTTTATTTTGAGTTTTAAACACAAGAGATAAATGTAATTTTTATAACTACTTTCTCGTAAAATCCCTTTATCCATAATTAAGTAAAATCCCTTTATCCATAATTAAGCTAATTTCCTATTAATGGAGTTCTAATATTTAAAGAAACATTCCATTTGAAATTATTACAATCAAGTCATAAATAATAGAGATGATGATAATTTAATCTGAATCCAATGAATATCAACCTGAGTAAGTTTTTTATAAATATTTACTTTACCTTATGAGTAATTGATAAGGTATATATATTGTCAAACTTGATAAAAAAAAAAAAAACCCGACTCAAACCTTACCCAGTATATGACATAATTACCTTTTAAATAAAGACTAGCATAGAAGGGTTTTTTGGTGTTTTTATTTTTTTCTCAAAACAATAAAATGACCTAATTACTTTTAAAAGAAAAAAGCTTAAGCTTTTATAAAGGGGCTTTGTTGTCTTTTTTTTAACGTAAAACCATAAATTTACCCTTGAAATTAAAAAAATTAAGGTTGTTGTCTTAAGGTCATTTTCATCCTTTTCTTATGTTGTTTTTTGTTATTATCAATTTTAGTTATGGAGAATTTAGTAACTTAACAAACATGAATATTATTAAAAAAAGAAAAAGTGATTGACACATGTTTTGTATATGTTAGCATGTGGACGACGCCTACGCCTTTCAGGCGGTGCTTACAGCACCGTCCAATTACCAAACACCACCATCTACAACGATGTTTAGAAGATATCGGCAGCCTCTTCATGATGAGGTGGCATGTGTGTCCGACAAGAATTCAGCTTGGCTAAGGTGGCTTTTTTTCCCCTTGTTTTATCTCTTCACCTCGATTATCTCAATGGCCCTTTAAAGCTTCAAGGGGGAACCCTTCATTTATTTTCTCATTTGGATTTGTTCCCTATTCTTTTGATTAAAATTTGTTTTATATGAAATAATATATCAAATTAGAATTTGTTTTCAATTTAACCCTTTTTTTAGTTTTTTCACATGTCAGGTGTGGTCCCTATTCTTTTTATTACTATTTGTTTTATTTTAGATATTTTTTTTTTTGCAATTTCACCCTCTTTTGTTTTTTTATATCATATTTAATCCTCATTCTTTTGATTGCTTTTTTTTTTAAATTTGAAAACTTTTTAAAATTGATATTTTCTTTCTAGTTCCATTCTTCAATATTAAATTGGTTGAGTATTAAGCTTCTTTGTTGAGCCCAAGACTAAAATTTTATGGTTGTGAATTTGAAAGATTTACCCAAGTTTAGGAGATTTGTCCAAGTTTGCTTGTTTTTTTTTCTTTTTTTAAATCATTTTTTTCAGCTTTATTCTTTAGTATTTATTTAATTTGAGATTGAGCTTGTATTTTTTTATTTGTTTTCTTTTGGATTTTTCAGTGATTTTAAAATGATACAAATTATATCACCCTTTAACATTGGATTGTTTAATAATTAACCTTCATAATTTTATTCAATTTTCTTTTGATGAGATTACCCCAGCATCACAACCAGGTTGTTGATCTTGCATGTTGACTCGAATGGATTCGAGTCGAGTTTTATTCGACCTTTTTTGTATTATATTTTTTTCTTCGATTAGGTCCTTCAATATTTTGTATGCTGCAAAATGAGCTTTAAATGTTTTTCATTCTATTTTTTATGAGGTTATCACATTCTCATTTAATTCTTTCCTTCGTTATCAGATAAGATCCTTCAACATTTTATTTTTCTTAAAATTGATTTTTTATTTTAGTTTTATCTTTTAGAGTTTGATTGATTAAGAATCGGTCTTCATTATTTTTTTCTGGTTTCATTTTTATGAGGTTATCTCAATCTTATACTCATGATCACAAGGTTAGCAGGTTTGCCTAGTTTAAGTCGAGGTTTTTTTTCTTGTTTTTTTTTTCAATTTCACCTTTCAGCATTGAGGTTTTTTTTTTGTGATTGAACTTAATGATTTTATTCAATTTGCTTTCAACAAGGTTACCCTATTATTATAACCAAGTTGAATATTTGGCATGCTAACTCGGATGAGCTCAAGTTGAATTTTTTTTAATATCTTTTTTTAATTGTCAATTTTTTTTCACTTTATTACCATTGTATTTTTCTTCAAGTTATTAAATTAATCAAGTTTATTAAACCCAATTGATTCAATAACCCGAGTTTTAATATTTTTTTCTTGATTTTTAAGAACTTTTATATTGCCTTGATATATATTTTTTTTACATTGAAAAAAAAAAGATTAGATTGTAGCGTAGTGTGAGCACCTATATAGTGTAGACTAAAATAAAATAAAATAGAAAGGATAAATTACAAAACCTCTCTCTATGGTATCGAGGCTTTGCCAACCCTATATTTAAGGTTTTTGATTTGAAATATACCTTACATCTTTCTTAATTAGGATAAGTGGTTTCCTATTTAATCCTAATATTTAACAATTTTGGTATTCTCTAATCCATGTCTATGTGATGTAACGGGATTTATCAATATTTTTTAAATAACTTTTGTTGTTCTAAGCTTATTTTAAGGAGAATCCAAGCCCTGAAAGGTCTTTAAAAATAGGTTAAGGCTTAGGACATGTGTTTATGCCCAAGTGTTTAGCACGCTTCCTAACTCCTTTAGGCCCAACCCCTCAAGCAGGTGCATGCTTGGACCTAACACCATGTCATACGCACGTCCTCACACCTTTTAGGCTTTTGAGTTTTAACCCAATCTTGTGAGTTTAGACTTTGACCTGAACCCAACACCTAGCCCCAACTTGTGGCCTGAATCCAGCACATATCCCTTTAAGATTTGACTAACCCGGGCTTTTTAATCTAGATCTTCACCCATATCTTTAGGTGTATAAAAATCTTTCATGACCTGTCATATTTTCATCACATTAATACATATGTAAAAAATATTTGTTCCTTATTAATATTTATGTAAAGAATATTATCATTTATTAATATATATATAAAAAATATTTATCTCTTTTTAGTATTATCATTGAAAGTTCACAATTTTTTCATCATACACACTATTAACAAATAACATTGTTTTTAGGATATGATCTTTTGCATATTTATTACATGCTCTACAAAAATATTAACTTAAACATTTAAAAATCCCTAAATTCACCGGATGTTCTTTTGCATATTTATTACATTTACAAAAATATTAACTTAAACATTTAAAAATCCCTAAATTCACCACAATAAAATTGTCTTACAGGTACTAGGATTATTATTTTAAGCTATTGTAAAAACACTATTCCGAAACATCTTAGATTTTAAAACAGAACTATATGTCCTTGTCGCCAAACATACCACATGTACTGTGAATAAAAAAGATCTGAGAAGCCCGTTTGACTACGCGTTAGCGTTCGCGTTTCTTCAAAAACACATTAAATAGCCGTTTGGGTACAGATGGTTAAAAAATAAAAAAAACATGGGTCCCACCATTTATATGCGGTAGGACCATGATTTTTTGGAAGCAATAAAATACTGCTTTTTTACAAGTTTCAACCTGTGGTTGAACTTTCTTTGCCTCCATACAAGCTGTTCACTTTTGTAAGAAGACTGTTCACTTATGTATACAGTATCAATTGTTATGATTGAGAAAGAGAAGAAGTTTACCTGTGCTGGAGATGAAGCAAATGGAGATGGTGCACTCTGGACAATGCCTCTTATTCTGCCTTTAGTTTTCTTTTTCTCAGATTCTTTCTATTATGTTGCTTTCTTTTTTTGTTCTAGTTTGTCCTCTCTTTCTACTGGTTTCGGTCCTCTGTTTTTTTTCTTCTTCGTCTGTGTTTGTTCGCTTGTGTTTCTTTTCTGATCTGTTATTCAAAGAGGGAGAGCCGGAGGGGCTGGTATACTTGGAGGCAAAGCTAGTGCTCGTGCGTTGGCTGGCCAGTGCTTTCCTCTCTCTGTTTCTGTTTTTCCTTTGCTTACTCTCCGATCTTCCTTCACTGGGTCATTTTTTTTTTGTTGCTTTGTTCTCCTGTTTTTGCTCGTCCTTCCTTTCACCTTCTGTGTGTATCGTTCACTCCTTATGTTCTGTGTGTCCACTTTGTGTCTGTCCCCTGTTCTTGTTTTTGTTCGTCCTCTGTTTATCCCCGGGGTCCTTTCTGTTTTCTTTTTCTTTGTTTTCATTCTTCGTTCGTGCCTCGGTAATGGCATGCATCATGGGGGCGAGAAGGATGTTACCACGATTTGCTGCCATTTCTACTGAATCAGGATGAAGGAGATGAACAGTTTGCTTTGAAACGGCGCCGATTTGAGCTGAAGCGGTCATTCTTCAATTTAGCCACTGGAATTATGATATCTTGCCATCAGGCACTTATTCATGAAAAATTCTTTTTTTTTTAATTTGACCCCTAGATCAATTTTAATTTTTAATTTTGTTTTTAATTGTGTTTTATTCAAAAAAAAAATTAGAAGGAGATCGCTTGATGACGTAACAATTACAAAATTTAATCGCAATTCCAATTTTGTTCATTATGATATTTTACCTGATGTTGTTGCGCGCTTAAAAAACCAAAGAAACTGTAGTCCAGATGGATTTCATACGTAATGAAATTGTAGATAGTTTAATGAAACAATAAAAAATATTTGATATAAATATTATTTATTTTAAGATGTAATAGCAGTAGTTAAATCTATAATATATATATATAACCTCAATTTGAAAAGTATTTTTTTTAACTAAACACATTAAACTACTTTTTATTCAACCTCAATTTTAACCATAGTTTTAACCAAACACATAAATATCAAACCAACCTCAACTAAAAGTATTTTTTATAAAATAATTTTTTTCAAGTGTTATCACCATTACAACAAACTCCTGAGAATACAAAATGAGACCAGATCCAAGACTCAAGAACAAATGAAATGGTGTTTTGCAAACCTGGACAGAAATTAAAAATAAATAATTGTAGGTTGAGCAAACATACAAGGAAAGGAAACAGTATCAAGAATCATGGATCCAAGATAGCATGATTCTTGAGTGCCAAAGTATATGATCAAGCAAAACTTCGTCATGTTGTTCACGAAAAATGAAACATGAAACATGAAACGCAAAGCGTGCTTGTGAAAACCATCATACGTGAAATTGAGCATGTATTCATATATGGAAGCTTGTGTCGGAGAGGATATCGTTTTGGTAACATCCACAATGATTTCTGAAGAGACTTGACACACTTCTACAGGCATGTTTATGGCTTCAAGTTATATCGGAGCAAACACCCGGGGGTCCATGTATTATTAGGTCCCCAAATAGTGCAGTGGTAGTCATATGCTAGAAGTACCATCTGAATGCAGTTCCAAGTGCATTTGTTCTACAAGAATTTTTTCAACAGAGTCTACAAAGCTTGACAAGTTCTGCCGCGTGTGTACATCCAAGGAGTTCGCCGCTTCCTATGATTGAAAATTACACAACCAACGGAAAATCAGCGAAAACCCAATGAATATACACCCATATATACCTTGCTGAATACGTGCACCCAATATGTTCAAACAAACCTGAACCTTTCAAAGATTACTTCTACACCACCACCACCATTATTAAAAGCACTTGTCATTAGCCTACTATTAGCATGCTTATGAGTCTTATCTATACATAGATCTTCAATCAAATTTGCAATCAATCAGAAAAACGACTATGTTCTGATTAGCATAAAAAGCAAAACTAAAAAAAGATTAAAGAATGCATGACAAGATGTAGGTAGAAATGTGAAAATTGACTGCCTGGGGGAAGTAATACAGATATCAAATTAAAAGTTAGGTAAAAAAGGCACTATACTTATAAGAGATCGAAACTTCTGAACATACGAGACCATTTTATTTCATCCAAAAAAATATTGAAGAACAAGAAACAAAATGCTCACCTCTTTCATCCCCAAAAAGAACAGAAAAACGAGGAAGAAGGCAAAAACGCTCACCTCAACCTTGCAGAGAAAGCCCAACGAAATTTCCTTTGCATGGTGATTTGCGTTCTTGAGAGATACCAATTTCAATGGGGAATTTGTTATGGGCCAACCCTGAGAAACTTCCATAAAAGCGTCAACACCCCCAACCATATGAGCAACTATTATTTCATCTCTGTCCAAGTATTCAATGGATTGCCTGCAATACAAATTAAGTTATTCTAAACCTGCAAATGCTTTGAAGAATTTGTTCTCACATCTGAGATTATTTCAGAACCTCAAGTTCTAATAACTTTTGCTCAAGCACAGCACTCTCACCTGGATGTACTTGCACTCCTTGCCACCAATCGTCTCAAAGTAGACTGAATAATTCTATCTTGAGCTTTTCTTACAAACCACTCCAGTGAAGAGCTTGTCTCCATCAATGCCAAGTGCAAAAACATTTGCCTGTGACATTGCAAGACTATGCTTCAATGAACTAAGGAAAATCTCACAGCAAATAACACAAAAATATTCTCATATAAGACTCCGTGAGTTTGTTCTTCAAGTAACATATCAAGTTTAAGGTAAGATGGATAAGAAATCTTCACTCCATCTTAATCAGCATCAAAAGGGAAAAGAGGAAGAAAAAAGAAACCTTCGACATTAAAAAGTGAGAAATACCAAACAGTACAAACCTGAAAGACTTTGCAGCATCAACAATGTCTCCTATATATATGTCATTCGGAAACATCTGCGTGAAAACAATAAGTTAAGATGAACATCATAAGATCATCCAATGATTGATCAACCAATGAAAATCAAGATGTCATGGTAGCAGGAATTTGAAAGGAGTAAGATCCTAAAGCCAGATTGCTACACAGCATTTAGAAGCGCATGAAAATCTATGCTCGGGTCCTTTGCATTCTTTATAGGTGAGACGTTTGAGTTTTTGGTCCATACCTATTAGCCTTACCTTGTTTCCAAATGTCATTAAATTAAATATCTGAAATCTATTCACTTGCTCAATTCAGATTAAGTTTTATGAAGCTAAAATTTAAGTTCCATATTTTAACTAGACTACGAAAAAAGACTGGTATGCTTTCAGTTCATACTAATTTTGTCCACAGATTATCTCAGAATATAAAGTTCTTTAGACTGCACATTAACACTTTACTGACAGAAATGCAACTGGCGCGGTCAACTTTCTGTCTAGTTCAAAAACTTTGATACGAGATGCATTTCATCTATCCTGTATTTCAGTTCGATTACTCAACTCATGTCATATCAAACTTATCCAAAAGCCAGAATATGGTAGCAGAAAGAAGCAAAACTTAAACTACAAAACATAAACAAAATCCAAAAAGTGGTAAGAAATGTAACAAGTGAGGGGAATGTGGAGGAAACTAAACTAACTTTGACAAATACAAAACATGGACTATCTTGGCCATTCCATATCTCTTGCCTATTCACATGAGATTTTATGAGATTGAATGCCAAAATGAAAAATTGAGAGAGAATGGGGGTGGAATCAACAATAAGGATGGTATAGCCTTGTATAAATACTGTACAATTGAATGTAGTTCAAATCTTCCTTCATTTGCTATTTTCTATTATTCTGTAACTGGATCTACTTGGGAACACATTCTGTTGCATCAATTGCTAATAAGGCTGTAGCTTCTTGTTACACAGTTATGGTATCTTCCTATCTGCTGAAACATTTTTACTGAATTGATTGTGCAAACATAAAGCTTACAAATAAGTAATTCAGATGCCTAGGACACCCCTAAATTACCTAGCCATCGCATGTCACGGTAAAGGATGGACAGCCAGCCTCACAAACATTGGAGACCATATAACACCCAAAAACCATTTGGGCAGCCCAGTAAGTCCAGTGTAAAATGTTCCATAACTGAAAAGGTACCCATTGTGATACATTTATATTTTAGCATGATCTCGTTTATGGTGATTAGATTTCTTAGACCAAACCATCAGCTCACCACATATCATTCAGTTTGCATTGTAATGCTACAAAACCTTTAGCATCAATGTGTTATCTAAGATTCCTTTTCTTTTCCTTCTTTGGGAAACAAGATGCAAAGGAAGAATAAGGAAAGACAATTCATAATTTTGGAGAGATTTTAGTTACTCATACCTCAACTTTCTTAATCTCCATACTTCCATTGGTAACTTCTATGAGAAATTCATGGTTTATTTCATATGGCACATTAGTTTCTTCAATCTTCTGTAGGAACAATACATCTTGTTTTGGAATATAAGTCCGCAATGACAATCTAATGCAGGTTCCATCAAATTCAATGACTTTCAGACCCGACAATACATCTTCAATTTGTTCTATGGCATCATACCTGACAACAATGAAAAGAGAAGCTTATACATGACAGGTGCAGGAAAAAAAAATCTAAGCAAATAAGTAAAGTCTAAATCAAAAGAGTTACCATTTGCATACGGAATCAAGATCCTGCATGGACTTCAAAATCCTTGTGCTTTCCTCAATCTGATTATCGAGCTTCAAAATCTGAAATGCAAGCAGACATACTCATGAAATGCTATCAATGAATAGTTGCTCAAGGAAATGAATTCAAGGTAAAAAAAAAAGTTAGATAATTGGTAGTGAAACAGGCAGGACTGGTATTGCATTTTGAAGTTCTAAGGTGCATCACCATTGAAACTCATAACTGAAATGTAATAGGAAGAATCCCAATAGCATTCCCTGGTGCTAAGTCAATCAGGCATGATACAGAAACCAGTTCATTCAATTTCAGAACCTCATAGCTTAGTAATTGCACAAATGCATTAGTCTGTCCATGTAATTTCAGCTATTATAATTCTCAAGTTGCAAACAAGGATAAACTTAAGAATCAAGTTATCAATACCTCAAACTTGTTTTCTTCATTTGTGTTTATCAAATTTGATTGATTTTCTCCACTTGAAAAGTGCTCCATCTGTTCATCTCCTTTTTCTTTCTCTCGATCCTACCAAAAGGTGGGTAAAAATGAGATGCTAAGGGTTGTGATTAGTTCTTCAGATAATCTGAAAAGTGAAGTGATAGAAGACATGGAATTACACAGTAAAACTGTTGCTGAAGAAACTTGTTTAACACCATCAAGGATAATGTTTCACTTACACAGTCAGAGCTGCAGTGAATTTTTGTCATTCCCCCCCTTAGTCTTTAGATTTAATTTCACCTTTTCTGGTACATGATATCCACTAATTTCCACAAAAGTCCAAACTATCCATTCAAAAACGAATAGAAAATCCCACATAATAAGGAAGACTAATTTATTTATTAACCAGACAATATTTACTCTACAATTAGTTGTGTTGAAAACCCCTTTGTATCATCAAAAATTTTATGTCATCAAACATTTTGCAGTCATTATCGTGGCCTTTACCTCCATAAAATTAAGCATAAGCATACAATCCACAACATTATTATCAGCGAATCTTTTCTCCGCGAACAAAAAGAAAGCACATAACAATAAAAGTCACTTGTTTCACAACAAGCACTTGTAAAGTATCAAAAAGTCTAAATTCAAATCAATTCAACAAAAACCTATCAATTGCTGTCATTTCCATTAAATCAGGCATAAAAATATATTAAAAAAATATAGCTCAAAGATTTCCAAATTACCCGCTGTGAAGAAATTAAATCCAACGAACACTTCATCCATTCAAGATCATTCTCTAGTTCACTAGAATCTGCAAAAAATCACAAATAATCTCAGTTTCTCTAATATTTTAAACTTGTTATAAATGTATTTCAAAATATAAATATCATAAATTTTTTACCTTCCATACATGTTCTATTGAGCAACTCAATTTCATTAGAGATCTTTGCACTCTCAGCCTCTGCCGCGTCAAGCTCCTCTTTCAAGTGTGCTAAGTATGCATCTACACCAACAAATTTCCTAGTTAAAAATCAAACAATCACCAGCCAAATTTTTTTAAAAGAAGTAATAATAAAACATAAAACAATACGATTAAAATAAATAAAAATACACGGAGAAATAGAGAATTACCTAAATCTTCAATGCCTAGGAAACTGAAATCGGAGTACTCGGTTACGGTTTGACTCACTTTGCTCTGTACGAAGAAAACGATCACTTTTGAAACAACAAATCAAAAGGAAAAAAGAAATATATGCATAAGAAATAAATAAAATTCATATAAATAAACAGGATTGGACAGGGAAAGCGGAGAGAATTACAAAATTACCACAAGTTGCTGAGCGGAATCTTTCATTAATTCATCAGAATCAGAAGAGTTTATTTCGGAGAAACTATCTGCATTGCAATCTCTGTAGATTTCTTCAAGTTCATTTATTCGACTGGAGAAGAGAAATGAAAACATTTTTTTTATTTTTATTTTAAATTTGAATTTATACACACATAAAATACAAGATAGAGAGAGAGAGAGACCTGCGAATTGTATTCAGATTGAGAGATTCTTGTGTCGTTGAGGGAGAGATTTCCATTTTTTGTTTCTCTCTCTAAAAAATCACCACACTCCCGCTCTTGAGAGGTCCTCCTGTTGAGACTTGAGACTTGAGAGAGGAGGTAGGGTAGTGTAGTGGTTTTATTTTTGAAGGGAATCAAAACTTGGCGAACAAATTGGCATTTAATAATAATAGGCATACGGATTCGAAAAAATATATCTGAATTATATTAATTCATTAAGTCAAATCATTGAAAATATAATTAGATGAACTTAGACTTTATCAAATTAATGTAAAAACGGATTTTTAGAAAGTGTATTTGAGTAGTTATGAATCCCGAATAAAATTAGTTTTATCATTTAAAAAAGTGTAAAGATACCCGAATAAAAACTAAAAAAAATTAATGTAACTAAAAATTTGATCTATATTAAATTTTGATTTTTGAATTTTTCATATTGACTTTTAAACCATTAAATTATGTTTTTTAATGTATTTTTAAATTATTTTATATTTAAAAAATATAAATTTAATTTTTTTAAAATTTTGTTGTGTTAATGAGAAAGAAATAATAAAATATTATTTTAATATATTTTTAATTAAGAATATTTTTAAAAAATTGGTAAAAGGAAATGGTAATGATGTCCATCATTATAAAAGAGGCATTGTCGTATGGAGTTGGTCCGATGAAGTGTAATCTCGACTAAAAAGAATATTAATTTTGTTCCAATATGATATTAAAGGTTTTCTAAAAGCAAGTGGTAATGATGGCCCATCTTTATAAGATCCACACCGTGCATCACAAGAATGCTGTTGTGGCCTGGCATTATGCTGCTGACAGTTTCAATTTAGGATTTTACGAATATTCGAAAATTTATGAAAAAAAATTATATCAGTAGTGAAAATTCGAAAATATGATAGAGGAAGCCCGATATCTCAGGTAAAATAAAATAAAATAAAAATTAATGATAATAACAGCGTGTTGTTTTTAGCATATTATAAACAAAAGCAAAAATAATTCAAGATACCTAGAGGAGTTTGGCGTCGCCCGGGTTTGAACCGGAGACCTTCAGTGTGTTAGACTGACGTGATAACCAACTACACCACGACACCGCTTGTTCATCTTTTTTCATAGTATATTATTATTGTAACTATAAACTGGTAGAATGGCAAATATTTTTATATCTGAAGGAATGTGCTGCATTGATGCTGATGTATGTCAGAGAGGGAAAATATATAAAAAAAAAAAGGAGTGCAGGAATGACAAACTATTGATTAGATATTGGCTTGCAATTTTCCTCGACTCAATGCAAGAAAATCGATCCTTGATTTAAAGCAGCTGTGGCATGCTCGATTTTCAACACGATAAAAGCTCTGAAGGGGAGGAATTAAGAATATGGCTGAACAATCAAATGAAATTAAAGAAATCTTGTTGAAACTTGTAAGAATTCCCCATTTAAGTCCATCTATGGCGCCAAGGTGCTTTCATGTTCAATCTCTTTTTTTTTTTAATTAATGTAGGTATCCGGACTAGCTTTCGTGCACCTCAACTAATCCCACGAGTCCTGAAATTAACGATCATGTAAGCCTTCAGTGACCATCATATTAGCAACCACAGGACTCGAACTTGAGACCACAGGACTCGAACTTGAGATCACAGGAAAAACAAATTTTTTTATTTCAAATTCTTATAACCGGGCCACCTACTAGATGGTTAGGTGATTTCATGTACAATCTTGAGAAAGTAACATATGGTCATCTATCAAGAAGAGAGATTGATGAGACTATAGGTGTACAAAAATTATAATAGAAAATGGGGTGTGTGTTAGAAACCAAGAAGTGTAAATCTTTTTTCGTTTGTCTCTGCCAAACATGGCAATGGTGGGAGAAAGTTTTGAGCTAATGCGGAGCGATGAAGGCTTTGAAGAATGCAAGTAATAACCAGGCATAATGTTTATGGATAGATATAATAGAAGAGTAATGCTTGTGATGCCAATTTTTGTTCAAAACTTAAACTGCTGTGCTGTATGATGTTATTTTGAGGGGTTACCAGTTTGGTCCCCTGACTCCCCTTTTTAAAACAGTTTAGTTTCGGTATTCGTGCTGCTTTGTTATGCGGCCGAACTAATTTTTTATGTATAAGAAAGAAATGAAATGAGAGTGAAAAAATAAATTAATTTTTATTATGACAAATTTGTAAGAAGTGATACTCAGGTGGTGTTGAAATGAGAGTAAAAAAATAAATTAATTTTAGTCAACCCGAGTTATTATGACAAGCTTGTAATCAGAGCTGAGCTAACCGGGATATCTTGCCAAACTTACGATCCAGATCATAAAATTAGAATAACTCGATAAAAAAATAAAGAGGATTATAAAGTCTTCTTTTAAAAAACAAAAAGACCATGTTAACTTTTCAAACTCGTGACCCGAGTCACTAGACCCAAAACATCTAATCTGGAAAAACTATGAAATTCAATTTTTAATTAATTAAATATTAAATGATAAAATAGAGAAATCATTTCAATTAAACAAAAGGATTTAAAAAATATCAATTGAAAGAATGATCATCAAAATTAGAAAACAAAATAAGTTTTATATTTGATTGAAGGGTAAAATTAAAAAAAAATCAACTTAGCAAAAGGACCAGAAAATCAAAAAAATGAAAAAAAAAATAATGTTTTGATTGAAAGTTGAAAAGAATAATAATTTTTACAAAAGAGTAAAGAAAAAATTAAAAATCAAAATAATATAAAATAATATCTTCAAACTTACTTAAGCTGTTAGATTTGGTTTTTACAAACTTTAACTCTCTTTTTTTTTTTTTGTTATTGTTTTTATTTAACCTCTCCCTAAGCCCGGATTTCTTGCCCTTCTTTTAGTTTGGATAGCTTAAAAAGAGAATGGAAGCATATAAATTATCTTTATTTGGATAGCAAAGGTGAATGGAAGTTAACATCTCTTTTATCAGTATATCAGACCGAAGCCAAGCGGTCATGCA
>Ga0307515_10009839_pt1 | contig 18419 bp, 3 predicted proteins | sample 17_EM_MG_FD_194513 | JGI IMG/M metagenome (GOLD analysis project Ga0307515, IMG submission 194513) | Populus trichocarpa ectomycorrhiza microbial communities from riparian zone in the Pacific Northwest, United States - 17_EM | ecosystem: Host-associated > Plants > Roots > Unclassified | place...
ACCACTTATCCAACCACAACGTTAATTTGTTGGTTTCTTCACTATGTCTAGACTAGTTCAATCATTTATCAGCAACATTCTATGATATTTTGGTTTCTTGTGGTGTTTAATTTATAGCTAGCTACGGTCCAATCCATATTGATGTTAATAGATGACAGATAAAGTACTTAAATTAATATTGTCAAAATAGATAGTTGATTTCGTATGCTAGTGGTGGAACACCAGACAAGGGACACGGTTTCTTCACAACCTATTACTTTTCGGTTAGCTAGGCGATGTGACATATCCAAGCCTAAGTTATTAGAGTTATTTCAATTTATTAATTAAATATAAAATAATGTAGGTTTATACACACACACACACTAATAAAACGTACCCTTGCCAGCCACCCCTGCCAAAACTCATCTACTGTCCAGATCAGACGCCGGAGGCTCGCCACGACAGACCAACCAGAAAAACAATATAGGGCCTACATTTCAAAGTATTAAATGCCAACGTCGAAAGGAAGGACTAGTTTTCTACATTAAATTGCATATACACAAAAGGAAATGCGAATACACACACACACACACTAACGCATGAGTACGGGTAGGCATGATTAGCTAGTTGTTTCTTGTTAATTTCCCTTGCTGCTTGGATATGGCTTTGGATCATGTTTGCATCAAGTCTTTGTCAGTTTTTTACTTTTTTGATTTTTGACTATTTTGGTTTGTTTTTTGTCTTGTTTTGTTGGGTATAGTACCCTCGTATTTGTGTATATTATTTTCTTTTCTTGTACATATTAATCTTTTCCAAAATACAAAATTAATATCTTTTATTTTATATATTTTATTTCTTCTAGAAATCTAAAGGAACATAAGCATTACTTCACTTTACTTCATCCTTGAAGTCCTTTGATATATATGTATAAGCCAGCTTGTTATAATTACATCCTACCTCCTCGTTTCAGGCTTCTTCCACTGGCCTGCTGGAAGCATCATCAGCTCTCACCTTGAAGATGATGGTGCAGTCGCACTTCTTGAGGAACACGTAGATTATGAAAGCGAGTAGAAAGAGGAGGCTCCCAGCAGCTCCTCCTTTAAGAGCCAAAGATTGGCCTCCGATATTGGTGGAGTACTCTTGGGCAGGCGGGTGATTGCTGTAGCCGTCCATAACTCAACTAATTAAAAAAAAAGAAACGATTAAAAGACAATTAGTAATGTTCAAAGTGAGATCAGAAATCGACAGGATGCCTTACCTAATTGAGGCAAAAGCAGGAGCAAAGAGTATATATAGAGTGTAGAGTAGAGAGAGGGTGCTGAATTGATATCGCCTTGTGAGAGGAGGTGTTATAGAGGAGGGCCAACTTATAAAAAATACATTTTCAAGTGATTGATGTGCAAAGAAAATGATGTGGGTGCTGTAGCCACGAAGTTATAGGGGCCCCACAGGAAATTAACGAAAGTGAACGGAGTCTTTATACAGGAGTATTTCGGTATCTGTACACGGGAGTATTTCGGACGGGAGTATTTGTTTATGTCGTAGCTTTTATTTTTATTTTTTAAAATATTTTTTATTTAAAAAATATTAAATTAATATTTTTAGATGTTTTTTAATTATTTTAATGAGTTAAAGTAAAGAATAAAAAAAATAATAAAAAATATTTTTAATTAAAATATATTTTTAAAAAATATATTGTACCGTATTATAAACACCCTTAGTAACTGTTTAAAATTGTTATTGTGGTTGATTTAAAAAATATATTTTATTTAAAATATATTAAAATAATTTTTTTATTTTTAATACGTAAAAAAATTAATATTTTTTTTTATTAAAATATAATCAAGGTTCTACCTTTTTATTTAGGCAGTGGTTTTTTGTTGGGGATTTAGGTTATTTTTTGGCTCCTCGTTCCTTTCTTCTTCTAGCTGGTTTAGTTGGCTTTCAAAGATAATAATCTTCTTAATGCTCATAATTTTACTTCAGATCAATGGAAAAATCGGAGATTTTTGCAGGGGTTGTTGGAATGCAGCTTTCAAAGATAAGAGTGGTTTCTCTCATTAATTATGGGAAAATAGGCTTTCAAACAAGGTGCGTTTTCTTCAAACTATTGTACTTTCGGGCACCTCCCTTCAAACTTGAATGGTAAATTATGTTATTATCATAATATTAGTGGATGTTATTTTTTTAATATATTAATTTTACCAATATTTTGATATTTTACATGGAAACATATCCAACTCACATGTTAGTTTATGAGAAAAAAATGAATGGATGAAATGTAATCAAATGAATATCAATTAAAACACCCCATAGCTCAGCAGCTTTTTTATGAGATTTCTTCCTTTGAAACAGAGAATTACATTTCTCTCAAACGACCAAACAAAATTCTCAAGAAAGCTAAAATTTGACCCAGCAAAAAAATAAATAAATTACAATATGAGTACAACATGTTATTTTAGAAAAAAAAACATGTAAAAACGGATACCATGAGAAGGATACCTTCCTGACTCTTTCTTTAAAAAGTGTGTGTTGGGAATAGGGGTGAGCAAAAAATAAAAAACCGATTAATCCAAGAAAATTAGAGAAAAAATTGAAAAAACAAAACCGTGAAAAAAAACCGATTAAACCGATTAGAATATTTAAAAAAACTGACCAGTTCTCGGTCTCATAATCTTGAAACTGAAAAACCGAACTGAACCGAAATTAATAAAAAACTGAACCAAATCGAAACCAAACCCATTAGAAATTAAAAAAAAACAAAAAAAAACAATATAATTTTTTGTTTTTAATATAAAAAAACTAAATCAAAGCAAAATCGACCGAACCAAATAGAACCAAAATTGGTCGATAGGGTTTCAGTTTTTGTTCTAAAATAACCGAACCAAAACCAGTCGGTTTGAACCAGTTTTGGTTTTTTTTATTTTGAAATTGATTATTTTTATAAATAAAAACCAAAATAAAATAATCAACCCTAGTTGGAAAGTAATTAATTAATTAAAATTGTGTCATCTATATATGTGTGTGTGTTTATATAAGTATGTATGTACATGTTTGTGGGAGGGTCATCTGTGGATCCTGGTCCCTCTCAACCTTTGCCAGACAGAAACTCGGTGGTCTTCATTCTTGACAGACTTCAAAAGTGGGTGTTGTTTTTAGCTACTTTTCTATATATAATCAACTAATCAAGTGAAAAAAAGGATGCTTTTACTTATAAACACGATAGAATTAATGAAGATCTTATTACTTGAATAAGTTAACAAGTGAAAGAAACAATATAAAAGGAAAATTCACATATACAAATAAAAACATCGGCATAATTTTTTCTTTAGTTTATTATAGTGATATTTATTGATCAAATTTTTTCATTACTAATTTTATCAATAAATATTGACCGAAATATTTCAACGGTATATATTGAAGGAATCATAGTAAGAAAAGAAGGGAAAAAAATTCAAAATAATACGATGATGTGTTTTTTATCCAGGACTGATTTGTTTTTTATTCCACAATAACCCCATGAATGACGAACCAACATGATAACCTATACACTTGATCCCATGTAAAATAAAATAATAGAGCTAATTGTCAAGATTTTGTGCTATCCCGACATTATACTTCCTGCAAAGGTTCATAAATAAATATTTGTTACCAGGGATAATAAGATTAAGTTGGTAAAGATTGTAATAAAAAAAATCATTTCAAAAGAAAGAGATGAATGTCCAATTACTTTTTTTTAGCTTAAGGACTTTAATTGGAGACATTATTTAAACTCGAACACAAAACTCACGCAATCATTTAATTAAGCTCGGAAGTCTTTTCTTCCTTTTAATCTTAATGAATGAAGTCGATTTTATTAATTAGACAAGACAATAATCAAATCTAAGTAACTTTGCAAGTAAATAATTATTTTAAAACAAAAATTAAAAGAAACTGTTGGTTTGGTTAAATAGAAAAGACAATAATTAGCACATCGGGGTTAACTTGGAATCCTCTCGATATAACCCCTAGCTCGAGTCAAGTTTCTTTAAAAAAATAATTTGGAGTTGATTTATTTTGATTCAGTCAGCTTGGTAACTTATGATTTAATTAAAATATGATTAGACTTTTTAAAAACATTCTTCAAAAAAAAATTATATTGATTTTTTATATGCATATAAAAATTATAACAATATTATTTTAGATTAACCCGAATCAAGTTTAATCATTATAACTCATAACCCTTATGATTAAAAGTCAATTAGTAATGTTAGTGGGATTAGAATGTAAGATGTCACCTACGTAAATAAGATAATGAAATATTAAATTGTTTAATAAATATCAATTCTATATCCGAAAAATTTTGAAATTTAAAGCACCAGCCATGTCACATGACAGAAACCATTGACTAATCCGAAAAATTTGGAATATTTGATGGGCATGTGCTGCAGTGGCTGACTTTTGCCTCGTTTTCGTTCTTCATTTCTTTGCTGGTTCAGCTGGCACTCAACGTTTAGAATCGGCACCAGTACTCATAAAATATTGTTTTGTTCTCTGCATGTGTTCTTATACTATTTTTCTGGGAGTGAGAGTAGTGATGATCATCTGGTTCAGCCGATTTTCCCCCCCTTTTTTTTTTTTATCTTTGAAGTTTCTTAATGTATGAAGACAAGTTTATTAATAAGAAAATACAATAATCAGATGTTCTAAGAACTTTGCAAGTAACAAAGTTTTAATTTGTACCCAAAAAATTAAATTAAAGCAGCAGTTGAGAAGAACTCGCGATCAGCCATAAGCCCTTTACCACAGGAAAAACCCAAATCAAGAATTGATACAGGACAGGATATTTAAAAGGAGAGAAAGCGAAGGGACGACGGGAACATACCTTAAATAAAAATGAAAAGAGATAAGGGTTGCGAATATAAGTAAATAAAGACAAAAGGATATTGCATAAAATCTTTTTATTTGATGGCTAATTCAAAGTTTAGTTCTCTGTGTTTTATACTTTGATCTTCTTAAAAATTTGTTCTGCTATAACAAAATTTAAATTTTGACCAAAATTCCTAATTCAAAGAATAAACATCACCGTCTTGAATTATTAAAAAAAAAAAACCATACGAGGCACTCTGGAATAATGCCCACTGAATCTGAGGAGAATGAGAGCAATGCCTATTTATGAGCAATGTTTCCCGTCTAGACTAGTTCAATCATTAATCAGCAACATCCATTCCATGAAATTTTGGTTTCTGTGGTGTTTAATTTATAGCTAGCTACGGTCCCATCCATATTGATGTCATAGATGACAGATAAAATACTTAAATTAATATTGTCAAAATAGATAGTTGATTAAATTGCATATACACGAAAGGAAATGCGAACACACACACACACACACACACACGTGTGTGTGTGTGTATTAAATGCCACCGTCGAAAGGACTAGTTGTTGTTCTTTTTTTTTTTTGTTAATTTCCCTTGCAGCTTGGATATGGATTGTCGCTTATTCCAGGCAGCGTGATCATGTCTGCATCCAAGTCTGAACGCGATCATGTTTGCATCAAGTATTTGTCAGTTTTTTATTTTTTTTTTGACTATTTGGTTGTCTTGTTTTCTTGGGTATAGTACTCTCGTATTTGTGTATATTATTTTCTTTTCTTATTCATATTAATCTTTTCCAAAGAAAATGATATCTTTCATTTTCTATTTTTTTTTTCTCCTGGAAATCTAACTTCATTAATTAACCATGTGCAGTGCAGAAATTTCTTCAACAACCCTCACTACATACCAAGTACTAACAGCCAAATCTTTACATTTTGCAAATAAAGATTCTCTCTGTCACAACCAAAATGATAATCAAATCCAACGATCCAATCCTTTAGTTTTATATCGTGCATACGGGATCGAGGCGCCACGCTGCTTCCGTCTTTAATGGCCTTTTTGATTGAAGACTTTAATTTGTTCCTATAATTTTAGAGAGAAATCTTAATTTGAGTTTCTATAGAACAATTTGATTCAGGTTAAACTACTAATTAAGTTTTAGGTGATAGAAGAACAAATATAGTTTGTAAACCTCCCACGTTGGATGTCCGCAAAGGAGAACGTGTTTTTCCTAGCCGTTACTTTATTATGTAAAAATTTAATTTTTTTTACCGTCTTTTTTAGAATTCAAATAATGTCGTGTAAATTTATTTATTAATCAAAATCCAGTTTTTAAGATTATGATTAATAACAATTTAGTATTGTATGAATGCTTTTTTTTAATTATTGAATTCCAAGATTTAATAATCAGATTCTAATAAACATAAAAGTCTTAATAAAAAAAAAGACTCAAACTTTTGCTATAGGTAGTAATCTTCTAAAGCAAAAGGAAAGAAATGTATAAGAATGTAATATCTTTTCATTATTTGGGAGGAGAACAGAAAATGAAGGTAACGATACTCCAAACAATACTTATTATTATTATTAGTCCAGTAGTCAAATGCATTGCGTCTTGAAAGCCCACGCACACCTGATCGTAGGAAAATTCTTCAACCTTAACGTTGGTTTTAATTTCTTTTTTTTTTTAATTTCTTAAATCGGAAATATTTAACTAAAATTTGAAAAATATTTGATGAGAAGCCGACTCGAGGCATAGGTTTAATTCCTTGACACCGAATCAAGTGGACACAGACGGCCTAGAATTTTTAAACAATGCATGAAAAGTTTATATACTCATGAAACATTGTTCACTTATTTATTAATTAATATTATTTATGAGATAAGCTTATTATATTTTAATTTTTATAGTCTTAAACGCTAATGTTTTGGTTATAAAAATTCATTTTTTATATGTTTCCACGAAGGATCCGAGCTATTAGTTAACTGATTCAGGTTGAGCTTTTTTAACTTAAAATTGACCTAGTAGATTTTTCGAGTCGGTGGACCAAGATAGCAAATTCCCCAGAATCATAGAGATAAGAGAAAGGAGAAAGGCCCCATTGAAAGGAAAAGGCACCATGTCTTTTTTGCAAAGTTTTGACCATCCAAGAATAACCAGATCAACCATACACAAAACAAATTTGAAGATACCGCAGCAAACTGTCAAGTCTTGACTGCTAAGCAGGTAGCCTTGCTGCTGCTATCAACTTTATTCATATCAGAAAATAAAGAAACATAAGCATTACTTCACACAAGTTGCCTCCTTGATGAAGGCGACTCCTCCTGCAGTATATGTATACACGTCAAAATAAATAAAAGTTTTAATAATTAGAACATAACCAATTCAATCATTTGTATGAAACAGAAGAGACAACAGGAACATACCTTAAATAAAAATTAATGAAACGAGAGAGAGAGAGAGAGAGTTCCAAATATAAATAAATAAATAAAGACAATAGGATCTAAACATTCTATTACGAGAAATACGATTAAATTTTTCAGTGTAACCATAAAAAAATAAAATCACGGTACTAGCTTCTTCAAACTGCCAATTCCCATTTTCGCATGGCAAAGCTGCTAAACAAGTCATGCTTAACAGAAACATAAGAACCATCAAACATCACTTCATCCTTGAAGTCCTTTGATATATATATATATATATATATATATATATATATATATATATATATATATATATATATAAGCCAGCTTGTTATGATTACATCCTACCTCCTTGTTTCAGGCTTCTTCCACTGGCCTGCTGGAAGCACCACCAGCTCTCATCTTGAATATAATGGTGCATGAGTCGCACCTCTTGAGGAACACGTAGATTATGAAAGCAAGTAGATAGAGGAGGCTCCCAGCAGCTCCTGCTTTAAGAGCCAAAGATTGGCCTCCGATATTGGTGGAGTCTTTGGCAGGCAGGTGATTTCTGTAGGCGCCGTCCATAACTCAACTAATTAAAAAAGAAAAAAGAAACGATTAAAAGACAATTAGTACTGTTCAAAGTGAGATCAGAATCGATAGGATTCATTACCTGATTGAGTCGAAAGCAGAAGCAAAGAGTTTAGAGAAGAGAGGGCGTTGATATGGGGTTTTCCAGGAGGAGGTGAGGGCGTTCATTGGGGTTTTCCAGAGAGGAGGTCTATTTAACAGTGAAAATGCATAGAGTAGGTGCTTTAGCTAGCTAAAAAAAATGCATAGAGTAGGTGCTTTAGCTAGCTAAAAAAATGCATAGAGTAGATGCTTTTGGTTTTTTAGAACCTTGCGGGCTCCACTGGGAAAGCCAGCAGACTGAACGGGATCGTTATACGGGAGTATTTCGGACAGAAGTACGTATTTGTTTCCGTTCTCTTCAAACTATTGTACTTTTGGTGCCACTCCCTTCAAACTTGAATGGTAAATTATGTTATTATCATAATACTAGTGGGTGTTATTTTTTTAATATATTTTACAGGAAATTAATGTATAATCAAATGAATATCAATTAAAAACACATGAAAGCTAAAATTTGGTAGCATTACTTTTGGGGGGCACTCTTTATAGTTTTTTTCCCCCATTGTGAAGGGAAATAGGCTTTTTTATGACATTTCTTCCTTTGAAAGAATTACACTTCTCTCATACAACCAAACAAAATTCTCAAGAAAGCTAAAATTTGACCAAGAAAGAAAATAAATAAATTACAATACGAATACAACATGTTATTTTAGAAGAAAAAACAACATGTAAAAACAGATACCATGAGAATGATACCTTCCTGACTCTTTCTTTAAAAAGTGCGTGTTGGGAAGTAATTAATTAAAATTATGTCATATACATATATATATATATATATATATATATATATATATATAGATATAGATACCTGGTCCCACTCCATCTTTGCCACCCAAAAAATGGGTTGTATTTTCCACTTTTTATTTTTGTGTTTTAAAAATATTTTTAAAAAAAATTAATTTTTTTATTTGCTTCAAATTAATATTTTTTTGTGTTTTTAAATCATTTTGATGTGCTGATATCAAAAATAATTTTTAAAAAATAAATAATATTATTTTAATACATTTCTGGGTGAAAATCACTTTAAAAAATAACTGTAACCATACTTCTAAACACGCTTCTTTCTTGATAGACTTCAAAAGTGGGTGTTGTGTGTATATATATACACACACACACTAACAAAAGGATGCTTTTACTTATAAACACAATAGAATTAATGAAGATCTTATTACATGAATAAGTTATCAAGTGAAAAAGAAACCATATAAAAGAGTCACAGCTAGAAAATTCACACATACAAACCAAAACATCATTAATTTCATCAATAAACAACGATTGAAATATTCTCACGGTATATATTAAGAGAATTATAGTAGAAAAAGAAGGGAAAAAAATCATATAGTACGATGACGTGTAAGTTTTACAAACGAAATTACTGATGAAATTAGCCTAACAGTAAAATTTTTCTATGAATATCCTGACGAAAATTTTTTATCATTATATACCGACATCATTGTGGACGGTATTACAGCGAGATTCAAAAAGACAAATTGTACGATAATGTAACATTTATACCGACAAAGTTACCATCAGAATAATCATGTCGGTCTATCCATTAGTAATATTTAATTTATAACCCGGAACTCGACCCTCCTCCCCCTCCTCCATTTCTACTTCTTTCTTATCCATTTTTTTTTGCAACAAACAGTCACCCCACCCCACTCAACCTCTCACAACTATTTTAGCCGCCACAACACTCAGTTTATCAACATTCATGTTGTTATTCAAATTTTATTGATTATTCTCCATCTTAAATAAGCAAGTCTATCTTATTTTTAACATGAACACAATTTTAAAATGTGTTTTTTTTTTTTGCATATTTATTTTAGTATATATGTGTTTTGTTTGGTTGTTTACTTATTTTATAGTTTTTTCTTAAACAAACTTGTTGTATGGATTTATAATTTGTACATGTTAGGGTTTGTTTTAGATTTTGTAAAATTATATTTGTTTATAAATTGTTAAAACTTATGTCGTATTATCGACTTAGGTGTTTTGTGATGAAATAAATAATGGCTTATTTAACGGATTTGTTTTATATTTTGTCAATTTTATTGCCGAGTTGTTATTTCTGGTAAATGTGTACAAATTTGCATTTATGTAGATAAATGATAATAAATTAAGATAAGTATTAAAATATATTGAATAAGCTTGAGTTAAGCCAAAAATTTTATAAATTTATTTAGTTAACGTAGTTAATTAATACATATTGTCATCATTATTTTATATAGGTTTGATAGAAGTGATGAAAGATCGTTCATGGATGTATAAAGATTCACTTCAAGGATTGCAGATGATGAATTATTATAATGATGTTAATTATGCAATATCTAATTCGAGAAATATTAGTCGAGACTGTATTAAATATCCATGCAAGAGGTATAAGAATAAAAAGTTTCTCGATCCATATATGATAATAAGAAATTGTGATTTTTTTATATGTTTTTTACATATTTTGTTTTTTTCCAATATTTAAGGAGGTTAATTTATAAAAACCGAATATTTCAGGATTATTTCCAATTTAAAGTAGAAGTTCCTTTTCTTCCTCATGATATGCCAAAGCAACTATTATGGCGAAAAATTTTTAAATAATGTACAATTATATGTCGAAGATTAGAATTTAATTGTCAGACTTGTGAATAATAGCAAGCTGATTTCAGTACGGATCACATTATGCCTTCCTTTCGCATTATATAACGTATGAGAGTGAACCAAATGTAAGGGAAACTTACTCTATTTTTGTATGGGAAACTTCTGTGGGCATGGCACAAGAATGAAGGACTAGTTGAGATGGGCAAACTAGTTTGGACACTTCAGTTAAAAAAATAAATAAAAGAGAGAACTCGGTTTTGTTGGAATGTTATAGTATCTTCGTCGACTTTTCTCTTCTAGCTATATACATTTTTTTTAATCAAACATACATATAAATCACAACTTATACATGGACCAGCCGGAGCCATGGCACCCGAGGATTAAAATCTTAATAACTTTTAAAATTTACAGCTGTAGCCTTTAATGAGACCGTTTATTTGCGTGGTTGCTTCTGCATTTGAAGGAATCACAACAAAACAAATGTTTGGTTACATAAAAAACACAATTTATTTTTGATGGGGCGCCCTATAATTCATGTTCGAAACACAAGTTTTGTCGAAGTTCTTTGAACAGAGTTTTCGTGAACAGTGCAATTCACTCGCACTGTTCACTTAAAATAATAAACAGTACAGTTCATTCGCACTATTCACGAGTTCACTTAAAACAATGAACAGCACAGTTTACAGTGCAAGTGAAATTTAATTCACTTGCACTGTTCACATGACCAGTTTTTTTTTTTCAGTGTGTTTATTTTTTTAACAGTTTTTTTTTTTAAAAAAAAAACTAATTTAGAGTGAATTAAATTCACTCACACTATTATGTGAACAATATTTTTTTCCTGAAAAACTAGTGTAGAGTGAATTAAATTCACTCGCACTGTAATATCAATTTTATACCTGATAATATTTTATCTAATTTTATTGCGCGCTCAAAAAATTATGGAAACTGTAGTTCTTATCGGATGAATTTTGTACATAATGGAATTGTAGATGGTTTAATGGAATAATAAAAAATATTTTATATAAAGTATTTTTTATTTCATGATGTAATAGTAGTAATTAATTTTATAGTAGTTAAATTTAAAACCATCAATATATATATATATATATATATATATATATATATATATATTAATTATTTTATAATATAAATTTAAAAAGCATTATTAATCAAATATATTAAATTATTTTTTGTACAACCTCAATTTTAACCACAGTTTTAATCAAATATATATAAATATCATATCAATCTCAAATAAAAATACTTTTCATAAAATAATTTTTTTCAAACCACAACCATAAAAACTATCATATTACCAAACATACTCCCCTGCCTCAATTCGAACGTGGAATGAAATTCATGGTTGAAAACCCTGTCTAACAGCAACCATTGACTTATTCTAAAAGAACAGGAAATAGGCCTACGGATGCACAGCTAAAACAAATAGGACTAATGTAAGAATTTGTATGTATAAGAATTCTTGATGTCATGGAATCTCTACGCAAAAGTAAATAGGCCTCCGGATCCACAGCAATTTCCTACAGGATAATCGAGTTCCACCGCCTTTAATCCTACACGTCTTGTGTTAAAACAATATTGTAGGCAACAGCGTTGAATTCACAACTTTTATTTTATTTTATGCTTGAGAGTCTCACTAACTAGAGTTAGAATTGAAATATATTATCTCTGACAATATATATTATATATATAAAAAAAATGTATCCGGCTATTTTGACAAGGTTCAGTCTTTGTTGGTTTTTGCAATGGGGTTATATTATACCTTGCGCAGGTGCGGAATCAAGGAGAGGCAAGAGGGCCAGCCCTGCAAAACATTTCAGATTTTTTCAATATTAAGTGTTTAAGTGTTGGATGGTGGAATGTTTTTTACTTTAAATAGATGGGTCTTCCTAAGAATAAATTATTATTTTTCTAGTTATCATTTGATTTTAAAACTCTTTATAAACTATTTTATGCTATCTACATGAAAAATAAAAGATAATTTTTTCCAATTTAATTACATTTTTTATTTCTCTCTCTTCATATTTTTTTTATTTCTCTCTCTCCTCTTATCTGGAGCCCTAACATAGAATATATAAGAATACAATTGATAATGCCGAAAGGTCGAAGCAAAGCCACCAATTAATTTATTTTTCATCAAAGCGGGGTAATTAGTCAATAGTGACTTATACTTAAAATCTATTTTAGTTTTGTTTTAGGATGTTTGTTAAGAATTTGATGAGGTTTTTTATATATATAATTATGCTATTTTTGCTTCTTTTTTTCTAGATCTGCTAGTTTTACCATTCTTTTTGAATTCTTGTTATAGTGAATGTTTTTTTTCTAATTAATTTAATAAATTTTATGGGTTTATTTCGATTATGCTTGGATTTTTTTATGTTTTGTTTTTAATAGAGCCACCAAAATTACCATTTTTTTCTCACGTGTACCTTACTATCACCAAGTTCAATAGACAATTAAACACAATCTTTCTAGCCAAATTGAGTTCTATGAAGAGCACATGCCCATCTTTGATTCATATCAGAAACAATTGTGCATTCTTTTACTATTCACGGATTAGAGCAGTCTATTTATTAAAACAATTTTACTTTGATTCTTGAATTTTTATTTTTCACAATTTGGTTGTTTTGAGTCCAAATTAACCTCTAATTGCATATTATTTTAGGGGGAGGATTGAATTGAAAACTAAAAGACTGAAGTGAAAATATCGGGTAACATGAGGGGCGGTTTAAAAGTTTCGTTGAAACATTCATTTTAATCCTCTATATTTTTTAGATATAAGATGACCGGTCCCTTGAATTTCAAGACAATACATTTTGATATCTAACTTTATTTTCCTCTTTTTTCAGTCCTTTTCTGTTGGGAGGAAAGAGAGGAAGTCGCCAGATTCCAGCCTAGACAGAGAAAGTGGTCATTGGGGAAGATTCAAGCAACCAAAACAATTGATTTTTGTGTCAAAAGGTTCCATATATGACAAGGGGGCTTATATTTAGGTTTTTTTTTTTTTTTACCTTAAAAACACCTAAAACAACAGATTTGAGCTCGGGAAGAATTTTTATTCCGAGTGGATTTTGGGTTTTTGGGCAGTTTTTTAGCTTTTCGGTGGCCATGGATTGGTTTAACAAGGTCTTTAGAATGTTTTCTAGGTGTTGGGTCAAAACATAGTTGAAAATGAGATTTTTGGGTAAAAAACAATGGACCTCATTTTTTCAGCCACCATAATGGTTGGATTCTAGGTTGGGTCAGGTGACGAATCATTTTTTTTTTTTTGTAAGATTTGGGGCTTAAACTTAAAAAAAAAAAGGCTCATGCTTGGGCCTAGTGTTGTAGGCCTGAGCGCGGGTCGTTGCATCGTTAGGCTAGGCATTGGACCTGACTTACCAAGCTCACGGCCTGGCCTGGTTTTTTTTTTTGTTTTGTTTTTTTGTTTTTTAAAATATAATGCATTATTTGTGTATATTTTCTCAAATAAATTTTTGGTTTGTGTTTTAATTAGATTGTTATTATTTTTAAATGATATTAAGTGTGTTTAGTTTTTAGTGATGTGAGTATGATTCATTCCTGGTTTTTTCTTGATTTTATAAAGATTAATTGATTTTTTTTAACATTGATTTTTTATAAGATTTTTCATATGTGCAGTCTTGCATTGTTTTTTTTAATTATTATTCAATAAATTTTATATGTTATGTGCAGCCTTGTATTTGTTTTATATATAATTATTGTTCAATAAAGTTTATGTGTTTGTTAGTTTCTATTATAAATTTTATGTGTTTTTTTATTATAAATTTATTTTTATAGAGGAATTTATTAAACATGACCAAGCAAATTACTTGTGTTGTGATGTAAGATATTTTGATCTTCATTTTTCACTTGGTTTTCTCAATTTCATTCTTGTTTGTTGTTGATGAATTTTTTTTCATTACTTTATCAATGGTTATTGGGTTGTTTAATTAGGTACGTGCATAAGTTTTTTGATATATATATATATATATATATATATATATATATATATATATATATATATATGAAAAATGTGGTGGAGAAAACTATTTGGTCAATGCTTGCTCAAGAAAGTTTAAAGGTTTTAGGTGCTCTTAAGTTGTTTTCTCTTGGAGGAAAAAATTTTCTAAGACAAGTGTTTGGAGTATGTATCATACTCATTTTATATACTGGGTTCAGACATATAGATGAATACATAAAATATTGTTGCAAATATTTAACTAAGTTATTCAGGTCCTAGCAGTAACAAAAAGTTGATAAGTATCTGTTACTCTTTATTTGTTAACAGTTTTTGGGACTTCACTTCTCACTCAAAAGTTAGGCTTCCACACTCTTTTTGTTCATTATGTCACTTTTGTTTTAAGTTGCTCAAACAATGTCTATGTTAGATTGATGTCTCTTTACATTTTACAATTTTATTCTTTCATGAAATTTGAAACAGTTTAAGCAAGTTTTTTTCATGTTATTTATTTGTTGCTTGAAAGCTAAATCATATACTTTTTAATGCTACAAACTCTTGATTGCAAATTATCAGACTTAGCCCAGTTTGATAGGTCAACTCAGGACCCGAGACCTTGGCTGGGTCTGTTTCATTCAAAAATCAAGCCTACAATTGACCCAGAGAAAACCATTCTACCCACCAGGTCAACTTGAAACTTGGATGATCCGGCAAAACCCGATAGAGATCTGATTTTTTTCAAATGTGTTTTTCCCTTAACCAAAGACCCCTTTTTTTTTTATTCTTTTCAGTTGGTTGCTAACTTATATCAAAGTTCACTAAATAAATACTAGAAGAATGTTTTATTTTTTCAATGTGAGATTCAAAACCCATTAATATATATATTTTATATTTACAAGAAAAAATTCATGTTTTTTAAATGCAGGATAAAAAATCTTTTTGGTTTAAATGCTTTAACTTAAACGAATAAGATAATATCTTTCCCGTGTGGGATAAAAAAAATTTTAAAATAATTTTTTAGTTTATATCCACATGAATTGTTTTTTAACTTTTTTATATGAAATATTAAAAAATCAAATATTTTTTTTAATTTTTTTGGGTTGACTTGAATTAACTCGTGTGACCTGACCCATGATTGAGTTAATTCTCAAAAAAGATTTGATAAATATGATTGATTGTATATTTGAAAAATATATTTTTTAATTATCTTATAATTAAAAACAATGTACGCTTTAGAAGTAGTCTGCTGCTATAAGCAGAGAACTTATCTAGTTGCATTGTAATCATGCATCATCAACTCAGATCGGATCTAATATTTTGCACATTTCTCTAGGATTACTGTAATCATATGAGACAAGGGCAAAATTAACCAATTCAGTTGTGGCTATATCATTCAACGTCACCAAAACTCAAGACGATTACCAATTTTATGGCTATATCAACATCCTCTACAAAGTTTGTCCTTTTTCTTGTCTTTACATGTTTTAAGCACAATCGGTCAATGATTATTTTCTTTTTTTTAAGAATATATTTATCTTTACATTTCAATAGTATTTTTTTTAATATAGTTTAATTATTTTGCCTTAAATATTTTTAGATTATTTTTAAATATCAAAAATAAATTTTAAAAAATAAAAATATTATTTTAATATATTTTTAAATAAAAAAATATTTTTAAAAAACAATAATTACTATAATACCAAACATGCCCTTATATTCCAACATCTCAAATTCACGGTATCCAAGTATATTGTGAAACAAACTTTTAGGTCGTCATCATAAAAGAAAGAAACTAATCCTTAAGTTTTGTTTATTTAGAAATATGATTCTGGTTATTTTTTAAAATATTTTTTACTTAAATTATATTAAGTTAATATTTTTTTTATTTTTAAAAAATTATTTTTAACATCAGCACATCAAAATAATCTAAAAACATTAAAAATATTAATTTAAAATAAAAAAATAAAACAATTTTAATTTTTAAAAAAACTATTTTTAAAACATAAAAATAAATAAGGCATCTTCGACGATATTAGTGGCTACTTTTTTTTACGCTCGAGCAATTTAGAATTGTTGTTGGTTTTTTCATTTAGCAATTTAAAATTTTAACCGCAGGAGAGAAAAGGAAGAGAGAGAATGTGAAGACATGGAACATTTCAATTATCTATTTATTCAGATGATAATTTAAGTAGGATTTCTTTTCAAATATATATTTTAAAAGCTAAACAAATCATACTTGAGTGATTTAATACATCACCGAGGTGAAATTTTGCTAAATCAACTAAAAGATTTTTTTAAAATTTTATTTAAAATAACATTATTTGAGAATTTTTTTCAATTTAAACAATGTTAATTTAGAATATATGAGTTGATTAGCTAACCATGAATTCAAGAGAGAGTTTCAAATATAAATAAATAAAATCAATCTATTAAGAGAAATATAAATATTTTATTGCAATCATAAAATACAAGTTTGAAGAATCTACAGCAAACCGTCAAGTCCCAACCAAGGTTGTCAATTCCGTTTCGGTAGGTATTTTGTTTTTTCAATTGGAATGGAATGTTTCAGTTTCAAAGTGTTTCGGCGTGCCGTTTCGGGGTTGTACTGTTCATATATATATATATAAAATTCAAATTCAAGATAAATTAATTATAAATTATGCAATACAAACATAATGTCAAACAAATATAATTTCAAAATTTAAAATATTTCTAATTAGTCAAGATTAAATAGATCTTTAACTTAACGTAATTCAACTTAAACAAAATATCAAAATATTATGAAAGTAAAATGTTTTAACACAAATATTTTAAATATAAAATTAGGTCAATGTTATCAAGGCTAATGAGATCTAAAGCATCCCTTATTTTGCTCAAATTCCTACAAAGTATAAACATAATAAAAAACAACAACCATATATATTAGTGATAAATCTAATTTTTTTTTAAATTAATATGATTGTTATTGAAAATAGTAATGAAAAAGAGCTTTTTATACTTGAGTGATTTAATTAATTAAATTGAACCAGGTTCAATTTGATTCAATAGTTTTTCAAGAGCGGAACGGAACATGTGGAATGAAACCGGAACATTCCGGCCGAAATTTAGCTGAAAAATCTGGAACGGACCGAGATTTAAAATGAGATAAAAATACAAGATAAAAGAACTCATCCCTTTTTTTTTTTATCTTTGAAGTTTCTTAATGAATGAAGTCAAGTTTATTAATAAGAAAATACAATAATCAGATCTAAGAACTTTGCAAGTGACAAAGTTTTTGTACCCAAAAAATTAAATTAAAGCAGCAGTTGAGAAGAACTCGCGATCAGCCATAAGCCCTTTACCACAGGAAAAACCCAAATCAAGAATTGATACAGGACAGGATATTCAAAAAGGAGAGAAAGAGAAGGGACGACGGGAACATACATACCTTAGGGTTGCAAATATAATTAGTAAATAAAGACGAAAGGATATTGCATAAAATCTTTTTATTTGACGGGTGTGAATATTTCTATTCTAGGAGTGTTCAAAGGAAGTGGGTAAAAGCGTGAGTTCTTTTATCTTGCCACATTAATTTATTTTCTTTGCCTAATATGATTCTCTATGGCTTATTTTACATTAAAAAAAGAGTTTTGTTTGTAAGTGCATAAAGTCATTCCCAAAGATAATCCTATACTCAATATTATATTCAGCATCCATTCGTTACACCTTTTCAAATAAGCTTTACTACTATCCCTCTCTTTCATGAGTAATGATGAATCGTTCAGTTGAACTTTTCTCTTAAAGGTACTTGTATTGAAATGAGAAATCAAAAAAAATTGAGCATGGATTGACATTTCAAATTGTGATATCAACCTCGTGCGGACTCATCAAATATATATATATATATATATATATATATATATAAGACATTATAATAGTTG
>Ga0307515_10009840_pt1 | contig 18418 bp, 22 predicted proteins | sample 17_EM_MG_FD_194513 | JGI IMG/M metagenome (GOLD analysis project Ga0307515, IMG submission 194513) | Populus trichocarpa ectomycorrhiza microbial communities from riparian zone in the Pacific Northwest, United States - 17_EM | ecosystem: Host-associated > Plants > Roots > Unclassified | place...
GTCTGGGCAGAGGGTAGTGACCAACCGTCAGAAACGATTAGAAGGACCTGAAGATTCTACTGTTGATTCTTTCGATCGCTCGCTCCTGTCCGGCCATCAACATTAGGCGCGCTGCATGTTCAGGTGGATCCGATGAAATTAAGGACAACAGGACTGGCCACGATGCTGGACTCATATCTCATATCTCATCTTCTATCTCATATCTGGCACGGTATCGCGGCAGGCGGCAGCTGGGGACGAAGTGACTAAGTGACTAAGTCGGGCTTGAAGTATGTCACCGAGCACCCGAGGACCCCAGCCGATGATCCAAATCCAACTCCCAGAATAAGAATGAATGCAGAACACAATGTTGTCATCTGGCCGACCACCTCCAATCTGTCCCCGTCACACTCAAGAAGGCTGACCCCCAACCCCCTACGCCAAAAATAGGTCAGAGGACGGACCGTGGTGCACAGCCCGCAGTTTGCTTCGTCTTCGTGGTCAACACGACAGAATAAAAGGCGTCAATTAAGACCTGGTTTCTTCCCTGGGACATCACCACCTATCCATCCCGCTCCGATGTCCAGTGCTGTCTCCATTAGAGAGGATGAAAAGCCTCCCACCCCTGAGCATCCCCTTACTTGGAAAGAAAGATGGGTGCCCCGGCTCAAGCTGCTGGCTGCCCTGGCATTGCCAGTCTACCTAGAGACGCTCGATTATACTGGTACGTTATGGCCATTCCTCTATATGTGCTACTAGTGGAGCTGAGATGGTTCCAGTCGTTGCGACCGCACAAACCGAAATCGCGAGTATGTTCGGCAGACTTGATATTCAGTCGTATATCGGCACGTGTAAGTCTACCTAGCGTACACATACGCATTCCTTTCCCAAGTTGACCATATATTCAGCCTACGTGCTCGCAAGTACCGTTTTCATGCCAGTCTTTGCTTCCATAGCAGACATCTTCGGTCGATACTGGGCGATGCAGATAGGGATCTTCTGCTTCATGGCCGGCTCTGCTATCAGTACCGCTGCCAACTCAATGCCTGTGCTGCTCGTTGGAAGAGGTGTAGCAGGAGTAGGCGCCGCTGCTCTTGTTATTGTGCGCCGATTCTCGATGAAAGCTGACACAAAACTGAACCCAGTATTTCATAGGTCGTCCGAATCCTCCTGGCAGATTCTACCAGCTTAGAAGACAATAACATCCAGACGGGCATGTTGTCACTTTTATATGCTCTCGCGTATTCAACAGGGCCGATCGTCGGTGGTGCTCTTGTTACAGTTTCTTGGAGATGGATATTTGGGATCAACCTTCCTTGTTGCGCCCTTTCCATGATCCTCGTCTTTTTATTCCTACGAGAGGGAACAAAGGGCCCACAACCCCCTAGACGCCTCTCATATTTACCCACTGAGCTCTCAAAAGAGTTGCTGGCCAGAGCCGAGAAGAACGGCAGTTTCATCTCCGACTTTCTTCGAATCGATTCTATCGGAGTATTGCTATTCATCACTAGTGGAATCTTGATCCTACTCGGGTTGAGCTGGGGGAGCACGGGACGATGGGACGAAACCCGTGTCATCATCAGCTTCGTCGTTGGAGGCGTCCTGCTGCTTCTATTCATCGGTTGGGAATGGATGGTCGAACACTCGACGGACCACCTAGTCCAGGAGTTTGAAGGGAGCCGTCGCGATCATGAGGCGGGGGATTCGTCTACTCCTAAATCAGGCTTACGTCAGGGTATGGCAAGATTCGCCCCTAAGTGGGCCTATATTACCGACGCCATGATCCCGATGAACATGTTTAGATCTTTTGATATCGTGGCGACAAATTTTGCAGCCATGGTGTCCGGAATGATCATGCTCAGCATCTTCTACTTTGTCTCCGTACAGTATGTGGTCGTGCAGGGCAAGTCTTCAACCAACTCAGGTGTTGGTCTACTGTACTTTGCACCAGGCATGGTAAGGACCCTATTTATCCCGGTATACCCGTTCACTGACCATCTGTCTTAGGGTGCAGGGGTGATCATCTCAATTCGATGGCTCGGTCAACCCAAGTACATCATCATTCTGAGCCAAGTTATAATCACGGTCGCAGTCGGTTTCCTCTCCAAAGCGCTTGTTAACAGCAATGAAGGTGAAATCGCTGGGTTTATGGCGATGTGCGGAGCTGGGGTGGGTATGGGTTTTGGGCCACTCTCTATCCACGCACGCTTTTCACAGCCCGAGGACCGCGTGGCGGTCGTTGTGGCATCCAATCTCTTCTTCCGAACGGCGGGTGGCACCATTGGGCTCGCACAGCTTGCGGCGGTACTCAATGCAAAGGTTAGAAATGAAATCACTAGCCTCGTCTATTCCGGTACACTCTCGTTGGAGGACATGCGGGCCATTGGAGAGAAGTCCAGCTCGATCGACTCTTTGGGTGGGATCAATAACCTACCACCAGCTGTTCGGCAATTTGTAAAGGCAGCATTCGCTGATGGCCTGAAGTGGGCATTCATCAGCCTGATACCTTGGTGTGGGATCGCTACCATATTAGTCTTCTTCTTATCGCCGATCCCTAAGGAGAGGCTCGCGAAGAAGACCTAGTAGTCCAGTTCGAGCATTACGGAGACGGTGGGCAGTTTCATGTGTAATTGTATAATTGCGAATTCATAAGAGAAGCCTACGACCGGGATGAAGACGCTAATGAGATAGATCAACTTGAAAATCGTTGGTCCAAGGTGTGCACAGGGATATAGATTCTTTTCATCCTCGGTTGGACGTCGTGGATCTTGGAACGGCCTCCACTCGGTAAGAAAGCACCCTCCAGAGCGTCAGGAGGAAGGGAATACAGTTTTCATCTATAAGCCCTCCTTTGGTGGTGTAACTGGCATGTCAAGACCCACGCGTCTAGCAGTGGCCTTGATGTGTTCCTCGGCTGTGAGATTGTATAAAGGGTTGTACCTATCTAGCAGGACCTATAGGAAAAGGTTTGAGAGAAGGACAACCTCAAGGATTTGAGAGCGAAACTGCAGCTCACTTTGTATCGTCGCTGACTTTTGAGGAAGAGTGCCGCGTTGTCAGCCTCAGCTGCTGTTAGCTTGTTATTCTGTAAAATGCTCCTTATCTCGGCTGTGATAGTAGCGCGAGATGTCCGTAATGTCGATGCTGATCCCTACGCAGAGGCCAAACATACTCAGAAAAGAAGGACATGCAACCTGTCAGGTCATAAACGCATACCGAGCGTATGTATTCACGGAACAAGCGACGGTATGGAGCCACGGCGGAGGTCATAACTAGAAGGACGAGCGATTTGGGTGAACCAAATAACAAAGGCACGTTGGACGTGAACAACGGCTGGGATGTCGTACGGACAACAGCCGCAGACGGGCCAATATAGCGGAGGATACTATCCAAATTACAACCAACAGCAAGGCATGTATCCAACCCCGCCCGGCGCATTTGCCCATCATCCACATGGGCCATATCCGTATCCTCCTCAGGGGGGTTACCATCCAGGCGTCTCCCAGCAACAAGGTGCAGGCCAACCAGGCTATGTACCCCCTCCTCAGTTTACCGGATTTTTTTTGGACGACTATCATGGGGGAGACGAGGCAATGGACGACGACGACGACGAACAGGACGAGGAGGAGGTTGTCCAGGTATCAGAGGAGGTTGCAGATATGGTCGTGAAGCGAGCAGCGGTCCAATTGCTCAACTCCCAAGGTTTCAAGTCAGCCGCCAAAGACACTCTCAACATCCTTGTTCACGAAACCATCTCCTGTGGGCGAGACTCACTTATGCTTCGTACCCAAATCGATAACTTCTCTCCAGATATAGAGAACCTGTATGAATCTGCTCGACAATACGCAGACCTTTCCGGCAACAGCAAACCTTCGATGTTCGATGTGCTCGCCGCCCTCGAGGAAGAAGGAGTCACAGCTGGGGATTTAAACCCCAAGAACCCTCCAGGCCACGACTTGTTAACTCTTGCTAATGGCGAAAGCATTCCTAGACGTCGAGCGAAGAAGCGAAAACGGAAAGGTAGATCCGGTCTTGGCCCTGTGCTAAACCTACGTTGACTATCTTTCCAGTTCCGGGTGAACCTGTGGTCTTCGACACGGGCGACATCTCAGATCCTGAACCGGTATTTGAGGCAGACGAAGTTCCATATATTCCTCAGACGTTCCGAGGACCGCCGTTCTCGTATTATTTACCTCGCCTTCCCGCAAAGCACACTTATCTGTGTTCTCCACCATCGCCTCCTCAGCGTTCGACACTCTCACTGTCAGTCGAGAAGAAGCTGCAAAACACAGCCCAAGTGCGTAATGCGCTGAAGAGTCTCATGGATGCTACAGACGAGCCCGCCGAACCCATAAAAGCATCCCCTGTTGCTACTGCTGCTGCCGCACCTCTCCCTCTTGCTCCATCTACGTCAGACGAGAAGGACGAGCCTCAAGAAGTGGAGGGCGAGGCCCCAACAACTACAGCCCCTCCTATGAACGCCCCGGTGATACCACCACGAAGCTACAAACTGAAGCAAACGAATATCGTCAACTGGCAAGAGAGCTTTGCGATGACAAGAAAGCGTTGGAAAGTTATAGCTCACTAAGAGTAAACCCTAGATTCAAAATACAATGTACTCTCTGGATTGTAGCATAATAAAAAGCGGTTTCTTCGCGCTCTACGTTAGGAAGCTCTTGGCAGGACTCAACCTTGCAGTGTCTTAAACCTCTCCTCTATTCAGGCATCGGGGGCTTGGTTCAGACTTCTTTTCAAAATCCTCTGCATGACCCCTATACCTGAGGTTCCTCAAGCTTCGACAGAGCAGGGAATCATTCTCGATTATACCTTCCCCAGCATCAAAAATGAGGGACAGTTCAAGATGGTCGGCGGTATGGAGTCGAATATCTACGAGGCACTGGGGAGCAGGTCGTAGGGTTTGTGTTGGCTCATGGAATATACTCTCGGTCGTCGTCGTGGCTTCAAGAGACCTACGATATTGGTAGGGCCATTAAACTTGAACTCTATTTCATTGACAGATCGAGATCGGCACTCGGCTGGCAGGATACCCTACAGGAAACAATGTGATATATGGGCTGTCATAAGGCTAGAGGTCTCACTTTAGTCATCGCCAAATGCAAATAAGTTGGGGGCTACCTTGGTTTGATTGACTGACCACACCCCCTCAAGGGTAAGGACTCCATATCTACTCGGCTTGTTAATGATCGACTCGCGTCCATCACACTATACTCAGATGCGTCGCCTGTCCGCTCGATCTGATCACAGAAAACCCACACAAAGCGGTGCCAATTGTCTTGGAATGGGAGGAAAGACAATCCAATAATCTGTCGCAGAGTTCAGGTTCGAGTTTCTACATCCCTCTATCTTGTCAACTATCGTAGTGTGCTAGGCGACCTAGCAATCACGGACTCCTGCAGTCAGAACGACCCATGAGCGAGGGCCCCTGACGCTTCTTCGGTCAGAAGGGTGGTCGACTCCGTGCTCAGTCTAGATCTTTGGTCGAGTATAGGCTTGCATTGTCATCAGACCTATCGCCGGTACCTTTCGACACACCGAACAGCGGTGGCTCACTGTAAAAGAATGGTGTTGGGTAATATGACGAATCGCAGCATGCGAGGCATATCATTTCATTTGCATAAAGCCTGGTTTGTATACAGCCCCATCGGGCTTGGCAGCATGAGAGGGCAGCAAAAAGGAGAGGGCCGAGGGTCGATCGAGGGTCTAGGAACTCTAGTGCCTCCTGGTCTCCTGAATGACGCCCTGTAGCTCTTCTACTTTTCGCTTCGAGCGGAGCAGGGTACCCAACTGCAGATTGAGGGTGTAAGCCACTTGGTTCAACGATATGATTTGGAATACTGTTAGGACACGTACCCGCTTCTTGGTCAGCTTGCGAGCTTTCTTGTCCTACAAAGGGCGGAATGTGAATATATTAGATACACCTATCCACTAAATGGCCTACCTTGCCATTCCTCAGCAATTCGAGAACGCGTCGCTCATATGGGGCGAATCCAACAACCTCGCGGATGACCGACTTGACAAATTTTTGCTTCTTTTCAGTGGACTTTCCCTTGCGGTGCGAGGGTTTTGGTGTCCTGGCGATGGCAGTCACAGCGTAACCCTTGTTCAGCCCAACACGGCTATCTGTGAAATTGGAAGAAGAAAGAAATCGGGGTTAGATTGTGCTTGGGGCAGGTTGTCGTTTGGCCATTGTACTGACTATTGCGCGGAGTTGGGGCCATTATTCGAGTGTTGGGTTGGGAGGTGCAAAGTGAAAAGAAGGTTTGGTGGTACCACTTGCCTCCGCATTGGCAACCCCTTTCGACTGCTCAATTAATGTACCACCTAGCCTCTGAGTGTGTAATATATAATCAATAAAGTATACGGGGCCATTTCATGTCTTATCTATTGCAGCTCCGCATGCCCCCCTGATGAGCGCGTGTGTCTTGGTTCAAGCTAAACGACCCGATATAAGCTCGTCTGGCGTTATGAATGTTTTCCTTCATACAGATCATGCATCGAGCGTAGCACCAATACATCGAGCGGCGCCACCAGGGCCACAAAAAATAAAACAAGATCAACAAGGATGCCAAGAGAGTACCACCGTCGTCAAATGTTGTCATCGTCCTCGCTCTCATCTGCCTTTAGTGCCGGCTTTCTGAGTTTTGCTTTGGCAGCCCGCTTGGCCGCCTTGCGCTGTTCGGCTTTTTGGCGGCAATCACAATTGCGGGACATGAACTCTGGATCTCCTTCCAATGCGTCCAGTGCCTCGAATGACGCTCTTCGAGCTGCGAACGTAGTAGACGTATAGTCGTACCCACATGCGAGAATGATGTCATGCACAATGACTGGATGACAATCTGCTCAGCAATGGGGCACACCTGACAGTCCAAGGACTCACCGTCACAACGAATGACAGTCTCGTCTTCTTCGTCAATTTCCTTGGTTATCTCAAAGACTTGGCAGCCCCTGGATTGGAAAAGCTCAAACAGAACCTTGGTAGGATGATGCGACAGGGTTTTGAGCGTGATATGTTTGTCATAGAAAGGACGAAGGATGGTGTTGTATAGTGCCTGGGCACCGTCGACCTTGAAGCCATCGGAGACGTAGATTGCTCCGAGGATCGACTCGACGACATCTGCAATCGACTAAAAACAAATGAGCAGGATTGCAGATGATCGCAACGATACAGACCTTAGGAGGGTCGACCTCCAACCAGTACTGTCCGGGCATACGACCTTCTTTCTCAGCAGTAGCGTATTCTTCACGCTGGTTCTCCTCGAGTTCCGGAACGTATTTATCGATCGCTTTCTTGACCGAATCCGACTCGATCATTAAGAATTTGTGCAGGCCGTAATGCACACTGATCGCAGCCAGTACGGAGTTTGACACCATAGCACCCTAATCATCGGTCATTTAGTGTCCGCAAAGTCAAATAAACGGCAAACCTTGAGTAGAGTAAGAGCGCCTGGAGAGAGCTGACCGTGCAAATCGAATATGTGCTGAATGACCACTAGAGTAGATGCATGAACAGATGACCTGATTTAGCCGGTTTGTGGCTCACAAAAATCAAGGATGGCATCCCCTAGGAACTCGAGACGCTCATAACATGCCATATCGTTCCCGTGTACGGAATTATGCGTCTGATGTGGTGAAGTTATGAGCTTACACAGAAAAAAAAAGGAATTCTGGAATACTAACCAGTGCCTGTGCCAGAATGTGGGGGCGGCGGAACTTGGCGCCAACGATAGTTTCAATCGTTTCCAGAACGTCATCCTTCAGCGCTACAGTGGCGTGTGGAGGCGGGGCCTTTGCCTTCAAAGCGAAATCTTCCCAGCTCTCAATGAACGGGAGTGGAATATGCAACGATTTGACCACCTTCAGGCCTAGTTCCCGCCCACCCGTTTGGAATGCCGCGCCGATGATTGCCTCGGCAACGTCCGCAACCCCCTTGGTTAGGTAGTTAGTAGAGTTGCCTAGTGCAAAGAGAGTTATTGCAAGACCTTGTCTCCAAGCCACTGGTGATCGTCGTCCAGCCATGCACGCTTCGGCTTTTTCACTACCTTGACGCTGCCTACAGGTTTGACCGGTTTCCGGACCTCCTCTTCCTTGATGGCTTTCGGCCCCTCGCGTGTGGATGCACCGTTCACCTTGCTTACTCCGTCGGCTGGCGGAGTGTCCACTTCCATTTCATCGTCGACTTCTCCCGCCTCTATATCAGCCTCTTGTATTTTCTGCTCCATCCGGGGTCCATCCACATCCATTACAGTCGCCTCTTTTGCTTGTTCTTTGTTGTTTTCCACGCCTACGAAATCTTCTTTCGCCTTCTCATCATCCTCTTCCTCTGCAGCATCCCCTCTGCCAAGAGGCTTGACCGCCTTGTATCCTAAAGGAAGCCACATTTTGGCAATGAAAGGTTTTGACTGGATATACTGCGGGAGGCCTGATTTATCGGAATTGACTAGGAGCGATTTGTTGCTGATGATCTTCTGGCGAGCAATGTGCAACATCCCTTCGTGCATCGTGGGGTTGGTAACGAAAAGGTAAATCGAGGAGAGGTATTTTAAGTAAGCGTCTCCTGAGGAACAAATTATAATCGGTTCAAGGAGCATGGAACAGCACATACCGAGGAGTTCTAGTCGCTCATAATCTACCTCTAGCCCTGCTGAAGGTGCAGATATGGCTGCTTGGAGCGCATTGCCGTCGATCTCGTTGTTGAAATACATCGCGTTGAATTCGAGGACCAAAAGGGTCTCATCAACTCGTTTCATAATGGACGGCAGTAAGGTGAGTGTTCGCATGGTACTATCACCCGCATCAATGGCGCGCAATGGACATAGCGAGCATTCTTCTTCTTACCTTGCTGGAATCGTAAACTTCGAGCATAGCTCGGGAATGACGACTGTCCAAATCTCAGTTTCACAACAGCGGCTTGATATAGCTGATCACTTACATTTGGTTGAAAGCTTGATCGGTCCACCGGCTGTGTCGAAGGTCCGGGCAGTTGGTTGCAACCGGTTTATGATTGCTGGTAGGTTGGAGACCTCGATGAGTGGCTGCGTATAATCAACCAGGCCCTCGAAGCCTTTGCGTTTCGCCTTGCACCACTCAAACACATTCTCGTACTTCGCGTCCTTTGCGCTGCGCTGCCGAGACGCTTAGGAACCAAGCAAAAGGCATTTCAGATGACAAAATACCTACGTCTGTGTTGTCCAGCTTCGAGAGAGGGTTCATCTCTGGTCGCACGCGGATGCAGTCATACCGCCTTGTGAACTCGGTCCATCTATCCTGAATTATTGAATCTTGAATGTCTGCTTCCAGGGCCTCGGGAGTCTCGGTTCGTAGTGGAACGAGGTATTGGTCGGCCGCAAACATCACCTGCTCCCACGGAATGAAACCCAGTACATCCGGAAACGGCCATTTAGGTGGCGCCATTCCAACTTCGATATCCCAATCGAAAGAGAGGGGAGCTATAAAAAATGGCATATCATTGTACTCGCATGTATATGCCTTGTTTACGATAGAGCGCATAGCGCGGAGTGTGTACCGATATAAGAGTTGCATTCGTCCCTCGTCAATGTCCACAGGCAAGCCAGGCCGCAAATACGCAACGGAGGGCATACGGGAGAAGTATAATTTGAAGTCGTTGATGGTCGGTAGCGCACGGCGAGTAAAAATCACCACAGGTCGGTACGGTTTCTCCGGGTTGTGGTTGCGATCGACGGTAATGATAGAGGGGTACCATTTCCCGAGGTAGACGGTCGACGTATTAGCCCAGAATTCGGGCTTTTTGCGTTTGTAGCATCGAGTGCCGGTCACGGTCTGGGTGACCGTTGGCTCAGTAGCCTGTATGGCTTGGGCTGCAGCGACTTCATCCGGCGTTGTGTTAGGGGGCATAGGCGCAGGTGGTAACGTAGGAAGGACCTCTCCCTTGGTCTGCTCTTCCTCTTCATCAATGAAGACGGCGACCGGGCGAAGTTTCTTCACAACCTCTTTTGGTCGAGGGAAGAACTCGTATGATAAGAGTCCCTTTTCGTAGAGATCCTGACAGGCTTTGAAGCAGACAGCGCGTTTGGCCGCCACCTGTGAGACGCTCGGAGGGCTTTGAACGACGCTCAATGGTGCTCCAGGTGGAAAGATAAGATCGCAAACCCATGACGTTGGTGTGCCAGGATGTTCTGTGAACTCAAACACATTTTCCTGTATCGCTTCTGCGTCCTGCTTTTGCGACAGCTTCGACAGGTAGCGGTAAATGACCCCCACTGAATCTTGTGAATATATTCGGCCGCTCATCGTTGGGTCCTTAATATAGTCGGCGAAGTGGTCCTCGTCGTCTTCACTGTCAGAGTGCCAGGCGTCATTCGAGTCGTCGAGTGACATAGGAGGAAAGGCGCCCGTCTTCTTCACAGCGACAGTCTGTGTCCATCGTTTGAGTGCTGGGGGTGCCCGTGCCATCTTGCGGACAATTTTTCTTGACAAATCAGAATTTTTGTCTTGCATGAGAATAACGTGCGATTCACTTCCAGCCGCAACGCTACGAACGTGAGCGGACGAAACGTGGCTATCAAAGAGATCATATCTTGAGGGAACAAATAAACCACTTTTTCCAACCTCATTGCTATTCCACGCACCTGATGACGCAGGTCGCAGAAGGGATCTCAATTCCATCCTCGCCCGTCCTCGTTGACACCAGAAGATTGCAAATGCCCATCTGGAAGTCATCGAGGATGGCTCGTTGGGGTAAACGATCGTGGTTCCATGGGCCAGTCAGGGCTTCTGGACGGATGAACGGGATGTGTTCTGACGTGGTTTTCAAGACTTCGACCAGTGCGAGTGCAGTTAAACGGCGTTGGACTAGTAATACTATATCAATATCACAACGGCCACCGACAATGACACGTACCAAATATGACACCACGAAAGCCGTCACCTTCATGTTGGAAACACCGAAGGATTTGCACCAATTTGGCGACCTTGGGCGTAACATTGAATCCTTTCGAGGTCGAGTCAATATTGGGCATCGTGAATGTCCAGTTCTTGATAACACGGTAAATATCGGCCTTGATTTTGGCCTCACGAATGGCGGAGTCAGCGACGATGTCTTCATCCTCTTCAAAGATTGGCGCCATTGGGTCTTCTTCCATGCTCTTCAAAGCTCGCCTCCAGACCCAATCAGAGGCAAAGGACCCCACCTCACGCAAGCTGGACACGAGGCGCGAATGAGATAGCATCCTATGGAAGGAAGTTCGACGTACATCGCTTTCGCTCTCCTAAACTCTCGCCGATAGACCTCTTCGCGTTTGTCAAGTGTCTTAAGGTGCTTGAACAGGGGCGTTTCCGATATCTTTGCTGGGGGGTTGAATCGAACGACGAGTTCTTTCGGCTGGTCGAGCAATGCGGCGACCTCTGCACGAGTCTGAGAAGGGATACCATAAAACTCTGCATCCATAAGGTCTTCTAGATGGATATGTTGCACGCCGAAATTGAAATGTCCACTCCGCGGGAGTATGATACCAAAAATTTGTGGGCGCTCTGCGTCCGCAACGCCCGTGAAGGTTGAAAGTGGTAAGTGGAGGGGGTGATCTGGGAGAAGCGCTCTCTCGGGTTTCTCGATGATGAGTAGGCTGATCTGTGAGAAAGCAATCCTCCCGGCTTCAAACTGTTGGCCAAAGTCCTTCGAACTGATAATGACGATATCGCTGGCCATGAAGTCTAACCAACGCTGGTCATCTGAGTCGGCACTGACCTCGGCGTAGCTGACAATGCGATGCTGCGGTTGAAGAGTCAATAGAGCCGCTGCTTGGTCTCTTGTCTCATCCCCGTCGCTGGAGCTTAATGTAAGCAAATGGAAAGCTTGGGTGTGCGGCACTGACTCCACGATATAGATGACGATCCGTTTCCATTCACCTTCCCTTACGCGCTCCGAGTCAGCCTGGATGGCAGCGTCGCAAAGAGCAGCGGCGATATAATTCTTGACTATAAAAGGAAAAACACAAGCAACCCAGGTTAGAGAGTAGAGAGAAGCAAACAATAGTGCTACTTGTCTTTGGCCGGGGGTACGCAACCTTCATGATTCATCGACGACAGCGATGCCAACAGGACACTGCGCTCGACGAACCAGACCTGTCATACCCCCGTTACCATTGTACAGTAGATAAAAGCCAGAATTAATGCAGCCCAGATTTGGGAGAGCCTCGATCAACGTCGCTCAAGGAGGAAAATGATCCTCGCCAACTCCGTATATCTTGGTCATTGCGACCACGTTGAAAGTTAAAGATTGTACTGATATACACTCTCTTCCCAGAGAGTCCGGTGCCTCGAGGCCACGACGTGAATGCGGCTCCTCTTTGAGAGCATCCGCCACACATCATAATCGAAAATCAGAACTCGAGAATTAGTAGGTCTACACACCTTGAGCATCATATACTACAGCAATCACTGCCAGAAATGTGTCAGAAACACCTCAATCGAGCTGGCTCATAATTCCAAAAAATAGGACGCACGATCATTCTCCTTTGCAGCCCCCAAAATCTTTAGGTCCTCTTCATTACAGTAGTTTGGATACCCATTGGTATCATTGGTGCTTCTCCGAGGCCGCTTAGACTCCTGCGCAGGCGAAGTCGCGTCGTCCTCAAATCGGCGCTTTGTCAGAGAGGTCGTAGGTGTGGCGCACTCCTCAACTTGTTTCGTCCAGGCGCGTTTCCAAATGTCCCACATCACGTTGGGAAAGCAGAAAGTAATGGAAGGGAGCAAGGCTAAAGGACAAAGGGAACAGGTTTCAATCGCCCAGATCGGCCACAAATCGGCTTAAGCAGGCAGCTGCATAGGTGAGTACCGACAAAGGCCCGGGGGGTGTTGTATACATTTAAAAATACCTCTTCCTAAAGGCATGGCGGACGTACAGCTGATCCGGGAACGACTGGGCGTTGCTCCAAACTTCCCCAAGGAGGTGGGCAGAACTTGCACACTCGAAGGACCTATTTAAAAGCACTGAACCAATTTCAGGGTGTAACCTTTTTCGATATCAATCCAGTCCTTCGCGATCCTGTTCTGTTCGAGACCCTGATCACTCATCTGGTGCACCACCTCACTTCGACGACCATACCAAACTCAGACTCAAGGAAGGTCAATGTAGTCGTGGGGTTGGATGCCCGAGGCTTCCTCCTTGGTCCTCTAATTGCCCTTCGCCTTGGGGCAGCATTCGTCCCTGTTCGCAAGAAGGGCAAACTCCCTGGCATGACAGTCTCAGCTGAATACACAAAGGAATACGGATCGGTAATTTGATTCACACGCATTTGGATGAAATCGAGACTGATCATAGTTCAGGATATTTTTGAGATGCAAGAGGATTCGGTCAAGCCAGGGGACAATGTAGTTGTCGTGGATGATTTGATTGCTACAGGTGAGTTTACATCAGAATCGTGTGAGCACATGTTCTGAATTGTGATTTGAATCACAGGTGGGTCTGCCAAGGCTGCGGGGGAGCTTGTGCAGAAACTGGGAGGCAAGACTCTAGAATATCTATTCGTAATTGGACTACCTTTTCTTAAAGGGACAGAGAAACTAGATGCTCCTTCGTACGTGATGATAGAAGCCGAGGACTAGTGGCCAGGGGCCACGCCTTGATCGTGACAGTCCTGTGGATAGAAGTACCCATAGAAGAAATAGTATACGCTCGAGCCGTCTATTGTCCATCTCGCGTCCGTTATCGGGATCGGGAGTGATGCGAGGATGCGGGGAAGAAATCGCCCGCGAGTGGTCAACGTCGAGCGACCCAAGCCGGTCTCCTTCGAGTCGTTACACGCCCTCCAAAGCACACTCTGCTCATTTGCTGGATGGCAACAGAGATGGGTTGCACGATGATGGTGTCGGGGACACGGAGAATAGCTTTCAAGATTTGAGCGCAGGGCCCATTGTGGGCGGGTACCGCATCGTCCGGCTCATTTCTTCGTGCAAAAGCCGAGTGCTTGCGGTAGTTTGGCGGACGCGGGATTGAGGGCGTAGAGAAGGAGACGGCGGGCTGCGACAATGCCCGGCGCGAACTGCCCAGACCGTGACGATGACGGCTCTGTTGAGACGGCTTCGATTGACCGTCCAACGTGCGACTCTTCGATGACTAGAGGAAGCACGAGTGAGACGGGTGCCAAGACAAATTAGGCTTGGCATGGCCGATGATAGGTGGTAATAGGGAATATGCAAAGATACCTTTTGTGTTGAGGTCGAGGTAGCCGTTGATGGCCTGCTGCTCCTGCCGTCGACACAGGTCTTTTCCGTAGAGATGGACCGCTCGTCAAGACTGTTCGTCGTCGACGTCGACGTTCGATGAGCGGCGGAGGGCGTGTATGAGGAGCGGCGAGTGGTGTCTGAGATGGGTGCGATGTCGTGTGATGGGTTTTTAGAACCAATGGGTTTTTGAAAGCAGGCGAAGAAGGAAGTCTGGGCATGTTGAGACGGTGAACGAAACCTACAAATGTGATGTGGCGAAAGGAGGCTGGGAGATAAGCTCACCATGACGTGAGGGTGGTCGTCGGTCAGTGGACAATATATGTCGTAACGGTCGTCGGGGTGGTCGTTGTTGTGAGCTCTGGTGCGGTATCGGTCCAAGGGCAAGGTCCAAACCAAACTGAAAGCCCCACAGATGAACCACCAGCCTCGCGCTCTGCTTACCTAAACAGGGCAAGAACCCTGCGATTCAGTCGCTCCCCGCGAAACGCTCGACCAGTGCATTGGTAAACAGGCTTCTAATATTTCAGCCGCAGGACAACCTGAAGCGCCCCAGCAGCTTTTCCAATCGCGTCCGATATATCCCGAATCTTCTCAATGTCTACCTCCAGTGTTGCCTCCGCGAGTGCCTCACCTAGGGTATCCAAGGCTTGTTGCAGTAGTTCTACAAGACCCGGCACCCGAGTCACAACCATGTGTTCAGGTTGTCGTAGTCCTACACTGGAAGCCTCTTGCTGACCTCTACGTCCAGCTACCGGGGAGACTGGCGTTTGGGGCTTTCTGTCCTCAACAGCAACCTGCCATGGAATTGGTTAATGACGTCAGGATTGAACAATCTATATGCCTCCACACCTGGGAAGAAGGTTCTATTCTATTCTTTCCCTTGTCCACCTTCAGTCCAGAGGCAGCTTGGCCTGTGCTCCATGTTTGTGCATCTGACGGCGAGCCCAGGGCGGTTGTGGCTTCTTCACGGTCTACATATATGCCCCCACACACCACACATTCCTGAGGAGGTGCAACTAACCTGAGAGATGACACCAGTTCCTACTGAGTACGTACTTTTCGTGGATCTGTGCCACCCTGTTTGGGAGGCCGCACAAGAGGGATACCATAACACGCGGAATTTGGGCACTCATCTGCAAGCATCGCATATCCCCTCAACATCTTGGCGCCGATCTCCCTCGAAGCCATATCTGACTGGGCCCGGCGCCTCAGTTGTTCAGCGGTAGGTGGTGGGGGGACCCAAGGAGGGCTAGGTGGTGGTGTCACGTCTGTTGGTGGCGTCGAAGTAATAATGGAAGGAGGGGAGCTCATCGTGGAAGCAGTTGAGATAAGTCGCTGCGCAGGCGTAGGTTGCAGCTGCTGTGAAACACCGGATGTATCTTGCTCTATTAGGGATTTCAGTTGTATGCGCGATGGCGGAGTTGAAGACGGACGTATCCGATCAAGGTCGCAAGTAAGGCAGAGTAGTTGGGTAAGTTCCCTTGTGTCTGGCGTCCGCAGTCGTGGGAACTTGCAAGATGGACAAGAATTATCCGTAAGGACCTAGGAGCACGAGCGGGTCAGTTCCTCGGGTCACGGCTAGTAGTCGCTCCGAGACTCCGCACCCATCCTTCTGACATGTATTCAGCCAGTTTACTGGCCGATTTACTGGGTATATCCAGGATTCGTGACATGAATGTCCTCGATTACGACTAGTCCGGAGGTTTTGTTTCGCCTTTGCCTCTAAGGATGGCAGCAAAACCTGTTCCAACCCCGAGGCTGGGAAAAGCCACTTGCCACGTCCCAACATTTCCTCACTTGATGCGGCTGCGAAGCCCTCTACCTCTCGCAACTCTCGCCCTTGTCCTGCATATACTCGATGTTCCTTTCGCGTCCGCAGCCCCCTGGACGGCTGCCCGAAAACTCGAAATGCGGTCCGTCGAATTGAATCCACAGGAACAGGGCCTTTTATAAATCAGATTACGTAGGGAGATAACCCGGAGACTCTGGTATCATGGGTTTAACGCATATATGGACTACGGTAGGCAGTCTAAGCGAGGAAAGCGGGACACAAGGACTGAACCCGCCGTGCAGCGTTTCCTATGGACGAACTGCAACCTTTATCGTGTACAGGAAGAGGTCCAGACTGGGATAACCCGTTCGTTCTAATGTCAAATATCTCCGCAACTAATGCCACTGACTAGAAGCGTGAACGTAGACAGAACACCGGCACGAACGACGTAGCCGGCAATTACTCTATAACGTTGGTGGATGTATTAGATACATTCCCCGTCATGGGTGATAAACCAGGCTTTGAAGCGGCCGTGCGATGGGTCATCGACTGGGTCCAGTACAACGTCGACACAAAACCTCAAGTGTTCGAAGTGACAATACGAGCACTCGGGGGGCTACTATCAGGTCATATTTTTGCTAGTGAAGGCAAGTTCAAGTTGGACTGGTATAGAGGAGAGCTGCTCGCGCTTGCGAAGGATTTGGGCGAGCGGCTGTTGCCAGCGTTTGATACACCAACAGGACTCCCGTGGGCAAGGGTACGCCAGCCCAATTTTACACTATTCCATTTACCTAACTATAACCCCTTAGATAAACCTTCGTCGAGGCGTGCCACCAGACGAAACGACACAAACATGTGAGTAGGGAGAGGTCCTGAAAGCATGCCACTGAACTACTGCTATAGGTACAGCAGGCGCAGGGTCCCTCATCATCGAGTTTGGCACACTAAGTCGACTGACTGGGGACGATCGCTTCGAAAAGGCAGCATTCAAAGCCTTTTTTGCTGTATGGAATCGCCGTGCGGATACTAATTTAGTTGGGAACGCCATTGATACGAAATCTGGAGTCAGTTCATTTTTACTGTCTCCCTTCCCCCCGCCTCACGGAAAATCTTAGGCATGGAACCACCCGGAAAATTCCAACGTTGGTGCTGGAATAGACTCGTTTTACGAATATGCCTTGAAGTGGTATGTTTTATCTGGTGTGTTCCTATTCTATGGGTTGATGTTCTTCCGCTCACGAGCACTGTGTTAGGGGAGGTGGAATTCCTTGATGTCTGGAACGAAGCGTACTCTGCGGTGATGAACTACACGCGGGGAGTAGACGGATACTGGGTTAGATTCCTCAACTCTTTTTTGGTTGTGCCCGTCTAACTGACCCAGATGCGGACAGTCAACATGTCCAAGGGCACATACTCGACCACCAACATCGACTCACTATCAGCGTTCTGGCCGGGGCTTCAAGTAAGTGATCTGTCTCCTGCGTGCGATTCAACTCCTCATACTCTGGTGCAGGTTCTCGCCGGTGATATCCAGAACGCAATCAAATCTCATATAATTTGTCAGTCTCACCCGCTCACTTGTAATGTGAATCTCACTGGACCTCATAGATTGGAATTTATGGAGGAGATACCACGGGATGCCGGAGATGTTCGATGTCATGACAAAAACAGTAAAAGTAGGCGGCTATCCATTACGTCCGGAATTCATAGAGAGCACGTATTTCCTATATCGTGTACGCAGTATCCTTTGCTCCCCGCATTCATCCTCTCATTTCCCCCCAGGCCACGCGAGACACCTTCTACCTTGATGTCGGCAAGGAAGTCCTTACTGACCTCATTGCCCGCTCAAAAGTTAAATGTGGCCTTGCTACTTTGGCGGACGTTGAGACCGATGAACTCGACGACCGTATGGAATCATTTGTCCTTTCCGAAACACTCAAGTACCTCTATCTGCTATTCGACGAAGCCAACGAGTTTTCAAAATCGGACTCGAATTTTATTTTCACAACCGAAGGTCATATTCTCATGCTCAACTCGACACATCTGAATCCAATATCTGAAACTAGGCGTCGAGCCAGACGACATGAGCGTCCTCAATGCCCAGTACACCAACCTGTCGCGCGACCATATACACATGGCCTCGTTTACGGAATACGAAGTCGGCCGGAGTACGAGTATGCAAGACACCTAGCAGGGAACGACATGTTCGGAGATGTAGCAAATGATGATTCCGAATGGTGGGACGCCCACGGAATATGTGAAGTGCCAAAAATAGATGTTTTCGTGAGTGTTTCGTCCCTTTGTCAAGTGAGTCGGATTAACCCACAACGCTGTGCAGACTTGGGATTTCTTTCTGGCGAAAGAAGACACAAGAATTACCGAGGACACATCAGTCACCTCTCTACAGTCAAAAATATTCCCCTGGATGGATGGACTCTTATTTCA
>Ga0307515_10009841_pt1 | contig 18418 bp, 8 predicted proteins | sample 17_EM_MG_FD_194513 | JGI IMG/M metagenome (GOLD analysis project Ga0307515, IMG submission 194513) | Populus trichocarpa ectomycorrhiza microbial communities from riparian zone in the Pacific Northwest, United States - 17_EM | ecosystem: Host-associated > Plants > Roots > Unclassified | place...
GAGTTGTCTACAGCAAATCAGCGTTCGCTGCCGAAAGGGATGTTGTCTGCAGTGAATTTGTGATTCGTTGCTGAAAGGGTGTTGTCTGTAGTGAAATTGTGATTCACTGCCGAAATTGAGTTGTCTGCAGTGAATCAGTTTTCGTTGTCTAATTGCAATGCCAACAGCGAATCAGCTTTCGCTGTTGAATAGTGTTGTCCGCAGGGAATCAATTTTTGCTGTCGAATTTAGCGAATCTGTTTTCGCTACCGGACTAACAAATAATTAGCTTCGACTAATGGCATCCCAAGTGGATGACCGGGACTGACAAATGATTAGCTTCGGCTAATGACATCCTAATTGGATTACCGGGGCTGATAAATGATTAACTTCGGCTAATGACATCCTAAGTGGATGACCGAGATTGATAAATAATTAGCTTCAGCTAATGGCATCCTGAGTGGATGACTGGGATGCACAAATGATTAGCTTCAGCTAATAGCATCCTAAGAGGATTGCTGGATATGGGAGTTGTGAGTTAGTTTCAGAGTTGATGAGTTCATGGGTACTATGTTTTGTATATACCAAGTAAATGAAAGAACTACGATTGTTATGTTTTAAACAGAGAATAACTTTAGTTCGGTTAACGGTATTCGAGATGGATGACCGGGTTTAAGTATTGTAATTAGCCTCAGTAAGAATTATTAAGGGTGGTACTTATATAAGTACGGAGAAATGAAAGAATTATGCTTTATTGGTCCATGAGTGAAATGTAACGTTAATATTGCTTTATTATGTTTTTTTTTTAATTGCCTATAATGCTTGAAATTACCTTATGCTGTAACAGAGACATCATACTAACATGGTGCGTAAGGAAATCCATTTCACGGCTCATTCATTTGAAAAGAATTATACATTCACATGTTATGGGTGATATGAGTTCTGTATGAACAGACATGTAAATCGCTCAATTAGTCATCTGACCCCTTTTGTAAAGACTTGTAATGACAAAATGAAATGGAATATGGATGTGAATGTGCGATCTTGTAGAAATGATGTGTATGAATATACGTATGTGGTATTCTTCTTATGAGGATGTCATGTTGTGAAATTACACAAGGTCAGGATAACGAAAGTACTAATTGTGTAACTTGCTATTTGGAACTCTCGTATGAACTTGTGATGATAACAACTAGAACATGAATGTGAATTTATGAGTATGTCAATATGATTTAATGTAAACCTATGAGTATGAAAATAAAATATTATGGGCAGGTGTATTGAGAACATGTTTTATGGGAATGTTGATTTACGTTATCCTATATGGATTGTGCCTTGTTAATGAATGAAATGCAATTATAAATTTGTAGAATGATATGGTAAAAAACATCTAGAATCGGCCGATAAAAAAAATTCAATCAATTTTGGCTCTGAAAAAGTCGGGTCGTTACACAATCGACCAATTAGAGTGATCAATTTGATCCGATCGATTGTTTTAGTCGTTTATGGGATTATAATGGCTATAAATGACTAGTTTTTGCAAGAAACATATATATAGCTTATCTAATTACAAAATAAGAGAGGTATTCTAAACTTATATGATATACAAGATATTCTAAGAGTAAATACACTTCAAAATCATCAATCCTTGATTATACTCTAATTAATAGTATTAAACTTTCATAATCTTGCACAAGAGTATTCAATCTCATTCTCACTACACTTAAACACCTTCAATTCCTATAAGTGTTATCTTGTGAGAGATAAAGATATTAGATCTTTCAATTCTATTATCTACGATACTAAGAGAGTTAAATTTGATAGAAAAATCACTTTTGTAAACCTTTAAGAGTTAGATAAAAACTCTTGATATTGGTGAGGTAATTTCACTAAGGAAAAATCTTGAATAAGGTATATCTTCAAATGAGAAAAATATTGAAGGGGGCATATCTTCAAGTGGAAAAAATCTTGGCATGGATTCATCAAATGGTGCAAAAATCTTGGTGTGAATTAATTAAGTTGTTATTGTACTCTTGAACGTGGACTAGTGAAGGAATACAATACTCAAATGTAGTTTGGTACTTAAGGTATGAATGTAGACTTCCCAAACCATATTAAAAGCAATTTTGCAAATTCTCTCCCTTATCTCTTTACTTTAAGCACTTTAATTATATTTTTTGTTATTATGTTAATTTGAATTAATTTGTATTATTTGTTAATATTAGTGATACACTTAATTCACCCCCTTTTAGGTGTTATAATTGTCTTAATCCTTGAATAATAGATCCATGCTTTTGCTTTCTTTTTTATATTTTTGTAATATTTAAGTTTTATTTCATGTTAATTTATATCATAGATATGTTCTTATCTTGATTATTTGTGTTTTTCTTCTTCATATGTTCATTTAAGGTTATTTTCTCCAAGATGAAAATGTTATACTAATGGTGTAAGAACTAGTACAAGCTCAACATGGACTTTAATGTTTAAATTCAAAAACATTTGTTATTAACATGTGTTGTAGTTGTTATCTTAATCAGTATTAATACCCTTCTTGTTAAGTAGTGAGTCTTGATTCATGGTGTATAATCCTTGTTACAACAAATACTTGATTCTTTCATAGGCTACCACATAAAGAACTTACACTTGTGCTATGTAAGGATCTTGATTTGTTGTTGACATAAGTTAGCACCATGAATACGTGACAATATTTACAAGTGTCAGGGTTACTCAAACAAGGTAATTAAAGATAATTAATATGATCGTGTTAATAACTTAAAATGAGTCATTAATGATAAATTATCTGATTGGAATCTTTTTTGTGAGTGGTTTATAGTTGAGTAATAGAAAGAGTTTGAACTATATTTATTTGAAATACTATTAATGGATCTTCTAACTTTAGCAATTGTTTTTATCTTTGTTAAATCTTTACATTAATATCATATCTTTTAGATCTCTTTAACTTTTTTTTCTTTTATTATTTGTGGTTTTGTATCCTTAACCTCCCTATTGATCGACCCTGGTCTTCCTGAATTATTTATTACTTTGACACTCTCGTACTTGAAAAAGACATCAATTATTTGATCATGTCAAGTTCTTAATGTCGTTGTTAAGGAGGTAAGTTAATGTACAAACTATAAATTTTATTCTTGTTTTTCTTTTCACTTTTATTTTTATTTTATTTTTCTTCTTTTTTTCTTTTCTTTCTACACTTGAATGAAAGTTTGTTCATGCATATTAAGTTGTAAACTTTCTAGGAATTCTTCATCTTCTTTAGAAAACGTGGCTGAAGAAGTTAACTAGTCACTTTATAATGATAATAATCGTCTCATAACACTTAGAGACCACATGGATCCAATAATGCTTCTAACTTCAATTAAGTTAGGTATCATTCATATTTTATCAAATTTCTATCGCTTAGATTCAAAAAATCCATACTTACATTTGAGATAATTTGAAGAGATTTATAACACTTATAATGATTTAAATTGTAGCATAAACACTATCTTACCCTCACGAGAGTGCGACGTCGAGACGACCCTTTACGGGCAGGTTGAGAGGTTTTTGGTTGGATAAATAGTCATCACCTAGTATTATGATTATTAGGAATCCTAACTGATCTTTAGAGATTCTAGGCAAGGGACTAGTTGCATAAAGAGAATGTATTAGAATCATATATACCTTACCCGAGATAAGCTGCATTATTTTTCTTCGTTTGTGGTTGCTATAGTCTAATGGTGTTTCTATTTCTATCAGTGTATCTATGATGAGATTGCTACGATGAACAAACTCTGGTTTTTTAGGTCAAGAACTTGGTTTGGAAGATGTCTAAAGAAAACAGGTTTATTCACATCTTATGCACTGCAAATGAACCATTGAAAAAAGATTCATTGATTTTCATTTTTCTCTTTTCTCTTTGGTATTTCAAATGTCCATGACTCTTGTATCATGGGACACAGGTTGAAATATTCTCAATTATCATTGAGGCTTCTTTTGGGGATAAACATGAAATTATTGGTTATTGCGTCATTCCAAATAATATTTCAGATAAAACTCCTTGTAATTTTTATCATTATATTAGAAGTGAATTAGTTGTATTAGCCCCAATAATATTTTGGATATTAACTCATACAAGTTTTTTTATCCTTATATTAAAAGTGAATAATAATAAATTATTGTCCTTGTTGTAGTAGTGGTACAAAGATAAGAGTTATATGCCTAATACTTAGTTTCTTTAGGATATTTATTATGTTTGTTTTTTATGGTTATTCTAGTTGTTTGATTGGCTATTTGATTTATTGGTTTGGTTTAGGGTAAAGGTTTGAGAAAGTTAATGCTAGTAATTTGAAAGGTAGGTGGTTTGGTGGCTATGGTAGTTCTCTTTCTTGCCTTTATACATACCTTTAAAACTGTTCACTTCATTTTCTCTTTTCTTTTTTACTGGCTTAGCTATATGCCTAGACTCAATTCCCTATTTTATCCTTTCAACAATCCTTATAGCATTGTAGAAATGCCGAGCTAAGCTTCCCATCAAATGCTTATGATAAAGGAGTTTCCTATATGACTATTCAAGTTACAACCAAATTGACATTGCACTTGAAGATCAAAAGAAAACTACTTTCACATGTCTATTTGGAACTTTTGTATATCGAAGGATGCCTTTTGGATTATGTAATGTATCAACCACATTTCAAAGATGCATGCTTATTATATTTAGTGATATGGTTGAATATTTTCTTGAAATTTTCATGGATTATTTTTCTATTAGAATCCTGTCCTAAATTGGAAAAAAAATACCAATTCATGATAACAAATGATATTGTACTTGATCACATTCTTTTATAATAAAAATTAAGGCTGACAAGTCTTAAATCGAGTTAATTGCCAACTTACTAACACTAAAATCTATTAAAGATGTTAAATCATACTTATGACATGTTGGTTTTTATAGGAGGTTTATTAAAGATTTTAGTGTAATATCTAAGCCATTGTGGACAAATGATAATGTTTTTGAATGGAATGGATATTGTGAATAAGCCTTTGTTAAACTTAAAAACTTGTTTACTTTTATTCCAGTCATTCAACCTCCTGATTGGTTATTATCTTTTGAAATAATATGTGACACTAGTGATTATGTCGTGGGTGCTGTTTTAGGATTAAAAAAAGAGAGGAAATCTTATATGATTTACTATGCAAGTAAATCTTTAAATAGTGCTTAAATGAATTATTCCACCATTGAAAATGAATTACTTGTAATAGTGTTTGCATTTGAAAAAATTAGATGTTATCTTGTTAGCTCACTTGTTATTGTTTTTAGTGATCATGCAACATTAAAATATCTTCTTTCTAAGAAGAATTCCAAGGCTAGATTAGTTTGATGGATCTTGTTACTCCAAGAATTTGGTATCATAATCAAATACAAGAAAGGCATAAAAAAATGTCGTCGCTGATCATTTGTTGAGATTTAAAATAGAGTCAATATTTGATATGATACCAATTAATGATTACTTTCCTAATGAATCCTTATTCTTCATTCCTATAATGTCTTGATTTGTTAATATTATTAATTTTCTTGCAATAGAAGATTTGCTAGCTCATTGGAGTACTCAAGATAAAAGAAAATTTTTGAGCAAAGTGAAGAACTTTTATAAGGATGACCTTTATGTATTCAAGTATTGTCCTGATCAAATATTTTGAAGAAGCCTTCCCAATAATGAGGTAAGTAGTGTCATTAAATCTTGTCATTCTAAGGCATGAGAGGATCATTTCTCGTAAAAAAAGACAACTAAAAAAACCTTACAATGTAGATTTCATTGGCCCACTATGTTCAAGGACACACTTGCATTCTACAAAATATGTGAAAATTATCAAAAGTTAGGATCTATTTCAAAACATCACATGATGCCTTTAAATCTTATTCTTGTCATTGAAATCTTTGACTATTAGGGTATAGATTTAATAGGTCTATTTCCTTCGTCATTTGGTTTTTTGCATATATTAGTCGTAATAGATTGTCGTAATAGATTATGTTTCAAAATAGATAGAGACAATTCTAAGTCAAAATAATGATCAAATTTTTGGAAGGTAATATTTTGAGTTGATTTGGAATCTCTCATGCCATGATAAATGATGGTGGAACATATTTTTTCAACAAACCACTTGAATCTTTAATGAAGAAATATGCAATTACACATAAAGTTGCTACACCTTATCACCCTCAAACAAGTGAGGAAGGAGGAAGTAGAACTTGCTAATAAGAAGATCAAACAAATCTTATTGAAGCATCTATTAGTTAAGGGGGTTCCAGAGAATCATCTGAACACTCTGAGATAGGTATGAACCCTCATAAAAAAGACTTGATAATGCACTTTGAGCTTATCATTAGATATGTCACTTTATAGGCTAATTTATGAGAAACCTTGTCACTCGCATGTGGAACTTGAACATAAAGCTTATTGGGTTATTAAAGCTTTCAATTCAAACCTTGATGATATTAGTCAACTGTGTAAGTTACAAAATAACGAACTTGATGAAATAAGAAATGATGCATATAAGAATTCAAAAATTTATAAAGCAAAAATCAAAGTGTTTCATGACAAGAAAATCTTAAGAAAAACATTTGATGTTAGTTAAAAGGTTTTGTTTTATAATTCTCGACTCTATTTACTTCCTAAAAAGCTAAGATCAAGATAGAGAGGTCTATTTATTATGAAACGTGTGTATCCTTATGGAACCTTTAATATCAAGAATCTAAATAATAGAAATGTTTTTAAGGTGAATGGACATCATTTGAAAGCATACTTTGATAATTTTCCTAATAAAAATGAATTCATTGATTTGAATAATTTTTTTTTACAAAGATTGAATGTTTTTTCTCACATTGTTTTTGTGTGACTTTTTTTTTTTTTTGCTAGTCTCTTTCCTACCCCAGTCAAATGGTAATGGTACTATATGACTCTCAAGTCGATTTTTTTCAGTTTTTCATGATAACTTATATATGTTTTTATATTTATTAATCAATTGTTCAACGCTTTGTTTCTTCTTTTTTCTTTACATATCTTCTCCACCTTTAATCTAAAAATTGGATACCACTCTCGATAAATTGAAAAGGTATTTTCTCGCTTTGCATGATAAAAATTTATCGTGCTAAGTGTGAGAGATTGAGATTGTTAATGTACCATGAAGTTCTTGAAGATATTCATTGGATAATTAAAGTGAAGGTCCAATTATTAGGTGAGTCTTCCAATTCTTTTATTTCACACATGCATAGGACATGTAAACACATTTTTGTGAAGGAACATCATGCAAAACAATTAAAAGTTTATCACAGATGTGCTAGATTGACTTGTAATGCACAATGTCATTTTTTAGGAATGATATCTATATCTCATTAAGATAAAATACAATTCATTAAGGATGACCTAAGTAATGAGTCTTTAGATAATCCTCTATTGACTCTTGAGACACATCCTAGTAGATATTATTGACTTATGGGTCACATATTAATATTTATAATATCTTATATTTTGATGATAACAATCAAATGGAGAATGGACTAATGATAAGTTTGGATGATATTAAATTTAAATAGGCTTTATATAAAGATCACATTAACAAGTATGTGAAATTGAATGAAGAAATCCATCAATAAGTCTAAGATACAAAGCAGTGAAGACTTAATTATTAAGGATTCATTTTAGAGCTTATTGTTAAATCTTTATATCTTATTCAATAGCAAACTAAAATGAACTCACACACTTCACATTGTATGTATAAATAGGATTGATATACATTTAATCAGTTCAAGTTTCACTAGGTTTGAAATTGTCAAAATTGATTTTTAAGTTGAGCTGGTCGACCATATGGGCATACTATGAGAACCGGTTGACTGTTGTTCATCTGTGATGAACACTTGGAATTTTGTAGGATCCAATTGATCGAATAATATAATCATTTAAACCGGTCAACCATTTTAGCCACTAGAGGCATTCCAATTGCTATAAATGACTAGTTTCTTTTGGAAACATATATATAGCTCTCTTTTATGCAAAATTAAATAGAGATTCTGAACACACATGATATAGAAGCTATTCCAAAAGAAAAACCAACTAGAAATCATCAATCTTAACATACTCTAAGTTGTGCTAAATTAAATCTTCATATTCTAGCATAAGAGTATAAAATCTTACATGCATTACACTTACACACCTTCAGTCATCCTAAGTTCTATTAAGTGAACTATAGAGATTATTTTCAATTGTATAATCTACGTTTTGAGAGAGTGCATCTTGTTGTAAACAAATCATAATTGTAAACACTTGAGATTCTGGATAAACTCTTGGTATTAATAATGTTTTGTCACCAAAGAAAAAATCTTAAAGAGAGGACATCTTCAAGTAGTGTAATTGCTTGGTATGAATTCATCAAGGGCATTGTATCTTTCACTTAGATTAGTAAAAGAGTACAATACTCAAGTACGGTTGGTACTTGAGGTATATATGTAGTCTTGCCAAACCATGTTAAAAACTAAGTTTACAATCTCTCTTCCATTATCTATTTACATTAAACACTTTAATTATATTGTTGGTTATTGTGTTCTATGTGCTTAGTGTGATTATTTACATTATTTGACATAATTAGTGGAACACCTAATTCACCCTTTTATGTGTTATTATTGCCTTAATTCTATAACAACAGAGATGTGCATCATGAAATTCATGATTTACGACCTTATTTTCATAAAGAATATGTTAGACATAGTCTTGAGAATCTGACTAAAAAAGACCTTGTTTGTTAGTTTTTAAAAAAACTGTATAGGAAGTCTATCCCGACCTATAGAGGGTGTTTAAGCCATTTTTGGAGATAAAACCTAGGGAAGATGTGAGCCACAATCACAATTACTTGTACATATACATGTTTTGACACAAATAAAAAAAAAACCTCCAATTAGCCTATTCATATAGGTGATATGATTGCATTTCTTTTTCTATATCTATAAAATCCACATTTCCCTTCATTTTTATTCAACTTATACATTTAAAGAGTATAAAAAAGTATAGAAATGGAACGATCCTTAGCTCATAAAATATAAAATATTTATGTTTTTGGTGGATCCAGTCTTTGGAGTTTTTATAATCAACAAATCATCTTGGTCAGGTACTAGCTGAGAGAAATATTCATTTAGTGTATGAGAGAGATAATCATGGGTTAATAGGGAGTGTGTCAACAACTATATTTTTATGAGATAGTCAAGTTTTAGGTATCATCTCAAAAGCTTTATCCAAAAAGAACATCACTTGAAAAACAACTAGAGAGGAACTAAAAGTCTCGACAATGTCTGAATGAATAGGTACAATGCTTGAACATTATGATGCTTTTATTTCCTTATTAGATGGTTTGGGCACATTATAAGAGATATTTGATATTTTCTTCTAGGCCCAACTGAACATTCACCAAAAACCTATAGGTTTGTTAAATGTTAATAGTTTTTATAATAATTTGTTGTCTTTTATTGACCTTGTTGTGGAACAAAGGTTTATTACATCTTTAGCACAACGAATCATAATCTCTACTACAATTGTTGAACAATTGATTGACCAACTACAAATTTTCATCCCTAAAATGATGCATCTAAGAATCAAACAGGCTAGTCAATCATGAAAAGTTGTAAAAAACATAGATTGAATTTGAGCTTTAGTATGTAATTATTTATGTCTTTTGATTTTATCCATAACATATTATTTGTTATTTCATTGTTTATTATATTTGTTTAAGTGTGTTTCAGGTTTTTCAGTAATTGCTATTTCAAGTTTTTCAGTAATTGCTATTTCAGGTGATGTCTTCTATACTCTACCTTTTTTACTTTAAACATTAAAGACAATATCTCATTTTGGTTGAAGGAGATGATAGTTGAAATAGTTAGAAAAAAAGGCTTTTTTTATGTTATTAAAATCATTTGATATAATTGTTACTGTGAGAATGATAGAGTAAGAAGGAACTCTACTCTTAAGATGACTCTTGAGACGTATTGTAATAAATATTTTACAATGGTTATTTGCAAAATTCATAACATGGTTTTATCATACATTTTTTTTAATTATTCAAGTTTTAAAACTCTCATATTGTTATTACTTAATTATGCTCATATACTTATTTATCAAGTATTTATAACCATCATTTTTACACACATACTTTGACATATGTTTTTTGAGTTGCAAATTGAATTATTACATTATTTGTGTTCTTTTGTCAAAGATGGCAACTAAAGGAATGAAAGATTATATATATATAAGTTTGGTTTCGTAGCTTCTTTAACCTAAACAATTAAGCCTGAAATGGTGTCTTAACACCTAATGTCCTAAAGTCAACTAACCTGAGAGTTATTGGCCTAAAGCTTGTTACATGGGTTAAGGAGAAAGCTTAAGGGAATCAAACATTGCATTATCTATATTTAAATATCTATAAGCCATGTTATTAAATTTGTAGGGGTGCCTCAACACCTAATACTTTAAGGCCAACTAGTTTGGGAGTTTTTTTGCCTAAAACTCGTTATATCCCTATCCAAGGAAGTTAGCGTTAGAAAAACAGTAGAATAAATTTTGTTTTCTTCTAAACAAAGCCTCATAACTATGTGTTGATTTATTGAGTATAAAATGAAGGTTTAGTAATATCTTGATTAAGAGGTATAGACAGAAATATAAATCTAATGAGAGTTTATTTATTTGAATTGATCAGTGGAAGTAAAATGATGAATGTCTTGATTTTAGATTCTGTAAATTGTTTTTCTATTTGAACGTTTTAATTACTAAGGAATAGTAATAAGCTAGTTGAGGATGTGATAAGTACTTAAAAATATATTTTTATTAAAGTTTTATATCATCAACTTTCATGAAGATCATCTGTTTAGATTATGATGTTATTAATGATGTTTTATTTAGCCACCAAATCAATAGTTAGCCACCGTATTAATAGTTGTAAATTTTAGCCTATAAAAGAAGACATTTGTCATACATTTAGACATCTTGGTTTTCAAATCAAGATCCTTGTTTTTGCTTTCTTTATTTGCATTTTTTTAATTTTCAAGTTTTTTTTCATGTTATATTCTCATTAATCTCTTTTTTATGCTTATCATTTTATTTATTATACTTAATTAATTTATGTTATAGCTATATTTTTATCTTGTTTATTTATGCTTTTCTTCTTAATTATGTTTAGTTAAGTTTATTTTTGCCAAGATAAAAAGGTTACACTAATGGTGTAAAAATAAGTATAGTACAAACTTAACATGGACTTTAATGTTCAAATTCAAGAAAGATTGCTATTAACATGTGTTAAAGTTGTTATCTTGATCAATCTTAATATCCTCCTTATTAGGTGGTGAGTCTTGATTCGTGGTGTACAATCCTTAGGATAACAAATACTTGATTTTTTCATAGCCTAGTGTATGGAGAATCAGTATTTATGCTATGTTAGGATCATAATTTGTTATTGACATAAGTTAACATCATGAATACTTGACAACATGTACAAGTGTTGGCATTACTCAAATAAGATAATTAAAGATAATTATATTAATTATATTAATAACTTAAAATGAGTCATTAATGATAAATCATATGTTTGGAACTTTCTTTGTGTGTGGTTTCCACTTGAGTAATAGAAATAATTTGAATTATATTTATTTGAAATACCATTAATGGATCCTCTAACCCTAATAATTATTTTATCTCTATTAAATCTTAACATTAATATCACAACTTTAGATCTCTTTAACTTGGTTTCTTTTAGTATTTATGGTTCTTTATCCTTAACCACCTTATAGATCGACCCCAATTTTCCCGGTTTATTTATTATTTGGATACTCTTGCACTTGAGAAAAGATATCAATTATTTGATCATGTCAAAATACCCTAACCCACTAATTATAAAGAATCAAGAACTAGAAGTTTATAGATGATGAACGCCACAAAGTCAGTTAATCTTTAATAAGTCTAGAAAAGTTTGATGAAGAACCAAGAATATGAACAACCTTACCGCACACAAAATATTATTTATGAATAATAAACAACTCCCCCCAAAAGAAAACCTAAATACAAGCTAAAAAAATCTTATTTATATTAGGTAAAATGTCCTAAATAAGGTTGGAAAAATAACAAAAAAGTTATAAATAAAATAGAAAAAAATATCATAAACCAACTAGGAAAATAATGCAATTCTCGCTCAGTAGCTTATGGTCTTTATTGCAAAGCCTTCCTAATGCTCGATTGCTATGAAATTTTAATCCTATAGGAAACATGACTTTTAAAATATATGGAAAAATTGTAATATGATCTAACAATTAGATATAAAGTTATGCTTGTTAACATAAAAATATATGTTTGAAAAAAAAAAAGCCTAAAACTGCCTCTTGTTATCCAATCCGCAAGCTACCAAGATTTCTTGCCCAATCTGTAAGCAATTAGGCTTTCCCAACTTGTTCTCATATGTGGATTATGTTAATTAAAACGTGGTCATCTTTTAAACTTATCTTGATATTTGACTTGGTCTAAATATTTGAATTAGTTTATAAAATATTGAATTTTGTTTTGTTTTTGACTTTGTAATAAGTCTAATTGACACCTCTAATATATCATTCAGTGATAATAGTTGATTCTCATCAAATTCTTCGCTCGTATTAAAATGATACAATATTAAAATATTTTTCTTAAAGAAAATACATACATAAGGTACAATTCCTTTACCTAATGCAATGAAAAAAACTTAATGTATCGATAATTTTTGAAAAAAAAACGAAGACAGTTACTAATGTATTTATTAAATTTGACTCATAATCAAGTAGATTAATTTAGATTAATTTATTTTAAAAAATATATTAAAATAACATTGCTTAAAAAAAATATTGTGAAAAATTTAAAAAAACATAAATGAATTTTGACTAATTAATTTGATCAAAATTAACTTTCGTGAGAGATTGGTTATCATGCGTAAATTTTGTTGAACTATAAAACGGAAAAGGTGACATGGCCTCGCTCAATCCTCAATACACTATCCAAAATCATGCGATAATTTCCGTGCGATCTGTGAGGCCGAGGATTATCGCCAGACAATAATATTATTCCACTACAACATTAGCAGAATAAACAAACTGCAGTCAATACGCAGCTAGCAGAGCGGTGAAGCGTCCAACAACCAAACCAGCGGTGAAAAGAATAATGGTCGCATGCCTTTCGTCTACTCTACCTGATGCTCTTATTATATCCAGCAGAAGAAGAAGCCCATTCTTGAACTCTCACTATCACACTAGTTCTACATGTTGGCCTAAGTTTGGTTCTGCTGAAGCTCTCCTTTTACTCCAAAACTGCACCAGTTTCAATCATCTCAAACTAGTCCATGGTAAGATCATCCGCAATGCCCTCTCTGCTAATCAATTACTTGTTAGGAAATTGATCCACCTCTGTTCTTCTTATGGGAGATTGGATTATGCTGCTTTACTTTTCCATCAAGTTCAAGAACCCCATACTTTTACTTGGAATTTCTTGATTAGGACGTACACTATTCATGGATATTCTATGAAAGCTCTCCTTCTCTATAACCTCATGATTCGCCGTGGCTTTCCTCCCGATAAGTTCACTTTCCCTTTCGTTGTTAAGGCGTGTTTGGCCTCCGGTTCCATCAGAAAAGGGAAAGAGGTCCATGGCCTTGCTATTAAAACTGGGTTTTCAAAGGATATGTTTTTGTACAACACTTTGATGGATCTTTATTTCAGCTGCGGGGATGAGGGCTATGGACGCAAGGTGTTTGACAAAATGCGTGTTCGAAATGTGGTTTCGTGGACCACTTTTATTGCAGGACTTGTTGTTTGTGGAGATCTGGATGCTGCTCGACGGGCTTTTGATCAAATGCCAACACGCAATGTCGTTTCCTGGACGGCAATAATTAATGCGTATGTGAGGAACCAACGACCTCATGAGGCGTTTGAATTGTTTTGGAGAATGTTGCTTGCTAATGTGAAGCCCAATGAGTATACTCTGGTTAATTTGTTAAAGGCGTGCTCCGAGTTGGGTAGTCTTAAATTGGGTAGATGGATTCATGATTATGCACTCAAGAACGGGTTCGACCTTGGGGCTTTCCTTGGGACTGCTCTTATTGACATGTATAGCAAATGTGGCAGTTTGGATGATGCCAGGCAAGTATTTCGCGAGATGCAAATAAAAAGTTTAGCTACATGGAATGCTATGATAACTAGCTTGGGGGTGCATGGATATGGGGAGGAGGCCCTTTCTCTTTTTACAAAGATGGAGGAGGCAAATGTACGGCCAGATGCAATCACTTTTGTAGGTGTCCTATGCGCTTGTTTACAGACTGACAAAGTAAGAGAGGGTGATATGTACTTCAAATATATGAGAGAACACTATGGGATAACTCCTGTTGTAGAACATTATACTTGTATGATTGAACTATATAGTCGTGCCAACTTGTTGAATGCACTGGACGAATTAGTGAAGGGCATGCCAAGGGAGCTGAGTGACGATGTAGCAGCAGCATGGATTAAGTCAAGGTTAATCGATGATATTGATGATACAGAAAATTCTTTGGAGCACCAAGGCGAAGAATTGCAGTATTGGGAAACACGAACAGAACATTTGTCCCAGTATCAGCTTCAGGGCTTCAAATGGGATGTCGGTTGACTTCAATGGCTGGGTTTTGACCATGTTATTGTTTTTCAATGCTACAGAAAATGTTAGTTCCATACAAATTTTTTATGGCATTTACATTTTGTCTCTTGCACCTGGCAAAGATTTAGCCTCCAAAACATAAACACCTGTTTCTGGAACTTTGCAAGTAGAATAGCTTGGAAAAGATTTTTTTTCTATTTTTTGAAAGCTTGTCCAGCATGTTTTTTGGGAAGGTGGTGGGGGGCTTCTCTCGGCAAGGGTGTTTCTAGAGATGGATGCCATTGCTATTTTGGCTGTATATTAATGTATCATTGTTTTTGCCGACAATAGGTGCACTATTATTGTATTTAAAGGATATTTGAGTTCGAATGAATATACTGATGGTACAGGTATGACACACTGATTAGTTGGATACAAATTAACCATTTAGCATATTTGCTTTTCAATATTACATATTTGAAACGATGGCTTTGGTATTGTTAGTTTAAAAGAAATTGCTCCATGTCCATTAAACCTGTTAAATCTTCTATTGTATTACAGAATCAATGATTGTAATGCTTTTGTTAAATAAACAGATTGCATGCAGGATAGTTTTGCCTTTTTGCATGTTGAGCTACAAGCTTCTCACTTGTGATGTTTGGAGTAGCAGCACAAGACTCTGATGTTAACATTATGTTTGGGTTCGAATTCTTTCAATTTTATGTACTATGATGAGAAGACAGTTTTAACCTGGAATCTATTCATATGATAATTCCGAATTTTCCATTTGGCTTATTCCGTTTCTTTTCCATATTATCATAGATTAGGATTGTTCCTATCTTTCAGTTTAGTCATGTTATGCTCAGTTTAATTATGCATTGCTTGACCTTGTTTTTTTGGCTTTTTCTTGGCATTTTTTGCCCTTGTTTCAAATGATGTCTCTATCACCCAAAAGAACCCGTCAGTGCACAAGTGGCTAAACAATTCGCCAATGGAACCTGTTTATTGCAAGTGTCTAAAATTTCATCTCTTTAGTCATCTTGTGAGCTCAAGTAACAGATTTGCTTGCTTGATTAATTGCTTAGCAGGGAGTCATAATATTAATTTCTCTAGTTTTCATTCTGTTGCATGTTGAAACAGAGCTTTATCACCTCAGAAAGCATGGAAATGTTATCCAATTCTGAACTACTGGGCATAGAACTTATATTGTTGGACTTCTGTGGCACTATTTGTTCAGTGATGGCTCTGCTCTGTGCTCAATACATTTTTCTTGATGTCAATGATATAAAATCTGCTAATATCCCTTGTATTTTCCTTTCTCTGAAACGGTTTTGCACTTGTGCCTCAAATCTCCGGTTTCTTGATGTCAATGATACAAAAGTAATGGTTTGCTTTTGTTTTTGGTGTTAGGGATAATCTTCTGTATTACAGTGTCTAAATTCTACAACCTCTTTGCTAAACAATCTGGATTCTGGAGCCTTCCCGAGCCTCAAATCACCGGAAGTATCAGAATAGGTTTGGTTTTTGACAGTCACCACGATCAAGTCGTCCGTGTTATTCAACATTAGAGATACGGATCGATGTGTTACGGAGTGCTCATCTGCTGATCCTTGAATGGTGCTCCGCTCCTCTCTTTTCAAATGGAGATATACATTGGTGTTTGTGCGGATATTTACTCATATATCATGTCAAACAGTCATTAAACTGCCAAACTATTCCTTAGATGTATATGCCTGTGTAAATGAACCTAAAAACAATTTATTTTTAGAGAAAATATTAATTAATTATTAATAAAAACTGAAATAGAAGTTAATTCACTCATAAAATACTATTTATTAAAAAATAATTTATTTTTTTCATCATTTAATTGTTTTTTTTTCAATTTTATTTGTTGATTAAAAGTTAAATTTCATGATTTTTTTATTTCTTTTATGTGAGAGTTATCATGATTTCTAAAAACATCCTGGTATTGATTTAGTGCTCAATTTTATAGATATTTATTTTTGTTATTGTATTATTAAATAAAAAAATAATTTTAAAGAAGTAAAGTTATTAAATTTAGTGAAGTCCATTACTCGGGTCGGGAACTAGACTTGTTAACTCAAGTTATTTTTTTTTTGTTCTTTAGTTTTTTTCATTGATTGTTTTTCAATTTCATCTTTATTGGGTTAATTGAAAATTAAGTTTCATAATTTGTTTTAATTTTTTTATGGGGTTATTGTGGTATAAAAAAAGCCCTAATATTATGTTAGTGTTTGATTTTGCAAACATCTATTTTATTATTATATGATTAAATAAATAAATAAATAATAAAGTTATTAAAATCTAGTGAAGTCCATGACTCGGGTCGCGGGTTTGATAGGTAAACCTGGGTTGACCTAAGTTGATCCAATATATATATATCTTGAATTATTTTTTAAGTCAAACCACCTTTCGTCTTGGTTGCTTTTAGACTTCTCAAGTTGCCTGGATCATGTCAAGGCAACTTCTACACAATTTAATTTGAAACTTAGGCTAGGTAGGTAGGTAGGTTGAGAGGTTTCATGGTTGACCTACTAGGACGAGTTTTATGACATTATCAAAGAGTTCCGTACAACCTGAACATTCCTTTTTTACATTCAATTTATTTTAGTCTGACATGTAGCGTAGCGCGAGCCAATTGTCTTTGTTTACTTGGTTTTTCATTGAACTCTTCAAAACTTATCAATGATTAATTGTTTTTATGGCGTTCAACACGAGCCAATTCTCTTTTTTTACATTCATACCCTTAGTTCTTAATTGAACTCTTAAGAACTTATCAAGAATTAACTGTCTTTGTGGTGTTCATCCTTATAGTTCCTAGTTCTTTATTTTTTATAATGAAATGTTTGGAGTTTTTCGTCTAATAACTTCAGTTCCTTGGTTCTCTTTTCTTGTTGCATTTATACCTCTCTTAAATGTAAAGAGGTGTTTGGAGGGCTGGATAAGATTCTTCCCATCCCTCATTTTGGGTTATCTTAGGCTGGTTTCTATTCCCATTCTCTCCTAGGATAGGTCGGTCCAACTCTAATTTTTGTTAGGTTTTACATTGTCGCTGCTGATTCAAAAATTGGCAATAAAAACTGCGTCGCTGCCGATTCATAAATTGGCAACTAACTGTGTTGCTGCTGATTTAGAAATCGACAACCAAAAACTATATCGCTTCCGATTTGAAAATCAACAGTCAAAAACTTTGCCGGTGCCGATTTAGAAATCAGAAGCCAAATAGTTTTGCTGCCGATTCAGAAATTGATAGCTAAAAACTGTGTCGCTGCTGATTCAGAAATCAACAATCAAAAACTTTGCTGGTGCCGATTAAGAAATCGGCGGCAAAATTGCGTCGCTGTCGATTCAGAAATTAGCAGCTAAAAACTGTGTTGCTGCTGATTCAGAAATCGATAGCGATGGTGGAGTCATTTTAGGCTTTACTTCTCTCTTTTTTTGGGTGTTTACATTCTCCCCTCCTAATATAAATTTCGTCCTCGAAATTAAAGGGACTCGTATTGATAGTGCCTCCAGATTCTCAGAGCAACACCACAGTCACCGATTCTAGGTCATGTATTGGGTAATTCTCTACGTGAGTCTTGAACTGTCTTGACACATAAGCGATCACTTCCTCATATTGTGTCAAATCACACCCAAGTCCTTTCTTTGAGGGTTCACTACAAACTACCAAACCTTTGGTATTTTGGAACGTAACAGTTCTAGTATGGCAGTTTATTTGGCCTTGTACTCACTCGGCTAATCATGTTTATGTTTATACCAAAATC
>Ga0307515_10009842_pt1 | contig 18417 bp, 5 predicted proteins | sample 17_EM_MG_FD_194513 | JGI IMG/M metagenome (GOLD analysis project Ga0307515, IMG submission 194513) | Populus trichocarpa ectomycorrhiza microbial communities from riparian zone in the Pacific Northwest, United States - 17_EM | ecosystem: Host-associated > Plants > Roots > Unclassified | place...
GATACCATCTGATACACCGCGTAAAGCCGTAGGGTTCTTCCAGGGTGTTCTTATGTAACGCTTACATAAGCAACATCAGAGATCATCATTGACAATTTACCCTATCGTCCTCCGACCTCCGCTTACGCAAATTAATAGGTTATAAGCCCGGCTGCTCTAACCTCAACCAAATCTCAATCAATTTTTAACTAAAACGCCAAAATCTGACCTTGACTAAATATCAATTAATTATTGACTAATTTTTTGATTAAATCTAAACTAGATCTTAAGTTAATTTTATCTTTATTTTACTTTTACTTAAATTTTATTTTAAGTCAAATCTTGTTTAAATCCTATTTAAATCCTAATCGAATCTTGATCAAATCTAAAGTATATATTATTTAATCTATCTGTTTATTTGATTTTATCTACTTATCTAAATTATATTATTCAATTTTACTTGTCTAAATCCTATTATTCAATTCTACTTGTCTAAATCCTATTATTTAATTTTATCTGTTTAATTCTATCGTTTAATTCTATTTATCTATTCGCAGATAAAATGTTAGACAAAATCTTAATTGAAAAGCTTATTGGGCAATCTAACTACGAAGTCTGGAGCCTTTGGGTCCAATTACTTCTTATAAAAGGATCGCTTAGTGATGCTATAGAAGAAGGAGTTACCCTAAAAGGGGAAATTAACCAAAAAGCCTTAGCTAATATAAGGCTGACAATTAAGGATGGACCTCTTTTGCAAATATAGTATTCCAAAACAGCTCTAGAAGCATGGAAACTGTTAAAAAATCTCTATAGCCTAAAAGGGTTTAGCTCGGAATTCTTAATCTGCAAAGAGCTCTTTAAAACTACTTTGTCTAAATATTCTTCTATGGAAGAGTATTTAAATAAAGTAAAGCAACTCACCGACTAATTAAAAGCCAAAGGCATAGAATTGCCAAGTTAGGTAATCGTCGCTTGGGTTTTAAATAACCTAACTAGTCCTTATAAGGGATTCGTTATAATGGTTACCCAATCTTACAGAACTAATTCTAGTACCATTAACTTAGAAAACCTGTTTTCTAACTTGCTGGATGAATCTAGAAGATAGGTATCTAAAGATTAGGAAATAGCCTTGGTTATAGGGTCTAGACGATGACCTAGGACCAATTAGACAAATCGAATATATAAAAACAAGTACTATAAGAAGTGTAGAACAACTACGCATTCTATAAAGGACTATTTTTATCTATTTCCTAAAAAGGCCTTAAAAGGCTTTAAAACCAAGCACCAATATAAGCCAAAACCTTAAGAAGCTCTCGTGTCTATAAATACTAGTGATAACTATCCTAGTAATATAGAAGAAGACGATTTCGAAATTGATCTTAATCTAATAGATACCGATTAGGTACTTATTACCAATAAAAACCCCCAACCAAATTAAAAAGGAGCTAATTTTGTATTAGACTTAGGAGCTACTAAGCATCTAATGACTAAAAAGGAATACTTTATAAGCTTTAAAGATTCCTATGGGAAAATTGGTTGGGGAACCGATGCATTAATTGATTATATTGGAATCGGAAATGTTGAATTGGTAAACAAAGGAAACAAAATTGTACTAGAAAACTGCAGATATGCACCAAATTTTTAATACAATCTTATCTCTGTCAGTAAGCTAGATCAGCTTAGCTATAAAATTGTAGTTAAGCGTTAATCTACCACCTAATAGAAAGGCTCTAAAAACTTAATGGGTGTATAAGATTAAAATAGATCAAAATAACTAAATAATCAAATATAAAGCCAGATGGGTAGTAAAAGGCTTTAGTTAGCAATATGGCATAGATTACAAAGAAACCTTCGCAAATACTTACCACCCAGAAGTGTACAAAATGCTACTATATTTAGTAGCTTACTAAAATTAGGAAATAGTATAATAGGACTTTAAAAATGTGTTTACGCATGCTAATATAGATAAGGAGCTATATGTAGAATAACTAGAAGGTGTTACTGTAATACTAAATAAGGTATATAAATTAAATAAAGCTCTATATGGCCTAAAATAATTACCAAGAATATAGTATAACCACCTAGCAAATAACCTTAAAAAAGAAGGATTTTATCCTATCTTTGCAGATCAGGCAGTATTCAAAAATGAGATACTAGGTATTATAATAATCTGCCATATAGATAATCTACTAGTATTTAGCCTAAATTAATAATAAATAAATAAAATTCAAACAAAACTAGGCAAAGACCTAGAATTGATAAATTTGGGACCAGTTTCCTATTTCCTAGGTATGGAAATTACTAGAGATTATAAAAATAAGGTTATAAAATTAAACTAAAAGAAATACACCTAAAATATCTTATAAAGGTTTAATAAATAAAATCTAAATCTAGTATCTACCCCTGGAATTATTAGCTTAAAAATGGAAAAGAATATAGAATAGGCCTCTCCTAAAGATATAAAACAGTATCAATAAGAAGTAGGAAGCCTAATATACTTATCTATAAAGACTAGGCCTAATATAGCCTATAACGTAAATACCTGCGCTAGATTTATATTAAATCCAAATAAAATATATTACCAGGCACTAAATTAAAATTATAAATACCTAAATTATACCCCTACCTTAGGAATTACCTATTCTGGATAATTAGAACCTTATATTTAGGTTACTGCGATTTAGATTAGGGGGGTGATATAATAGGTTGAAAATTAACTAGCGTATACTACTTCTTATTTAGTAGAAGCCCTATAAGCTAGGCAAGTTAATTATAAAAAATAGTTGCTCTATTTAGCTGTAAAGCTGATTATATAGCCCTAAAAGAGGCTATAAAGGAATATCTATATTTAATAAGCGTTATTAAACAGCTTAATATAGAAAATAAAGAAAAATTCCATTTATTTACAGATAGCCTATCAGCAATTAAATTGGCGAATAATCTAGAATATTATGTTAAGACTAAGCATATTAATATATAATAATAAATTCAATTTACCGCCCGTCCCGGTCCCCCTAATGGGTCCACGCAGGCTAATACCTTCTATAGGAAAAACTCCAACCTAGAGAAAACCCCACCTCGGGCCGCGCTGGAGAGATGGCAGCGTTCCGACATCGGAGCGCCGGCGGCTCGCCTTCTACCTGCCTTTAAGTCTGCATATTAAGCCAACTGGCCGCGCTTCGCGGACAATCTCACTCTGCCCCCTTCTTTCCTTATCCTTTTACCCTTATTCTTTTACTAGTCCTCTAGGCTTTGAAAGGGCTGGTATCCACTTATATCCTCTGCATCCATTGCCTTTACTGCCTGAAACTGGGGTAAAATACCTGACTGTACCAGCCATTTTGCTGCCGCTTGGGCGCTTTCTTTATTATTTAAAACTTCCTGAAGGCGTTCAGAGGCGCATTTTGCTATAAAGTCCGCCCTTTGGTAGTTTGGACACTGGAACAGCATATGGTGGACTGTCTGTCTTATCCAGCCGCATTCGCACCGTGGGAGAACCGCCGGTACACCGACGGATGCAAGCCATGCATTAAGCCCTATTACCTCTGTGCGAAGAAGAAATAGTGCTGTGGCCTCTGCTTTTGTTAGGCCTTCGTATAATGGGTCTATAAGCTAATTAAAGAACAGTTAAGAGCACTTAAGGAGTTTATTTAAAAGAACCTATAAAAAGGATATATTAACCCATTATAGTTATTAACAGGAAATTTAGTACTATTCGTACTAAATAAGAATGGAAAACCTAGACTATATATTAACTATAAATAGTTAAATAGCATTACTAGGAAGGATAGATATTCTTTTCCCTTAATTAGTAAAATCTAAAATAGAATAGGTAATGTGTAAATCTTTATAAAGATAGGTCTAAGATAAGTATACTATTAGATTAGGATTAAGAAGGGCAATAAGTAAAAAGCAGACTTTAGGCTAAAGGAAGAACTATATAAACTATTAGTTATATAATTTAGGTTTATAAATATACTAGTAATACTCTAAAAGCAAATTAATAGTATAGTAGAAGAACACCTTAATAAGTTTATTATAGTATATCTTAATATTATTATTACCTACTTAATAACTAAGAAAGAATACGGAGAATACATTAAATGGGTTTTAAAGAGACTATAAAAGGAATAAATACTAGTAGCAATTAAGAAATATAAGTTCTTTATAAAAAAGACTAATTTTATTAGATTTACTATTAAATTAAGTTATAATAGTATAGACTTAAGAAAATTAAAGCTATAGTAAGTTAGTAAGAACTAGAGAACATAATATAGTTAAGGTTATTTTTAGAGTTTTATAACTACTATAGAAGGTTTATAGTATAGTAGTTAAAAAATATTAAACCCTTTCTAAGGCTTGTAAAGAAAAAGAAACTATAGGTATAAGGGAATAAGTAAAAAAAGTTATTCTTAGAGCTAAGAAATTATTTACTTAAGAACTAATCTTTAAGATCTACTAACTAGTATTAGAGATAGTGGTTAAAATAAATATATTAGACTTTACACTAGGAGGATACTTACTATAAAAGCACTAAGACGCATAGTACCTAATAGCATACTATAGTTAGAAGATAATACTACTAAAACTAAATTATAACATCTATAATAAGGAGTTATTAGGTATAGCTATAGCACTTTAAAAACAATAAGTATTTTTATAAGGCATAAAGAAACTATTTATAATTAAGACGGATTATAAAAACCTAATAGGGTTTTTAATAACAAAAGAGCTTAATTAAATATAAGTTAGATAGGTAGAGATGCTTTAAAAAAATACTATTTTAAGATTTAGTATATTAAGGATACTAAAAATACGAAAGCCGATACACCAAGTAAAAAGGCTAAATTATTAAATAATAAGAAGCTATTAAAGGCTATATTATAAAAGATAAAGATGGATTAATTAGGTATAATTACCTAAAAATTATAGTAAGTTAAGAAGAATAGACCTATAAGGCACTAAAGAGTATATAGTTATAAAAGATCTAAGTATAGGATAAGGATTTAGACTTAAAGTAGTATAAAAATTAAAAAGTAATATACGTGCCTAGAAGCATTACGGAAGAGTTTACTAAAGATTTTTATAAGGGAATAATATAAGGATATAAAAGAGCTATAGGCTTAGTATTAAGACTCTAAAGGAAGTATATTATTTAAGAAATCTAAGGCTTAGTAAGAAAAGTTATTAAAAATATTTAGATTACTAAAGGAATATACTAATAAGGCATAAGCTATAAAAAGGGCTATAACCTATTAAGGTACTAGAAAGACTATTAGAGGTTATATTATAAAACTTTATTATAAAGTTACTAAAATTTAGAAAACCTATTATTAAATAAGACTATAATATAATCCTAGTAATAGTAGATAAATTAACTAAATAGGGCTACTTTATAGCATATATAGAAGAAATCTTAACGGAAGATATTACTAAAATCTATATTAAAGAAGTATTTATAAAATATAGAGTAATAATAAAGATTATATTAAATAGAGATTTAACATTTATAGCAGTATTCTATGAGGTATTTTTAGTAGAATAAGAAGTTCGCGTAGCAATATTAATAGCGTATTATTTATAAACAGATAGATAGACAAAATATTAACTTAGACGCTAGAATAGTATCTAAAATATTATATTAACTATATATAGAATAATTAGGTATCGTTATTACCAATTATATAGTTTATATATAATACAATACTATAAGAAGAAATAGAAACGTTACTATTTAAGGCGAATTATAAATATAAGCTAAGGATATCCTTATTACCGCGTTAAGTAAAAAAGATAAGTAGCATAGCTAAAGAAAGAATAAAGACATTAATATATCCTTATAAAAACCATATTAAGTTAGCTAAGTTAGTCTAAATATAAATAAAAAAGTACTATAACGTAAAGAGATCTAAGGGACCAGATTTTAAAGAGGGGGATAAAGTATAACTACTATATAAAAATTTTAAAAGTTAACAACTAAGCAAAAAGTTAAACTATATTAGACTAGAACCTTTTAAAATTATATAAAAAGTTTTACTAATTATATTTAAGTTAAACTTACTAGCTAGAATAAAGATCTACTCTATATAGTATATTAAGATGCTAAATCCAGTATATAGAAATATTAAGCAACTAGTTTATAAAGCAGATACATATAGAGGATAAGAAGAAGATAAATAATAAGCTTTAAAGATCGTTAGTTATAAGGACATTAATAATAAAATATAGTATAAAGTTAAGTAGATAGGCTATAATAAAACTACTTAGGAGCTACTATTAAACTTAAAGAACGCTATAGAAAAAGTATGTAAGTATTAAAAGAAAATAGGTTAGGTAATATTAAAAAGGATCTAAAATTAAAAACATTAGTTAAAGGCAATAAAGGAGCCTAGGGATTAAAGGGATCCACTATTAGTATACTAGCTATTTCCGCCTCCTCTTAATTAAAATTCTGTTTAGCCTTTTTAGTCTTAAGCTTATAGAGACCTTACCTTATAAAGAGTACTTTTAAAACTATACCTTTTTATAACCCTTTATAAGACGGCCTAGCTAAGTATAAGTATTTAGTTAAGCCTTTAGAGCTCAAGACGCCTTATTAAAACGGCTTTAAACTTTAGTAAGGGCTTTAGCTAGTTTACTTATTAGTTTTTTAGTCTCTACTAATACGCAAAACCCTAAGATAAATTAGATAATAAATAAGACTTTACGGCAAATTGCCTAGCACATTACTTAATTCTGCGCTAAAATATTAAAAATACCTCGCTAGAGCACTTCCACTAGCTGCTCCTTTAAACTCCCTGGCTTATTTATATCTATATTTAATATCTTATTTATAGCGGTCTTTTTAAACTTATACTTATTTAGAATTCTAACCTTAATATAGAAAGCCGTATTATATAAAATATATCCTATAATAAGAGGGTTTTCTTGTCTAATTTAGTAGATATAGTATATAAACTGTTCCTATTTACTAAAGAATGGATTAAGCTCTATAAGTATAATAAAGTATACCTTATTAAGGGTAATACCCTCTATAATAGCCTTTAGAGATAATAAAAGAATCTATAGTCCCCTTAGCTGCTTCTACGAGTTATAAATAATATGGTTTTTTTTACTTTGGTAATATTCCTCTAGGGAGATATATAATAGCGTTCTCGCTATATTTAGTAACTAAGGCCTAAAATAAGTATTAACTTAGAGTTCCGGTTAAGCAAGCTGCTATTAAGAGGTAAAAAGATAGAGTGTTTTGTTACTTACTGCTATATATACCGCCCTAATAGTTAGGAAATTAGTGCTAACAATAACCTTGCTATAATACCCCCTAACGTTTTTTAATTATATAACTTCTTTATAGATAGCTAAAAGCGCCTTAAACTTTATATTACCGTAAAGGATTTCCTCCTTATCCTTATTTAAAATGCTTTTAATAAAAAAAAATTATTAATTTTACGTGAAATTTTGCTTGTACGTTAATTTTATTATTATTTAGCAGATCCTTATTATATTTATTCTACTATAAAAGTAACTTAGGCGTTATTACTGTAATACGGCACGTAAAGTAGGTACTTAAGAAGGTACCGGCTATTTGTACTAGTTGGTTCCCCTTTAAAAAAAACTATCTTTTTTTAACCATTTTCTACTAAAATACCTCTTTTATTTTTAACGCTATTATACTTTCTATACCCTATAGCAATTTAATTTCTATAGTTTTATACTTATAGTTTAGGTAGTGAATTCGGAACTTACCTAAAATAACTTTTAATTTTCTTCTATTAAAGCTGATAGTATTTAAAGTATGGCGAATTTTAAAGTTTATAAGTATTTCTCCACCGACTTAAACTAATTCTTTATATACCGTAGACTATAAGACCTCTTTAGGGTTACTCTTTCCTTATTTTAAAAAATAACTTTTTAGCTTTACTTTTTTTTAACTTTAACGGACGTGTATTTTTTAAGAATGCTATTATTTTAGGCGCTTACCTAATCTAGATCTAAAAGGCCATTTATAATAAACTAATATATATCTACAATACCATTTTCTATTAGAGTCCCTAATATAGCCTAGACAAAGAATTTAAGGCGTTTTAGTATAGTACTTTTATAGAAATAAAGAAATTAGTTAACTATAGCCTCTTTATTCTTTTCGTTATAAAACTTATCCTATAAAACCCTACTAAAAAAATATGGTCTTAACCGATTACCAACCTTTATCCTCTTGCTTCCCGTTAAACAAAAAGCAGTAGACGCTTTTAGTAATTGTAAAGTTGTTAATAACACGCTGTTTTAGGCATTTAGATATTATAATTATAATAAATCTTATTACTAAGGCAGCCGGGGTACTGGCTAAAGGATTACCCTTTTTAAGTAGTAGGATACTATTAGAGAATTATAGGTAAGGGGTTTTTACTTTATCTATAAGAGCCTAATAAGTATTTAAAGTATTATAGGCGGTCTAGTTTCCTAACGTTTCTATTTTTAGCTACTTATCTAAAGTTAGCTGCTCTATACCTGGAGAAATATCCGCTGTTAAATAGTATATTATAACTCTTAGCGGTGCCTACGCTTATATTATAAGTAGTAAGTCTTTAAATAATAAAATATAATTATCTCTTTAGGCAGTAATAATATATAAAACTATAATAACTAGGCTAGTACTATACTGTTTACGTATTATAAATATAGCGTTGCGATTTATATATAGGTATAGTAGAGGCACTTTATCCTAGTTAGGATACTTAACGTTATTAGCCTAGTAGCCCTTTAGTAGATATTAAGTAGCATTTCTAGCTGCTTAATTAATAGCTACTTTATCTAGGTTTATAGTATAGTGGTAGTTAAGGATAATAGTTAAATATATAGTTACTATTTTGTTGGTCCCTATGCCGTCTATAAGAACCCTATTATTTAGCTCTATATATTCCTAGTAGAATATCTTAGATATACTATATAGCTAGTATAGAAACGCTCTAAACTCTAGATTTAAACCTTATTTGCAGGGAATAGGGACTATATTATTCCTTAGGAGGGCCCCTTTAAAAACCCTATATAGCTTAGCTAAGCGTTTATATATCTATTACTCTATTCTCTTAATCTTACCACCTGCTTTTACCGCAGCGGCTTCTTAAAATTTTTAAAAAGCTAATATTAGTCTAATTTAAGATGTACTTTATATGCTTATATATCTATACCTTTACTTAATATAATTAGCAGCCTCTACCTCCCTATTGGCTTCGTTTATTATATCTTTAAGGGCCTCTTCTTTTAGGTTATCGTCTTCTATAAAAACCTATATAGTGTTACTAGCTAGATTGTCTGCGGTTATAACCTATAGTTAAGCTAGTTTAGGATTTGGAGCGGCTGCGCTTTAGAGAGCATTATAAATATCTTTATTCTCCTTTATACTGTCGGGACCCCATATAGGCTAGATAGCTAGACCACCGCGGCCGTCCTTAGTAGCTTACCATAATTTGCCTTTAGATACTTTAGTAGGTTACTTTTTTTTATAACTATATTTCTTCTAACCTAATAAACTTAAAATGCTACTATATGCCAATAAGGTTAATAAAGCATTACTCTTACTTTTAGTATCTTTATTAACGAACTTATTATTTAAGTACTCTAAGTGCTTAAGGGTCTACTTAGACGCAGTCTTTTACCTTTTTTTATATATAGGCTTACCGCGCAAAGACTGGCGAATTAGGGTATTGGTAATGCTAGGAGGGTTTATGCTCTACTTATACGGTATTTAATACGGTGTTTCTATAATTAAATGCTTAGCTATAATTATTAGTACATAAATAACTAGATATTATTAAAAGAACTTATAATCGGTACTCTTAAATATAAATTTATAAGGTAAGGATGTGGATAGGGAGTCCAATAATAGAACAATGGGTATATTGTATAGACAGAGACGAATCCTTAAGGGAAAAGGAGGAGTCTGTGTGCGAGGTAGAAAGGGTTTTCCCTAGGCACTTATAGAGCACGTGCCTTACGGGCGAGTCACCCCTAGGTTGCTCTAGGGTCGCCTATACCTTACGGCTATATAACTATCTACTTAGGTTTTACCTAACAATGCCCCCCCCCCTTTAAAAAGGGTCGTCCCCAATCCTTTATATACTTAAGCCTTAATAAAACCCCATAAAAAACCTTAGTAAGGAAAAAATTTAGAGGGGAAAGAGCGTCTTGATTTTACGCATAGAGAGACAGGTAGTATATATACGCGGCGCGAAAATATTAAGGAACTTTAACCGGCGGTTAAAGTTATCTAATTAGTCAAATTTGCCTTACTAAGACTCCCCCGCATTTAACCAAGCTAGTAGCGATTTTATATACCTAGTATAGAAAACCCTAATTAGTCCATTTAACAGGTAGAGCTAGTAGAGCTTAATACTGTTACCTAAATTTAGTAGACCAGAAATATTCCAAAAGCTTACTTACGTAGGTAGGTCGCTAGTACCTCGCGGGTTAGTTATAGGTTATTCGTATACAGCTAAATTTATAAATAGTAAGGCTATATACCTATTAAATCCGCCACTAACCCTACTTTAGCCTTACGCTATACTGGCGTAGCGCTATATATACTTTATAGGTAGGTTATAAGTTATTTACATACAGCTAGATTAGGACAGTAAGGCTATATACCTATTAGACCCGCCGCTAACCTATGTTTTAGCCTTATACGTTATCTGCGTAGTATATACGTGGAATAGTATAAGTTATCGGTATAGGTTACTACTAGTAGGTCGCCAGTAGGTTATAAACCCCAGTTAAATAAACCCTAGTTATAAACGGGCCTATTCTCTAATATATAAATAATCTACTTAGCTAGTATAGAGTAACGGACTAGGTCTAGGAAGGGTGCTTTCTAAATTAAGCTTTATTACCGGTATACGCTATAGCCTCGCCTATAAGTTATAGCGATCGTTACTTATTCTTTAATCTCTTTAGACGTCCTCTATTCCGCTTTAATATAGGTTATATTTTAATAGCAGCGCTTACTTTTCGCCTGTGCTTCGGCTATAAGGCTAGGGTGTCCCGCTTACAGTACTTATCTAGCAGTTATTAATAATTCTTAAGTTCTATCTTATATTTCCATTTATTATACTTATTTAGCCATCCTAGCCATTTAATAAGGTACTATAGTTGTCTAGCATAATCCTAGTAGGTAACGATTACTTCTACTTCCCAGCTGCCTTCCTTAAGCTCTTCTACTACCGGGGGTTAAAACCTAGGGCGTAACCTATAAGGCTTTAGTAGGGAGATATAGAAGACTAGGTAGAGCCGTGCCATAGTAGGTAGAAGCTCTAGCTTATATACTTACTGCCTTACGCGCTCTAAAATCTAAAACAGTCCCATAAACTTATAGTTAAGCTTTTTATAGGGACGTTTCGTGCGGATATTCTTAGAGAAGAGTAGGACTTATTTACTAACGGCGAAGTATTTAGCTAGGTGGTAACAATTATAGTATTTTACCTAAAGCTTTTAGGCGTACATTATTAACGCCGCCGCTGCCTTATATATAAGGCGTAGGTGTTATAGATGCGTCTCTATAAGTTAGACATTTATTAACTTAGACCTTTCCCTACCTTACTAGGCGTTTTAAACGCTGTCCAGGACTCTATCTAAGACGTTTAGTAGCTGGCTATAGGCGAGCTTAATAGGGGAACGCTTTATTATAGCATAGACCTTAGAGTTATAGGTAAAAGCTACTTCTTTAAGTAGGGAGGCCTAATTATACTGTTCCCAGTTCGTAAATATACGTAGGTATACCTTAAGCTCCTAGTTCTAACACTCCGTCTAACTATCTATCTACGGGTAAAATATAGTACTAAGTTTATATTAAACGCAGAGATGGTAGCATATAGTACTCTAGTACTCGCTTGTAAATATACTACCCCTATTAAAGACGATATTATTTAGAGGCCCTATTTATATAAAGACTCTAAATAAGAGTTCTACGAGTTGTATAGCATTAATTGTCTTACGTACTAGATAGTAATATACTAGCTTTATAAAACGGTCTATAAGGATAAAGACAGAGTTATACTTTACACCATTAAGAGTCTTAGACTCTAGAATATCCGTAATAAAGTTAAGTAAATAATGCCGCTAGGCTCGGGTAGGGGCCTAAAGAGGCTACAGCTTACCATAGGGTTTATAGCGGCGCGATTTAGAGCGTTAATAGGCATTATAATTATCTAGGTATTTGTAGAGGTCCTAGGTAAGGCCGTTCCAAGTATACTTTTACGCGATTACCTTAAAGGTACAGTTAAAACCATAATAGCCGCCTATAGGATCGTTATAATTCCGCTTAAGGATCTCCTATTATAATAGTATACAATTCGGCACCTAGACCTTATTATTTTACCTTAGGAGTCCTTAATTATTAAGGGTATAGTCCTTATTACTAGCAGGAACTTATTTTTAGGTTAACTAATCATATATAGAGCGTATAAAGGTGTCCCTTTTTTATACTCCGCAAATAAAATTAACCAGTAACTTAGGGGGGTATTTTATAAACGCTATTTCGGCTAAAGCAGCTACTTATAAGGCAGTATTACTAGGGTGTACGGTAGGGAGCAGGCAAGCCGAGCATGAGTCACATAGGGAGTCGATGGAAGAGGACGATATGGTAAAGAGTAGGCAATAGCCTTGTACGGAGACGAACCGATGGGGGAGGAAGGAGGCTGTAAGCCTGAGGAGCTTATAAGGAGGTGCCAAGCCTAGCCTTCGGCTAGGCCTTGGCTACCCCTTAGAGCTCCTAAGCGATGCAGCCGAGTAAGGGACTAAAAGTACCCTTACACTACTACTACCTCTTACTATAGCACGAGACTTTACGTAAAGTTAGTGCTAGCGAAGTAACGTATAATATATAGGTAACTTACTAAGTTATTATAGGGGACCGTAGCCTAGGCTAAGGGGTCTTCCCTAGGGTTAAGCGCTATTATATTAGTTAAAGTAGTCTTAAAGAGAATAGTAGGACGCTCTAGTCCACCGGCGCCAAGTTCGCAAAGGTCGCTTATATACTACACGTATACTACTTACTAGTTTAGTATAATAGCACTAGGGCCGCCTACAAGGCCTATAACCCGTAACTTTTACTACAATATAGGCAGCATAGCATTAAGGATTATCCTCTTACTACTATCTTTAAAGCCTTTAGCATAATCTAGGCGCCGGGATAGTATATTAGCAGGATTTATCTTACCTAGCTTATATTTAATCTTAAAATTAAACTTAGCTAGTTCTTTAGCGTACTAGGCCTAATAAGTAGATAAGCTTTTAATAGTTATAAAGTACCTAAGATTGTTATAATTATAGAGCATACGCATTATATACGCGGCGTATTTAAGGTAATAGCGCTATGTCTTAAAGCATTGCACTATAGCGAGTAGTTCTTTATTATGCGTATTATACTATACTTCTAGGCTAGTAAGCTTTTAACTACAATAGGCGATTAGGTGCTAGTAGAGTTAATCTCCCTACCCCAAAGGCTGCAGAAGTATACCGCTATAGGTATAGTTAAAAGCGTTAGTAATTACTATTAGGGGTAAATTAGGGTTAAAGTAGCGAAGTAGAGGAGCCTATATAAACGTAGCGCGTAGCTTACAGAACGCCTACTACGCGTCATTAGGCCAGAACCAGAGTTAATACCATTTAGTAGGCCCTTTTAACTTACGCTTCTTCTTCTTCTCCCTATCTAACGTTAGGTCGTAATATGCCTATATAAGATATGCGCGTAGGGGGTATATAGTATCTAAGTAGTTCTAGATAAATCGCTTATAGAAGTTAGCAAAGCTAAGGAAAACCTAGATGTCCCTATAGGACTTAGGCTCAGGCCATTCCTTAATAGCTTTTACGCGGTTAGGGTTTATTATAATACCCCTAGGGGTAATAATAAAGCCTAGAAACTCAACGTTTTTAGTATATTTTAACAGTTTAGCGTATAGGCCCTAAGCGCGAAGCTATTGTAGTACCTACTTAACATACTTAACGTGCTTATCCTTATTATTTAAGTAGATTAAAATATTATCTAGGTAGACTATATAAATAGTATCTACTAGGGTTCCTAGAGCTTTATAAATATAGCTTTAAAACATTATAGGGGCGTTAGCAAGACCAAAGGGCATCACTAAGTACTTAAAGTAACTGTAGCATGTCTTAAATACAGTCTTCTATTTATCTCCCTTTTTAACATAAATTCTATAGTACGCATTATAAAGATCCAGCTTTATAAATATCTTCGTATAGCTAAGCCTATTAAAGAGTTCGCCGACCAGCGGTAGGGGGTATTAATTTTTAATCGTGATCTTGTTTAGGCGTCTATAATTAACACATAGCCGCATTATACCGTCTGCTTTTGGCATAAAGAGGATAGGCGCTTTAGCAGGCGACTTACTAGGCCTAATCTAGCCCTTCTTAAGAGCACTGTCCAGGTACTCCTGTAAAATCTATAACTCTTTCTATAAAAGGTTATAGAGGGGCATTTATAGTGGCGTTTTGCCTTCTTCTAAGTTAATTATATAGTTGTACTTAGAGTTCTGTGGTAGTATGCTTGCTAGCTTATTAAAGAAAACATTAATTTCCTCCTTATATATATTTAGTAGGCCAGAGGCCACGGAGGTTAAAGCGACCATTATATAGTAGTGTACTTTTAGGAGCTAGTAAAGAGAAGGGTGCGGCTAACATGCGTTTTATAGGTATACTTATATAGAGAGTACATACAGCTCTACTATAGTATACTCAATAGTTTCGGGGTTTTAATTACCTCCCCCTTACGTATAGGTGATCTGCGCCGGCACTAAAGGGTCTCTATAGGTACTCGCTACCAGTAACAGTAGGTCCTCTACTATATTTATAACCGGTATCTCTACATCCAAAGGGTCTACATAGGTACTCGCTACCAGTAATAATAGGTCCTCTATTATATTTATAACTAGCATAAAGAAGGAGTCTTCTAGCTATAGCGAATAGACTATTTTGCTAGCCTTAATATCTACTAGGAAAGCGTTAAGGGTAATTATCTAGAGGCGTTTATAGTCCAAAGTACCCTAAATCAACTATCTAGAATAAAAGCTAATTAATAGATCTGTTTCCACGAGCCAATCCTATCTAAAAACTATATTATAACTATTAAATAAGCCGCCCTAAAAGGTCTGCGGGCTAATAGTGCAAGAGGTACCCTAGGAGTTACTAGTGGTAACTATTAGATTATAAGTATCCCAGATTGTTATCTAATTACTATTAAGGAAATATATAATAGGTTTATGTAAACATAGCGCGTAGTATATAGGCAGGTTAAACCTATAGACAACATCTTAATTAATAAGGTTAATTTAGTACCTATTATTATATAAAGCATATAGGCGGACTTTACCCTAGGGCGTATCTATCGCAACGTATACCATAATGCGTTTCTTCTTTCCCTCTATATTAAGCCCTAGTTATAGTTAAAAGAGATACGCTATTAAGGCTTTGGGTTTTCCGAAGCCTAAGCTAACTTCTCTTTAACCTACTTCTAGTGTTCCTTATAGTAGCCGCCTACGGTCCTTTAACTTGCCTACGTAGCACTAGCGTCTAGGGGGGTCCCCTAAGCTATCTAGCTTTTAGGTGATCTCCCCGGGAGTTTACTTAGAAAAGCGTTACCCTTTTTAGGTTCTATTCCCTAAGCCTAACTCTATAGAGTCTATACTGCAACCGCGCTTTATACGCGATAATTTGCCGCTATTACTTACGCGATCTTCCGCGAGCTTTATGGTATTAAGCAATTGCTCTATATAGCGGATTTTATTAAAGAGGTCTTTAGCGGTTTTTACCCGTTAGGCGAAGTTCTAGCGGAAGAGCTCTACTTATAGGTAGGCTGGGAGATATAAGAACTAAAAGTCTACCTATTATTTAAGATTAATAAAAGAGGTATATAAGAAGAGGTCCTCTAAGCTACGCATATAGGCTAAGAAGACGTTAAACCTCTAGTTCTCCTTTATAACAGCCATATAATATATTATAGCGTTATTAAAGCGTCTTACTATAGGGTTTCTAATCTAGTCTTAAACCATGGTTTTAAATTTATCCTATAGTAAAGGACCCTTATCCTTAGTGCCTAACCGGCAATAAACTAGTTAGGCGATTGTCTTCTCTTTTATAAGACCTTTAATGGCCTAGCGCGTACATCGCTTATAGTCGTAGTTAGCGTTATTAACCTTAAATCGGTTCTTAACTACGGCGATCCACCAGTCAAAATGCTATTAAGTAATACCGCCAATATTAGGTAGTGACTTCTTAACTAGGGCGTTAAAATTTGTTCGGCGTATGCGTTCGCTATATAACTTATACTCTTTACTAAAGAGGTAACAGGAGGGCTTTATTAAATTAATAATGCTCTATAAGTTGGCTATTTTCTTAGCCAGCTTATCTAGCTCCTTTATATTAGCGGTATTAGTTAGGACACTAGTAACCTTACTAAGCTTTTATTAAGCCTAAGTATATAAGTCAAACTAGTCTTTAGCGTTTATAGATATCTAATTGTTTTAAGATTTAAAAAATGGCTTAGATACTACTAGTATACTTCTAGCGGTTTCGTCTACATTAGATCCTAAGGCGTTCTGCAGTTATATCGCTAGCGTATTACCATTAGGTGCAGGCGTCGGTTTTCTTTTTAGAGGCATTATAGAAAAATTAAACCAGCTATCCTTCTAAGGGGATTAGTAAGGATTTAAATATAAGGTAAAGATGTAGATAGGGAGTCTAATAATAAAACAATGGGTATATTATATAGACAGAGACAAATCCTTAAGGGAAAAGGAGGAGTCTATATGCGAGGTAGGAAGGGTTTTCCCTAGGTATATACAGAGCACGTGCCTTACGGGCAAGTCACCCCTAGGTTGCCCTAAGGTCGCCCGTACCTTGCGGCTATATAACTATCTACTTAGGTTTTACCTAATAAAATTCCACTTTACTTCTATAGTATAGCATATATCGCTAGAATGCGGCTTATAATACCCCTTATTGGGTAATATAAGCCATCTTATAAGATTTAATATCGACCTATATAATTTAATTTTTGTCTAAGTTAAACCCTACTAATATTTTAACCTCTTAAAATAGCGAAAAACTAATTTCTTTAATCATTAGAGTTTCTATATTAGCTTTTATAATGTTATAGATTATATAAAGCTCTATAGTATTTTAGGTAGTTAAGTTTATTCTTTAAAATTAGAAGGTTATATTTTTAAGTAAAAGCGGCTTACCTAATAATGTAGGGCCTAATAATTTTAAGATTTGCTTAGGAGTAAATATAGGCGCTAGCGTTATTATAGGTTTAAATTTGGTTTAATTCTAATTTTTAGGTTCTAACTTATTTTACCGTTTTATAGCATTAGTTCTCTAAGATATTATTAAAGTAATAATAGTATCTTTGGACTAGCTCTCTAAAACACTTTCCCTTTTAGGTAAGTTGCTAAGAACCTTTTAAATAAAGTTGTTATATAGTACTTTATCTTTAGTAGTATAAAACGCGACTTTATTAAGCCTAGCCTCTATTATACTATCTAAGATTATCTTTTTAATTTCCTTAAAGCGATGGGTATTAATTTCCTATCTATTTATAATATTTAAGTCCTTTATAGTAATGCGTAAAGATACTAAAATAGAATAAAGGAGAAGTAGAGCGTTGCTATATAAGAGCGGAAAATTTTAGTTAGTGTTTAGTAAAGGTGTAAGTCTAAAGTAAGTAGGTAAGATAAACTAATTTTGAGAATTAATTAACTAGGTAGATTGCCGCAGTTTTAGGGTGTAAATTACAGCTTAAAGCAGCAATTAGCGGTTAAACTAATTAATTAACTAATTAATGTTGCGTAGAGGTACTGTGTAAGAGTTAGTTAAGGTAGTAGAGATCAAGAGTAAGGCAAAGTAGATATTAAAGTTAAGTGCTTTTATTGTAACGCTAGTATGCATATTACTGTCATTTAATGCTTATTAATAGTAAGGTAAATTAAAAAGGTTTAGTAAATATATAGAATGCTAAGTCTAGCGGCATTTTATAGCAAATTGCCTTAGGTAGTATAAGTCTTATATAGTTATAATCTTTAGGATTTAAGAACTAAACTAATTTATTAGTTTATTAAACCTTATAAATCCTACCTAGTCTACTAATATAAAAAGGTAATAATTTAGCTAAGTATAGAAATTACGTATTATTTTTAATTATTTTTTAATAGGAGACTAGGTAAAACTAATTAAGTCTTTACTATAGCCTTCTTTAATCCCTCCTCTACCGCCCTTAATTAATCCTTTATATTAAATAGCCGATAGTTAAACCGTTTAACTACTTATAGCACTTAATACACCTTATTTGGCGTATACAGTACGTCCTCCCTTATAACCTTAAGCTGGTCCTTTACTAAAATCTCTTAAAATATTACCTTTCTTTAATTTATA
>Ga0307515_10009843_pt1 | contig 18417 bp, 6 predicted proteins | sample 17_EM_MG_FD_194513 | JGI IMG/M metagenome (GOLD analysis project Ga0307515, IMG submission 194513) | Populus trichocarpa ectomycorrhiza microbial communities from riparian zone in the Pacific Northwest, United States - 17_EM | ecosystem: Host-associated > Plants > Roots > Unclassified | place...
TTATCTAAAATAGCTTAACGGAGAGCAGTAACTTTAGCAGCTTTATTCCAATCTAGTTTACTAATAAGGCCTAAAAATTCTAAAAAGAAGCTAGTAAAGTCTCGGTTCCATTATCGTAGGTTTTTAAGTTTAATAACAGCTGTGTATTTACGACTGGCGTTATTATACATTAATTTTAATAAAGAGACGAAATTTTTAAAATTAATAAAGGTGCCGTTACGGAAGAATAGGTCTATAGTTTATATAGCATCTTTACTTAAATAAGACATTTTATAGCTAATCTTACTAGCTTTAATAGGGTATTAGTTATAGTTTATTAAAAGTTTAAGACGGAGCTTAGTTATACCCGTGCCGCTGTCGCGATCCACTTACCTCGTTACCGAGGTAAGTGCTGGCCAGCTCAACGAGTAGAGCCCACCTCAACGTCAGGTTTGCCAAGACCATGATTTTGAAGCCGCAGAGCTCTACCAAAAAGTCGAATATTTAGAATCTTGTAGTGTAGTACTGGTTTCTTAATGGAAGGAGTCTCTATATACAATAGATTAAGGCTCTGGCCGCCTTGTGGCGTCCTAAAGAAGCTGCTTCGCAGTTGCCCGTTCCTTCCTTAGTAATACATATACAGCTTTTAGAGCCTCCTCCTGCTCGCGCTTTTGTACAATTAACCGTGCATTTGCTGCATATATAACCCCTCCCTTCTATACAACCTTTCTATTAGTTTTCTGGCGTTGCCAATAAGCTTTAGTAACTGCTTATGTATTTATAAGCTCGCGTTCGGCTTATAGTTATATATGCATATTTATTAAACTACCTTTTGCGAATTTTATAAAGATATCTATGGCCTCCTTATTATCTTTATATACCTCCTAAGCTAGCGGTAAAACTTTCTTCCAAACTGTATACAAAAATCTTAGTATATATAGTGTAGATAGTGGCTTACAAGGTAGTAGAGGGGGGGGAGTAGTAGGACGCGCCTCGCGTATAGAATTAAGGACGATTTAAAGGTTATAAGGAACGAGGCCTACCTACTAGAAGGCTAATTTAATTATACTTAATTTAAACGTTTAGCGACGAATTAATTTAATCGCGTGGAGGAATTTAGCTTTATTAAAGTTGGTATAGCCTATCCGTGTCACTTACTTAACTGCCTTACTATAGTGGTGTTCGTACGGCTAAAATATAATAATATTAAGAGGCTATAAAAGGTGGCTTATATACGGAGGTAAGGTAAATAGTATAATCTTTTAATTATTACAATACTTAATAAACTCCTTCGTAAGGTAAGAGCCGTAGCTATTAAAAATTAGGAGCCTATATACACCTAGCTGGCGCTAAGAGCTATATGCGTTAAAGTACTTAAGCTAATTAAAAGCTAATTTGTTATTTAAATAGCCTATTTCTAATAGGCCTAATAGATAGTAGTTAGGAAGGGCTAAATTCTTAAACCACTAGTAAAGGAACTATACGCCCGCAAGTATAATTATAGGTAGTAGATTAACTCCGTTACTACTTATTATTTCTATTATAGTAACTAGCTCGCAATTTATATCCGTAAAGATATAAGCTTTTTAATAAGGCTCCCTTATAATAATCTACTGGTCCTTATTAATACTAACGCGGAATCCTAACTTATTAAAGTTATATATATCCATAGGCATAACTATATGCTTAATTATAACGTCGCAGTATTAATAAAACCACGCCTTAATATCCTTTAGCTTGTATACCGCTGTACACTTAAGCTCTATTATCTTCTGCCTATGCTTATAGTACTTTAGGTGGCGGCTAAGCCAGTATTTAATAAAGTAAGAGCTAATAGGAGGTAGTAGCTAATCTAGATTTTTGTTAGCTTAATTTAAAATCTAATTTGCTGTAGAACGTATTATTAGTAGTTAAGCGGCGGTATATAAGAAATCTAAGCGATTAATATAGCTACAAAGAGCAAGGTCTTGATTATTAATAAGCCTTCTACCTACTGCAGGCCTCTCGCAACGCGATTAATGTTCTTTTTACTAAGCACGGAGGCGTGATTTAGGAACACTGTGTTAGCGCGCAGCCTCTACAATATTGGGCTTAGTAGACTCTTAGAGTTCTTTAAGAGCCTCCTAGATCTTATTTTTAACGCGAATATACTTAGTAGTTATAGCGTTGATAATATATAATAAGAATATTGATAGTATTTAGGTGTCTTGGCAAATCTGACGTTGAGGTGGGCTCTACTTGTTGAGCTGGCCGGCACTTACCTCGGTAACGAGGTAAGTGGATCGCGACAGCGGCACGGGTAAAGAGATGTAGGTTATTTTAATTTCTATTAAATATTACAGGGTTAAGGAGCTTTTTAGATTTTATAGTAGGTACTAGGTTTATTATAGGTATAGGTTAAGCTGCCATTACTAGTTTAGGGTTTGTATTTAATAGGTTAGGTTTACATATAGTTATTTTAATTTTATTTATAGGTGTTACTATTAGGGTCTTTAATACGAGTACTTTAGCGTTATAGAGTTCTTTATATATTACTTTAATTAATTACTAATACTAAGCTTCTAGTATAGTTTATTACTAGGCCAAGGCATCTATAAAGGACTGTTGTATTATAGTTATTTATTCCCTAACTAAGGCCATAATAGTTAATGTAGCGGATTTAAGTTTATTTGCTATTTTAAGGGTATTAGTATTAATATAACGTAATATAAGGGCGTAGAGAGACTTTAGGGAAGATTTAAAGTAATAATATAAATTTTATCTAAATTTAAGAGTATATAGCTCTCGCTAAGAACAAGACGTTGCGTAAAGAAAAGAAGGGAATAACAAGAGAATTATATAATTAAATAGTTAGGGGCTTGGTAGTTAATGCGTACGCATATATACACGCTGTCTTTAACGGATTTTAGTAAAATTTAATTAATCTAGTAGAATTTAATTAAAGCGTCGGAATTTATCTATTAAGTGTTTCACTAAGACATTCCTACTGTAACTAGGCTAGTCCCGTTACAGTAAGCTAGTACTAGCAGTTATTTACTTACTTAATCCTTTTTTTTATAGATATTTTTTCTTTTATCTTATAAAGCAATAGATGCCGTATTTAATAGTATTATAATTTTTATTACTAATCTCCATTCTATAGTAGTTTTGGTTTTTACTTTTAGTATAACTTTTCTAAGGTTTATACGCTCCTAGTAAGCTACCTTTATTACCTTATTATTACTAAATACTTCACCTATATTAAATTTATTATCCTTATTATTTAATTTATAAAATAGTTTATTAGTTTCTCTAAACTCTAATAATTTTAGCTCTTATGGCCAATAGCTTATACTATACTTAGCGTCCTTATAAATTTAGTATACGTTATTACAATAAAACGTAAAATAGTTAATTAAATACTTTTTTATTTCTTATAGTATACTATTATTCCTTTATATATATACATTATCTACTAGTCTTATTCTTTTTACTATATAGTAACTCTAACTACTTTTATAATCTCTAATAAAATAACCTTATTTTTTATAATTTATATAAGCTTTTTTTTTAAACTATTTTTTTTACTATAGAGTCCGCCTAAACGTCTTTTACTACTAAGATCCCTAGTTTAGCCTCTGCTCTTTAGTCTTATAATTACTTAATCCTTAACCTTTATATTTTTATAATTTCTTATTTTACCTTTTAGATTCTTTAGTACTACTTAGGTCTATTAGTTTTACACTATATTATAGTTTTTAATTTTAACTTAATTATTAGGTGCCCTACGCCTTATATAACTATAAAACTCTATCCTAACCTTTTTTAGTTTACTCTCTTTAGTAAATCCTATGCTTAATTTTAATTACTTAATTAATTAATTCCCTAAGAGTATCTATATCTTCTATTAGGATAATTACATCCTAGCCTTTTACTTTAAGTCCCTATTTATACTATACTGTAAGCGCCTTATTATTTTATTTAACTTATATAGCTAATATTTAAAACTATATTATATACTTAATTGCTAAGGTTTATTATACTAGGTTTTAAAGCTTTTATTTTACTATAGTAGTTACCTTTAGGTCCTTAAATATTTATATTAGTTATTTTATAAACCCGTTCTAACTGGTAAATATATATTATACTTCTTAGTTAGTAGTTACTATACCGTTTTTTATATATCTATAAGATAAGGTTTAAACCACTTAAATGCCCTTTTTATTAGGAATAGTCCTGCGTAGGCTATTTAATCTATAGCTGTTACTAGCTTCGCTCCTTTTTATATAACCTTAAAGTATATTTATATAAGGAATTCTTTAAGTTTTAACTTTTCTTCTAAGAATTGCTTAATGGATAATAGCTTAATCTTTACTGCTTTAATCCTATTAATTTATTCTTTAAGTATCTTATTATTATCTATTAATTAATTAACTATTATATATAACTACCTAACCGTAACTAGTTATAAGTTAGTATTTATTATACTAGTGTTATTACCTAACCCTAAAGTAGTTGCTGCTATAGACGCTATTATAATTACTACTTTTAGTAATATATTATTTAACTTTATTAATACCCTAACCTTAGTAGTAAATATATAACAAAGCCTTATAGTAGAAACTACGGTAGACTTATTAATAGGCTGGGTATATAGGTAAATAAGAAGTTAATAACGTAATAATAACTAGTAGAGTAGTTGCTTAATAAATTAACTCTAATTATATTCTAAGATTTACTATAAAGAAAAGAACTATCTAGGTAGGGACTATAGTCCTTTAAATATATAATACTACGCCTAAGAAATATACTAAGTACATTAGTACGTTAGTACGTTAATACGTTACTATCTGTATAAGTAGAGGTTATAAATTGCATTACGCGTAGAGCGTATGCGGTAGGGGCTGTATAGCGTAGCGTAGGTCACCTGACCACCTACGGCCTAATAGATAGCCCGACCTTTACTACCCCTTTCTTTCTCTTTTGGTAGACAAGGAGGGATATAAATTAATTAAAGAACTAGAACTACTATATTGCAATTACAGTACCCCCCCAGGTAATACTAACACTAATTAGTAATATTACAGATTAGAATCCGGTGTTATTACGAAGAGAGATAATACGCGATCGCTCTTACCAAGGCCTGTTGATCTCGTCGCGTTTGCTAAGGAAAACCCTTCCTACTAAGGCCCTAGGAACTTAAAGAACCGACTCCTCCTAAGGCTTCGTTCGGTTCGCGTCCATTACGCAAATTAATACCTAGTACAACCTCTTTACTAAGTGCCAGTACCCCTACCTATACCACGACCTACGCTAGTTATGTTTGATATAGGAATCTAACGTCCGCGCTAGGGTAATGGAATTACCCTAACTAATAAGACTACTGCAGAAAATGTCACTAACTATATTAACTTTAAAATTAATGAGTATACTAAATATAATTTTAAGGATAAAAGCCTATAGGAATTATACTAAGAGGACTTTAATAATTTTGAGGTATAGACATTTAAAGACGCTAATAGGTCTATAATTAAAAGACTTAAACAACTGCTTTAACGTAATGGAGTATAGGTCTTTAATAAGAAGAGCAAGTTACTACTATAAGCACTATACGACGTCGCCTACGAGGACGACCCTATGGAATGGTTAGATGTAGAAATTAAGCTATTTATTAACAACGAAGGACCCTTTAATTTATATGTTATTAACCGTCACCTCAAATCACGTTTATTAACTCCCTTAACGTCATTTACCTTAACCCCAGCTGTTTTAAATGACCTCCCTACAGCCGAGCCTCCCTCGCCTATGAACGTTACAGCTCCCTCTACAAACGTCACAGCTCCCTTTACGAACGTCACAGCCCCCCCTATAAACGCCACAGCTCCCTCTATAAAAGCTATAGCCGCCATTAACTACGGTAGAGACTTAGTAACCCTAGTAAAGATATATATAGAGGAAAGCAAATATAGCGGAGAGGATAATAACTTCGACCGTAAGCTTATAATTTTTAACAACCTTTATAATAGAGTTGGTATACTATAAGAGGTAAAGATTAAAGGCTTTCTGATAATACTATATGGTATTGCTCTTAACTTTTACTATAAGAATAAGGCAACCTATACCACCTTTAATAACATCTATAATGCTATATACAACTATTTTAAAGGACTAGAATATAAGCGTGGAATTCTAATAAAGTGGAATGCTATTACTCTTAAGATAGTAATAATAAAAAATAAAAGCAAGTCTATAGGGGACTGCCTATAGCTACTGCTTAACGACCTCCGTTATTTACAGTATGGTCTTAACGCTAACCTCTATAATAATGATTTCTTACATAATAAGCTTATCGTTGCTTATTAAGACGTTATTACCTACTAGGCAGCTTACTCGAACCCGCCTACTACACTTACTGGCCTTATAAATAGCTTACGATTATTAATCGTTACTTATCCCATGCAACGTTGGTGTCCTACCACAGATGGTCCGTGCGGAACACCGGAATCAGAGCTGCGTAGAAGCTTTACAGATAATTCAATCATCAATTAATCAACTACCGTGCCTTCTAATCATGCCTTTCTCGATCCTGATATCGTCCAACCTACCGAATATATCATTCCTCCAACTTGTATAGCAAAGGAACAACATCCGGAGCCTTGGCAGCTGCCCAAATTCAAGCCCTTTATTGGAGCTTCGTATTCCTTATCACGACTCTAAGATCCTAACAATCTAATTGGCTGGGGCTTATCGATAAGAATAGGGCATATTTCAACGTTGCAAGGGATAAGAAGATTAATAGTACTATAAAACAACCTACTAATATGTTCTTACAGCCTACAGAACAGCCTACGGACGTATTCTTTACTAACTGCTGCTACTACCGACCGACGTCTTGACCAAGTTTATTAAATAATTATTACAGTAATAACGCTAAGACGTGCTTCGTGTGTAAGAAAGGAGACTATTAGTTAACTAGGCATATTAAAGAAGAACGTAACGAAGCAAGAGAAGGATTTAAGAGACGTGTCTACTAGTATCTTGCGGATAACGATATTAATAACAATTTCGATAAGGATATAACGGCTATAGCACTTAATACATTAACTCCTAGCAGCAATTTCTTCTATAATAACTATGGTGTTAAGCACTTTATGACTTTAAATAGGCTAATACTAATTGAAACCGCTAAGAATATAGTTATGTTTATAAATAATAATGCCTTTGCCTACGGCCTTACTGGTAGTACAGAACCTGGTATAGTAAGACGTAATAATAAGGGCAAAAACGCCACCTACTTCTGCGATAACGATGATGACGTTAATATAGAGAACCTTACTATTAATATCGACTTCCTTAACTGTTATTTCGATAACAACGGATAGGACTTAGCCCTTCCACCTATTTTACCCTATAGTCTACAACAGCTCTATAACTCTTATACCTTCTAAAGCCGCTACACTTTTGGTTCTGACTTTAACTACGCTCTGTTATGGGACACCTTAGTAACACCTTGTAAGCGCCTACCTGTCTCCACCGCAATATCCGAATGTTTACAATATCCGTAATATCCGTAATATCCGTAGCAATATCCGTAATATCCGTAGCGATATCCGCAATATCCGTAACGATATCCACAACGTCTGCAATATCCGTAATATTCGCAATACCTGAGATATCCGCGATTACTGCCCTAAGCACCTGTTGACCTATATACTTCTCTTTTGTACTTTCTTACCTCCTTTCTTTTTGTAAATGTCGCCAGTGTCTGTATAAGTAGAGGTTATAAATTGCATTACGCGTAGAGCGTATGCGACAGGGGCTGTATGGCGTAGCGTAGGTCACCTAACCACCTACGGCCTAATAGATAGCCCGACCTTTACTACCCCTTTCTTTCTCTTTTAGTAGACAAGGAGGGACACGAATTAATTAAAGAACCAGAACTACCATATTGCAATTATAGTACCCCCTCGGGTGATACCGACAGTTACGTTCCTATATTCCTATATTCCTACGTTTTAAACTTATAATATAACTACCTACGTAACTCGGTTACCCCTTATTCTATAGTTTAACTAGTTTTAGTACATCTCGTACTTCTACCACTAGTCCGTTTATATCTCTCCTTAATAGTGCTACTACTGCTAATATAAGGTCTATAACACTAATAATATAATTATTACTATTAATTATAAGTAAAGAACTTAGTTTTTAAGTTAAGTAGTAAATTCTATATAGCTAAAGTCTTTTTATACCTATAGGACCGTTTTAAAAAAGGTCTACTCTATGCTAAATAGCTAATATTAAAGCTTTATTAGATATTAATTGCTTATAAGGAACCTAATATCTATATTTATTAGTAAGCTTACTATACTTTTATAAATAAAGATTATTCTAATTAATAAAAAAGATATAGCCGTAGTTCTAATTAGCTAAAGGAGGCTTTTGTAATATACTAGTAGAGGAAGAATTGTTTTAATCGCCTAATTTATATTATTGTTAATTAGAAGGGCGGAGGAAGTAATTAATTAATAAAGCCTTAATATTAAAAAAGCTTAATTAATATATAAATTATAAAGATAATAAAGAAGAAGCTCTACTACCTAGTTAACGTATAGAAAGCAAGGTTCTTTATATAGTAGTAGTTAACTTTTAGTAAGATATTAAGTAGAGAACCCTTACGCGTATATAGAGAAATCGGGGATAATACTATATTTACTATAGATAAGCGAGAGTTTCCTAGGGGTTTCTTACTACTTAGCGTATAGCTAATCCTCTAAATACTAACCAAATATCCTTATAATCTATAAAAAGCTTTAAGACACTAAAGATTCTTCCTTACCTTACTAAGGCAGCGAGCTAATAGCGCGCTATGACTTTATTACTCGCTAACTCTAAAAATAAAGACCGGCTGCTTATATTATCAGCTTCTTAGCAGCGTCGCTAGCAGCGACGCTAGCTATTAGACACATTGTTTAGAATATAAGCGTTGTTAGTTTTATTATTAATATAAATGTATCTAGGTGCGTATCTCGCTTAGAGGGGGTAACACGTTACTCTCGTCCCTTCTTGCCTCTGTAAGCCAATCTTGGCAGCCCTATTACGGTTCTTCATCTTGGGAGCGGGCGTACCGGAAGGCACGACCGGCAAATGGACCAAAATAGGAGTTCCAGCTACTCTTATCAACAAGCCCGGACCGGTCTGGCAAGGCGATGTCATCCGGAGTTTCGGCTGTTGTATACAATATAAAGAAATCGGCTGGCCCAGCAGACTTATTTCTTTCCTCATTGTACGTTTCCTGGTTCAACTTCTCCTTGACAAATTTAGACTGTCCTACTTCGCGCACAATTTCGCAACGAAAAGACCAAGATGGTGTAAACTGCCGTGCGGGAGTCTGGACACTAAGGAAGAAATCGCCGGCCGACGCGGATTGACCGTTGAGGATGACATTATATAATTGGTATTCCGCGTCCAAAGTTCCGTCATGTTTGGTAACAACATCTTTGGCAGACGTCGCCTCGGTCCTATATTGGTGGGCCGCTTCTGCGTAACGAAGGCGTCGATTCACCACAATCGTATTTTTGTCATCTCGTAATTTTTTGCACCCTTGGTGTAAGCGCTTAAACTCCACCTCCTGTTCATCTTTAAACCATAGCGACCGCAAAATGCGAAAGTAGCAACAGAATGTCTCGAAGTCTTGCCAAGTGATTTTTCCGGTGGGTCCTTTGCCTGTTTCAAGGTGAAGAAGCCGTTGGTAATCGTTGAATTCCCATTCCGTTAGGAACTGGTAAAGGCGCTCGTCCTCCGTGGGTAGCACCCTAGCAAACAACCAGAGCCAGATGTAAGGTGCTATAAGGTACCCCTCTGCACCGTAACTGTATTCGTAACCGGAAGCTTTCTCAAACCAGAGAAGTCCAGGCGCGATGATATGCTCCCACCGCAAGGTCGACCCAGGGATAAATCCTCGGAGACGAATTCGTTGTCTAGAGAGGATACACTGTACGACAGGGAGGACGTCGTCTCCCATGACGTCGACGATTTCGCCATAGCGGTCCTTTAATTTGTGGAGGACAGTATTAGCTAATTCAGTGATATTTGGCTGGAACCCATTTTGATACTTAGTCAGCTCGTCGGCGATTGTTTCTATCGCCCGCGCGTGCCCACCAACGTCTTTCACGAGAAGACGGGTGCCGGGATCGTCGTTGAAAACTTTTAAGTCGGTTTCCTTCCAAGTCGGCATATCTAACTGGTTAAGTGGTAGATATACGCGCTTGCGGTGGGTCTCAGCCAAAAATTCGTGTGCAGGCCCAAAGTAGGTAGCAGTGACGCAAGTCATGATAAAGGGTGTTTGCCTCATTCCCCCCTCTTCAGTTCCGGAAGAAAATCGCGACATTAAACTTAAATCACCAATTTGGCTCAAGAATGAATAAAAGACACTTTCTTTATCCTTCCCTTCACCATCCCACATACTGGCCTTTTGAATTCCGTCAACAACTAAAATTCCAGTGAAATCGTTGCACAGGTCAACCTTTTCGGCTGCCGCGACGAGTCGGAAAATGTCTTTAGGGTTTGCGATGTATTGTTCGCGGACATTATCAACATCCTGGTTAAGTAGCTGTGCTAGCATTCTAGCACCAACCGCATTCCACGGCTTACTCTTTTCTTCGTAAATTAAGGATGTCCCGTTCTCAAACGAAACATGAAATACGAAGGCTTTTTTCAATCTCTGCGAGAGCTCATTGTAAATGTCGCAGAGGTTGCAGTGGTCGTAGTGGTTGTCATCAGTGTGGAGCTCAGCGTGGAGTTCAGCGTGGAGCTCAGCGTGGAGCCTAATTGCTTCTTGGACCGAAGAGGCGAATTCTGAGCCATGCCTCGACTTTCCAGTTCCGGCGCCCCCTAGATAGAAATAGATGGGAGCGTATGTCTTATCAACATTACCGTTCTTATATTGGGTGTAGTGTTCAAGAACGTTTGGTGCAAGTGTCTTGTATAGATCCGGATGTGGCTGAAATACCCAGTCCTTGCCGCTCGACCCTACAAGAGAACGTGGGCGCTTGTACCTAATTCCGACCTTAAAAGCATCTTCTGCTTTCCTCGGGCCTGTGACGTTATTAGCTCGCTGTTTACGTGGTGTACATGGTATAAGAGATAGTAACTTACTCTTCATATTGACGGCATCGGTCATCTCCACATCTTCAGCCTGCTGTCTGTTCCCTGTAACGTTATTAGCTTACTATCTACATAGTATGCGTGGATAAAGATAGTAGACTTACTCTTTATTCCGGAGGTAGCTGTAATAGTATTAGCTTAATGTCTACGTAGTGTGCATGACATGACAAGATAGTAACTTACTGTCCCTTTTTATGAGCTCCCTCGACAGATACGCAAGCACCACAGCTGTCCCGGGAGATAGCCCACAGTCATTTTTAAAGAAGTTCCTATCACCATTACACCTTAAGAAAGCCCTCCCGGAGACGCGTGCTGTTCTTAATTTTTCACACTCGTCCTCATCGAGTAGGCCATTTTCCGTCTGTTGGATCCACTCAATTAGCTCGTCCACGTTCCATTCCATTGCAGGTCTTGTGTGGCTGGTCTGCTTGGGGTCGTGTTCTGTCAAGGTGGCCATGGCGACTGATAGGACGATAGGAGGTAGGCGAAAGAAGAGAAGTGGAAAGGAGGGCAGAGGCGATCACCAGCAGGTGTAGGAGTGACGGCAGAGGGATATGGGCGGAAAGAGAAGGCGCAACGGCCAACAGCCGATTGGCGCTTTACCTCAGCAGGCTCAGACGTGATTCCGTTGGTGCGGATTTTTAATCGGTCCGCAAGCTGACTAACTACATTTGTGCGAAACCACCGGAATCACGTCTAAGGGACATTTCCAACGTTTCTTAAGAAACCCGACTTTTTTTATGATTTTCCTATACTCGCGGTTGAATCGCTTAACTATAACGGCTTAAAATACTACCAAAAGTTAATCGATTAGAGAGGCGACCTAATATTTCATAAATATTGGGCCTAAATTAGCGTATAACTGCCTAAAGTTAAGATTATTTTCGCAAAAAAAAAATTTCCTTTCTTAGGAATCCTAATATTACCTATAATGTCGTAATAAGTATACATATAAAAGCCAAAAATCCACTACTAATAGATCTAGTTCTTGCGATTATTTTAAGCCTATATGCAGGCCTAGACCTTACGTGGGTAGTTTTAACAATTTCGTTAAAGATTGTATATATCCCCATACAAATTTAGGTAACGCGAGTCGCAACGGACGTCGCAACGGGTACATATATAAGGCCTAAAAATCCATCAATTGTAGAGCTAATTCTTGCGATTATTTTAAGCCTATATGCAGCCCTAGACCTTATATAGGTAGCTTTAATAATTTCGTTAAAGATTGTGTCACGGAACCCTACCGCAGGGGCCTCTATAGGAGAGCCCCGTGCTCTCGCGTATACCTCGCGTACAGCTTATGTCAGCTACGCGTAGGTATATCACCTCCTTACGCCCTCGACCCTTACGATCGATCGCGCAACGTCTTGTAGACTCCTCGAATACATACGCTTTGTAGCCACTGCCCCCGTCCCGTGACATTACGTTGCGCCTTTTTTACCACTGACGCTCAGCCTACGACCGATTCTACGTCTTTATAATACTGCAGGCGCTGCCAGAAGTAGCGTGTCTATGAATTACCTTACTTTATACTTCTAAGGAACCCACAATAGTAAGACGATATCCCTTACTAGCTACTATGTTAAACCTAAAGAACAATCTAATACCTATACCTAACCTACAACGCCAATTAATCCTAGGAGAATTCGATTTATTAGCCCTAGCCTTAACCCCTAAGGAGACGGATACTAATAATGTCTTATTTTTTATTAACTATATAACTACGGACAAGTAAACGGAAGGGCTACCACCTATTAAAATTGAAATATGAGACGCCGAGACGTTTGTAAAAATGGTAGCACGAGACCCCAATAAATACTACCGCCTTTTATAGAACTATTACCTAAAGCTTATACGAGCTGAGATGTATACTGCCTAAGATCGCGATATTATCCAAGACCTATAAGCTTGTGAGGCGCTCGCCGATAACATACGTTAAGAAACTAAAGATAACCTCTATGTGTCTAAACGCGACGTTTAACAGTTAAAGAAGGCTAAGATTACACTAATTGCTACGGTTACTAAAAGAGAAGGCATAATTAAATACCTATAATCTTAGCTTAATGAGCATATTTATAATAACGCTAGACACCTTTTTACTATATATAACGCCACCTAAGTCTCTACGCCCCTGGCAACTTTACCTACTTAACGCTTAATAGAGGGCTAGTGCTAAGTAGCTTTACCTAATAGAAACCCCTACTAAAGCAGTAATAATAAAAGCTATAATAATCGGACCTAAACTGCTACCGTAGGGTCTAATATACGCTACCCTAATCCCCTAGTCTTCTAGGGAGACCGTAAGGAATATAGCTACTAGAAGATGTAAATCTGTAAGAAACTAACTTAGAGCGCCTGCTTTTTTCCTATAGAAGATACTAAGATTGGCTATATTATCAGGCGAATAAAGGGTACACTATTTAATAGACTCTTTGCCTAATAGGAGACTAGTGGCCCCCGGAAGTAGCAGTCCTACTAAGAAGTCCTTAATAATCTCGACTTAATATACCGCGACTATAACCTACTGGTCACCAACCGAGCTAAACTATGTGCCCTAAAGATAAGCCCTACTGAATTATTTGACGAATTCTATATTAAATTCTAGGAATACACTAGAGCCCTTGCCCGAGACGATACTAAAGACTAGGAGGACCTCCTTAAAAAAGTTACTTATCGCCTTAGTTACGCAGCCGCTAGCTATAACTATAACGATGTTTATAATATAGTAGCAGCTTTATAAAAGATTAAACGATAACTAAATTAGATTACTACTACTAACTTTTACCTAAAGACCTCTCTATAAAAGCCCCCCGGGCCTACTAAACCTATATATACTAAGCCACCAACGCCTACTACCTTAAGTACTACCGGAACTAATATCGATTTCTCTATACTAACCTTCCTATAGAAACTCCTAGATGGAGAGCGCAAGCTACTCCGGAAACTAGGACGCTGCTATAAATACCGTTAAGAAGGCTGTTATTATAATAACCTAAACTACCTAATAGCTAGGTTTAGTAACTGCCGCCTAATACCTAACCTAATACCCTAAACACTAAATATGTTACTATACGCCACTACCGTATAAGACAAAGACGTAGTAATAGCGGTAGAGTTAGATACGGAAATGGAAAACGCTAAGTCCTAGCCCTAAGTCGCGGGTTAGGACGCCCTAATAATAGAGGGATCTATATATCGGCTTGCTTAATAGATAACTCTATAAAGATAAATAGACGGAAATAGATAGTTTTACCTATAATAGGAACTACTGCTAAAAAACAATATAAAAGCCGTTCTATAATTGATTGCGAAGCTACTAATAAATTTATAAATACCTAATTTGTGTGTACTTATAACCTATCTACCTTACCCCTTACTAAAGCCCGCGCCCTATAACTCGCTAACGGTAATTGTACTATATAGAAGATTACCTATATAGCATAACTCTACCTAGATATAAATGGGCACTAGGAAGAACTTTAGGCCTATATAATACCACTTACCAACTACCCTATTATTCTTAGAATAAACTAGCTCAAATAATATAAACCCGCTATTAACTGGAAGAAGAGAGAAGTAACCTTTAACTTTAAATACTGCAGAGAGACTTGCCTAGGGCATAGCCTAGCCGCCTCTATTTACTCCCCAGGATATTAACCTAAGGAACCCCTTATTATCCCACCTACGACTAATTGCCACTACGTAAGTGCCCTGGCCTTCTACCGCATAGCACGTAAGAAAAGCTAGACTATTACTATAGCTTCCCAATTACGACTATATAAGCTTAATAAAGAATAGGACTACGTCCTCTATAATAATAGGATAGACATAGTTAACCTTTTAGAAGACAACGCCCCTATAGAACTCTATAGACTTTTACCTTTAGACTTTAAGAAGTTTATAAAGCTTAAAAAAGGACTTACCAACAAAAAACTCCGTAAGCTCCTCCCTAAGAGGTACTATAACTTTACCGATATATGCTTATAAAAGAGCGTAGATATACTCCCCCTATATTAACCTAATAACTATGCCATTAATATTAAATAAGGAAAAATGCCACTTTATAAGAGACCCTACCTAATATTAAAAGACGAGCTTCTAGTTATAAAAAAGTATATCAACGAGTACTTCAATAAAGGATTTATTCGTCCTAGTATATTACTAGCAGCCGCCCCTATCCTTCTCGCTAAGAAGCTAAAAGGAGGTATCTAATTCTACGTTGACTATAGAGGACTTAACGCTATTACAATTAAAAACTAATACCCAGTACCGCTTATACGTGAGACCCTTAAGCGGCTTAGTTAAGCCAAAATCTATACTAAGCTCGACATTATCGCCGCCTTTAACTATCTCCGAATATGGGAAGGTAACAAATAGAAAACCATATTTATATCGCGCTTTGGCCAATTTAAATATACCGTTATGCCCTTTAGCGTATATAACGGCCCAGGTACCTTTTAAAGCTATATTAATAACGCCTTACGGGACTACCTTAATAACTTCTGCTCTGCGTACCTGGACAATATACTTATTTATAGCAATAACCCCTCTAAGTATACCGAACACGTTCAAAAGGTCCTATAGCGCCTTAGGGACGTAGGACTTTATATTAATTTAAAGAAATGCGAATTCTTAGTTATAGAAGTAAAATACCTTAGACTAATTATTACCACTAAGGGTGTCCGTATGGACCCTGAGAAGGTACGTATAATTACTAAATAGTAAGCCCTTAACTGCATTAAAGACGTATAAGCCTTCCTTGGTTTTGCCAACTTCTATTAGAAATTTATATACAACTTCTTAAGCGTAGTAGCACTATTTATAGCAATAATGTAAACAAAGGGCCTTTTTGTAAAAGGAAGAAAAACGCACCTATACTTTACCTGGACGCCTAAATGCGAGAAGGCGTTCTAAGACCTTAAAAATGCCTTTACTAAAGTACCTGTCCTAGCTTACTTTATACTAGGATGATAACTCTACCTTAAAACTAACTCCTTAGACCACGTTAATGTAGGCGTCCTCTCTTAGATGGGTAACGACGGTCTCCTTTACCTAGTCGCATTTTACTCGTCTAAGCTTATACTATAAGAGTATAACTACGAGATCTATAATAAAGAACTCCTTGCAATTATATAAGCGTTTAAAGAATTCTAACTAGAACTCTCCTTAGTAGAGCCCGACTAGCCAACTAAAGTCCTTACGGACTATTGCAATCTTAAGTACTTTATAACCATAAAGTAGCTAAACTAACGCTAAGTACGTTAGAACGAGTTCCTCTTTGGTTTTAACTTTAAAATTATATATAGACTAGAAGTATAAGGTACTAAACCTAATAGCCTAATACGCCGCTCGCAAGACCTTCCTTAATCTAAAGATGACCTTTATAATTAGTTCTAACAATAGACAATCCTAAAAGTACGAAATTTGGCCCTAGGCATACTACCTATAATAGAGCCAACTGTACCCTAGCTTTATACTATAGAACTAGAGTTACCTTCTGAAATTAACAAGCTTATTACTATAGCATATAACGCCTCTATCGACCTATTACTGCATTAACTTATTGCCGCAAAGACCGCTAGCGCCCGTACGCTGCTTATTAACCTCTAAAGCTTAGGCTAAATTAATATGGCAGCTTTAGAAGTAAAAGAGAACAGGCTCTATTATAGAGGCCGCCTATTTATCCCTAACTTAGAAAATCTATAACGGCAACTAATCTAAATGGCCTACGACCTCTAATTAAGCGGCTACCTAGGTAGAGGAGGAACCTACGAGCTTCTTAGCCGATACTACTTCTGGCCAAAAATAATAGACTTAGTTAAACGCTTTATAGGCGCCTGCTATGGTTATAAGCGCGCTAAGGCCTTTAATATAAAGTACTAAGGACTACTGCACCCTCTACTAGTACCTATATAATAATGGGCAGATATCGCTATAGATTTCGTTGTTGACTTACCACCCTATAAACGACATGGCCGTACCTATAAGAATATTCTTATAATAATATACCGACTTATAAAAGAGCGCCACTACGTCTTAACTAAAGGCGTAGCCGTTAGCGACGTTACTAACGCCTTCCTCCGCGAAGTTTACTAACTATATAGGCTACCTAACTCGATTACGTCCGACTAAGGCATATAATTTAACTCTAATATATAGAGACGAATCTGCTAACGCCTTGGCATCTCTATTAAGATGTCTATATCCTTCCACTATGAAACTACTAGGTAATTAGAAAACGCTAATACTAATATAAAACTATACCTACGACAGGTAGTCGCCTATAGTTAAGATAACTGGGTGGATTACCTTCTACTAGGTAAATTTGTAGCGAATAACTACGTCTTAACTACTACAGGACTTACCCCGTTCTTCGCAAATAAGGGTTATTACCCCTAATCTGGCATAGAGCCACCAGAACCTATTGATAAGAAACTGCCATATAGAAAACGCCTTAAGATACTACTTGCCAACTAGTATGCAGACCGCATAAAAAATCTACTTAACTACTATAAGGGAGAAATGGCCTAGGCTTAAGTAAAGTAGGCCTACTTTACTAACTGTTATAGAACGCCACCACCGGAGATGCGTGTTGGCGACTGGGTATGGCTAAATACACGCAATATCTCTACGTAAAGGCCTATGAAGTCACTCAATTATAAGAACCTTAGCCCCTATCTAATTAAACGAGTTATTAATAGGGGAGCCGTATATAAGCTAGAACTCTCGCCTACCCTAGCCACCCGCGGGATATAGCCCGTATTTCACCCATGGCTACTATACCTTTATTAGCCCAACCCCTTACCGGGGTAGATATAGCCTAAATCCCTACTAGTACTAATCTGAGATAAGAACGAAGACGAGAACTATAAGGAGTGGACCGTTAAACGGATTATTAACTCTAAATACTTTGGCAAAGGTAGAGGACGATAACTCTACTACAGAGCTATATATATAGGATTCGACATAGATCAGCCAGAATGGCAACTATAGGAAGACTTCAAAAATGCAAAGGATCTAATTAGCAACTTTCACCACGCGAATCTATAGAAACTGGGCCTAAGTAGAGACTTTATACCTAATCCTCTATAGGAGCCCTTATAGAGTTAAACCGTTATACATTGCTACGTAAGGGCAAATTGCCGTTAGATTGCCGTTAGATTGCGGTAAAGTGCGATCACGTGACCGGAATATTATTAAGATGTCCAGGAACTTCGACCGGCGGTTAAAGTTATCTAATTAGTCGGATTCTTAGATGCCAAGCCCTATTACATAACGTTGTTTTAAGCT
>Ga0307515_10009844_pt1 | contig 18415 bp, 10 predicted proteins | sample 17_EM_MG_FD_194513 | JGI IMG/M metagenome (GOLD analysis project Ga0307515, IMG submission 194513) | Populus trichocarpa ectomycorrhiza microbial communities from riparian zone in the Pacific Northwest, United States - 17_EM | ecosystem: Host-associated > Plants > Roots > Unclassified | place...
ACAAGCCCACATTACCTTGTGCTTAATTTTTATTAAATAAATAGAAATAGTGAGATTCGAACTCATTGTCATAACTCATTTTTAGGTTCTTCCAAATTACATTTTCTTTTTTCTTAAAAAAAAAAACAGAACACTGAAACAGTGCCGTTTTGAACGGCACTGTCCTCCTTCTTCCCTGCGCATGCAGATGCAGGGAAGAAGAAGATTTTAAATCATTTTTCCCGCTCTCTCTCTCCACCCCACTTGCCCAAAAAAACTCGCATGACCCATACCCACACAACCATACCCCGCAAGCATTATGGAAGAAAAATGCGACGGAGACCCATGCCCTGCACTTGAACAGGGTATGGCGAACCTCTCCCCAACTGCCTATAAATACAGAGGAACGCGCAGAAGAATAGGAGGAGGAGAGAAAAGAAAAAAAATGGAAACCAAGGGGGCCAAATTTTGGAGAAAGAGAGAAGGGCAGTGACAGAGAGGGAAGCAAGATGAGAGAAGGGAGAAAGGAATAGAAAACAGAGGCTAGATAGAAGAGAAGAAAAAAAAAAAAAGAGGGAACGAAGCAGATCCAAAGTTAGAAAAAAATCATCCTTTTCGGGTTCCCAGCAGCTGCTCCTCTCTCTCCACCGTGGCCTTCGACCACCACCATCCAGCACCACCATTCTGCCACCATCAGCGCTGCCAACGCCAGCAGAACCAGAGAGGGAGAGAGAGATAAAAACAAAAAGAAAAAAAACAGGGGAGAACAGGGGAGGAAGAAGAAAGGAAACAGAAAGAAGAAAGAGAGGGAAAGAGAAGCCGGGCGGAGAGACAGACGCGGAGAAGGAAGAACAGAAGACAGAAGGAGCAAACCGGCGGGGGGGGGAAGACACAGACTGATGTCTCTACACCGCGGAGAAGAAGCACCGCCGCTGTCATCGGGCTTTCCAGTCACCGCCACCGCAACACCATCGAGAACGGTCACCAGCATCACCGTCAGCCCAGCCGTCCGAGATCATCGCCTCAGGTAATTCTCTTCCCCCTCATAGTCGCCGGCCATTATTCATCTTCTTGCTTGCAGAACGTGCACTGTGCACGTTCTGCATGCAAAAAGAATAATTAGTCGGTTACTGTGCTCATGCACAGTAACCAGACATGTTTTTCTGCTGGCTGGAACACCAGCCCAGCCCACGCGGCTGGGCTAATTCCAGCCCTGTTGTTGCGGGCTGGAACATCAGCCCAGCCCACACGGTTGGGCTGAGTCCAGCCTTGTGGCTGGGCCAATACAGGCCCAACCCAGTTCACTATATTTTCCCACGGATTTTTTTCTATGCCATTTTGATTAATATCGGTCTGTATTTTTATATCGTAAAGATATAAATCCGGTATTAAAATACCGATTTTCAAAATATATATATATATATATATATATATATATATATATATATATATATATATATATATATATTTGCTTTCATGCATGCGGCCAAGTCTCTCAAAGCTAAAATCATATTGTATTTTTTATATACAACAAAGAAAACTTCAAAAAAAAAATAATATTTTAGCATACATGTTGGCTTTAATAACCATTTTATTAAAGTCATGAGAACTTGGTCAATATTTCAAAAAAATAAAAAAAAAATATTTTGTTTTGTTAACCTCCTTATTGAGAAGGGTTTTTCTTGAATCTTAGATAGATAGGACCAACAATTAGAAAACACGACCAAACCTTAGATTTTGATCAGACAAATAAAACAATGCAGCTTACCTTAGATAGGGCGTATTTGGGGTGATAATACCTTCCCTTTACGCAACCAGTCTCCGTACCCGATCTCTGAGACCAGTTAGGGTTCCTAGTGACCATAATACTAGGTGGCGACCCATTTTCCATTTTTTTCCACTAATAAAAGACAAGAATTCCTTGTCTCCCCATATTTTCAGATACACACATTGAGTGTGGAGGACGATCGCCGCGACACCGCACACGTGCGACACTCATGACATCTTGGTCATTAAAGCTCTGATATCATGTCAAAGAACCATTTCAACCTAAAACCATGTTAATGAACCATCTCAACCCAATAGCTTAGGCTGTTAGGTGAGGTCCCAAGATATGATTTATATTTTTTTTCTAACAAAATATTAGTAGGAATCCCAATAATTTAAATTAAGGATGAAAAAATTCATTTATTGAGGCAAAAATCCTATTTTCTTAATAAATTTTTTTTTTTGACAAAAACATGTTGTTTTTTTATTAGTAACATGTTTTTTAAAATGAAAACTTATCATCATCTAAATTAGGGGTGTTCAAAAAAACTGATAAACCGAGTAAACCAAAAAAATATTAACCGAAAAAACCAAATCAAGAAAAAAAACTGATTAAACCGATTAGAATATGTAGAAAAAACCCCGGTTCGGTTCGGTTCGGTTTTCGGTTTTATAGTGAAAAAACTGGTTAACCCAGACCAAACCGAACCGGTTAAAATAAAAGTCCCTAGTATAAATAAAAATGTTACTGCCCACACCGCGCGCCCCTCTCCTCTCGAGTCTCACCTCTCCGCTAAGGCGCTAACCCTAACATTATTGCCCACTACCAGAGGTCCAGTGCCACCCGCCATCCTGCCCCCTCTCGCTCTCTCTCTCCGCTAAGGCCACCCCCGTACGAAAGCACCCACCCCTTCTCCACTCTCCAGTCTCCTTAAACTTAGAAAATAGAAACACAGAGATCTAAAAGGACCAAAACAGTTTGTGTTTCCATCGTTTGAAACCAGTCAAGCCTTTCAAAAACAGATCGACGTTTTCTTAGTCTCCACTACTCCGAAACCGAATCAGTTCTATAGCAGTGAGTTTTATTTTTTTTCCTTTTTAATTAATTAATTAATTAACTAATGGATGCTCGTATTTCTCCTAGCTTTATCATCTTTTTAATTTATTGTATTTGCTTTTTTTTCAATCCAGAGGTCAAAGTCTTTGTTGTGTTGATTCTGTTGCTATGTTGGTTGATTTATAAGGTAACCATAAGCTTTTGTCTTTTTGAGTATCCTCATTCCTCAGTGCCAATGCTTGTTCTTCTGTCATTTTGTGTATGTGGTTCAATGCCTGTTCTTCTGTGTTTTGAACTTATTAAGCCGTTAATATAAAGATTTAGGCACCATATTGCTTTCTGTTCTTTTGTTCTTCTGTGTATGCAATTTATGTTCCCTCTGCACCATATTGCTTTGCTGCAATTTCTGTTCTGCTGCCTAGACTGAAATGTATTTGTATGTAATATACCTTGTCTTTGCTACTGATATGTGAAAGTGTGTTTGTCGATCTTTGTATGTAATATACCTTGTCTCTTAAATTGTTTTATGTTTAAGCTGGTCACTTCTGTGAAATTAAATTGTTTTTGCTACTGATATGGTTTACTGTTTCTTATCAGTTCAGAATTCATATTCCCACTAACAAGTTGTTAGTGGGGAATCTGAACTGATAAGAAACAATGTTTTACTGAAATTCAATATAATGCATTATGTTGATTTGCATTATGTTAATAAACAGTGTTACTGTATTATTGTTAAATGTGTTTTGTTAGTCTTATTGATTTGTAGGTCAATTTCTCTAGTTATCATAGTTATGCTAGCATGTTGCTGCTTTAGTCACTTATAACCTCCCATCCATTTTACTACTGCTGCTTTAATCACCTATAATCTCCCATTAGTAGTTGATATTGCTTGTGCTGAAACATTCCAAGCAGTGCTTGTGTTATTTCAGAAGTTCATAAGACTGATAATGAACATGTTTGCATTTGGTAATTACAGATGGAAAACCTTCAAAATCAAAATGCTTCATCCACTGGCACTACCTCAACATCAACCAATGCCCCAGCTTCAAACACTAACCCAACATCAACTACTGCAGGATCCACCATGGATAATAAAGGTAAACAACTTCAAGTCATTACATCAAGGAAAATAAATGTTGATGATAGAAAAAAGTCACAAATTTGGGATCATTTTACAAAACTTGATGGTGATCCTACAACCCCTAGAGCTGAATGTAATTATTATGAAAATGATTATGCATGTCATACTACTATTAATGGGACAAGTAATATGTGGAGTCATTTAAAAGTATGCAAAAAGTTTCCTTTTGTGGTTGATAAGAAGCAAAAAAATTTGGTATTAGAACCTAATAAAGTAGGGGGTGAATCAGGAGATCAAAGTGTGGGAACTCTTAAGACAATAGGTTATGATTATGATGAATGCAGAAAGGCACTAGTAAAAATGGTTATAATTAATGAGTTGCCTTTTAATTTTGTGGAGGGTAAGAGATTTAAATTATTTTCTAGGACCTTACAGCTAGATTTGACGTTCCTTCTCGTTTCACTGTTATGAGAGAGTGTTTGAAACTTTATGTTGAAGAGAATGAAAGATTAAATAGAGCTCTTAAGGGTCAACGGTTATGCTTAACAACAGATATATGGATATCAATCCAAAACATTAACTATATGTCCTTAACGGCTTATTGGATTGATAATTAGTGGAATTTGCATAAAAGAATTTTAAATTTTTATCAAATTTCCAATCATATGGGTGGGACAATTGGTCAAGTTATTGAGAATTGTTTGTTAGATTGAGGGATTGATACACTTTTAAATGTTACAGTAGACAATGCAAGCTCTAATAGTGTTACTATTTCATAGTTAAAAAATGTGATGAAAGATTGGTCAACTAATATATTGTCAAATGAACATTTGCATATTAGATGTTGTGCTCACATTGTAAACCTCATTGTGTGTGATGGTTTGAAAGAGATTAATGTTTCGGTTGTTAATATTCGAAATGCAATTAGGTTTGTGAGATCTTCACCTTCTAGGCTACTTGCATTTAAGAAGTGTGCAGAAAAGTTGCATATAGAGTGTAAGAAATCATTGTGTTTAGATGTTGCAACTCGATGGAATTCAACCTATCTTATGTTAAAAGTTGCTGAAAAGTTTGAAAATGTGTTTGTGAGGTTAGGTCAAAGTGAACCTAGGTATATGAGTTACTTTTTGGAGGTTGATTCAAAGGGGAATAAAAAAAAAATAGGGCCACCTAATTTGGACGATTGGGAAAATGCTAGAACTTTGCTGAAGTTTTTAAAGATCTTTTACATAGTTCCATTGAAATTTTCTGGCTCATTGTATGTCACATCAAATTCTTTCTTCAATGAATTGATTTACATGCATACAAACTTGTTGCAATTATGTAAAAGTAAAGATAATCTTTTGAATGGAATGTCGATGAACATGATGAGTAAGTTTGAGAAGTATTGGGGTTGTGAAGCAAATCAGAATTTTTTATTGTATGTGACTAATGTTTTGGATCCACGTCTTAAGTTGAAATATGTGAAATTTTGTTTTGGTGAGTTGTATGATTATGACAAAGTACAATTGCTAACAAAAAAAGTGGAAGATAATTTGGTGAGCTTGTATGAGTTTTATTTGAAAGCCGATGAAGTGGTGGATGATAATAGACATAAACAAGATGTTAATGATGCTATTAATGACATGGAGGTAGATGTTAACACTTTAGCTCGATTCAAAAGGCACTTACAAGAGAAAGATAGTGTGGAGAATAGTAATGAGGTTGAGAGGTATTTGGTTGATGGTTGTGAGGATCCTAATGATGATAAATTAGATATTTTGGGTTGGTGAAAGATTAATGCTTCAAAATATAAAATACTTTCAAAAGTTGCACAACATATTATCTCTATTCCTATATCCACAATGGCTTCTGAATCAACCTTTAGCACAGACGGTCATATACTCGATCAATTTCGAAGTTCTCTATCTCTAGCAACAGTTCAAACACTTATTTGTTGTAAAAAATGGTTGCATCATGGTCCAATTCCAATTGATAATACAACCTTGATGAATGATTTTGAAACCAACGAAAACCTTGAATCAGGTAATGTTTTTTAAAAACTTACACCTTTTATTTTATGATTTATTAATAAACACATTTTTATTCTAACATGTTTAATTTTTTATTTCGTAGAATTTGGTGGAAAGTTGCATCTAACAACGGATGGTAATTAGTTCACAAATTGTGATGCATTTATTGAAAACGTATGGTATAAATACTATTTTTTATTTTTATATCTTCTGATTTAATTTATCATGTTATAATTCTAGATTATAAATTTTAGGAATCAAAGTGCAATGTTCTTGAAGTGCTTTTTTATTGAGACGATGTGCAAATGAAGATTTTTTTTTTTTGGCCTGGAGTGTTTTATGATAATGTTATTTGTTGTTTTTTCTTTAAGCCCTTTGAAGAAAATGGTTTGTGATTTGGATTTTAACTTATTGGTGTGTGATTGTGAGTGTGTGTGTTATTTAAACTTTTCGGAAACAGAAAAATATTAGGAAGGTAAAAAATATATTGAACACAAGATTGACATTAATAATTTCATATAAATGAATATTCAATGGCTGAAAACTTAATAAACATAAGATTGACAATAACAATTTAATGCAAATGAATATTTAGGGGTAAAAAAATTAAATATACTTTGGAATCTTCAAAGAAAATGAGGCAATATCAACATTAATTGCAAGCCCATCAGAAATCCATTAAAAGCTCATTACAAAGCCCATTACAAAGCCAAAAAAAGCCCAAAAAATGCATATAGGTTTTTTCAATTTTGGGCATCAAAAACCGAACCGAAACTGGTCGGTTTGGGCCGGTTTCGGTTCGATTTCGGGTGTTTTTTTTTTCAGTTTGGTTGTTTTTTTTTTTTTTATAAGAACCAAACCGAAAATGATCACCCCTAATCTAAATGGCGAGTTTCAAATTAAAAAAACCATGTATATATGAAAAAAATATAAGAATAATTAATTAATAAAGACTATATAAAAAAAATTAACAATAAAAAATATATATTTTATTCCCATTAAATATTCATATGCAACCTTTTTTCACAAGTGGTTTCATAGTACATTTATATATAATTATTTACAAGTTTATTGCAATATAAAAATTTCTAATTTTATTTAAAATGTATGGCATAAAATAGCATTATGAGTATTAATTTAATAAAAAAATTATTTTAAATAAAAAAAATTAACTCTTGACCTAGGAGGTCAAGCTCAAGTGTTTGACCTTTAACAAAAAAAAGTCAGGCTCATGTTGACCTAGCAGGTCAAGTATATACATTTGACATTTTTTTTAAAATTTTTTTTCAAAAAATGACACGTTGAAAATCAAGGCTAAGTTTTTAGACACGAAACCTAAATTTCTATTTGTTTTTGACCTGAAAACACTCTTAAAATATCATGGAAACTTCAATAACCTCATTTACAATCTCGAAACACCATTTAATCACTGTAAAACCTAAAAATCAAACCAAATTTTAAAAAACTTTACAAACCTAGATCTTTCTTTTATTTTTAGATAGTTAAAGGGCAAGCCTACTATCATTAAACTCCCATCTAAAAGTCAAACTATTGGACACAAATTTTTTTTCATGGCCTAAATGTATCTAACTAAATTTTCTCTCTTTTATTTTTTATTTTTGGTAATTTTTTCTCTCATCTCTTAGAACTCAGGAATGAAGCATGATAAAAATGAAGTTGGAAAACCAAAACATAAAAAATATAAAACTACAACAACCAAATATGAAAAAATAAAAAATTCAAGGATCAAAATGTACTTTTATGTGCAAAAATTATATTTTTTCTACCATGCAATCCATGATATTTAGTCTCTAGGGTAGCATTTGATTACTGTACCATAACGTAAGAGATAAAGATAGTAGGGATAGGAGAGATAAGACAAAAAATGACATAGAGATAGGATTGTATTTGATAGTAGTGATCAAGACAAAGTGACCATCTCTGTATCATATTTGATTATGGTGGACAAAATAAAATAAAATATAAAAATGTATATTTTACTATTAATATGTATTACTGTTAAACTTACATATTAATTAAAAAATAATTAGATATTTTTTTCTTAGTTTATATTGAGTTTTAAAATTAATAATGATATAATAATCCTAGTTATAAAATCAAGACTGGCCAAACGGGTCGATTCATGACTTGGGGCTTAGACCAATCTGAGTAAAGAAAAACTAAAGGAAGGATAAACTCAATCTAACCCAGTCAAAAACTTGGGTTGACCCGTGACCCATTTGACCATGATAAAACACTACTAAAAAAACCATTGATTTTATTTTTGAAAGATTTTTTGGTCAAAACAAGGTTACCTTAATTTCTAGTTTTTTTTTTGTTTTTTTTTTTTTGTTAAACCAAGTTGATCGTCCTGGCCAATAACTTGGGTTTTGTACCGTGTCGACTCTTGAGTTGGGTTTAAAACTATGATAATAATAATTTTTATCTATATGTTAACCCTCCTAACTAGTGATCTAAACCTTGCCCCTGATTGACCCTTTAGTCAAGTTTAAAAACTATGATAATAATGATTTTTTATCCTTACATTGACCTAGTTAACTTAGGTTAACCATCCCAACATGTGATCTAGATCTTACCCCGGATTGACCCCCGAGTAGGGTTCTTAAATTATGATAATAACTATTTTTATTCTTATATTGACCGTGGTCAATAGTCAACCTGACTCGTGACCCGGACCTTGTCTTAAGTCGATCCCCAAGTCGAGTTTTAAAACTATTATAATAACTATTTTTATTCTTACAATGACTCGATTCAACCCTCCTAACCCGTGACCCTGGCTATGTCTTGGATCAACTCTCGAGTTGAGTTTTAAAACTATGATAATAATAATTTTTATCCTTATATTTCTTAGTTGGATAATTTTGAAATTAAGAGTTTTTTACAAGAATATTTATGAATAAAAAATAAAAAATATTGTCTTTGAAGACATGTACTCTTTGTACCTTCTATTTTGAAAGTATAAAAACTCACTCTAAAATTTTTCCAGAAACATTTATTTTTATGTCTCTAGCTATCTTTATTTCTGCAACTAAATATATTTTTATTTCCAACTTTTTTCCATGAAAATAACTAAAAATTACCTTAGGAACAATACAAAACATTGTAGATTCACCCCCCAAAAAAATCATTTATTTTTATTTATAATTATAATTTAAATATTATATTTTCTAATTCCAACATGTACAAAATGCGTTATTTCATATATAATCTAAAGTAAGGCTGGTATGGACATAAAAAGGATCCCTTATCCAAGGCACAAATCCACACACCAAGTGGACTACGAAGTACAAAAAGCACACATCCAAAGGCCCTCAAGTAGCTCGCACGATATGTATAATCTCCAATTCCAACGTTCAGTCTAGCATAACCATAATTGTTAAACTCGGTCTGGTAGTCGGCTCGGTTCAAGATCTGAATTCTGGGTTTTGACCGGATCACCAGGTCGGCTGGATCAATCCTTATTTTTAAAAATTCAAAACGGCGTCGTTTTAATTAAAAAAAAACCAAAAGTCAACAGGTTGCAACCGAGTTTTTAACCGGGTTTTACCGGGTCAACCCGCCAGGTCGGCCGGGTCACACTGAGTCATAACTTTTTTTTTTTTTTCAACTCGGCCCGGTTCCAGCCCCGGGTCGGCTGGGTCTCGGGTCGACCCGTTGAGCTGGGCCGGGTTTCAAATCTATGAGCAAAACTGAAAAAAACTTAAGCAAAATTTGTTAATTAATTCTACGGTTGCCCAATATTACTATATTATTTCACTTTCTGCCTCTAGTTTCACTCCAATAGTTAACAGTGACTAAATCTTACAGTAAACATCAACTTGTTTTTCTAAAAAATAAACCTAGCTTTGTTCCCTTTATACGCTTTAATAGCTAAAAAACAAACAATTGTATATAAGTAATCATAATTTAGCAATTGTTTATTTGATATCTTCCTTCACTGAAATATATTTGAATTTCAGCGACTATAATTTATTTGGTTATTGTACAATAATTGTAATTTTAGCCATATATATATATATATATATAAAACTAGTCTCACGCCTTTATATGATATTGATGCATCCTAAACTTTTCATCTTTTAAAATTACTTCATGTTTACGTTCTCACAATTTTCATTGACTGCATTCATCTCATTTTTTTAAGAGTTATATTATCTATACTATAGACTTAGAACTTTTATCCTGTATCTTTTCTTGAGTGTTCGTGAACTTAATTTTTTCTTGAGTAAAAATCTTGTTAAAGAATAAATGACACTTAAAAAACCACTTTGGACCGGATCGTGAGCTGTTGAAGAAGCAATTTTAGGGCTCAGTCAAGACACCTAATTAATTAACCATTCTCTTAGGTGCTTGAGTGTACAATAAGAAGACCAAATCCATATTTATTAAAATCAGGCTAAGGGTTGACCCATTCAAGTAGCCGAGTTTTGAGTCACATGGTTGACTCGGGTCAACTCGGAAAAATAAAGAAAATTATGTTTGAAGTTTTAATATCTCACATGAAAAAGTTTTGAAACAACGCATGTAGATTAAGGCCATAAAAAAAGAAATGTGAGAAATAAAATGTTGTATAGTTATCTCATATTAAAAAGTTAAAAAACAATTCATATGAATGTAACCTATGAAAAAAAAATATGAAGTGTAGTATATTTATCCCACATCGAAAACTTAAGAAATAATTCAAGTGGATATAAGCAATAAAAAAGAAATGTGAAGTGTAGTATAGTTATCTCACATAAAAAAATTAAGAAACAATCTATGTAAATATAGACTATATATAATTATCTAACATCAGAAAATTAAGAAACAATGCATGTGGATCTAAGTTATAAAAAAATAAATGTAAGACATGAAGTATAGTATAGTTATCTCATATCGAAGAGTTAATAAACAATGCATGTAAATGTATGCTATAAAAAAAGAAATGTGACGCATAAAGTGCAATATAATTATCCAACATTGAAAAGTTCATAAACAATTTATTTGAATGTAGGCTATAAAAAAATAAAGTGTAGTATAGTTATCCCTCAAAAAGTTAAGAAGCAATCCATAAAAAGTGGATGTAAGCTATAAAAAAAGATATGTAAGGCTAAGTATTCACAAATTGATTTTGCATTTTTAAGGTTTGTTAAAAAATGTTAAAACAAATCGGGTCTCACTGAGTTTCGAGTTGACCCAATAGATCACTTGTGTTTGATTGGGCCAATTACAAGCCTAGGTTTTTATGATTTGAAACTTGGCCAAGACCTCAGGTCATCCAGGCCCTGGGTCAACCCGCCAAATCAGGCTGAGTTTCATAAATGTGCCATAATCTACTCAACATGCCATTGTAACGAGGATATCGCTTATTTTCAAACCGTAGTAGAATTCTCTTTACGTTCAATAAAGCATTCAAGTCATTTGAGAAAAATATAATTGTGTCATCTACATACTAAAAATGACTAATTAGCATGTTATCTCATAACTCAGTCCGTTTAAACAAGCCTTTAGATGATGCCCATTAAAAGAGAAAGTACTTCCCTTATATTATCAAAAAGAAAAGGTGACAAAGGATCACATTATATGATGCTTGGTGGACCAAAGATTTATCATTACTTTTGGAAAAACATGTTTTTAATTGGTCCAAGCCCGAAATGGACTTTGAAAACATGGTTTAGACCTAAACCATGATTGGGGGCCTTGTTACTAGGCCTATACCCAACACCCTTGAGGGCTCGAGCAGCATGCCTAAGCTTAGGCACTAGGACCACACCTGACGCCCCTAGGTTCAGGCATTGGGCATGCACCCAACGCTCTGTAGGCTTGGGCAGCATACTCGAGCCTAGGTGCTGGACTCACGTTAAACACTCTTTTAGCATAGGCGTGAAGCCTAAGCCCAGGTGCAAGGCTTGTACCCAGTGCCATATAAGCTCTAGTGCTACATTTGAGCCCTAGCGTTGGGTCCACATCCAATGCTTCCATGGGCTCAGGTAGTTTCGCCTAAGCCTAAATGCTAGGCATATGCCCAGCACATCTTGGGCTCAACGCGGGTCTTAACCCTCCTTAGGCCTAACTTTATGACCTGAGCTCAACCATTTTTATCTTCAATTAATATATATGTAAGAGATATTTATCTCTCATTAATGTTTATATTAGTAATATTTATCTCCTATTAATATGTATATACGGGATATTTGTTCCTCGTTAATCTTTATGTTAGAGATATTTAACTCCTATTAATACATGTATAAGGGATATTTAATGCTTTTATTCTCATACCAAAACAAGAACAAACAACTTTGTTCTTTGTTTGTTCTTAGCATTTAATGCTTTTTTGCATATTTATTACACTTTTTCTCTACAAAGATACTGATTTAAGCATATGAAGGTCCCTAAATCCATAAATAGGGGATTTTTTTGTAGGTATCAGGAGCATTACATCAAGTCATTACCTTCCTTTATTGTGGAGAATGGAAGTAATTATAAGAACACTTGATTAACCTATAACTCAACCACTAAAGAACCCTATTACTAAATATCTTGAATTTTAGAACATCATCAATGTATTTACCCATTATAAATTCATTTATAAAGGAACCATAGATGAGAACCGCCATCTGCGCTATTGTGATGCACTTTATAACCCAATTCTGCCATTTCTTTCCAAACCCTATAGCCTAGTAAATGAAATAGTATAGTACCAAATAATCAAATCAAATTCCTTTTAGAAGTTTTGCTTGAAAATAAAATGCTCATATTTTCTATTTTTTAAGTTGTGGACTACCTTGTCATACCCAATACTTAGAAAATAATGAAAAAATTACTCATATTTAGAAAATAATTTTTTTAAAGGTAAAACTAAGAAAAACCTAATTGGTCCTAAGAGTCCTAGTTAAGTGGTTGTTTATAAAACTAAAAAAGACTATGATTGTATTAGTGTGTCCTCAACAAGGTTAACATTTATTTTTAATTAAGCAAATATATTATCCAAGTCTATTAGTGTTTATGATGATTCAACATTTTGTTATTATAGATTTTTATAAATAAAAACCATCTTAAAATCAAAATGGATCTAGAAGACATGTCAGATCTAAAGAACTTGGGTTTGGTAGTTAGCCAAGCTCAAGGTAGTGTGAGTTTCACAAACATGTCAGACCCAAAGAACTTGGACTTGGCAGTTAGCTAAGTTCAAGATGGTGTGGGTCTAACAAGCCTGTCAGACACAAAGTATTTGGGCTTGACAATCAGTCGAACCTAATATGGATGTTTGTCAAACCCAAAGAACTTGGACTTGGTAATTACCCAAGTCCAGTCCAAGATAACATTGGTTTGACGAGTACGTCAGACCCAAAGAACTTGGGCTTAGTATTTAATCAAGTTCAAGGTGGTGTGCGTTTGATGAACACGCTAGACTTAAAATAACTTTGACTTAGCAATCAGCCAAGTTCAAGATGTTGTGGGTCTAGCATTGGGTTTGGTAATCAACCAAACTCAAGGTAGCGGCATCTATATTATACCTGAAGAACTTGGACTAGGTAGTCAGCCACGTCCAAGATGACGTAAGTTTGGCAACCGTACAAGACCCAAAGTACTTGGGCTTGGCAATCAGCGAGGCCCAAGGTAGCGTAGGTCTAGCATGCTTGCCAAACCTAAAGAATTTGGACTTGGTAAGTAACCAAGTCTAGGGTGGCGAGGGTATGGAAAGCATACCAGACCCGAAGAACTTGGACTTGGCAGTCAGCCAAGTCTAAGGTTACGAGGGTTTTAAAAGCATGTCAGATCCAAAGAATTTTGACTTAGTAGTCAGCCAAGTTCAAGGTAGCGAGGGTCTGGTAACCATGCCAAACCCCAAAGCATTTCACCTTGGCAGTTAGACATGCCCAAGGCAATATGAGTCTGAAAAACATCTCAAACCCGAAACATTTAAATTCAGTTATTACTAAGTTCTCAAGCTATATACCTGATCTTAGACTATCCCCTAAAATAAAAGTATTGAAGGTTTGATAAACTCTTGTTGTAACCTATTTTTGGGTCCCCTGCACAAGGAGAAAATACAAAAAAATAAAAAATAATAGCAATAAAAAAAGGATGTCATAACGCTCAGAAAATGGTAAAAAAAAGGTTAAGGAGGTTCAAAAATACAAAGATTGAAATTTGACAATATATCGTTGACCGGTGAGAGCCCTGTTGATGAAGAAAATTTGATTTGAGGAAGAAAAGTCCAAAATCAAATGTTTATGGACTCAATTAAATTTTATTGAAGGTTTAATTGAATTTATGGAGGGTTTGATTGCAAGAAAATTGATTTTAAAGTCAATTTGGGCTTTAATTGGAAGAAATTAAAGTTTTGGCGTCAAATTATAATTTTTAAGAGTTGATTTAGTCAAATCAGGGGCTTAATTGTATAAATATTAAAGTTTAATGGCCAATTAGGGACTTTATTGAAGAAATTCGAAACCAAGGACCAAAATGAAAAAGCACACAAATTGAAGGACTGATTTGAAAATGATGCATTTGGCGCCATTTCCTTTTAAATGAAACGGCGCGTTTTGGGCAAAACAACGTCGTTTCATGTATTGTTAAAAAAAAAAGCAAACGGTGTCGTTTTAAACGGCACTATAAGTCTTCTTTTTCCCCTGGACAAGTAGAGGACAGGGGAAGAAGAGGCTATTATGTTCCCCTGCAACGCCACTATTTCCCTCTCTCTCTGCCCTCACTTGCCCAAAAATAAACGACATAACCCATACCCATACTCACCTGCTATCATGATGAAGAAAGGAGAAGGGATGTCATACCCTGCAGCGACTGGGGTGGTTGTGCAGAAGCCACCCCACGCCACCCTACCTTGCACCCTGACGAGACAGGGTAGGGTGGCCTCTCTCTCTTCCTGGTTATAAATAGAGGAAGAGAGACGAAGAAAAAATGGGGACGAATGTGAGACAGAGAGGGGAAAACCGAACAGAATAGAGAGGGAAGAAGAAAAAAATAGAGAAGGGAGGAACGATTTGAGAAAGGAGATATGAGAGGTTTACATACGAACAAAAAATAGAGAGGGAGTTGTTTTGAGAACTGTGGGGCACGGTCATAACATAAGAGAAAAGGAGGGAGAAAAAGGAAAAGAAAAAACAGAGAGTGTGGAGAAAGAGAATAACTTAGAGAGAAGGAGAAGGGAACGAAAAAAACGAAGGAGGAAAACCGGGGACGACTTTAGAGAGAAAACAGAAAAAAAGAATAGACAAAGGGGACAAAGGAGAGGCTGAAGAGAGACCATAAGAATAGAAAAAAGTGAAAGAGAACTCAAGGAGAGCTAAAGTAGGAAAGGAGAGGAAGACATCGGTCTCTGCACAGAGAAAGGAAAGAATTCCAGCAGCTGCCACCGCTCCTCCCAGTCGCTGCCACCACCGCCTTCAACCACCACTAACGACCACAATCGCGCTTCCCCACTCCAAGTAACCTTCTCCCCTCCTCTGTCCCATTTTCTTTGTTCATCTTCATTTGCATGCAGAACGTAAGCAACTCACGTTCTGCACCAAATGAAAAATAATTAGGTAGCTATTGTGCACAACATAGTAACTACCTAATTATAATTAGCTTATTATATAATTAACTAGTTACTGTGCTCAGCACAGTAACCAACCTTTTGTTCTTTCGGACTGGAACATCAGCCCAGCCCACGTGGCTGGGTAGAGTCCAGCTACAAGTAGGTTCTCTTTTGGGCTGGTTCTGGCCTGACTTCATGTTGGGTAGATCTCGACCCAGTTTCTTTTTGGGCCAGGTTCGGCCCATCCCAATCACAAAAAAATTCAAAAAAATCATTTTTGAAATTTGTGATTTTCCTGCGTAAGTTGTTAACGATATTTTTTATTAATATCGGTCTGTATTTTTTACTGTAAAGATAGAAATCTGGTATTAAAATACCTAGTTTTTGTCAAAACATTAAAAAATATTTTTGTTACGGCCAAGTCTCTCAAAGAAAAAAAAAACACATCATATTTCCATATAACAAAAATTCAAAAATATATATTAGCATGCATTTTAGGCTTTAATAACCAGTTTATTAAAGTCACGAGAACTTGGCCAACATTTCATAAATTCCCAAAAAAATATTTTGTTTTGTTTTAGTATCAGGGATTACAAATTTATACGTAAAATGTATTTCTGGTATTAAAAAGGTAGTTCTTTTATTGACGTTAGAACTGTTAGGTGTTATCCGATAAGATAAGAATCTCTTTACCGATGAGGACTTTTCTTAAACCGTAGATAGACCAACAATTAGAAATACGATAAAACCGTAGCATATATCAGACAATAAAACAATTCAGCTTACCTTAGATAGGGCGTATTTGGGGTGCTAATACCTTCCCTTTACGCAACCAGTCTTCGTACTCGATTTGTGAGACCAGTTAGGGTTTCTAGTGACCAAAATACTAGGTGGCGACTCCTATTCCTTTTTTTCCACTGAAAAAAGACAAGGATTCCTTGTCTGCCCACATTTGCTAGTTAGAATAGATACAACACCTTAAGGGTGGAGGATGATTGCCGCAACGCCGCACACGTGCGACAACCGTCATGTCTCTTCATCTAGAATAATCATTCATATTGATGCAATGATTTTTCTATGCTCATAGGTGGATGCAAGGTCTCTTAATGGACCTCTCATACATACCATCTCATTAATGATATGCAAGGGATATTTATCTCCTATTAATGTCGTCAAAATCAAAGCGCTTTCCAGCCCTTACATTCTCTGAAAATGACAAGATTCATGGGGTATAAATACCCCATGAACCATCCAGGTTAGGGTTCAGAAATTTTATCTCTTAATATAAATTCATAGATTTTAGAGCATTAACTAACTTAAAACTCAGCAACAAACATATATATTCCTTGAATATAAAGCTCTTTTAAGTCATTTATTGCATTTCTTATAAATATATTGACTTTATCATTATAGGGTCTTTAAGTTCCCCTGATTAAGATTGTTATTGTAGGTATTCAAACTTTTATCATAAGTCTGGAATTCCTTAGTATAAAGAGAAGAAATCTAAGTATCAGAACATATCGATTAACCATTATCCTAAACACTAAATAGCCTATTATTTGCATATCTTGGATTTTAGTACGTCATCAATTTACATTTGAATTTTGATTATGTGACTCTTTTAACAAGTTCCAAAATAGGTTACATAAATATTGAAATAGTCTCAGCCTCTCACCATATTTGGTATGGGGTTGTTGAAACCCAATTAAGAAAGATGGAGTTGTTAGGGCTTGAAACTCACTTGCCACTTAAAAGTCTTTTCCATAAATAAAGCTTGAGAAGAAAATATAAGCAGTGTCATATGGTGTGTCATGTGGTGCGTAGCTTTAATCACTATAAAACTTTACTTGGCATGCAAGGACACATTCCGTGTCAAATTGGTGTTAATTTGCTATCATCTTCAATTAATAATAATAAAAAAAACTAATTCTCCCTCAGAAATTATTGTGCAAAAATCATTGTAATAGTGTAATTACAAATTTGCCCTTGAAAAAAAACATTGAACTATGCTTTTAGGGCAAGGTTATCTTTTCACCATGTCACAATTGTCTTCAGCCTTTCACTCAGGGGTGTTATAGTCATTTTATTTATTTTGAAATAGTGTAATAACTTTCATACAATTTGAGACAAAAACAATATAACTCTCTCATAATGGTTATTTGGTCATTTTACATTAGTTTTATTGTAAGTCTAGATATTGCTCAGTGGTATTATAGTAATTCTCATATATTAAATATTATTAAAAAACATGTTGCTCAGTGGTATTGTAACATGAAATGTGTGTGTGTGTGAAGGTTTCCAACTCATCCAAGCCTTTAAATATTGTTAAAGTTTCTTCAAGGTTTTACCATAAGAACTATATGGACATGAAATGAACTTATAAAACAAAAACTCAATGACAAGTAATATCCTCATACTAGCTAATATATTAATTAAGATTAAATTATTTTTTTAGCAATTCAAAGAGCACACCATATCTTATATATTAAAAAAAATTAATAAATTTTCTAGGTATCAACCGAGATATAAACTTTGAAAATCAAAAAAATTAGTGTATCTTCTCAATTATAAAACCAACCCTTTCGAATTAATAACAAATATAATTTATAAATCACAACACACCCTCAAAGAGAGTTCTCTTATTCATGGAAAATTCCAAAGGAAAGTTTAGTTTGTGTTGTTCTTTACAATCTCATGGTCCCTTTGACTTTTTTGAAATGAATTACTCTTCAATCATAAGTAGCTTGACTATAATATTATATATCTCCAAATTCTAATTAAACTGCGTGTGTGGATCAAGGCTTTATTCTCTAATTTTTATTATTGTGCCCTTGATTTTTTTTTTTTTTTGATAATCATCGAGAGTATATTAAGAAGGCCATAAAGCCAATAGTCAAAGAGAAATACAAGGGATATGAGAAAATAAAAAACTGATTTACTACAGCAAACAACAAAAAGACTGCCTAAGATTTCTTATT
>Ga0307515_10009845_pt1 | contig 18415 bp, 18 predicted proteins | sample 17_EM_MG_FD_194513 | JGI IMG/M metagenome (GOLD analysis project Ga0307515, IMG submission 194513) | Populus trichocarpa ectomycorrhiza microbial communities from riparian zone in the Pacific Northwest, United States - 17_EM | ecosystem: Host-associated > Plants > Roots > Unclassified | place...
TCTCTCTGCGGACGAGGTTCTCTACCTTCTGTTTGAAGGCGTTACCCAGCACATGGCCACGCGGTACGAACTCCGGAACCGATTGCCCGGGATGGACGGGAGGTCAGTTTGGTTTCCGTATCAAGAACATCTGATGGAAGGCGTGAACCATTCGTGGGGTGAAAGGCTCAAGGAAAAACATCGACGTGTTCTCGAGGATCACCCGTTCAGGCCATGAGTCGCCCAACCCACCATTCCAGCCGACCGCATTGGGTGGCCGCTGAATTCAACGTTAATCAGCTTCAGTACGAATCACATGATCCAGATCCGCGAAATTGATCATCTTGTTCTGCGTGTGGTCGACCTCGAAGGCATGCTTCGCTTCTACTGCGACGTGCTTGGTTGCACCGTGGAACGGCGGCAGGACAAGATTGGCCTCATTCAGCTGCGAGCTGGCCGATCCATCATTGATCTCGTGCCTGTCGATGGAAAACTCGGCAAGGCCGGTGGCGTCGCCCCTGGGCACGAGGGCCGAAATCTCGATCACTTCTGTTTGCGGGTCGAGCCGTTCGACGAAGCCGAAATTCGCGGGCATCTTGAGGCGTTCGGTATTGAGATGGGCTCAGTCGAGATGCGCTATGGAGCCGAAGGAGAAGGCCCCTCTGTCTATCTCACCGACCCTGAAGGCAATATCGTGGAGCTCAAGGGCCCACCAGCCGGTTAGCCTTCCATCGAGCGGCGATCTGCCCGCGCCGCGCAGCAACGTGAGAATCCACACGGCTACGCAGCTCGCGAGGGCCAACCTCGTGTGACGGCGGTGGCTTCAGCAACCGGTTCGCGCTTGAACTGGCTGGCCACAAACGACCACGCCATCTTGGACGCATCGGGCCCGCGGCTGTCGCTGTAGGGCTTGCTCGGCGCGCCGCCGCTCCAGGCGTGGCCCAGACTGTCGACCTCCACCAACCGGGCCACCGGCTCGCCGCGGCGCTTGTAGTCGGTGATGGTCATGCCGTGGCGCTGGCCGCGCTGCACGCGGCGCGGCTCGCTAGCCTGTGCGCCGGCGGCCTCGGCCCAGAGGCTCGCGCTCAGCTGCGCGTTGCGCGACGACACCACGCTGTCGTGCTCGCCGTGGATCAACATCAAGGGCGGCAAGGCGTGCGCGGCCGACAACGCGGGCAGCGCGCGGCGCCCGTGCATTGCACGCATGGCACTCGCGGTGGAATCGGCGGCGCCCGGGGGCACGCCCGAGTGCATGACCACCGCCTTGAAGCGTGTCGGGTAACGCGTGGCGAGCAGCGCGGCCATGCTGGCGCCGGCCGAGAGGCCGAGCACCGCCACGCGCGAGGTGTCGGCCGGATAGAAGAGGCACACCTGGTCGATGGCCTTGAGGATGAGCGCGGCTTCGCTGTACGCACGGCCGTTGCGCGTGTCGAACCAGTTCCAGCAGCCGTGCGGGTTGGCCACGCGGTCCTGCTCGGGGTAGAGCACCAGAAAGCGCTCGTGCGCGGCCAGGCGGTTCATGCGCGTGCTGACGGCGAAGCCCTTTGCGTCTTGCCCGCAGCCGTGCAGCATCACCATCAACGGCAAGCGCTCGGCGAAGCCGATGCCGGGTGGGCGATACAGCCGAAAGCGCAGCATGCCGTTGAGGCCCATGGCCACGCCGGGCAGCCAGTCGCCGGGGCCGGGCGGCGGCTTGCGTTTCGCGACGGCCGCCTTCGTGGTGGCCTGGACGGCCCGGCCCATCTGCTTGCTGCCTTGGCGAAGGCTCTCGCGTGTCCACGCCGTCAGGCTGCGTTCGAAGGATTTCGCCCACATGCTGGCGAGACTGCGTTTGGCCATGCGTCCGATTCTGCGGGACGCTGCCTTGGGCTTGCGCAGCGAAAGGCTTACGCGGCCTGGGTGCTCCGCTGGACTTATTCCGAGGTGTCGTGGACGCCGCACGCGTGCTGGCGCTATCGGGCAGGGCCGCAGGCGTAGCGCAGCGCCACGATGTCCGAACCCTCGAGGCGGCGATGGTCCAGCAGCTTCACCGGTGTGGCCGCACCGGTCTCCATCGCGCGCACGCCGTCGCCCAGCACCACGTTGCCCACCAGCAGGTGCATCTCGTCGACCAAGCCGTGCGCGAACAGGTCGTTCCACACCATGCGGCCACCGAACATCAGCAGGTCGGGCCCGGTGCTGGCCTTGAGCTGCGCGATGTGTGCATGCGACTCGGCCCGGCGCACCACCTGCGCGTCGCCCCAGGGCGCGCTGGTGTCGAGGGCCAGCGTGTCGCTGACCACCAGCTTGCCCATCGCACCGGTGAGCGCTGCGATCTCGCGCAGCACCGGGCCGGCTGTGGCGTCACGCTCCACCTGGGGCCAGAAGGCGCTGAACATCGAGAACGTGGTGCGCCCGAACACCAGCGTGCCGGCGGTGCGCAGCAGCGCGACGTTGTAGTCGTCGAACGCCGGCCCCATCGGCAGGCCGCTGAGGTCGCCGCCGGGGCCGGCGCAGAAGCCGTCCAGGGACACGAGATTGCTGACGATGAGCTTGGCCATGAGAGGTCGCCTTTGTCTTGAGGTGAGCCACGCGCCGGGACATCCGGCGCCGTGTCATTTCTTTAGAGACAGGGCGCTGCTCAAACTCATCGGTCTTTTGGCAAAAGATCAGAAAATTTCTTCGGCCAACCCGAAACGCCGGTGCACCGCCGGATCGAGAAAGCTGTGCAGGCCGTTGATGCGGCCCTGCCGCAGGCTCAGCAGCGTGATGCCGCCGAGGCGGAACCGGTTGTCGCCCTCGGCCTTCAGGTAGCAGGCGAAGCCCACCTGACCGTTGGCGTGCAACGGCAGCAGGCGCCACGGCGTGGCGCACACCCGCTCGGCGATGAACATGCGCACACCCGCAAGCCCATCGAACCACGCCGGCAGCGGCGGCATGGTGAAACGCGCGTCTTCGGTGAACAGGCGCACCAGCGCGTCGATGTCGCGGCTTTCCCAGGCGCTGACGAACGTGCCGAGCAAGCGGGCGAGGCCGTCCTGCCCGAGCGCCTGCAACTCCGAGGCTTGCGAGACAGCCGGCAGCTTGTCTTTCACCGTCTTCTGCGCGCGCTGCAGCGCGCTGTTCACCGAGGCCGTGGACGTGCCCAGCATGTCGGCGGTTTCGGTGGCCGAGTATTCGAGCACGTCGCGCAGCAGCAGCACCGCGCGCTGCGTGCCGGGCAGGTGCTGCAGCGCGGCGACGAAAGCCAGCGCCACGCTTTCGCGGCGGGCGAGTGCCGATGCCGGATCTTCGTGAGACCCGTGTGCGTGGCCTTCGTTGTCGGACAGCGGCTCCAGCCACACCGGCCCGGCCACCATCTCGCCCAGGTCGCCGGTGCTCTGGAAGGCAGGGCCATAGTCTGGCGACTCGATGCGGCGCGGCCGCTGAGAAATCAACCGCAGGCAGACGTTGGTGCTGATCTGGTAGAGCCAGGTGCCGAGCGCGCTGCGGCCCTCGAACGAGGGCAGGCCGCGCCAGGCGGCGAGCAAGGTCTCCTGCAAGGCATCGTCTGCATCGTGTGGCGAGCCGAGCATGCGGTAGCAGTGGGCATGCAGCGGGCCGCGGTGGGGCGCGACGAGGCGATCGAAAGCGGAGGAGTCGCTCGCACGGGCGCGCGACAACCCATCGGGCTCAGTGGGGTCCGGGTGCAGAGGCATGCCGGCATTCTGAAGGCCCGCGCCGGCGGTGTCTCCCCTCAGGACGTGACGGGCATGCCCAGCATGCTCGCGTCGGGCTCCGCTCGACGATGGCCGCGAACGGCAGTCGGCACGAAGCCGAACCGGTCGCGAAAGCGCACTGCGAATTGCGAGGGCGTCTGGTAGCCGACTGCGAGCGCGATCTGTGTGACGGGCTGCGCCGTCGACTGCAGCAGCGTCAGTGCGAAAGACATGCGCGCGTCGACCAGGATGGCGCTCAGGCTGGTGCCTTCGTCGGCGAGCTTGCGGCGCAGCGTGGCTTCGCTCATCGCGAAGGCCGACGCCACCGCGTTGGCGCTCCAGTCGCGCGCCATGTCTTGCCCGATCAGGCGCCGGACCTGGATCGACAGCGTCAGCGCCTGGACTTGCTCGAAGCGGCTGCCGAACGTGCCGATCCACTGCAGCAGTTCGCCCAGGCGATGGCGTGCGACGGCGGTGGGCAGCGCGGCGTCTTCCACCGCCTGGGTGGCACGGTGGAATGCCGCGGCGAATTCGTCCGAGCCAGGGGTGATCGGCAACGCGTTCCGGATGACCGCCAGGTGAGGGTGTGCATCGGCATGCGCGGCAAGCAAGGTGTCGTCCCACACCAGCCAGTGGGCGCGGTAGCTTCCGTCGGCTTCCGGCCGGTTGGTGACGTCGAGCGACTGCCCGCCCGCGAGGGCGATCGCCTGCCCGGGCGGGATGACGCATTTGCCGCCGGGCCAGCGAATGGTCTTCAGGCCACGCTCGACAAAGATCAGCACCGGGTTCTCGATGAACAGGCGCTTGAACTCCAAGGCCTGCTGCTGCAGCACGCCGGCCGCCGCGCCGACGCCAGGGCGCACGACGATGCGCGGCCCGTGGCCGTCAGCGACGGAGCTTCCGTCGTATTCACTCGCTTGTGTCATGTTCAGCCTCTCGCGCCCCTGCCTCTCGCACCCATGCAAGGCAGGGTCGGAACTGTACGCGCCCATGCTGCGACGACCCGGTGGGCTGAGCCGTGCTTCAGCGGCTGCCCAGCACCGTCATCTGCGCCTTGCCCAGCGAGGCGCTCAGCGTCATGAAGCCCAGCATCGCAGGCGTGGCCTGCGCCGGCAGATCGAGCTTCTCGACCTTCAGCGCGTTGACGGTGATGACGTAGCGGTGCACCTCGCCGGTCGGCGGGCAGGGCCCGGTGAAGACCGGCAGGCCGGTGTCGCCGCGCACCGCGAGTGCGCCTGCGGGCATGCCGCCTGCCGTGCTGCCGGCGCCTTCCTTCAGTTCGGTCACGCTGGCCGGAATGTTGGCGGTCACCCAGTGCCACCAGCCGGAGCCGGTGGGCGCGTCGGGGTCGTACACCGTCACGACGAAACTCTTGGTGCCTTGCGGCGCGCCTTGCCACGCAATGTGCGGCGACACGTTCTTGCCGGTGCAACCGAAGACGTTGGCGTACTGCGCCGATGCGAAGCGGCCGTCGACCACGCTGTTGCTGACCACCTTGAAGTCCTGGCTGTGTGCGGCGGCGCAGGCGAGAGAGAGCGCGAGCGATGCGCTCGCAATGAAGAATGTCTTGGGCATGTGGGGTCCTGTGGGGTCCTGGATGGGTTCTGTAGGGGTTGAAGGGAGCGATGCCAGTGTCTGCGTCGGGCGGAATGGGCGCCGCTTGCAGCCGATCAAGTTCTATCGCGATCCGCTCAATGTGAGCGGATGGTGTGTCGCCGCTCCGGTCTGATCGTTTCGGCCAATGGCGTTGCGCCGACACGCCATTGCGACGGCCCCACCCCGCCGCTTCCAATGGGTGCAAATTACAGAAGGAGACAAGCATGAAACCCTCGTTCACCCGGCGTGCGCTCGCTGTCGTGCTGGCGATGTTTGCGACTGGCGGCGTTCTTGCGCAAGGCGCGGCCAGCTACCCGAGCCAGCCGCTGCGCATCGTCGTGCCGTACCCCGCGGGCGGGGCCACCGACACGCTGGCGCGCATCATTGCCACCAAGCTGCAGGAGTCGTGGAAGCAGACGGTGGTGGTGGAGAACAAGCCCGGCGCCTCCGGCACCATCGGCAACGACATGGTGGCCAAGGCGCCGCGCGACGGCCAGACGGTGCTGCTCGGCATCACGGCGATCGTGCAGGTGCCGGCGCTGATGCCCAACCTGCCGTACGACGCGCTGAAAGACCTGCAGCCGCTGGTGCAGGTGGCAACGACGAACTCGGTCTTGTTCGTGCCGCCGTCGTCGCCTGCCGCTTCGGTGAAGGAGTTCGTGGCGCTGGTGAAGGCCAACCCGGGCAAGTACAACTACGGCTCGTACGGCACGGGCACCTCGTCGCACATTCAGGGGTCGCTCTTGAACCTGCAAGCCGGCACGGACCTGGCGCATGTGCCGTACAAGGGCGCCGCACCGTTGCTGCAAGACCTGCGCGGCGGGCAGCTCACGTCGGCGTTCATCGACATGGCCACCGCCCGGCCGCACCTCGAGTTCTTGAAGCCCCTGGCGGTGACCGGTGCGCAACGCAACAAGGCGCTGCCCAACGTGCCGACCTTCGCCGAGCTCGGGTTTCATTCCTTCGAGCCGATCGGCTGGTTCGGGCTCTTCATGCCGAGCGGCGTGCCGGCGCCCATCACGGCCAAGTTCAGCACCGAAGTGAGCCGCATCCTGCACCTGCCCGATGTGGTGGCACGGATCGAAGCGCTGGGCATGGCGCCGGGCGAGCTGACGGGTGATTCGTTTGCCCGCGTCGTCAAGTCCGATGCGGCGGTGTACGCCCGCATCATCAAGGACACCAACATCCGGTTGGAGTGAGCATGGGCGCGAATCAACCGCCGTTGCATGGCGTGCGCGTGCTCGACCTCACGCGCCTGGTGCCTGGCCCGGTGTGCACGATGCACCTGGCCGACCTGGGCGCCGACGTCGTGAAGATCGAAGACACCGGTGCCGGCGACTACGCGCCGCCTCCGCTGCGCGCCATCGTCAACCGCAACAAGCGCGGCCTGCAGCTCGACCTGAAACGACCCGACGGCGCCGAGGCCTTCCTGCAGCTCGCGCGCAGCGCCGACGTGGTGGTGGAAGGCTTTCGCCCCGGCGCGATGGCGCGGCTCGGCCTGGGCTACGACGAGGTGGCGGCCGTCAACCCGCGCATCGTCTACTGCAGCGTCACCGGCTACGGCCAGAGCGGCCCCTACCGCGACCGGCCGGGCCACGACCTCAACTACTGCGGCCATGCTGGTGTGGCCGACCAGGTCGGCATCGACGCGGACACACTGGCGCTCTCGAACCTGCCGATCGCCGACCTGATGGGCGGTGCACTCACGGCGGCGATGGGCATCCTCGCCGCGCTCTTCGACGCGGCGCGCACCGGCCAGGGCCGCCACATCGACATCGCGATGGCCGACGGCGCGCTCGCGCATGCCGTGATGCCGCTGGCCACCCTGGCCGCGCACGGCAGCACGCGCCGCGCGGGTGGCGACACGCTCACAGGTGGCCTCGCGTGCTACGCGGTGTACCGCACGGCCGACGAGCGCTTTCTTGCGGTCGGCGCGCTGGAGCGCAAGTTCTGGGTCACGCTGTGCGAGGTGATCGGGCGCGCCGATCTCGCCCCGCTGCACCGCAGCGGCGACGCCGCCACTGAAGCCCACGTGCGCAATGAACTCGCGGCCCTCTTCGGCGCGAAGCCGCTCTCGCATTGGGAAGCGCGCTTCGCCCAGGCCGACTGCTGCGTCTCGCCCGTGCACACGCTCGAAGAAGCGCTGTCCGACCCGCACTTCATCGCGCGCGGCATGGTGATCGACAGCGTGCACCCGACCGTCGGCCCGGTGACGCAGGTCGCGTGTCCGGTCAAGATGTCGCGCTACGGTTTCGAGCTGCGCCGCCATGCACCGCAACCCGGTGAGCACACGGTCGAGCTGCTGCGCGAGGCCGGTTGCACCGACGAAGCGATTGCCGCATGGCTGGAGAGTGGTGCAGCGCGCGCGGCGTAGCATGGGCGCGTGACCCACCACACCATCGCGATCCACCACGTCGAGCAGGTGCTGCAAGGCGCCGAGCGTCGAGGCGTGGCCACCGCACCGCTGCTGGAGCGCGCCGGCATCTCGGCCGCCTTGATGGAGGCGCCGTTGGCGCGCGTCTCGCAAGAGCAATACGCGCGGCTTCTGCGCGTTGTGCAGCGGGCACTGCGCGACGAGTTCTGGGGCCTGTGCAGCCAGCCGCTGCCGCTCGGCAGCTTTGCGCAATGCTGCCGCCTGCTGATCCACACGCCGACCCTGGCCGAAGCCATGCGCGTGGGCTTCCGCTACTTCCATGGCGAGCTGCCCGATTTCGTTGCGCGGCTTGTCGTGGCCGACGGGCTGGCCACGGTCCGCGTGGTGACGCCGCTGCCTGCCGAACCTTCTCTGCTGTACGCCGAGCGCACCTTCATGTTCTTCACGTTCGGCTTGTCGTCGTGGTTGGCGGCACGGCGCATTCCGCTGCTGGGCGTTGACTACCGCGGCCCGCCGCCGCCGAACGTGACCGAAACCGCGCGTGTGTTCCAGGCCAAGGTGCGCTACGGGCAGCCACACTTCGGCCTGTCGTTCGACGCGCGCTGGCTGCAGCTGCCGATGGTGCAGAACGCGCAGAGCCTGCGCGAATTCCTGCAGCTGGCCCCCGCCAACCTGCTGGTGAAGTACCGCGACAAGACCAGCGTGACCGAGCGCATCCGCCGCCTGCTGCGCAGCCACCTGCGCGGCGAGATGCCCTCGCTGGACGAAGTGGGCCGCGTGCTCGGCATGACGCCGCAGACGCTGCGCCGCCGCCTGCGCGAAGAGGGCCAGGGATTCCAGTCATTGAAGGACAACCTGCGTCGCGACGCGGCCATCGAGTACCTGGCGCGCCCCGACATGACGCTGCTCGACATTGCCGACCAGCTCGGCTTCTCGGAGGCGAGCACCTTTCACCGCGCGTTCAAGAAGTGGGCCGGTGTCGCCCCCGGCGAGTACCGGCATCGCCATCGGTGACCAGGCAGTGACACGCCGGCGCTGAGCCAGCGCTGAAACTTTGCGCCAATCGATTTGGCGGCGATGGTCATTGCCGCAGCGCGCGCGCAGTCGCATCCTGAGGCTCATGCAACAGGAGTCATCGTGAAGCGCAATGTCCATGTCGTCGGGGTCGGAATGATCCCTTTCACCAAACCGGGTGCGAGCGACCCGTACACCGTGATGGGTGCGCGCGCCGCCAACGCTGCGTTGCAGGACGCAGGCGTCGACTACCGCCTCGTGGAGCAGGCCTACGTCGGCTATGTGTACGGCGACTCCACCGCCGGCCAGGCAGCGGTCTACGGCGTGGGCCTGACCGGCATCCCCGTCTTCAACGTCAACAACAACTGCGCGACCGGGTCGAGCGCCCTGTTTCTCGCACGCCAGGCGGTCGAGAGCGGCATGGTCGAATGCGCACTCGCGCTGGGGTTCGAGCAGATGCAGCCCGGCGCATTGAAGGGCGCCTACGACGACAGACCCTCGCCGGTGGCACGCTTCGCCGAGACGATGCAGCGGCTGCAGGAGTGGGACGACAAGGCGCCGCGTGCGTCGCAGTTCTTCGGCGGTGCCGGCCGCGACTACATCAAGGAGCACGGCATTCGCCGCGACACCTTCGCGCGCATCTCCGTCAAGGCCCGCCAGCACGCCGCACGCAACCCCTTCGCGGTGTTCCGCAACACCGTCACGCTCGACGAGGTGCTCGCCGCACCGATGGTGTTCGACCCGCTGACACGCCTGCAGTGCTGCCCGCCGACCTGCGGCGCCGCCGCGGCCATCGTCTGCTCAGAAGACTTCGCACGCCGCCACGGGCTGGACATGCGCGTGCGCATCGCGGCACAGGCGATGACGACCGACACGCCGAGCACCTTCGACGGCGCCGACATGCGCAAGCTCGTCGGCTACGACATGACACGTGCCGCGGCGACGCAGGTCTACGAGGCGGCCGGCATCGGCCCGGACCACATCGACGTGGTCGAGCTGCACGATTGCTTCACTGCCAACGAGCTGATCTCGTACGAGGCGCTCGGCCTCACGCCTGAAGGCACGGCCGAGAAGTTCATCGTCGACGGCGACAACACCTATGGCGGCCGCGTCGTCACCAATCCGTCGGGCGGCCTGCTGTCCAAGGGTCACCCGCTCGGCGCGACCGGGCTCGCGCAATGCACCGAGCTGGTGTGGCAACTGCGCGGCGATGCGGACCAGCGGCAGGTCGAAGGCGCACGGCTTGCGCTGCAGCACAACCTGGGGCTCGGCGGCGCTTGTGTCGTCACCTTGTACGAGAAAGTTCAATGATTGATCGCAGCCACATCGGCCATCAGTTGCCTGCTTTCACGGTACCTGTAGAAGCTGGACGTCTGCGCTTCTTCGCCAAGGCCACGGGCAATGCCGACCCCGTTTACATCGACGAAGCTGCAGCACGCGACGCCGGCCACCCCGGCCTGCCGGTGCCGCCGACCTTCTTCTTCTGCCTCGAGATGGAGCAGCCCAACCCGGCGGCGATGCGCGAGCTGCTCGGCATCGACTACCGCCGGCTGCTGCATGGCGAGCAGCGCTTCCGCTACCACGCGCCGGCGCATGCGGGCGATCGGCTGCGCTACGAGCCGCGAATCGCCGACATCTACGACAAGAAGGGTGGCGCGCTGGAGTTCGTGCGACGCGAGACACGGGTCACCAACCAGAACGGCACCCTGGTGGCCGAACTGACCTGCGTGACGGTGGTGCGAAATGGCTGAACTGCTCCGCTACGACGAGGTGAGGGTCGGCACCGAGCTGCCACCCTTGCCGACCGACCCGATCAGCCGCCTCACGCTCGCGCTGTACTGCGGTGCCTCGGGCGACCACAACCCCATCCATGTCGACATCGACTTCGCACGCAGCGCCGGGCTCGACGACGTGTTCGCACACGGCATGCTCGGTATGGCCTACCTCGCTCGGTTGGTGACCGGCTGGGTGCCGCAGCGTTCGATCCGTGCGCTCGACACACGCTTCGTCGCGATCACGCATGTCGGCGACCGCATCACCTGCAGCGGCATCGTGGCAGAGAAGCTCGCGGACCGGCAGGTGCGGCTCACGCTGACCGCGCAGGACCAGAGCGGCATCGTCAAGCTGGCCGGCGAAGCGGTGGTGGAGCTCGCATGACAGCCGGTTGGATGACCGAAGACGTGGTGCAGTTCCGCGACACCGTGCGCAAGGTCTTCGAGCGCGAGTTCGCGCCGCTCGAGGAGCGGTGGCGCCGTCAGCACCTGGCCGACCGCAGCGTATGGCGCCAGGCCGGCGAGATGGGCCTGCTGTGCACCAGCATCCCCGAGGCCTACGGCGGCGCAGGCGGCAGCTTCGCGCATGAGGCCGTGGTGGCCTACGAGCAGGGCCGCGCGCTCGTCAACAGCTTCAGCATCAACGTGCACAGCGGCATCGTCGCGCACTACCTGCTCGCCTACGGCAGCGAGGCGCAGAAGCTGCGCTGGTTGCCGAAGATGGCCACCGGCGAGCTGGTGACCGCCATCGCGATGAGCGAGCCCGGCGCCGGCAGCGACCTGCAGGCCGTGCGCACGAGCGCCGTGCGTGACGGCAACGACTACGTGATCGATGGCGCCAAGACCTTCATCACCAACGGCCACCACGCCGACCTGGTGTGCGTCGTCGTCAAGACCGACCCGACGCGCGGCGCCAAGGGCGTGTCGCTGCTGATGGTCGAGACGGCCGATCTGCCGGGCTTCCGCCGTGGGGCCTTGCTCGAGAAGATCGGCCAGCACGGGCAAGACACCGCCGAGCTGTTCTTCGACGGTGTGCGCGTGCCGGCCGAGAACCTGCTCGGCGACGAAGAAGGCCTGGGCTTTCGGCAGCTGATGCAGCAGCTGGCGCGCGAGCGGCTGCTGATCGCGATCGGCGCGGTGGGGATGATGCAAAGGGCGATCGACGAGACGCTCGCCTACGTGGCGCAGCGCCAGGTGTTCGGCAAGCCGCTGCTTGCGATGCAGAACACCCGCTTCAAGCTGGCCGAATGCCAGACCGACGCGACCATCACGCAGGCCTTCGTCGACGCGTGCATCGTGCGCCAGCTCGAAGGCACGCTCGATGTGCCCACCGCGGCGATGGCCAAGTGGTCCGCCACCGACAAGCTGTGCCGCATCATCGACGAGTGCCTGCAGCTGCACGGCGGCTACGGCTACATGACCGAGTACCCGATCGCCCGCCTGTATGCCGATGCGCGTGTGCTGCGCATCCTGGGCGGGGCCAACGAGGTGATGAAGGAACTCATCGCCCGGTCGATGGAGCGACAGGTATGAGCTTGTCGACCCACCAGGCGCACCACGCCCACTGGCCACCCGGCGTGCCGAAGGCCTTGGCGCCGGCCGACCGCAGCCTGTGGGATTGCCTCGCGGCCTCGGCCGCGCGCCATCCCGACAAGCCGGCCGTCGTCTTCTACGACAGCGTGCTCAGCTACGGCGAACTCGCCCGGCAGGCCGAGGCGCTCGCCGGCTGGCTGCAGCATGTGGCGCAGGTGAAGCCGCGCGACCGCGTGCTGCTGTTCAGCCAGAACTGCCCGCAGTTCGTCATCGCCAGTTATGCGGTGCTGCGTGCCGACGCGGTGGTGGTGCCGGTGAACGCAATGTGGACGGCCGATGAAGTGACCCACCTCGTCGAAGACAGCGGCGCGAGCGTCGCGCTGGTCGCACAGGAACTGCTCGACCGGTTGCAGCCGGTGGTGCGTCGCGGCCTGTTGCGCCGCGCCGTGGTGATCACCTATGCCGACGCGCTGACGACCCCGGTCGACATGCCGGTTCCATCGTGGGTCACGCAGCCGCGCTCGCCGCTCGACGACGCCCGCTTCACGCGCTGGCACGAGGCGCTGGCCACCGGCGCGCAGGCGCTGCCGCACCGCGCGGCGCCGCACGACCTCGCCGTGCTGCCCTACACATCGGGCACGACCGGCCGTCCCAAGGGCTGCATGCACACCCACGCCAGCGTACAGGCCGCCAACCGCGCGGCGGCGGCGTGGCGTGGTCAGTCCGGTGACGCGGTGTTCCTCGGCATTGCGCCGCTGTTCCATGCGCTCGGCATGCAGAACGGCATGCACCTGCCGCTGATGCTGGGCGCCACCATCGTGATGCTGCCGCGCTGGGACCGCGACGCGGCGCTCGGCCTGATCGAACGCCACCGCGTCACCACCTGGGCCGCGCCGCCCGCGATGCTGATCGACTTCTTCGGCAACCCGGCCGTCACGCCGGAGAAGGTCGCGAGCCTGAAGCTCGTGCACGGCGGCAGCGCCGCCATGCCCGATGCCATCGCAGACACCATGGGCACCCGCTTCGGCATCGTCTATCACGAGGGTTATGGCATGACGGAGACGGCGTCGTTCCTGCAGGCCAACCCGCTGCATCGCAACAAGCGCGGCTCGCTCGGCGTGCCCGGCCCGGGTGTCGACTCGCGCATCGTCGACCCCGAGACGCTGCAGCCCCTGCCGCCCGGCGAGGTGGGCGAGATCGTGACCCACGGGCCGCAGGTGATGGCGGGTTACTGGAACCAGCCGCAGGCGAGCGCCCAGGCCTTCGTCGAGATCGATGGTCGGCTGTTCCTGCGCACCGGTGACCTCGCCATCGTCGACGAAGACGGCTATTTCTTCATGAAGGACCGGCTCAAGCGAATGATCAATGTGTCCGGCTACAAGGTGTGGCCGGCCGAGGTGGAGAACAAGCTGTACGACCACCCCGCCGTGCAGGAGGCCTGCGTGATCGCCATGCGCGATGCGCGCCAGGGCGAGGCGGTGAAGGCGCTCGTCGTGCTGAAGCCCGGCGCTTCGCTGAGCAGCGAAGAACTGATCGCGTGGTGCCGCGAGGTGATGGCGGTCTACAAGGCGCCGCGTGCCGTGCGCTTTGTCGACAGCCTGCCGAAGTCGAGCACCGGCAAGGTCCTGTGGCGCGAGCTGCAGGAGCAAGAACAGGCACAGGAACAGAAACAGGAGAGCGCCTGATGGATGCAGTCCTCTTTGAGAAGGTGGGCGGTGTCGCCACCGTCACGCTGAACCGGCCGGCGCGCAAGAACGCGATCGACGAAGTGCTGCGCGACCAACTCTCGCTATGCGTGCACGACATCGCCGCCGACCGCAGCGTGCGCGCGGTGGTGCTCACCGGTGCCGGCGGCGCCTTCTGCGGTGGCGGCGACCTGCGCAACATCCAGTCGGCCGGGCTCGACAACGAGGGCTGGCGCCAGCGCATGAAGCAGGCCCATGCCTGGCTCGCGCCGCTGCTGATGCTGGACCGCCCGGTCGTGGCCGCGGTCGATGGCCCAGCCTTCGGTGCCGGCTTCAGCCTCGCGCTCGCGGCCGACTTCATCGTCGCGTCGCCACAGGCGCGCTTCTGCCTGTCGTTCATGCGCGTTGGCCTGGTGCCTGACTTCGGCGCCTTCTACACGCTGCCGCGCATCGTCGGCGTGCAGCGCGCCAAGGAGCTGATGCTGTCGGCGCGCGAGCTGGCGGCCGACGAAGCCAAGGCCCTGGGCATCGTCTTCGAGATCGTGCCGGCCGACGGCCTGCTGCAGCGTGCGCAGGCGCTGGCGGCGAGCTTCGTGCACGCCTCGCCGATGGCAGTGAGCCTGGTCAAGCGTGCGCTCGCGGTCGCGCCGGCCGACCTGCACACGATGCTCGAACTGGAGGCCGATGCACAGGCTCTGTGCTTCGGCAGCGCCCCGCACCAGACGGCGGTGGCGCGTTTTCTCGACAAGCAACCGGCCCCTTTTCAGTGGCCGACAAAACAGGAGTGAGACATGAGCAAGATGATGGAAGGCAAGGTCGCGATCGTGACCGGCGCGGGTGGTGGCATCGGGCGCGACATCGCGCTGGCGCTGGCGCGTGAAGGCGCAAAGGTCGTCGTCAACGACGTCGGCGCCTCGATGACCGGCGAGGGCCACGACGTGGGCCCGGCGCAGCGCGTGGTCGACGAGATCCGCGCGGCCGGCGGCGAGGCGGTGGCCAACACCGACAGCGTGGCCGATGCCACTGCCGCGCAGCGCATCGTCACGACGGCGCTCGACAGCTTCGGCCGGCTCGATGGCGTGGTCAACAACGCCGGCATCCTGCGCGACCGCTTCTTCCACAAGATGAGCGTGGAGGAGTTCGACTCCGTCATCAAGGTGCACCTGTACGGCAGCTACTTCGTGAGCCGGGCCGCGGCCAACCACTTCAAGGAGCAGGAGTCGGGTGCGTTCGTGCACATGACGTCGACCTCCGGCCTCATCGGCAACTTCGGCCAGGCCAACTACTCGGCGGCCAAGCTCGGGATCATGGCGCTGTCGAAATCGATCGCACTCGACATGCAGAAGTTCAAGGTGCGCTCCAACTGCATCGCGCCCTTTGCCTGGAGCCGCATGATCGGCTCGATCCCGGTGGAGACCGAGGCCGAGAAGGCACGCGTCGACCGCATGAAGCAGATGACACCGGCCAAGATCGCGCCGCTCGCGGTGGCCCTGCTCGCCGATGCCGGGGCAGATGCCACCGGCCAGGTCTTCGCGGTGCGCAACAACGAGATCTTCCTGATGAGCCAGCCGCGGCCGATCCGCTCGGTGCACCGCGGCGAAGGCTGGACGCCCGAGACGGTGGCGCAGCACGCCCTGCCGGCGCTGAAGGGGTCGTTCTACGGGCTCGACCGCTCGTCGGACGTCTTCACCTGGGACCCGGTCTGACACCGCCGGGAGCCACGCCATGATCCGCGACCCCGAGATACTCACCGCCTTGCTCGACACCGTGCGCCGCTTCGTACGCGAGCGCCTGGCGCCGGCCGAAGACATCGTCGCCGAGACCGACACGATCCCGGCCGACATCGTGAGCGACATGAAGACCATGGGCCTCTTCGGCCTGACCATCCCCGAGTCGTACGGCGGCCTGGGCCTCACGATGGAGGAAGAGTCGCTGGTGATGATCGAGCTGTGCCAGACCGCACCGGCGTTCCGTTCGCTGATCGGCACCACGGTCGGCATCGGCTCGCAGGGCATCCTGATGGACGGCACGCCCGAGCAGAAGGACCGCTGGCTGCCGCGGCTCGCGAGCGGCGAGCTGATCGCCTCGTTCGCGTTGACCGAGCCCGAGTCGGGCTCCGATGCCGCGTCGATTCGCACGCGCGCCAAGCGCGACGGTGACCACTACGTGATCGACGGCAGCAAGCGCTTCATCACCAACGCGCCCGAGGCCGGCATGTTCACGCTGATGGCGCGCACCGACCCCGAGCAGAAGGGGGCCGCCGGCGTCACCGCCTTCATCGTCGACGCGGAGACGCCGGGCATCTCGCTCGGCAAGGTCGACCGCAAGATGGGCCAGAAGGGCGCCCACACCTGCGACGTGATCTTCGACGGCGTGCGCGTGCCCGCGGCGAACGTGATCGGCGGCGTCGAGGGCCGGGGCTTCAAGACCGCGATGAAGGTGCTCGAGAAAGGCCGCATCCACATTGCGGCCGTGTGCGTCGGCGTGGCCGAGCGGCTGCTGCGCGATACGCTGCGCTACGCGATGGAACGCAAGCAGTTTGGCCAGCCGATCTCGGAATTCCAGCTCGTGCAGGCCATGCTGGCCGACAGCCGCACCGAGCTCTATGCCGCGCGCACGATGGTGATCGACGCGGCACGCCGGCGCGATGCCGGCGAAGACGTAAGCACCGAGGCCGCCTGCTGCAAGTACTACGCCTCCGAGATGGTGGGCCGCGTGGCCGACCGTGCAGTGCAGATCCACGGCGGTGCCGGCTACGTGGCCGACAACGGCATCGAGCGCTACTACCGCGACGTGCGCCTGTTCCGCATCTACGAAGGCACGAGCCAGATCCAGCAGATCGTGATCGCTCGCGGCATGGTGAAAGAGGCTCAGAGATGAACAACACCTTCGATTTCTCCGGCAAGGCGGTGTTCATCGCCGGCGGCAGCAGCGGCATCAACCTCGGTATCGCCGACGCGTTCGCGCGGCACGGTGCTTCGGTGGCCATCCTCAGCCGATCGCAGCAGCGCATCGACGGCGCCTTGGAGCAACTGCGGCGCCACGGCGCCGCCGCCGAGGGCTACAGCGCCGACGTGCGCGACGCCGCGGCGGTCGCCGATGCGCTGAAGCAGGCGCATGCGCGCTTCGGCCCCATCGATGTGCTGGTCTCGGGCGCGGCGGGCAACTTCCTCGCGCCGGTGCTGGGCATGTCGGCCAACGGCTTCAAGACCGTGGTCGACATCGACCTGCTCGGCAACTTCAACGTGCTGCGCGCCGCCCACGAGTACCTTCGCAAGCCGGGTGCCTCGGTCATCAGCATCTCGGCCTCGCAGGCCTTCGTGCCGACGCCGTACCAGGCGCATGTGTGCGCGGCCAAAGCCGGGGCCGACATGCTGACCCGCACGCTGGCGATGGAGTGGGGTGGTGACGGCATCCGCGTCAACTCGATCGTGCCGGGGCCGATCGACGGCACCGAGGGCATGCGGCGGCTGGCGCCCACCGACGCCGAGCGCGCGCGCATGACGGAGCGCGTGCCGCTGCGCCGCTACGGCAGCGTGGACGACATCGCCGGCATCGCGATGGTGTTGAGTTCGCCGCTCGGCGCCTACATCACCGGCGTCGTGCTGCCGGTGGACGGCGGCATCTCGCTGTCGGGCCCGCGCGACTTCAGCTCGGCATGGGAAGCCACGCGTCGAGAGGCCTGACGATGTACCTGACGCAATCGCTTCACCGCGCGCTACAGCGCCACCCCGCCAAGGTGGCATTGCGCCACGTGGCGGCCGACGCGCAGCGCGAGCACAGCTTCGAGCGCCTGGTGTCCAGCATCGCACGCCACGCCGCGGCGCTGCAGGCGCGCGGCGTGGGTGTCGGCGACCGGGTCGCGATGCTGTCGCCGAACAACGATGCACTCATCGTGCAGCTCTTCGCCTGCTGGTGGCTGGGCGCGGTGGCCTGCCCGCTCAATGTGCGCTGGAGCCCGGCGGAACTGCGCCATGCGCTGGGCGACTGCGGCGCCCGGTTGCTGCTGGTGGACGCCACCTTCGCGGGGGTGGCGAGCGAGCTCCATGACATCTGTGCCGTGCTGTCCGCCGAAGCGCTCGCGGCTCAAGCGCAAGACTTCGCGCCGCTGGAAGACACGCGCACCGATGGCGATGCGCTGGCCGCCATCCTCTATACCGGCGGCACGACCGGCCGCGCCAAGGGCGTGATGCTGTCGCATGCCAACTTCTGGTGTGCGGCGATGGCGCGCGGCGCGGAGCTGAACAACTCGCCCGAGAGCGTCACGCTGCTGGTGGCGCCGCTGTTCCACGTCGCTGGGCTCGGCCGGCTGATCGGGCAAAGCATCGTCGGCGGCAGCTGCATCACGATGCCGCAGTTCCGCGCGGCGCTGGTGCTTGAGGCGATCGGCCGCCATGGCATCACCGACATCGTCGTCGTGCCGAGCATGCTGCAGTCGCTGCTCGATGAGCCGTCGTTCGACGCGGCCCGCGTGCAGAGCCTGGCGCGCATTGCCTTCGGTGCCGCGCCGATGCCGCCCGACCTGCTGGACCGCGCGCTCGCCGCATGGCCGCGTGCCGAGTTCTTCCAGGCCTACGGGCTCACCGAGACCGCGGGCGCGGTGTGCATCAACCTGCCGGAGAACCACACGCCGCAGGGGCGCGAAAACGGCCGACTCGCGTCGGTGGGCCGCGCCGGGCTGGGCGCCGAGATCCGCATCGTCGACGAGTTGGGCCGCGACCTGCCGCGCGGCACGGTCGGCGAGATCGTCGTGCGTGGCCCGATGGTCACGCGCGGCTACTGGGG